>LDZU01000062.1_pt1 | contig 22123 bp, 22 predicted proteins | sample 615531 | NCBI WGS metagenome assembly LDZU01 (sample SAMN03408293, study PRJNA278302) | terrestrial metagenome | isolation source: oil reservoir sample SB2 | place: USA: Alaska, North Slope, Schrader Bluff formation | collected 2011-09 | reverse complement strand
CAGTATTGCCTGGGCTACCTGTGGTGCTGATTCTCATATTAATACAGCTGCCAGCGATGGATGTGCCTCGCTTTTGATCACCCCCACACAGAGATATGTATTTACAGATACTATTGAAGCCCAACGCCTGCAGGATGAACAGGGTTTGGACGGGCAGGATTGGGAATTCATTATTTCCCCCTGGTACGAAAAAAGAAATTCATTGACTGAATTTATAAGAGATATGAAGGTGGGTACAGATGGACTTTTCTTGGGGGGAACGGATATCAGTGCTGAGCTGGCATGGTTGCGATCTCAATTAACGGAAAATGAAGTTGATCGTTTTAGAACCCTGGGCAAGCTTTGTGCACAGATTATGAATGAAACGATGGAAACCCTGCAACCAGGGATGACAGAATACCAGATCGCAGGGAAACTCTCTCAGATAGCCGAGAGTTACGGGGTCCAGCCGGTGATCAATTTGGTTGGCAGCGATGAGCGCATTTTCCAGTATCGCCATCCCCTGCCAACTTCAAAAAAATTGGACAAGTATTGCATGGTTATTTTGTGTGGGCGGAAATGGGGTCTGGTGTGTTCCATCACCCGCCTGGTGCATTTTGGACCATTACCGGATGAAGTTAAACGCAAATCACTGGCAACGGCGCTTATTGATGCAGCCATGATCGCGGCTTCCCGCCCCGGAAAGACATTGGCGGATGTTTTTCGAATCGCACAAAATGAATATGAATATGCTGGCTATGCCGGGGAATGGCAAAAACATCATCAGGGTGGGTTGGCGGGTTACGAACCAAGAGAAATAACTGCAACACCCTTCACACTCCATCCTGTCAAAGTGAATCAAGTATTTGCCTGGAATCCTACTATAACTGGCGCAAAATCAGAAGATACTATCCTGATATCTGAAAATGAAAATGAAATCCTAACCGAAATTCCTGGTTGGTCGTATGAGGAGATTCAGATTGGTGACCAGTTAATTCGACGACCGATGGTAATGGTGCGCGATTGAGGAAAGTAATGAGAAATTCAAGGAGCGATTTGGAATTATTGAGGCTACACTTTTCTTATATAAAAGCGAGATCGAGGGAGTAGATATGGCGAAATATACAATTGGTGTGGATTTTGGCACCGAATCTGGACGAGCTGTGCTGGTGGATGTTGGATCTGGTCGTGAAATTACCAGTGCAGTGTATGTCTATGTTCATGGCGTTATCGATGAAAGATTACCTGATAGTGGAAAACGACTGGATCCTGATTGGGCTCTACAGGACCCTGAAGATTACATCCGCACTTTTCAACATACGATTCCTGCTGTTCTGGAACAGTCGGGCATTGATGCAGGAGATGTAATCGGGGTAGGCATTGATTTTACCGCCTGTACTATGCTGCCTGTTAAAAGAGATGGAACACCCTTGTGTGTGCTGCCCCAATATCGAGATGATCCTCACGCCTGGGTGAAATTGTGGAAACATCACGCTGCACAACCTGAAGCGGACCAGATCAATCAAACGGCGCGTGAAATGGGAGAACCCTGGCTGGCGAGATACGGCGGGAAGATCTCATCGGAATGGTTTTTCTCGAAAGTATTGCAAATTATCCATGAATCTCCCGATATCTACAAAGCTGCTGATCGCATGATCGAAGCCGCTGACTGGGTGGTCTGGCAATTAACCGGTGTGGAGACACGCAATAGCTGTACTGCCGGTTACAAGGCGATCTGGTCTAAAAAGGATGGTTTTCCATCACGAGAATATTTCCAGGCACTGCATCCTATGATGGCGGATGTCATCAGCGAAAAGATGAGCACCGATATCCGTCCGGCTGGTCAAAAAGCGGGTGTTCTGACTCCGCAGGCAGCTGAATGGACCGGATTGAAGCCGGGCACGGCTGTTGCCATCGCTAATGTAGATGCGCATGTGGCGGTTCCAGCAGCCACGGTTACGGAGCCCGGGCGAATGGTAATGATCATGGGTACCTCTACCTGCCACATGGTGTTGGGCGAATCGGAACATGTTGTCCCCGGTATTTGTGGCTATGTGGAAGATGGCATTATTCCCGGCTTTTTTGGATATGAAGCCGGTCAATCCTGTGTGGGCGATCATTTTGCGTGGTTTGTGGAGAATTGTGTACCAGCGGATGTAAAGAGAATTGCCGAAGAACGGCACGTGAGTGTTCATGCTGTCTTGGAAGAAAAAGCGGCGGCTCTTAAAGTAGGTGAATCAGGACTACTGGCGCTGGATTGGTGGAACGGCAATCGCTCTGTTTTGGTGGATGTGGACTTGACGGGCATGATCCTTGGGATGACTCTGGCGACCAAACCCGAAGAGATCTATCGTGCTCTAATTGAAGCCACCGCTTTTGGAACGCGCATCATTGTGGAAGCTTTTCAGGAGAACGGCGTGCCTATCCATGAGCTGGTAGCCTGCGGTGGCTTACCTGAGAAGAATCACTTGTTGATGCAGATCTATGCGGATGTGATGGGAATGCCTTTCAAGGTCAGTGCCTCCGATCAAACACCTGCGTTGGGTTCAGCCATGTTTGGGGCTGTCGCGGCTGGAAGAGCGCTAGGAGGATACGATTCCATCTTTGATGCAGCCAGAAGCATGGCGACATTGAAGGATGAATATTTCCAGCCCAATATGGCAAATAAAGCTGTTTATGATCGAATTTTCAACGAATACAAATTGCTGCACGAATATTTTGGGCGTGGAGAAAATGACGTCATGAAACGCCTGAAGAAATTAAAGGCAGAAGTAATTAAAAGATCGTAGAGAAGGATAAAGTTATGCTGCTCAAAGATATCCGTGAGGAATTGGTTGAATTGAATCAAGCCCTACCTGAAAACAACCTAGTGGTGTGGACGTCAGGCAACGTTAGCATACGCGACCCCCATAGTGGGTTAGTGGTGATCAAACCTTCCGGGATTCTTTTCCCTGAGTTGACTGTTGAAAGCATGGTTGTGGTTGACCTCAATGGCAAGATCGTCGAAGGTACCGGGGATCCGTCTTCTGATACAGCCAGCCATCTTTACATCTATCGCCATCGCGATGATATTAATGGCATTGTTCACACGCATTCCAACTATGCAACTGCCTTCGCTGCTTTAGGAATGCCCATACCTGCGGTGTTGACTGCCATTGGAGACGAGTTCGGCGGTCCCATTCCCTGCGGAGATTTTGCGTTGATCGGTGGCGAGCAGATTGGGAAAGTTGTCATAGACGCGATCGGTAACAGCCCCGCTGTCTTATTGAAAAACCACGGTGTGTTTACGATCGGGAAGGATGGGCAAGCAGCTTTAAAGGCGGCGATCATGGTGGAAGATGTTGCTAAAACAGTATGGCTTGCAATGCAGCTTGGTGATCCATGCGAGATCTCAAGCGAGAATTTAACAAAATTAAATGAACGTTACACAAAAATATATGGACAACATTGATGACAACACAAGGGAGCAAGAATATGCAAGATTCTAAAGAATTATGGTTCATTACCGGTAGTCAGCACTTATATGGAACGGAAGTGCTGGAAGTTGTAGAAAAAGATTCACAAGAAATTGTAGAAGGTTTATCGCAATCGCAAGATATTCCTGTGAAAATCATGTTTAAAGCCGTGGTGGCTACGGCAGAACAGATCGAGCAGGTTTGTTTACAGGCAAACAGCACACCCACCTGCATTGGCGTGATCGTCTGGATGCATACTTTTTCGCCAGCCAAAATGTGGATAGCAGGGTTAAAAGCATTGAGCAAACCGTTGTTACATTTACACACTCAATTTAACCGTGATATCCCATGGGATAGTATCGACATGGATTTTATGAATCTCAACCAATCCGCACATGGTGATCGCGAATTTGGCTTTATGGCTTCACGAATGCACATCAACCGCAAGGTGGTGGTGGGGTATTGGCAAGATTCTGAGGTGCAGCAAGAACTGGGGGATTGGGCGCGTGCTGCATTAGCCTGGGATGATTCCCAGCATTTGAAGATCGCTCGCTTTGGGGATAATATGCGTGATGTGGCGGTCACGGAAGGGAACAAAGTTTCTGCCCAAATGAAATTTGGCTACTCGGTGAACGGATATAGTCTAGGTGACCTGGCAGCGTATGTGACTCAGGTAAGTGATGCACACATCGATTCTTTAATTGAAGAGTATGTAGATCTTTATCATATCCAGGCTGATCTCAAACCGGGTCAACTTCGTAATAAAGAATTGCGGGAAGCAGCCAGGATCGAAGCAGGTCTGCGAGCATTCCTGGACGAAGGTGGATTTAAAGCATTCACAACTACCTTTGAAAATTTGAACGGTTTGGCTCAACTACCCGGACTTGCGGTTCAGCGCTTGATGGCAGATGGGTATGGCTTTGGCGCGGAAGGGGATTGGAAAACCGCAGCACTGGTGCGAGCTATGAAAGTGATGTCTACTGGGCTGCCGGGAGGCACATCCTTTATGGAAGATTACACCTACCATCTTGAGCCGGGTAATCAAATGGCATTAGGGGCACATATGCTTGAGGTATGCTCATCGATCGCAAATGGGAAACCATCACTTGAGATGCATCCTCTGGGCATTGGAGGGAAAGCTGATCCGGCGCGTTTGGTGTTCAACGTTGCTCCAAACCCGGCTATCAATGTATCCATCATAGACATGGGAGATCGTTTTCGTATGTTGGTGAATGAAGTGGAGGTTGTCGATCCACTGCGCGATTTGCCTGCCCTGCCGGTGGCACGGGTGGTTTGGAAGCCTCTCCCCAGTTTGAAAATAGCCGCAGCCGCCTGGATTCTGGCTGGTGGAGCGCACCACACCGCTTTTAGTCAGGCGCTTACCACCCAGAAGGTATCTGATTTTGCGGAGATCGCGGATATCGAAATGATCGTTATCAACAACGATACCGAGTTAGTGCAGTTGAAAAAAGAGCTCCGCTGGAATGAAATGGTTTATCGCTTTGCAGGGTAATGTGTACTTTTAAATGAATTGATAGATTGAAAAGATGTTAACCTGTGTTATCCTGACTAGTTACTTTCACGATATCTCTATCGTTATCTGAGAAATGGTTAACACACGGATCTTGAAAATAGGGTATACTGAATTGCTTGATTAATAAAAGTTCTAAGACAAAAAGTTTTTTTGATTTGGAACAAATGATTGACCCGGCAATACGGAAGAAAGGAGTTCCAAATCATGTCTGAAAAAGAACAAGGTACAGTTAAATGGTTCAATGGTAGCAAAGGCTACGGTTTCATTGAACGAGCAGAAGGCGAAGATATTTTCGTCCACTTCAACGCCATCGTTGGTGATGGTTACCGCAATCTGGAAGAAGGTCAACGAGTAGAGTTCACTGTTGCACAGGGCCAAAAAGGTCTGCAAGCAGAGAACGTCGTTGTGCTCTAGAACGATTGCATAAATGACAATAAACAGGCAGCGGTCTCCGCTGCCTGTTTTCATTTCCAACGGTTAGTATTCAGCTCGATTGATGGGGGAATGCATGGGGATCATATTGACCAATTCTTGAAAGAGCTTGTTCTATGGGTAGCCCTCCCGCTGGGTGCCGGAACCCGTCAGGTCATCTCGGATGGCATGCGTATCCTTTCGAATGGGGGGATATTCTCAGCTGGCATCAATTCCAGTAAAGCTTTCTATTGCAACCCCTTGATTTTTGTTTCCAACTTTATTTTTTATATAATTTTTATATTGAACCTGTATAATAGGGAAAATTTTAAACTGGCAGATCAACCTGCCTCCTTATTGGGTACTTGCACTCAAGTAGTAGTTTCGTCGATAATCAAGGAGCAAAAATGAGCGACATACCACCCTACATCACCTCTTTCGGCATTTTCATAACGAACAATACTATGATGAGTAATTGGGAAGTCACCTGATGTACCCTAAATACTTTCCAGGGATATTAACAGATAAATAACCTCTACACTCCCTGCGTTACTATTTTGTTTACTGAACTGTATTTTGATATAATTTTCTCAGCGCCTACCTCGACGCTTTATTAAAATAATTTATCCTCTTTGCGTTGAGAATTATAAAATAACGGACATAGTGCCTACGAATTGTTTCGGAGACCTTTGTTTTTGTTTACCAAGCCAATAATGAATGGAGGAGGATATGTCTATTGACTTAGTTTTGTTTATATTAATGATCGGGTCTACAGTTTACGCTATTTTTTCGCATCGTTTGTTAAATGCTGCGGTCGCACTTGGTTTGAGTAGCGCTTTATTGGCGATAATTTTTTTTAGACTTCAAGCCCCATTTGCAGCAGGATTCGAATTGAGCGTGGGAGCGGGTTTGATCAGCCTTCTATTTATCATGGCGATCAGTCTTGCCAGAAAAGGAAAATCCTAATATGAAACCAGCAGTACATTATAGAAAGGTGCTTCTAATTTTTCTGTTGCTGGGATTCATTTTTTCTGCTTGTTCCACAACGAAATCGAGTGTCCCTCATTCTGATGGAAGTCAAGACGAATCCCCCGGTGATGTCACTTTTCAAGAATATTTATGGGGGCAGCACTCGCTGGATCTATTGATCCAGGTAGGTTTGTTGTTAGCAGGGGCATTTGGGGTGGTGGTGCTTCTCCCTGCACCGAATGAAGAATGAAGAGGGATGTAGATCATGGAATTCAGTTTATTACACTATCTTAGCGCAGCTCTGTTTTTCTTGGGCTGGCTGTGTTTGCTCACGCAGCGCAACGCGATTAAACAGGTGATCGGTTTGAAGATCTTGCTGCAGGGCGTAACGCTCGCGCTCATCCTTGCTGGTAGAGCGGTGGGAGATATAAACCTGGCTCAAGTGATGGTAATTTCTGCATTAATCGTGGAAACGATTGTTATTGCTCTGGCTCTGGCAATGATAGTGAGCGTATTTCGCATTGTTCCAAGTGGAAATATTGATTTCTTGAGAAAGTTAAAGGGATGATGGCATCTTTGCCTGCAATATTAATTTTTGTGTTTCCCTTAATCTTGGCGATCTTACTGATCGTATTTCCGAGTTTTTGGAATTCGAAACGAACGTTGTTGAGTTCCTGTTTGGTTCTGGTATTGATGATATTGGGAACGTTGATGGCATTCTTCGCGCCTGCTCCATCTCGATATTGTATTTCATGGCAGCCGACAGCTGAAGAGATGTGCGTTTTATTCGATAAATCTCCATTGATTTTGGTATTCTTGATGAGTGTCTCGTTGTTGTCCTTAATTTTGATTGATCCTAAAGAGAGTAAAAGCCACACTCAATACCAATTTGCACTTGCTTTAATTTCATTAGTGGTGGCTAATGTAGCCTTTCTCACCGAACATTTTCTGATGCGTTACATAGCATTGGAGTTTGTTGGACTGAGTGTTGTTATAGGGGGATGGCTGCTCTCTGAGCCAAAAGAGAAAGCATGGCAAACGGTCAAAACAATCTTCCTCAATTTTCGGATAGGAGATCTGGGCTTATTGATTGCCATTTTCTTGATGTATTCCCTCAGCGGCACTTTTAACATTGATCAAAGTTTTGCAGCCGCCTTACTCACAGACTCTACAATACAATCCGTTCTCAGTGTTGCTTTAATGCTGGCGGTTTGGGTAAAAATGGCGGTCTTTCCTTTGGACCGTTGGATAGATGCTTGTAGTACGCTTCCCACTATGCTGCGCACGTGGTTCACAAAAATTATTTTACCGGCACTTGGTGCGTATTTACTTTACCGAATTTCTCCATTGCTGCTTTCTAATCCAACAGCAACAGCTTGGATTCTGGCTGCCGCGTGTGTATTCTTCGTGACTCGGAATTTATTTTTTTCTCACAGCGATTCGAAAGAAGCTCTTGAACAGGAGCTGACCCTGTTCTTTTCGCTTTGTCTGATGCTGTTGGCTGCTTATATTGAACAGAAATATTTATGGTCGCTCCTGGTTCTTTGGCTGGCTATTCGTTCGATTTTTGTTCTTTTCACAACAGAGTGTGAATCGCGTGCCCGGACTTCCAGATTCTATGAAAATTGGATTGATCATCTTCCATATTTTTTGATACTAGGGTTTTCTATTATCGCGTTTTGGTGGATATCTCAGTTATCAAACTCAATTCCAAAAATTTTACTGTTTATGTATATGTTCATTTTCTTATTGCAGTTTTTGCATATACAGACATATATAAGGATTCAAAATAGTGAATCGAAAAAGAAATTGAATAATCTCAAAAGCGTTTTGACCACCAATCTGGTGAATTTTATAACAGCAATGCTCGTTTTCACAATACTGGATTTTGCCTTGTTCTATATTACGGGATTGGTCAAAGGAGAGGGTTTCTGGGTTATTCCTATCGCACGTACAATTAAAAATATTCCACTTCTTATAATTCACTTTTGTTTGGCGTGTGTGGCATTGGGAATTTTCTTGATGCTGAATCAGGTGACAGAAAAATGGAGAATTAAGATTAGTGACTCTATCCGAAAATTTTTTCAGGATAGCCGTGTTAATTTACATAAAGAAACCTCCTCCATTTTGGATCTGCTGGATATCAGCAATGCTATCTCATCAGTTTGCATGAAAGTTGCGCTTTTTGTGTATGATCATTTCGAGCGCAATTTAATCGAAAAGATCGTTGGGTTGCTGAAAAAGATATTCGAATTTTTCTTCAGGACAATTGAAAAATTCATCAGCACCGATTTTTGGAATCAAAGTTTAAATTCGATCATGCGCTCTTCTCGTAATTTGCAGCGTTTACACCCAGGATTCCTGCGCCTAAATCTGTTTTGGTTGTTCTTTTTTATTGTGATTCTGATTGTTATAACGATTGTTCTAAATAACGGCACAGTACAGTTGGTGGGATGAAGGGAGAGAGGAAAAAATGAGTCAACAAGAACTTATTAAATTAGGTGTTTTGCTAACAAAACTTTTGGCTGCGCTATTGTTGGCAGTGTTCGGGAGATATATCGGTAAAAAGGCAAAATGGGTGGCGTTAGGAACTTCCATCCTTTCCTTGGGATTATTCCTTGCTTATATTCCTACATTAAAAGCTGGCTTGAATATTCCATTTGAGATCGAATATCTTCCAACGCTGGGAATAAAACTGAGTTTGAATATTGATTGGTTGTCTTTCCCGTTTCTACTCACTGAGGAGTTTGTGACAATTTTTGCCATGGTCTATTCTCTGGATTATCTTAAAAACGGTAATCGCGATCACTTTTTTTATGCATTATTGCTTGTTTTCTCAGCTGGTATGTCCGGCACGACCATGGCAAATGATATCTTCTTATTTTATTTCTTCTGGGAATTGATGTTGATTGCCTCTACATTATTGCTGGTGAATTGGGGTGAGAGTGAAAAGAGGGGCGCCATTGCGCTAAAATATTTCATCATCACCCATCTGGGGTCATTGTTGGTACTGGTAGCATTTATTATGATTTACACCCAAAGTGGTGTGGATCATTTTACATCCCTGCAGGCAGCTCTTCAGACGATTCCTGAAAAAATCCCTTTGATCGGCTCGCTTTTCCTGATTGGCTTTGGCGTAAAAATGGCTTTGGTGCCATTTCATATCTGGCTTCCCGACACCCATTCTGAAGCACCTATGCCGGTGACCATCATGCTGGCGGCAGCCATGCTTAGTATGGGGACATATGGGATCCTTCGATTTCCCATGAGCTTCCTCAGTATGGAACAAATGGCGGTCTTTTCATTGCCCATGATGATTGCGGGTGTGGTCTCAGAAATTTATGGAGCAATTATGGCGCTGGTGGAGACCGATATCAAACGTATCATCGCTTACTCAAGTGTGAGCCAGATGGGATATATCCTCTTTGGTTTAGGAACGATGACCTATTCCGGGATAGTGGGTTCGACGTTACATGTCATCTATCATGCGATTGTCAAAGCACTGTTGTTCTGCTGTGTGGGCTGGATCATCAAAGCAACCGGAAAGCGTGATATTAACATGATCAATGGACTGGGAAAGAAAATGCCGCTTTTGAGTGCCTGTACGGTACTGGGTGCGCTTGCGATAGCGGGGGTTCCGTCTCTGGCGCTTTTCAACAGCGAATGGCTCATTTTTAGTAGTGGATTCCAAACACCCTATCTAGCTCTTGCTATTCTTGAAGTGCTTGGTTCGTTGCTGACAGTAGTTTATATCCTGCGTTTTGTCGGGCAATGCTTTTTTACATCGGGGGAGGTTTCGAAGGTGAATCCGGTCCCGCTCTCGATAAAAATCGCGACCGTCTCGCTCTCAGGTTTAACCATCGTCGCTGGGTTTTTCCCCAAACCGCTTTTTGATTATGTCGTTAATGAACTACCCCTTATCTTGGGAGGGGGATGGTGAGGATAATAAATATGCTTGCTTTTCCGCAAATCCCCCTCTTTTTTTTGGGTTTTATTGCGATTCTTGTTTTCTTGATGGCGCGCTTTCTGCGCATTCGAAATGTCTTTATGGCATTAATAACCGCTTTATCCTTTTTGTGCGTTTTTGTATATTTTGTTTGTGAAGATCAACTGCTGCAGTTTCTTGAGATTCATTTCCCAAGCTTTGAAAACACCCTGACAGGCGTTATCGCTCCGGGAGTGTTCAATTCAAATGATCCCGGATCTGTTTTGATTTGCATGGTTGCTTGCGGGCTGGCTTTCCTGATCTCGTTGTACAGCGCTGAATATCTCAAGAACGATGGTCGTCAGCATGCCTTCTACCCCCTGTTGATTCTGATGATGTGTGGCTTCATGGGCATGCTCTTTACCAATAATTTAATGACCATGTATCTATTTTGTGAATTGACCAGCATTTGCGCATATACTCTGGTTGCTTTCAGACGAAATGATGATATGGCAATTGAAGCTGGTTTCAAGTATTTGATGATGGGTAGCGTAGCCTCTATCGTTCTTTTAATGGGAATAACGCTGATATTTCAGGCGACCGGAACGGTAAATTTATCACAGATAGCAAATATCAATGATTTACCGGTTCAAATCGGGTTGATAATGATTCTGGCTTCTTTTAGTTTGAAGAGTGCGTTTGTACCCTTACATACATGGTTGCCGGATGCACATGGAAAAGCTCCCAGCGGCATTAGCGCTATCCTTTCCGGCATCCTGCTACAGGGTTTTTTCTATACCATGCTGCGTGTCTGCCTTACACTCGGGATGAATCGATTGATTCTGAGTAATATTTTGATATGCCTTGCATTGCTTAATATCCTTGTTGGGAATTTGATGGGTTTGGTGCAAACCCAAACTAAACGTTTATTAGGTTACTCAACTATTGCGCAAATGGGCTATATTGGTCTTTGTTTTGCAATCGGATTGCGGACCCAATCAACGTTAGCTTTGCAGTCCGGTTTCTTCTTGATTATTGCGCATGCAATTGCGAAAAGCCTCGCATTTTTAGTGAATGGCGTTTATTATCACTATTTCAATGCCACGGAAATAATCGATTTGCAGCAGGCTGACAGATTGACATACTTCCTCTCGTTGGCGTTTGGAATTTCTGTGCTTAGTCTTGCGGCTATTCCACCATTTCCAGGTTTTATGGGGAAATGGACCTTTCTTACGAGTGCTTTTACGCAAATGGAAGGTTGGTCTCTGGTCAGTGCGATTGCAATTTTAGCCGGTAGCCTTATTTCTTTGGGTTATTATTTGAAATTGCTGCACAATCTGTTCTTTAAACCTGCGACAGATAGAACAGACCGGAGCTCAGCAAGCCAACAGAAAGTGTCCATTTGGATGCTTATTCCCATAACAGTACTCGTATTTTTGATTCTTCTGATAACTGTAAAACCCCAGAGTATTATGGATGGGACCCAACCCGCAGCTCAATTTTTGTTGATGTTGATGAGGTGATGATGAACGATACTGAATTTTGGTTTTTACCCCCCATACTGATAATTATTTCTATGTTACTGGGTGGACTTTTGTTATGGATAGGAAATACTATCTCTGCAAAAGGAGAATATAGTCGTGCCAAACACCTTCATTATTCCTGTGGAGAAGATATCGATGCGCCGCATGTGGAGGTGAACTATCATGCCTTCTTTCGCCTAGCTCTGCTATTTAGCATCTTGCATATTGTGGCTCTGGTTATTTCCACTATTGATCTGAATACCGACAACAAACTTATCCCTGTTCTGTATCTGCTCGGAGCAGGGGTAAGCATGATCATTCTTATGGAGAGAGATGGAAAAAAATAAGGCAATACTACCCAATATTCTTACTTGGGCGCGTAAAAAATCGCCATGGATCTTACATTTTAACAGCGGCGGTTGTAATGGCTGTGATATCGAACTCCTCAGTCTGTTAACGCCCAGCTACGATATAGAACGATTTGGAATTCTTAATGAAGCCTCCCCGCGCCATGCGGATATTCTTGTTTGCACTGGTCCGGTGACTGAACAAGTCAGGCCACGTCTCAAACGGATATACGATCAAATTCCTGAACCGAAATGGGTGCTGGCTGTTGGAAGTTGCAGCTGTTCGGGAGGTGTTTTTTCGGGAGCCTATAACATTCTTGGTGGAATTGATAAGCTGCTGCCAGTGGATATGTATGTCCCAGGTTGCCCATGCAGACCCGAAACCATTATTGATGGGATTATTAAATTGGTGGAGTCAATACAGTGAAGATGGAAAACATTCTAAAAAAATTGATTGACGCTTTGGGTTTGGATAGTCCAACCACGATGCTGGGAATTCCAACCGAAGAACATGTGCTTCAGATACTCCCCACGCAACTACTATCGGTGGTTGCAAAGTTAGGGGAATATGGTGTATGGCATCTTTCAACCATCACCTGTCTGCAGGATGAGCGCTTCATCCTGTTGTATCATTTTTGGTGCTTTGGTAACCTTACCTTGCGGATAGAGCTTGAACCAGATGATCTTCGTGTTCCAAGCATCTGCCCACTGATCCCCGGCGCTGAATACTATGAACGTGAAGTTCAGGAAATGTATGGAATTGAATTCCAGGGATTGCCAAATCCGCAACCTCTTTTACTACCGGATAATTGGAAGGGTGGTTACCCAATGCGCAAAGATGAACACTCAAATTCCTCCGCAGCTGGAGAGGATCGATCTAAAAAATTAAAAGGAGGATTATCTTGACCAGGATAGTAGTGCCGATCGGACCACAACATCCCTTATTAAAAGAACCTATATCGTTCCTGATCTCATTGGATGGAGAGCGGGTGGTGAATAGCTCGTTGCGTTTGGGATACGTGCATCGCGGAATTGAGAAACTTGCCCAGCAACGCACCTATGTTCAAAATGTCTATCTCATTGAACGCATCTGTGGGATCTGTTCCCATATCCATACCACCACTTATTGCCAGGCAATCGAAACCTTGCTGGGGTTAGATGTGCCTCGCCGCGGATTGTATATACGGACGCTCTTATGTGAACTGGAAAGGATCCATAGCCATCTGCTGTGGTTAGGAGTGCTGGCTAAAAACATTGGTTTAGATACCATCTTTATGTACTCATGGCGTGATCGCGAAATTGTGCTCAAGATGATGGAGGAGATTTCGGGAGGAAGGGTTTCTCATGCTGTAAATATTATCGGGGGTGTTCGCATCGATTTGGATGCCGATCGCCTTACCATGCTGGAGAGTGGATTGAATGACCTCAACGGTCGCGTAGAAGAATTGATTGGAACAATTGAACGTGATCGCAGTTTCGCTGCCCGCACACGTGGGATTGGAAAACTTACCCTGGAAGACGTCAAGAGTTTTTGCGTTGTGGGTCCTGTAGCGCGAGCTTCTGGGCTCGATATCGATCTGCGCCGTGATGCCCCCTATGCGGCTTATCACGAATTGGAAATCGAGGTTCCAGTCATGAACGAGGGAGATGTTTGGGCTCGTTCCATGATTCGAATGCGAGAAATTTTACAGGCAAGCCGTTTGGCGAAACAAATTATTCGTACTCTCCCTAAAGGACCGGTTTCAACCACTGCTCCTCGCAAAGTTCCCCCCGGTGAAGTGGTCAGCCGCGCAGAAGCTCCTCGTGGAGAAGTGTTCTACTACCTCCGTAGCAACGGATCCCAGCAACCGGAACGTTTAAAGATACGCACACCCACCCTCACCAATCTCATAACTCTGCCCGAACAATTAAAAGATGTCCAAATGGCAGACGTTTCGGCGGTCATTGCGGGTGTTGACCTGTGTATTGCATGTGCGGATCGCTGATTAGGAGATGATATCTTAGATGAACATACTGCATATGTTGTTTGAAATATTGATATTTCCGGGATTTGCGTTCGTACTGTTTACTGCGCTCTTTTTCCACTGGCTTGATCGAAAACTGATCGCTCGCTTCCAGGGGAGAATTGGTCCGCCGTGGTACCAACCTGTGGCTGATTTGATAAAACTATTTTCCAAGGAAGATATTCTACCGGTGGGTACCAATGAGGTATTTGCTACACTGCTGCCTTTAGTTTCTTTCGCTTTTGTGATGACTGCAAGTTTTTATCTGCCATTCGCCGTGCCGACCACCCAATCATTTGAGGGAGATATCATCGTTGTTATTTTCCTATTGAGTATGCCATCTCTCTTATATTTTCTGGCTGGGTGGATTACTAGTGGGGTATATTCAATCTTAGGGGGGAATCGATCTCTGTTGCAGTATTTTTCCTATGAAGTGCTTTTCCTGTTGGCGATCAGTGGGACGGTGATCACCAGCGGATCATGGTCGCTGGCGGGAATCCGGAGTGCTCAGTTGACATCTGGTTCGTACTTCCTCCCGCAATTATTGGGATTTTTCCTGACCGTGTCCGGCTTGATTGGAAAACTGAAGCGGGATCCGTACGATATCCCCAAAGCCAAATCAGAGATGGTAGCGGGACCATTGACCGAATTCAGTGGAAAAAAACTGGGGCTTTGGCAGCTAACCAATCAACTGCAGACTGTGGTCGGTCTGTCTTTCCTTGTCCATACTTATTTTGGGGGATACTGGCAAATGGGAACCGTCGGTGGATTCTTCACCTTCTACCTGCTGCTAATCCTGTTACAGTGTTTGCTTTCTGCCATCAGTGCCATTTATGCGCGTTTTCGTATTGATCAATTGATTCGCCTTAATTGGTATGCGCTGATTCCTCTTGCGCTCATCCATAATCTCTTTTTAGTGTTGAAATGAAAACACCATGAAATTGCGTTCATACTTCTACCTTTTACCCAATATTGTTCGTGCTTTTTTTTCAAAGCCAGATACCGTTAATTACCCGTCTATTACACTGGAGGTTGCTGATCGCTTTCGGGGGAGTGTGCGCATCAAGGCGCAAAATTGTGTGGGTTGCAGCTTGTGCGTGCGTGATTGCCCCGCGCAGGCATTGGAATTGGAAAAAGAATCCAAGAACAGCTTTCGTCTGATCCATTATCGAGACCGTTGTACCTATTGTGGTCAATGTGAGTTAAGCTGTCGATTCGATGCGATATTCCTGGATAACGAATATGATGAGCCCTCTTCCAATCGCGCTCACTTTATCGTCACGCTGGTTGAGCGTGTGCCAGAAGAATAGATGCTCGGATATTAATACTGCTTCTCACACGTGCTTGGTGAAGATGTCAATGGAACAGCCACCATCCCATGTGTATAATAATGCTAAATGATATTGCTTCTCACAGGAGGCTCTTATCAAGAGTTTTGATTTTTACCCCTTCCCCTTTCTGCTCGGTCTGCTTGTGCTGATTATAGTGTTGTATCGTCATCGCCAGCGTGGATGGCGCTACGTACTGGTGGTCACCCTCTTTGGGTTTTACGTGCTGGCAGTCGTAGATGCGCTCTTTTTTCCTATTCTGATCTCTGACGATTGGCCCGCTAACCTGAACACAACGGATATCCTGCGTACTTTGCGCCAGGTTAACTGGGTGCCCTTTCATTTTGACACTCCGATCAGTTCTGCGGCGTATCCCGGTGCGAATATGCGTCGTTTACAGTGGCTCGATATCATCGGCAATATCCTGCTCACAATTCCCTTTGGGGTAGGAATAACCTATCTCAACCGTAAGGATTTCAAACATGCCCTGCTGGTAGGGCTGGGGTTGGGTTTGCTGCTTGAAGGTATGCAGCTTATCGTTAAGCTCATCGTGGGTGGGTATTATCATACGGTGGATGTCAACGATGTCATCTGGCATGCGCTGGGTTTTTTACTGGGATATGGAATATTCACATTGGGGAGTCATTATGTAAAAAAAATCCTCCCCTTGAAAAGGGGAGGACAGGAAGGGTTCAGTAAATAACAGGAATTTTATTAAATACTATTCTCCGTGATCCAGCTCGTGCAGTTTCACAGCCGTCTCCAGCGAAATTTTGGTCGCATCCGAGATGGCTTTCACCATTTGCTCCTCCGTGGCGGATTTCTCGGGGTGCTGGTGGCAGCCTGCGGAAGCCAGGATGACGCCCCCGCGCACTTTGCGCGCCATTGCCAGGCTGAGCACGGTGGAAGCTTCCTGCGAGGCGATCAGCACGCCCGCATCGATCCATGGTTTTTCGATCTCCAAAATATCCAGGTTCGAGAACACCGAGCCAGCGTAAAAGGCATCATGCGACCATTCGTAGCCTTCGTGCACCTCGATGCTTAGGTCTTTGGCGGATGCCAGCATGGCTTCCATCATATAGAAATCTGCCACTGCTGGGAAGCCCGCCGGGAAATATTCGCGTGTTAGCCCGTCTCCGCTGACCGCGCCCGTGATCACTAAAATACCGGGTACCGGCAGCCAGGTCTGCATCATGCCGCCCGTGCCGATGCGGATCAGGTTCTTGGCACCGATCTTGACCAGCTCTTCGATGGCGATGGCAGCCGCTGCTCCGCCGATGCCGGTGGAGGTCACGCTGACCTTGATGCCCTTATACATACCGCTGAAGGTATTGTACTGGCGGTTGGATGCTACCAGTTCTGCGCTGTCGAAATGATCGGCGATCACCTTGGCTCGGCTGACGTCGCCGGGCAGAAAGACGGTCTCGCCAATGTCAGCGGGGGATAATTGAATGTGGTGTTGTTTTTCCATGTTCTACTCCATCTACCTTTAACCTAATCCAGACCTTGCTCATGCAGGATCTTGGCTGTTTCAATGCTGACTCTTACCAGGTTGTTCTGGTGTTTTTCCAGCTCGGGGTCATCTTCGCCTTCGCCAAAAATGGGGTCGCTGCTTAATAAAATAGCTCCGGCGCGCACGCCTTGCATGCTGGCGATCATTAGCATGGTGGCGGCTTCATTCTCGACCGCCAGCACACCCAGACCCACCCATGGCTGCAGGCGGGTTTTGTAATCTCCGAACGCCCAAGGGGATTCGAGGTAGAAGGCATCATGCGTACGCACCAGCCCGAGATGGTAGGTTAAACCCAGCCGCTGGCAGGCTTCGATCGAAGCGCGTACGATATAATGGCTGGCGATGGCGGGGTAATCGATGGAGATGAATTCTTCGGTGGCACGTTCACCGCGCACCGCTCCGGTTACAAGGATGATATCGCCCGCTTTCATGAATGGCTGGATCGCCCCACAGGTTCCCATGCGGATGATATTCTTCGCTCCAATGCGGATAAGCTCCTCTGTTCCAATGGCGGTGGGGGAGGGTCCCAGCCCACAGCTGGTGCAGCTGATCGGCACGCCATCTTTCTTGCCGGTATAGGTCAGGTACTCACGTTTATGGGCTACTTTCTTTGCTTCGTCCATATGACTGGCGAACACTTCCACCCGTCCGGGATCACCGGGAACCAGGACGGTCGTAGCAGTATCGCCGGGCAGCATGTCAATATGATGCTGGCGATGTGGGGCTTCTTGATTCATATTCTTTCTCCTGATAATGATAATTAACCCAATTCTACTGGTATTAACCACAGTATGTCAACAACACCATGCTCGTCTATGGATGAAAAACAAGGGAAAAAGATTTGTCTAGAAAGGAACTACGCATAGCTGATATAAAGAGAGTGGTTGAACAAGAACGTATTAAATATGGTCAGGAAAGTCTGGTTTTGTTCAAAATGCCTTCGATCTGTGTGGCTAATCCAGCCAGCCCTTTTTGTGTTGCGGTCGTGTACGCTTGCTCCAGCAGTGCGATCTGTTTGGCTTTATCTCCCAGCTTGGCGTGAATAAAACCCTGGTTGATCCAGGCGTTGCACAATCCGTTGATGTTGCCTACCTGCTGGAAGATACGTTCTGTCTCGCGCAGCACATCTAGCGCTTGCTTGAGATCTCCCTGCTGTTTGATGAGCAGCGCTTGATTGCCCAGTGCGAACCCCAGCCCTTCCAGGTCACCGATCTGGCGGTAGAGATTTTCCTCTTCCTTGTTCAGTTCAAGCGCTTTCCGGAAATCCTTTTTGTATTGCTGGATGGCGCCCTGGTTTCCCAAGCAGATCGCCAGACTCTGCAGATTCCCGATCTGGCGGCATAGGCGTTCCTGTTCTTTCAGTAGTAGTAAAGCATCCTCGAATTCGCGCCTTGCCAGGTGGATCAGACCCTGGTTGCCAAGGCACTTTTGTAGGCTATCGCTATCTTCGAGACGGCGGCAAAGCTGCTCTTCCTCCCGCATAAGTTGCATGGCTGCATCCAGCTCCCCGCGCGCTTTGAGGATCAATGCCTGATTCCCGAGCGACAATGTGAGCGCACTTTCGTCCTTTTCCTGACGGCAAATCCGTTCATGTTCCTTGAAGAGCGCCATGGCTTTATCCAGCTGCCCCCAATTTTTCAAGATCAATCCCTGGTTGATGAGCGAGGCAGCCAGGTCGCGCGTAAAGCCCATCTGCTGCGCGATGTGTTCCACCTGTTGATGGAGCTGCAGTGCGGTTTCAAGATCACCCGCTTCCTGGTACAGCAGCGCTAGCCAGTTGGCGAGGTACAAGTCATATCCCAACGGATCATCAGCAATCGCCCGGTAAGCATCCACCCGTCTGAGGTCGCTGTTGGCTTCAATGGTAGCCCAGTAGGTTTTCAGGTCAAAGCGGTCGTGCTCCCATAATGCCTGAAAGAAATCCACATCCGACAAGAGGTCATATAGTTCCTGCCAATTTTGTGCTTTTGCCAACTGCCAGGGGAGCTCATCTAATTTTCGAGTGGTGAAACCACTTCTTTTAGTAAAATAATTTGCCAGATGTTGGTGGTAGTCTCGCATCATTATTTCGGTAGGAAGGTAGCGTTCTTCCACTGCCCGACGAATATGATCGTGGAAAAAAGCAAGCAATCCCCCCCGCATGAAAAGCGCAGATTCCAGAGCCAAATACAGCGGTGACCAGATGCGGTGTGGTAGAGGTTGGGCTTCACTCCCCAGCAGGTCAAGCAGTTCCGCTTCCGTAAGCCCATTCCTGGCAGCCCAAAGATAGCTCAAGGCATCTTTTACCAGATGCGGGCGTTCGCCTTCGAAATCCGATTCACACCTTGCCAGTACCAGGTCCACCATGGCTGGAATGGAACCAGCCTGTAGGTAGTGCTCAATAACCGTATCTAGTTCTTCGTGGATGCCAAATTGACGCAGTTCATCCAGCAAAATACGTAATGCCAGCGGGTTGCCGCATTGGGCATTACCTGCGATGCGCTGTACCTGGTCGCGATTCAATTGTTTGGAAAATTGCGCTAGATATTCATTGATCAAACGTTCCCGTTCAGGGGTATCTAGAGGCTGCACGCTGAGCGTTTTCCATCCCCTTTTTTGTGCTTGTTCCATGGATTTTCCAGGCAGGGCGGATGCGATCAACCTTACATTGTTGGGCAGTTTTTCAGGCAGCCAGGTTAATTCCTGCGCACCCTGTTTATCCTCCAGCTGGTTGAGTGCATCCAGCACCAGCACCAGCTTACCGCGAACACTCGCTTTCTGAAGCCACTGCGGAAATGCAGTGCGCAAGCGATTGTTTTCGTCGGGGATATCTCCTTCTATCGAGAACCGTACCTGGATTTCTGCCATGATCCTGCGCAGCATGGCTGTCCAGTCACTGGATGTGGCGGATGCACCAATAAAATGCAGCAGCACCATTTCATCGGGATGCTGGCTGCGATATTGCATCCCCCAATTAGCCAGCAGTGCTGATTTACCGCTGCCGGAATCTCCTATAACTAATAATGGTTGGCTGCCATTGGCAGTGTGCGCATCCAATTGGTTGAAGTATTTCTCCCCACCCACAAAAACCTCGCAACGAGAACGGGCGAAAGCCTCATGCTGCAAGAATTCTTGCTGTAAGGGGCTGGGCTGTGACCCTTCCGGGTAGAGCTGATCAATGATAGCGCCCAGGTCTTGCAGTACCCATTCTCCCAATTGATGGGGAGAATGGAAATTTTCCTTGACGGGGAAGGAGGAAGTACGGATGCGTTCTTTCAGATCTTGTAGTTTTTTCTTGCGCGTTACCGCAGCCTGCTGCGCTGCTTCTTTTCCAAAATGCTCAATTTCATCTTGGCTGGCTTCTTCAAGAAAGTCCTTGCGCTGCTCGGGTGCCAGGTTTTGAATAGAAGCTGGGTCACGGAAGTAGAACAGGGCATGCCCCGCCATTTCCGGATCGTTTAGCACTCCATGCAAGATCTCCAACTCGGTCACCGAGCGTTCCTGATGCTCTTTCAACCAGGGTTCGCGCTCGATCAATTGCGGGTCAAGGGTATCCGGGACCCAGCCGTAACGTTCTCCCAGCAAACCGATGAAGTAGGGTTTACAGCGCTGGATTTCCTCCAAACAGATGGGAAGCACCTGCCCTTCGGCGGATTGTTCGCTGGTGATGCCCCAACGCAGGTCCACTTCACTCCAGGATACGCCACGTTGTTCACATTGTTTGCGAAGTTGCGGGAAGATAAATTTTACCAGGTGGTCGCGTTCTGCTTGCATGTCGCGAAAGGTGGATGAAATAAAAACGCGGATCTGCCGTGAGCTTGTTTCCATGATGAACTATCCCTAATAGTAATGTTTCCCCAGCATAAATGGAGAGGGTAGAGCTATTCCTGATAAAGGATGAAATCATTATAACAATGATAATTCTCTAAGCTAAATAATAAGTCTTGTTTAGATGGAAATTGGGGGGAATGTTTAACGCATAAAAAAAAGAAGACGGAATGATTTCCCATCTTCGTAGCAGTGAAAATAAGCAAAGGGTGTTGGAATTAAACCTTCTTTTGGAACTTCCTTGTGATGGCAGCCCAGATGGGGCAACGGTCGTAAATACCCAGAAAAGCGATCACAGCTCCCAGTACGCCAACATACCAGGTACTGGTGATAATTCCGACGATCAGAAGCAGGATGCCGGCTAACAGACGCAGCGTGCGTTGCATAGAAGTCATGGATTGCTTGAATTCGGTTCCTGAAAGGGCGGATTCGAACAAAGCACGGTAGTTCTCTTCATTTTGCACGCCAGTCACACGGGAAAACAACTCTCCGTCGCGAAAGACAAGCACGGTCGGGATGCCCATGATGTGATAGTGTTTCAATACCTCGGGGGAGTCATCTGCATCAAGCTCGAGGAAAGTGACCCGATCTTTATATTCTGCTGCCAGTTTTTCCAGGATGGGTTTTACCACCTGGCAGGGTTTACACCAGGCAGCCCACACATCGATGATGATGGGTTGTTTGGTTTTCTTTATATAGTCTTGAAATTCTGTTATGTTCATTATAAAAATGTCAGGGTGAATGTTAGTACATTCACCCTGTACTCCTTTGTTGAATCTTATTATTCTTTATAGGTACTGAATTTGAATAGCGTATACAGCGGGCAGAAAGACGCCAGGGAAGTTAGTAGGAACACCCCTGCCAGTACCAGCAAGACGATACCCCAAGTGCCACTCACGATGCCGCCAAAATACAGGTAAGCAAACAAAGCTGCCAGTAGTACGCGGATGATACGGTCAGTATTGGACATATTTCTTCTCATGATTTTTTCCTCCATTTGATCTTGTGTCTTATGTTACATTAATTATTCAAAGCGCCCTGAGCAATCCAATCATAGAAAAGCTGGATGGTCGCATCGGGTAATTTGCCACTGGGGGGCATGATATCCACACCGTCCCCGATCAAGCGTTTGTACAGCTCGCTGCCTTCAGGATCACCAGAGATTACATACTTCATCACGTCCTCATAGTTTTCCAGAAATACACCGCCTTCACCTTCAACACTGTGTGCGGGTTGGGCAAATTCCACCAGCACCGGCATGATATCCATGCTGAAGCTGACTGTGTCTGCCGCGGGAGCTGCCTGTTCTTCCATTGTGACATCCGTTGG
>LDZU01006144.1_pt1 | contig 22137 bp, 16 predicted proteins | sample 615531 | NCBI WGS metagenome assembly LDZU01 (sample SAMN03408293, study PRJNA278302) | terrestrial metagenome | isolation source: oil reservoir sample SB2 | place: USA: Alaska, North Slope, Schrader Bluff formation | collected 2011-09 | reverse complement strand
GAACAAATAGTACACGATGTTATGCTATAGAATAGTATTAGACAGTACACGATGTTATGCTATAATTTTGGTACACGATGTTATGCTAGTTGTCAACTATATACTAAATTAAGTACGAGATTTTATCTTGCTTACTATTATATCAATTGCAACATCATTAAGACCACCCTGGGGAATAACAATGTCAGCATATCTTTTCGAAGGTTCTACAAACTGTAAAAACATTGGTTTTACTACATTTAAATACTGTTCAATCACTGATTCCATAGTTCGTCCTCTTTCTTTGGTATCCCTCACTAATCTTCTTATAAATCTTTCATCCTCATCAGCATCGACATAAATTTTAATATCTAAAAGGTCTCTTATTCTCTCTTCTTCTAATACTAAAATTCCTTCTAATATAATTATATCTTGAGGAAAAACTTTTTCAGTCTCCTTTTTGCGAGTATAATCGGTAAATGAATATATAGGTTTTTCAATCTCTTCTCCCCTAATTAATTTCTTTAAATGTTCTATCAAAAGATCATTATCAAAAGCAGATGGGTGGTCAAAATTTATTTTCTTCCTTTCTTCTAAAGGAAGATGACTTAAATCTTTATAATATGCATCTTGTTGAATTACTACTACATTTACTCCTTTTAAACTTTCATATATCCGATTAGCGACTGTAGTTTTTCCTGATCCAGTTCCTCCTGCAATACCTATTATTAACGGTTTCATAAACTTTCTCCTTAAAATGTAAACAAAGGTGCCAGGCACCTTTGTTTACATTTTGTTTTTGAGATGTTCTTGATAAGTTTTAGAAAAAATATGTCTTCCGTTTTCTCCTAAAATGAAATATAACCAATCGCCCTTTTCGGGTTCAAGAGCAGCAATAATTGAGTCAAGTCCGGGATTACAGATTGGTCCTGGGGGAAGACCTTTATAGAGGTATGTATTATAGGGTGAATCAATTTTCAAATCAGATTCTTCCAATTTTTCTTTTGGTTTCCCTAAAATATATTGGATGGTAGCACAAGATTGTAATTTCATACCGTTTTTCAACCGATTATGAAATACTGAGGAAACTTTGCTTTTTTCGTCATTATATTTTACCTCTTTTTCAATTATAGAAGCCAGGGTAATTATTTCGTGCAAAGAAAACTGATTCTCTTCAACTTTAGTTGTAAGTTTATCCATTTCCTGATTAAAGTTCAATAATAAAAGTTTAAGCATATTCTCTGAACCATATCCTTTTGGTACTTCATAGGTATCAGGGAATAAATAACCTTCCCAGGATTTTTTACCATTTTTTACCAGATTTAGAAAAGATTCTTTTTTTGCAATCCCTTTTTTATCTAATAATTCTGCAATTTGTTCACAATTATAACCTTCAGGAATGGTAACTTTATATAAAACCACTTCCCCTTTAACCAATTTTTTTAAAATTTGTATCATATTCATTGCCGGGCTTAAATCATATTCCCCATACTTCAATCTCTCTTCCAATTTTAACAATTTTATTAAGACTCTCAATGCATAATTATTTTTTCCAATTATCTCATTCTCTTCTAAAATATTTACCACTTCTCTTGCATTGGTGCCAGATGGAATATTAATAATTTTATGGATTGTAGAATTCTCATTAAAGGGGGAATATACTGCAGTAAAAAATAAGATAATAATTAAAAATACTAAAGAAAATATGAAAAATAATTTATGAATGAAGTTCATTTTTTTAATCTTTATTCATCATCCTTCTATCTAAATATGATTGAAGAATAATTACTGCTGACATCTTATCAATAACTTTTTTTCGCTTCTTTCGACTCCTATCAGCTTGAATTAATAACTTTTCCGCCTTTGAAGTGCTTAAACGTTCATCTTCTAATTCTACTGGTATTTGATAAATATTTTTAATTTTTCGGGCAAAGGAAAGAGATTTTTCTGCCTGCTTACCCAAAGTTCCATTCATATTTTTAGGTAACCCTAAAATAATTTTTTTAACATCATATTTATCAACTAATTTTTTAATTTTTTTAATGTTCTCGTCTTCAGTGGTTGAAGGAATTATCGGTAGCCCTTGAGCGGTAATTCCTAATTCATCGCTTATAGCAATTCCAATCCTTTTTTCGCCTAAATCTATACCTAAAATTCGCATAATTTAATTCACCAATGCCCCGATTTTCCAATTTACCAATTAATACAATTTTCTAATTACTAAAGATTTAGACAGGCGAGACGCCTGTCCTACATATTTTTTATTGTCTTTACTATATACTCGATACTCGATACTGTTATACTGTTTAAATAATTTCGTATATTTTGGCTAAAGCCTGGTTTAGTTTATTGACTTCTGACCCCCCTGCTTGAGCCAATGTTTTTTTGCCTCCACCTTTTCCATTTACAATTGGAGCTATTGATTTTATAATCTTTACAGCATCAAAACCCTTCATTACCAGATCATCAGTTACCATAACCAACAAAGCAACTCTATTTTCTTCTATTTTCGTTCCTAATAATATTATGCCTGACTTAATCTTTTCTTTAATCAGGTCTCCCCAATTTCTTAAATCACTATTATCTGAAGCTTCAACTTTAGCCGATATAATATTTATTTCTTTAATTTTTCTTATTTTAGAAATTATTTCCTCAATTTCATACCGAGCCAATCTATTTCGAGTAATTTTAATTTCTCGCTTTAAATTATTAAGATTATCTAATATTTGATCCAATTTTACGATAATTTCCGAAGGAACAACTTGTAATTTATCAGAAATATCGTCTATAATATTTTCTCTTTCTTTAACATATCTTAGGGCATATTCACCAGTTACAGCTTCTATCCTTCTTATACTACTTCCTATTCCTTCTTGATTTAATATTTTAAATAAACCAATATTGGATGTATTCTCTAAATGTGTTCCTCCACATAATTCTAAACTGTATTCTCCTATCTTTACTACCCTTACTTTTTCTCCATATTTTTCTCCAAAGAGGGCAATCGCTCCCATTTCCCTGGCCTGGTCAAAACTGGTTACCTTTGTTTCTATTTCCAAATTTTCTAATATTTTTCTATTTACTAATTCTTCTACTTTATCTAATTCATCTTTAGTTAAGGGGGCAAAGTGATTAAAATCAAAGCGAAGATGGGTATCATTTACTAAGGACCCTGATTGTTTTACATGATTTCCTAATACATCTCTAAGCGCGCGATGTAAAAGATGGGTAGCGGTATGATTTCGGGCAATCGCATTTCTTCTGGTTAAATCTACTTTGGCGACTACCTCTTCATTAATTTTTATTTCACCTTTAACTACCTTTCCAAAATGGACAACAAGACCTTCGACAGGGCTTTGAGTATCTGATATGGCAAGTAGTAAATTATCATTTTTTTTAGAGGATATAAATTCTCCTCGGTCTCCAATTTGCCCGCCTTTTTCAGCGTAAAATGGAGTTTTATTTAAAATTATTTCACATTTATCCCCTTCTTTTACCTTGCTTACTATTTTGCCCTCTTTTATAATGGCGATTACTTTGGCTTTTTCCATCTTACATTCATATCCAGTAAATTCTGTTTCTCCGCAATCTTTAAGAATTTTCTCATAAATTATCTCTTTGTCTTTATTACTTTGAAAATTAATTTTCGATTCTACCCAAATTTTTCGTGATCTTTCTCTTTGAATTTTCATCTCTTGTTCAAAATCTTCTTCGTCAATTCCAAATCCATCCTCTTTAAGAATATCTTTAGTTAATTCTATAGGAAAACCATAAGTATCATAAAGCTTAAATGCATCTTCTCCTCCAAGCATTTTCCTATTCTTTTTCTTTAATTCATTTTTCATCGTATCTAAAATTTGAATTCCCACATTTAGAGTTTCTTGAAATTTTCTCTCTTCTGTAAGTATTATTTGACAAATTTGACCTTCTGCTTTTGCTGTATCAGGATATACATCCTTCATTAGGTTAATTACCACAGGAGCAATTTCATATAAGAAAGGCTGATTAAAATTAAGCCATCTACCATAACGAAAAGCTCTTCTCAATAACATTCGAAGCACATATCCCCGTCCTTCATTTGAAGGCATAATTCCATCAGCAATCATAAAAACTAAAGCTCTTATATGGTCAGCAATTACTTTTAAAGCTAAATCTTTTTTCTCATCTTCATGATATTTTACGCCTGCATTCTTAGCAACAAAATTTATAATAGGAAAAAATAGATCTGTTTCGAAATCAGTATCAGCTTTTTGTAACACAGATGCTATTCTTTCTAAACCCAAGCCGGTATCTATATTCTTTTTTGGTAAAGGAGTAAGTGAACCATCTTCATTACGGTTGTATTGCATAAATACTAAGTTCCATAATTCCAAATATCTTTCGCCATCCACTCCAACTCCTCCACCCTTTTCTGATACTTTCTCTTCTCCTAAGTCAATATAAATTTCCGAACAAGGTCCACAAGGACCAGTAGGCCCAACTTTCCAAAAATTATCTTCTTCTCCTAATCTAATAATTTTTCCCTCGGGAAGTCCAATAAGATTGTGCCATATATCGTAAGCTTCATTGTCATCCTTATATATCGACACCCATAACTTTTCCTCTGGAAATCCTATAACCTCAGTAAAAAATTCCCATCCCCATTGAATCGCCTCTTTCTTAAAATAATCACCAAAAGAAAAATTTCCCAACATCTCAAAAAATGTATGATGACGAGCTGTTTTACCTACATTTTCAATATCAGTTGTTCGAATACATTTTTGACACGTAGTAGCTCTTTTCAAAGATGACTTAACCTGACCCAAAAATATTGGTTTGAAGGGAACCATGCCAGCAATGGTTAATAAAATACTGGGATCTGCAGGAACCAGAGATGCACTGGGGATTATTTTGTGTCCTTTACTTTCAAAGAATTTTAAAAATTTTTCTCTAATTTCGCAACTAGACATATATTTCATAAAAAACATTTCTCCTTATTTAAAAATAATTTACTTATGTATTCAGTAGTCAGGAGTCAGAATTCAGAAGTGAATTATAATATGCTTCTAATAATTTACTTATTTCTTCAATTTGTAATAAATGTTGTGAAGAATCACAATATCCAAGATCACTTGCTAAAAATAAGTAACAGCGCAATTCTTCTAAAGACCCATGAGCAATATTCATAAAACGGGCTTTATCAATTTTTCCTTTCCTCTTAAATCCTTCAGCAATATTAGCAGGAATTGATACAGCTGAACGTCGAATTTGGGAGGACAAACCATAAATTTCAGTTTTTGGGAATTCTTTTGTTAATTTATATAAATCAAGAACAAACTTATACGACTTTTGCCATACTATTAAATCTTGAAAAGTTTTAGCTGGTTTCCTCATTCTGACTCCTGGCTTCTGAATTCTGTATTCTACTTGTCTACCTATTTATCCTGCGACTCTTAGAACTTCCTCTATAGTAGTAATTCCCTGCATTGCTTTTTCTAATCCACTATTCTTTAGAGTCATCATACCCTTTTTAATAGCAACCTCTTTAATTACATCACTAGAAGCTTTAGAAACAATAAGAGATCTAATCTCCTCATCTAATTCAATAAGTTCATATATAGAGGTTCTTCCATAATATCCTGTATTTTTACAAAAAGAGCACCCTTTTCCTCTATATAATTTAATTTTACTATTATTCTTTAAATTATTCTTAATATTAAGCTCGCTCAATACTTCTTCACTGGGTATATACTCCTCTTTACATTTTTCACAAATCACTCTTACTAATCTTTGAGCTATTACTCCAATAACCGAAGAGGAAATTAAAAAAGGTTCGACTTGCATATCAATCAAACGAGTTAATGCACTTGCTGCATCATTAGTATGCAAAGTGCTTAAAACTAAGTGTCCAGTTAAAGCGGCTTGAACGGCAATTTCTGCAGTTTCGATATCTCGTATTTCACCAACCATTATTATATCCGGATCCTGTCGTAATATTGAGCGTAGTGCATTAGCAAAAGTCAAATTTATTTTGGGTATAATTTGAATTTGATTTATTCTATCAAGTCTATATTCTACAGGGTCTTCGACGGTAATAATATTTTTATCTTTAGAATTTACCTTATTTAATGCGGCATATAAAGTAGTAGTTTTACCACTACCGGTAGGTCCTGTAAGTAATATTATTCCATAAGATTTAGAAATCATTGATTTAAACTGAGTTAATTGTTTAGGCAAGAAACCGAGATGTTCTAATTTAATTAAACCTTTACTCTTATCTAATAATCTTAAAACAGTTTTTTCTCCGAATACTGTAGGAATTGTAGAAACTCTTAAATCAACTTCTCTTGTTCCGAATTGTACTTGAAAACGTCCATCCTGAGGAATACGCCTTTCAGCAATATCCATTTTTGCCAATATTTTCACTCGAGAAGTGACGGCTGATTTTATCTTGTTGGGTAAAGTTCTGATATCATGTAACATTCCATCAATACGAAATCGAATTAATAAACCCCTTTCGTTTGGTTCAATATGAATATCACTTGCCCTATCTTTTACTCCCTGGACAATTAACATATTTACTAGTTGAATAATAGGGGCTTCTCTACTTATTGCCTCTAATTTTTTAGAATCTTCCTCTTTTTCCTCTTCTTTAAACACTACTTCAGTGTCTAATTTTTCTATAATATCATCATATTCCCCTAACTTATAATAACTATTAATGGCATTCACAATATCTTCTTCGGGAGCTAACATACACTTAATCTTCTTAACTTTGGTGTAATCTTTTACAAAGTCTATAGCGTAAACATCTAAAGGATTAGCCATAGCAACAACTAACTCATCTTTATTTTTACTTATAGGAATCAAGGTAAATTGTAGAGCAGTTTTTTCGGGAATAAGAGATATTACCTCTGGATCTATTACATAATTAGATAGATCCACATATTCAGTTTCATAAACATATTGTAAAACCTCATATAATTCTTCTCTACTTAACGCCCCCATATCCACCAAGATTTCTCCCAGCTTTTTTTTATTACCTTCTTTTTGTGCTTTAAGGGCTTCTTCTAATTGTTGAGAAGTAATTAAACCTTGGTTTAATAATATTTCTCCAATTCTTTGATGGGTAAAACCTTTTTTTGGCATTTCCATTTATATTCACCATATCAATTAAAATCAATAGTTTATACAAAAAAGTTTTAAGTTTTTAACTATAGTTTTTTGTTTACCCGCTTTTTGCGAACACAAGTTTAACTATAAATTTATAGTTCTACTGATTATCCTAAACGCTGGATGCTGGACGCTATACGCTAACAACCATTCTATTTCTCTTTAAATATATCTCCAAATATATCCTTAAATAATATCCTGTCAGTACCCTGTTTTTTGTTATATTCACTTATAAATCGTTTTTGTTCTTCTTTTTCAGCCTTTCTGATACTTAAACTAATTTTTTTTCTTCTTCCATCTAATTTAATTACTAAAGTTAAAACTTCTTCCCCCACTGAAAGAACACTTGCTGGATTATCTATTTTTTTATTAGATATTTCTGATAAAGGAACTAAACCATCGATATTATCTTCTATATTTACAAAAGCTCCAAAATCAGTAAGTTTTACCACTTTACCCTCTACTAAAGTTCCGACAGGATATTTCTTTTTAATTTCCTCCCAGGGATCTGGTAATAACCTTTTCTTGCTTAAAGTTATTTGTAATTTATCTTTATCTATATTTATTATTTTAAATTCATATTCTTTATCTTTTTTTAGTTTTTCATTAGGGTGCTTTGTTTTTTCCCAATCAATTTCTGATACTGGTACAAATCCTTCTATTCCTTTTTCCAATTCAACAAAAGCCCCAAAATCTTTTATTCTCGTAATTTTACCCTTTACGATATTACCAGTCTGATAAAAATTACTTATATTATCCCAGGGATTGGGTAAAGTTCTTTTTCTACTTAAAAATATTATACGAGAATCTTTATCAATTTTTATTACCTTTAATGGGAGCACCATATACTTTTTAAAAACCATAGATGGTCTTTCTATATATTTCCAATCAATTTCAGAAAGATGAATTACTCCTGCAACTCCTGCCTCTAATTCCACATTAGCTCCATAGGAAGTTACCTGAGTTATTTTCCCTTCAACAACTGAACCAATTGGGTACTTTTTGTCAATATCTTCCCAGGGATCAGGGAGTAATTGCTTTAATCCTAAAGAAATTTTTCTTTTTTCTGGCTCAATCTCTAAAATCCTTAATTTTAATAACTCTCCCTCCTTAACTAAATCTGAAGGGCTTTTAACATAAGCCCAGGCCATTTCTGAAATGTGCAATAAGCCATTAAGCCCTTCCTCAATCTCAATAAATGCCCCAAAATCTTTAATTGATATCACTCTTCCTTCTACTTCATCACCAACAGAATATCTTTCCTTAACATTTTCCCAAGGATCTGGAGAAATTTGCTTAATACTTAAGGAAATCTTGTTTTTTTCTTTATCAAAATCAATAATTTTTACCTTAATTTTGTCACCTAATTTTAGTAATTTAGTGGCATCTTTCATATTGCGCCAGGTAATTTCGGAAATATGTAGTAATCCTTCTACCCCGCCTATATCTATAAAAGCACCAAAATTAGTTAAATTGGTAACAATTCCTTCTTTTACCTGTCCTACTTTTAAATTTGCCAGGGTTTTTTTATGCAATATTTTACGTTCCTTTTCCACAATTAAGCGATGAGATAGAATTACTTTCTCGCTTTTTTTGTCTAATTTGATAATAATAAAATCTAATTTTTTACCTATATATTTATCTAAATCTTCTTCTTTTACCATTCTTTGTTCAATTTGTGATTTAGGGACAAATCCTTTTATACCTAAATTTACTACTAAACCGTTAGGGGTTTTTTCAATAACTTCTGCATTTATTTTATCTTTTTTTCTATATATCTCATTAAGTTTTTCCCATAATTGAATATACTTTGCCTTTTCTTTTGATAAAATAATATGTCCATTTTTTTCGTCTATATTATTTACATAAACATATATTTCGTCATCAATTTCTAAGGCATTAGTCATAGTTTTGGTTTCCTTAGAAAAAAGCGATTCCTCATTTTTAGGAAGAAATCCTTCCATTTTGTATTTTACATCAAGAAAATAGCCATCTTCACTAACTTTGACTATTTTTCCTTTAATTATGTCTCCCCTCTTTATTTTTTTGAATTTTTCTAAAGATTCGTTGAGCATTTCTGACATTTCTTCGGTTGATTTATTTTCTTTCTGTGTTTTTTCTTTTAATTTCATATTACTACTTCCCCCTGTGCTTTGTATCTCGTTGTTCATAATATACTCGATACTCACTACTGTTAATTATTCTTTTTTCAGTTATTATTTTATTAACTGGAACATCTTTTTCGTTAGTTGGTATTTTTTCTACTATTTGTATTTCAAAAGCTAAGGCAATAGTATTTGTAGAAGGGTTAACTCCTTTTAAAAAGTTATCATAATATCCTAATCCCCTACCAATTCTATTCCCCTCAGTATCAAAAGCTACCCCTGGTAATATTATTAAATCAAGATCTTTGGCTGGAAATAATCTGCGATATTCTTCTTTTGGTTCAAAAATTCCTTTTTTGCCTTTTGCTAATTCTCTATCAAAATCAATTAATCTTGAAGGAACTAAATTAATAGAATCTGACAAAATAATGGGAACAAAAATGTTTTTTCCCATCATTATTGATGACTTAATCATCTCTTCAGTTTGAACTTCACTTTTTGTAGAAACATAAAACATAATATCTGAGGAATTTAAAAATTCTGGAGTTTTAACTAAATTTAAAAAAATTTTATGGCTTTTATTCTTTATTTCTTCTGGAGAGAGAGAAAGTCTTTTTTTTAAAATATTATTCCTAATCTCTGCTTTATTCATTCTTAATTTTCTACTTTACTTAATATCTATTTATAATTATTTCATTCTTGAATATATCAAATTATTTGTTTCATAATTTTTTAGTAAACAAGATTGTCAGGGGAGTAAACTCCCTTGAAACCCCTCATTATTTTTTTATTCCTATTCGGTTTTATAGAATACATCTTTCTGGACAAACTTGTTAAAACCCATTCCTTATTCAAAATGAATTTAATTTATAACATCTAATTTCTTTAAAATTCTGATACCTTAGACATACAATAAATATAAAAATTGTAATTTTTAATGTTAATATAATATATTATATTTATTAGTTTTGTCAAAGTTATTAGTAAATAAATTATAAAACCCCGCCATGTCGTGTGCTTTAGGTTTTGATACCTGTCCTCAAACAGGTGGGCATCTACCTAAATGCTTTATGTTTCCGTGTTAACTAAATCAGTTAACATTTGGTATTTGCCTTACCTCAATTAGAGGAGTGGCGTACCTTAGGCTTACATGCTACATTTAGAGATCGATCCCTTTTTAATAAGTGTTGGCTCAAAACTTAATTAGTCAACACGAACACAGCAGGGTAATTGTTTATTTCTTTTCGATTTCATAATATCACAACTTGCTTTATTTTTCAATATCCAAAACAGTATCTATATACTCGATACTATATACTAATTTTCTATGCGCTACATGCTTTACGCTATCTTTTGAGGTTTCTGCGCTCACTGCTATAAATCTAATTTAATATGCAGTTCTTTTAATTGTTTTAAGTCTACTTCTGACGGTGCATCAGTTAAAAGACAGGTAGCTTTTTGGGTTTTGGGAAAAGCAATTACTTCCCTTATTGAACGAGCTCCGGCTAAAATCATCGCCAATCTATCCAGACCAAAGGCAATTCCCCCATGAGGCGGCGCTCCATATTTTAATGCTTGTAGTAAAAACCCAAACTTTTGCTCAGCTTTTTTATCATCTATTCCTAATAACTTAAAAACCTTTTTTTGAATATCATTATTATGTATCCTAATGCTTCCTCCTCCAATTTCATTACCGTTAAGCACTAAATCATACGCCTTGGAACGAATTTTTAAAGGGTCACTATCTAATAGTTTTATATCTTCATCAAGAGGAGCAGTAAAAGGATGATGAACTGCTTCGAACCTTTTTTCTTCTTGGTTATACATTAATAAGGGGAAATTTGTAACCCAAAGAAAATTATATTCTTCTTTCTCTTTTTTAATTAGATTTAAATCATTGGCTAATTTTAATCTAAGATTTCCCAATGTCTCATAGACTATTTCTTTTTTATCAGCAATTATCAATATAATGTTTCCTTGTTGGGCTTTTGTTTCACGCCTTATTTTTTCAATCTCTTCTGAAGAAAGAAATTTAGCAATTGAAGATTGAAAATCTTTTCCTTCTTTAAATTTTATAAAAGAAAGGCCTTTTGCTCCAAAAGAAGAAATAAACAATTGTAAATCATCGAGCTTCTTTCGAGAAAATTGGTTATCTTCTTCTACTTTTATCGCACATATTTTACCTTGATTACTTAATACTTCTTGAAATACCTTAAAAGAGCTTTTATTAAATACTTTGGTGAGATCAATTATTTCCATTCCAAATCTCAAATCTGGCTTATCTGTTCCATATTTAGATATTGCTTCCTGGTAATCCATTTTTAAAAAAGGAGTCGCAATTTCAACATCAAATAATTTTTTAAATAAATAAACAAACATCTCTTCAATCAAACTGAATACTTCTTCTCTATCAATGAATGACATTTCCATATCCAGTTGGGTAAATTCGGGTGCTCGGTCAGCTCTTAAATCTTCGTCGCGAAAACATCGAACTATCTGATAATATTTTTCAAATCCGGCTATCATTAATAATTGTTTAAATAGCTGAGGTGATTGCGGAAGAGCATAAAATTTACCTGGATTAACTCTACTGGGAACTATATAATCCCTTGCTCCCTCAGGTGTACTTTTGGTTAAAAATGGAGTCTCTATATCTAAAAATCCTTTATTATTTAAATAATTCCTGATTTCCATACAAATTTGATGGCGTAGTTTTATATTTCTTTGCATTTTAGGCCTTCTTAAATCTAAATAACGGTATTTTAACCTTAGGTTATCACTTATTTCCAATTTATCGTCGATGTTAAAAGGTAAGGCTTCAGAAATATTTAATATTTTTATTTGTTTAACCCTCACTTCGATATCCCCTGTGGGCATATTAGGATTTTCTGAGCCTGGTAAACGTGGTACAACTATGCCCTTTATAGCGATAACATATTCGTTTTTAATTTTACGGACCTTCTGATGTGCTTCAGTAGACTCTTCTGGATCAAATACAATTTGAGTTAATCCATTGCAGTCTCTTAAATCTACGAAAATCAAACCACCATGATCCCTTCTGCTCTGTACCCATCCCATTAAAACTACTTCTTTACCTATATCTTTTTTACGAAGCTCTCCACAAGAATTAGTTCTCTTCCAAGAGCTTATAGATTCTATAATTTCTTTATTAACGCGTTATATAGATAGTATCTTGTAGATAATTTTATAATAAATTACAACTTTTTGGTTATAATTACGTTGTAGGGGCACAATGAATTGTGCCCTCTTAATATTATTACCTAATTTCCACTGTGGGCACGATGCATCGTGCCCCCTACCTTACCATTTGATCTACTTTTTGGGTTTCAATCATATATTAATTTGATTTTTGTCTTCTAAATTCTGACTCCTGGCTTTTACTCTTTTTACTAAACCAGTTAACCAACTAACAAATACTATATACTCGATACTCGATACTGTTTCTACGGATAAATTTTATTCAACATACGGGGGAATGGAATAGTTTCCCGAACATGATTTAATCCACATATCCAGGCAACTGTTCTTTCAATGCCTAAACCGAAACCAGAATGAGGAACTGAACCGTATTTTCTTAAATCTAAATACCACTCATAATTCTCCCTAGGCAACTTGTGCTCCTTAATTTTTTCAGCTAACAAATTATAATCATCTATTCTTTGTCCCCCTCCGATAATTTCTCCATATCCTTCTGGGGCTAAAAGGTCTGCACATAAAGCAACTTCAGGTCTTTGAGGATCTGGTTTCATATAAAATGCTTTACAATTTATTGGGTAACGATGTATAAATACGGGATTGTCAAATTTATTAGACAAAATAGTCTCATCTTCGCCTCCAAAATCATCTCCCCATTCGATTTTTGAACCATTATGTTTTAATATTTCTATAGCCTCGTCATAAGACAATCTTGGGAAAGGGGGTTTAATTAGCTTTAATTTGGAAATATCCTTTTCTAACATATTCAATTCTCTTTTTCTATTTTTCAACACTTGTCCTACTATATAAGTAATCAATCTTTCCTGAATTTCATTGCTTTCCTCAAGTTCTACATAGGCAGCTTCCGGTTCTACCATCCAAAATTCCATTAAGTGTCTTCTTGTCTTAGATTTCTCCGCCCTAAAGGTGGGACCAAAACAATATACTTTGCCAAAAGCCATCGCTGCAGCTTCATTATATAATTGACCACTCTGGGTTAAATAAGCTTTATCTCCAAAATAATCTGTTTCGAATAAAGTAGTAGTCCCCTCACAGGCTGCTGGAGTTAGTATGGGTGCATCTATTAATATAAAACCATTTTGGTCTAAAAAATCACGGATAGATTTAATAATCTCTGCTCTTATTCTTAAAATAGCATTTTGTCGAGGAGATCTTAGCCATAAATGCCGATAATTCATCAAAAATCCTACTCCATGTTCTTTTAAAGTAATAGGATAATTTTCTTCTGCCTTATGAACAACTTCGAAATCTTTTACTAAAATTTCAAACCCCAGCGGAGCCCTGTTTTCTTTTCTTACCAAACCAATTACTTTTATGGAAGATTCATATTCAATATTATCTATTTTTTCAAACATTTCTTTTTCAATCTCATTCTTAATAAGAGTTGCCTGAATAAATCCAGTACCATCCCGGATAATTAAAAATTTAATACTCCCACTTGAACGCCTATTATATAACCATCCTCTAATCTCTATTTCTTTACTTTCATAATTTTCAATATCGCTTATTCTTATAATTCCCATCTATGCTGCCCCCTTATTTATAATTACACCGATGAAGACATAATTATACCAATTTATTGGTTATAATCGGATTGTAGGAGCACAATGAATTGTGTCCTCGCTATATTATTACCCAATTTATTCTGCAGGCACGATTCATCTTGCCCCTACAACATAAATACTCTACGCTAAACACTACACATTATTTATGCATAATGTTAACTCATCAATTAGGTTATCTATCTTAACTTCTTTTTGTTCTTTGGTTTTCATATTGCGTAAAGTGACCATATTTTTAGCTAATTCTTCTTCACCAATAATTACTGTATATTTTACATCAATTTTATGGGCTAATCTCATTTGAGATTTTAAACTTTTTGAAGAATAATCCATATCTGCCGATAAACCCGCACTTCTAACTTTTTGTAATAATTTAAAAGCTATATCTTTGTTTATTCCCTTAACCTTAGCGACAAATATGTCTAATCCTCTATTTTTAGGCCATTCAACATTCTGTTGATTCATTACGATAATCATTCTCTCTATCCCAGCGGCAAATCCAACAGCAGGAGTAGGATCTCCACCTAGTTCTTCGACTAAATCGTCATATCTCCCTCCACCACCTATTGCATTTTGCGCTCCTAATTCTCCAGATATTATTTCAAACGCAGTCTTGGTATAGTAATCTAATCCTCTTACCAGTCGAGGTTCTACAAAATACTTAATTCCAAGAATATCCAAATACGATTTAACCTCTGCAAAATGTTGTTGGCAATCCTGGCAAAGATATTCGGTAATTATGGGAGTTTTTTTAATAATTTTTTGGCAACTATCCTTTTTACAATCTAAAATTCTCAAAGGATTTTTACTATACCTATTTTTACACTCTAAACATAGAAAATCTATTTTATCTTTAATAAATTCTTTTAATTTTTGAATATATATAGCACGACACTTTTTACAGCCTACACTATTTATTAAAACTTCTAAGTTTTTTAATCCTAATTTTTTATATACTTCTATAGAGGCAATGATAACTTCAGCATCCACCTCGGGAGATTTAGTTCCAATTACCTCAATCCCAAATTGATGGAATTGCCTAAATCTGCCTGCTTGTGGTTTTTCACATCTAAACATTGGACCAAGATAAAATAATTTCAATACAGGGTATACCCTACTCATTTTATTTTCTAAATAGGACCTCACCACTGGTGCAGTTCCCTCTGGTCTTAGAGTAAGACTACGTCCTTTTCGGTCAAGAAAAGTAAACATCTCTTTAGTAACTATATCAGTTGATTCACCTATTCCTCGAACAAAAAGTTCGGTATGTTCAAATATCGGAGTTCTAATCTCTTGATATCCATATTTAATCAATACTTCTCTTATTTTATTTTCGACAAAATACCATTTCGAAATATCTTCTGGTAAAATATCTTGTGTTCCCTTAGGAATCCTAATATTCATTTTTTTCTCCCTTTCTATTATTTACCATCTTTTGTAAAAATTGATTTTTTTATAATAAACCAATTTCTTACTTTAAGATATGATTTTTTTCAAATTCTTATACCGTAAAGTATTATATTTTTCTTAGTTAATCTATTAAAAAAATCAGAAAAATTATTTATTTACTCTAATAATTATATTGATGCTTCTCAAATGCCTTTTTGTCGATTGCTTTTCTTATCGCATCTTCACGACTAATTTTACCCTCCATCAATAAATCTTTCAATGACTGATCTAAACTTTGCATACCCTCCTTTTTGCTAATTTGAATCATAGATTGAATTTGATAAGCTTTATTTTCTCTTATTAAGTTTTTAATTGCAGAATTGGCAATCATCACTTCTAGCGCCGGAACTCTTCCTTTTTCATCTAAAGTTGGCAAGAGGGTTTGAGCTACAATCCCCAAAAGAGATCCAGCAAGTTGCATTCTTACCTGGTTTTGCTGATGAGGAGGAAATACATCTATTATCCTCTCCACAGTTTCTGATGCACTAATAGTATGAAGAGTAGAAAATACCAGATGTCCTGTCTCAGCAGCAGTTAGAGCCATAGAAATGGTTTCGAGGTCTCTCATCTCTCCCACCAATATTACATCCGGGTCCTCTCGCAAGGCATTACGCAATGCATCTGCAAAAGATCTAGTATGTGCCCCTATCTCTCTTTGGGAAATAAGACAGTTTTTATGGTGATGAATAAATTCAATAGGATCTTCAATAGTAATTATATTATCGTATCTATTATTATTTATTATATCTATCAATGATGCCAAAGTAGTAGATTTTCCACTACCTGTTGGCCCAGTAATTAATACAAATCCCTTATCTTTGTCACAAAAATTGGCAAGAATAGATGGTAAACCTAACTCGGAAAGAGTCTTAATCTTTTCAGGAATTAATCTAAACGCTCCTCCTTCTCCAAGTCGATGTTTGAACACATTTACTCTAAATCGAGAAACATTTTCTATTTCATAGGACAAATCCAATTCTCCATATCTTTCAAAATCATTCTTCTGTTTTTCATTTAGAATACTATAGATCATTTTATGAGTATTTTCTGAAGTTAATTCAGGAAAATTTAATTTGGTTAGTTTCCCATTTATCCTAATTACCGGAGGCACTCCTACATTAAGATGTAAATCAGAAGCATCCTTTTCTTTGGCTATCCTTAATAGTTCATTTATTTCCATAATTAACCACCTTTCGTTTATTTTAGAACTTAACAATTTTTAAATAAGATTGTCAGAGGAGTAAGCTCCCCCCTGAAACCTGAAACTCCTATACCTTTTGTTATTTCTCTTCGGTTTTATCCAACACTTTTCCTGACAATCTTGTTAAAATCCATTCCTTATTTAAACTTGTACCCTTGAAAACGGGCAAAATAACTTACCTTTTATCATCGGAATTTCTTTGATATTTCGATGACATTAAATATTTTTCTTTGTAAATATAAGGTCGAGTATATTATTAATATTTTTGTATGAAGCCAATACTATTTTCAATTTACTATTGGTAATCTCATTAATCATTTCTTTAGCTTCTTCATCAGTAGGGTCAGCCATAGCAATTACTAATTCGCCATTTAATTCAATCAAAGGAAGGAATTTAAATCTCCTAAGAGTATATTCGGGAATATTTTTAGCTAACTGGGTGTTAATATTTTCAATATTTATTTGAACATAGGGGATATCTAATTGTTTACCCAAAGTCCAATTTATTTCATCTTGAGTAACCCATCCTCTATCAATTAATATTTCTCCTATTCTTTTTATAGTATTTTTTTGAATATCTAATGCCTCCTCTAGTTGTTGTTTAGTAATAATTTTGTAATAAACTAAAATTTCTCCTAATTTTTTAGGATTTTTTATCTTTTTTTTATCCTGATTCATCTTAATATATTTCCCCCTTTATATTTTTATATAACATTCTGGTTATACCTCAAAAAGCCAAAAATATTTTCAACAGGTTAAATACATCGTACACTGTAGATATTTTTATAGCAAATTATTATTTTTTGGCAATAATTATGTTGTAGGGGCACAATGAATTGTGCCCTCTTCCATATTGCTGCTTAATTTCTCCTGTGGGCACGATGCATCGTGCCTCTACATTAATGGCATCATGCACTTACATTAATGATGCATCGTTCCCCAACCTTACTATTTTATTTACTTTTTTTGATTTCAACTATATTATTATTCCCTGATAAATTTTTATTTTCTATTACTATTAAAAAAATCCCTGATAATACTATTAAAGTACCATCAGGGACGAGATTTTCTCGCGGTGCCACCCTGCTTGAATGAGAATTTATCCACTCCGCTTATTAGCTGATTAACGGCAGCTATCCGATTAAGTTTACTATATAAATAATTTTTCAACTTAATTAACTTATTAGGGGTCTTTCGATTATCTTTTTTCTAAATTTACTCTTTAATATAAAAGATAATCTACTCTCCTATCTTTTATAAAATATTATTTTTTAATTGTATTATTATTCCCCAAAAAGCTCTAAAAATATTTTATAAAGTGTTTTATAAACAAATTCAGAATAAATTTTGGCTTTTGGTAATAATTATATTGTAGGGGCACAATGAATTGTGCCCTCACCATATTATTGCTTAATGTTTCCTGTGGGCACGATGCATCGTGCCCCTACATTCCCACATTATTTACTTTTTGGGTAGTAATCATTGTATAAAATTTTATATAATTAACATTAAAAAGTCAAATTCTTTCAGAAGCCATAAAGTTGAATCATGAATAAAATTCGGATGGTGAACTAAATTTTAGACTAACTTTTAAAGTTTCTGTGGGTTTGCATAAATACATTTTTATCTATTGCCTTTTTTATAGCCTCTTCTCTACTAATTTTTCCTTCAATTAGTAATTCTTTTAAAGATTGGTCTAAACTTATCATACCATCTTTTCGACCCATTTGTATAATTGCCGGCATTTGATGAATTTTTTCTTCTCTTATTATATTTCTAATTGCAGGTGTAGCAACCATTAATTCGATAGCTGGTACTCTACCTTCTCCATCTATGGTAGGCAACAATGTTTGTGCAACAATACCCAAAAGAGATTCAGCAACCTGCGTTCTAATTTGACTCTGTTGATAGGGAGGGAATACGTTTATTATTCTTTCTACAGTTTCAGCTGCACTATTAGTATGAAGGGTAGAGAATACTAAATGTCCGGTTTCAGCTGCAGTTACAGCCATAGAAATTGTTTCCAAGTCTCTCATTTCCCCCACCAGAATTACATCAGGGTCTTCTCTTAAAGCACTGCGTAAGGCATAAGAAAAAGAATCGGTATGAGTACCAACCTCTCTTTGGTCTATTACACTATTTTTGTGAGCATGGATAAATTCAAGAGGATCTTCAATAGTGATAATATGATTATATTTTTCTCTATTTATAATATCTATTAAAGTAGCCAGAGTAGTAGTTTTTCCACTACCAGTAGGACCTGTAACTATTACGAAGCCCTTTGATTTTTTTGTGAAGTAAGTTATTTCCTTTGGTAAATTTAACTCTTCGAGCGATTTTATTTTTTCCGGTATCAATCTAAAAGCTGCAGCTTCACCTCTACGAGTCTGAAAAATATTAATTCTAAATCTTGCAACATTTTCTAATTCAAAAGAGAAATCTAACTCATGAAATTCTTTATATTTACTTTTTTGTTCATCATTAATTATACTATAAATCATTTCATGAACATCTTCAAAGGTTAACTCTGGAAAATTTAATTTTTTTAGATTTCCATTTATTCGTAAAACTGGAGAAACTCCTACTGTGATATGTAAATCCGAAGCATCTCTTTCTTTGGCTATAGACAATAATTTCCTTATATCCATCTTATTATTTTTCTCCTTATATTTTTCTTGATTATACAAGATATTCAAGAAGGAATTCTTTCCTTTGGAATTCCCTTTTTTCTGATTCAATCTTGTCTCTTTAATCAAGCAAAATATACTGGTGAAAACAGGTAAAGGAAATGGTACCCTTAAATATCTTCTTTTAATTCTTTTTTAAAAATTTATTTTTAATTCTATCAGAAATTATTTTAATATGCAATGGAGTAGTTCCACAACATCCTCCAATCAGGTGCATTCCTAACCTAACAAATTTTTCAGCATACATAGCCATTATTTCTGGACTTATCGGATAAATCACTCTTCCTTCAACAATTTCAGGAATTCCCGCATTTGGTTCAACCATTAAATAAGTATTGCTTACTTTTTTCATTATTTTCATAACCTCATACAAAATATCTGGTCCCGTCCCACAATTAGCTCCTACTCCGTCAGCACCTTCACTTTCAAGAACTTTCGCTGCTTTTTTTGAATCCACACCATATATTGTTTTTAAATTTTTATCAAAAGTCATAGAAGCTATAACCATTAAGTCAGTATTTTCTTTCACTGCTCTTAGTGCAGCTTTTATTTCTTCAAGATCATAGAAAGTTTCTAAAATTACTAAATCTATACCTTCTCTTTCTAAAATTAGAATTTGTTCTAAATAGTTTTTATATACTTCGTCTTTTTTTAATTCACCGTAGGGCTCTAAGATTTTCCCTGTAGGTCCCACAGAGCCAGCAATAAATATCCTTTTTTCCTTACTTCGTTCTTTTTTTACGGCTTCTCGGGCAAGATTTACAGCTAATTTATTTATCTTTAGAGTATCTTCCCCCTTATTAAAATTATTTAGTTTAATCCTATTGGCACCAAATGTATTAGTTAAAATTATATCTACTCCAGCCTTTATGTATTCTCGATGAATATTTTCAACTATTTGTGGATGAGATATATTCCATCCCTCAGAACATTCTCCCTGACCAAGCCCATATTTTTGAAGCATAGTGCCCATAGCACCATCGATTAGTAAAGGACCTTTATTTAATTTTTGTTTTATCTCTTCTTTGATAATAATATTTTTTTTCAAAATGAAATGCTCCTTTATTACTAATTCGTTGTTTGCACCTCGTAAAGAATATTTTGTCATTGCGAGCGAGTAAAACGACCGAAGTAATCCCGGCAAGATTGCCACGGCTTCGCCTCTCAATGACAGATTTAATAATTTGTAGTTATTTTACAAGATACGATTTACGAGATACTATTACAATTCTGCTTCTTTTTTTAATATCTCAACTTTATCAGTTCTTTCCCAGGTAAAATCTTTATCTTCTCTTCCAAAATGACCATAAACAGCTGTTTTTTTAAATATCGGTCTTCTAAGTTTTAAGTGTCTAATTATTGCTTCTGGGCGTAAATCAAAATTTTTATTAATTATTTCTAATATCTTTTGTTGAGGTATTTTTTCTGTTCCAAAAGTATCAACCATAATAGATACAGGATGAGCTACTCCAATCGCGTAAGCAATTTGTATCTCACATTTATCAGCTATTCCTGCAGCAACAATATTTTTGGCTACATATCGGGCAGCATAGCTACCTGACCTATCTACTTTGGTAGGATCTTTTCCCGAAAAACAACCTCCACCATGACTCCCTACTCCACCATAGGTATCAACAATTATCTTTCTACCTGTAAGCCCTGTATCTGCTTGGGGACCACCCATAACAAATCTCCCTGTAGTGTTAATGAAATATTTGGTATTTTCATCTAAATACTTTTGAGGTATAATATAATTGATTACCTTTTCTTTAATGTCTCTCTGTATAGTTTCATTAGAAATATCAGGATGATGTTGGGCAGCAATTACTATTGCCTCTACTCTTTTTGGATCTCCATTTTCATATTCTACTGTAACCTGAGATTTTCCATCTGGCCGAAGGTAGGGAATTATCTTCTTTTTCCGTGTTTCTGCCAGTCGATAAGTCAATTTATGAGCCAAAATTATAGGAAGAGGCATCAGTTCCGGCGTTTCTCTACAAGCATAACCAAACATCATTCCCTGATCACCTGCACCAATAGTTTCGATATCATTTTTCGCTACTTTTGACTTTTTTACTTCCAAAGATTTACTGACTCCTAAATCTATGTCCTTAGATTGTTCATCAATGGAAGTTAATACTGCGCAAGTATCACAATCAAATCCAAACTTAGCCCTGGTGTAACCAATTTCTCGAACAACCTGGCGAACTATTTTGGGGATATCAACATAACATTTTGTAGTAATCTGTCCCGCAATTAAAACCAATCCAGTTGCTACCAAAGTTTCTACTGCTACCCTTCCATAAGGATCTTTTTCGTAGATAGCATCCAGTATGGCATCAGATATTTGATCTGCAATTTTATCTGGATGTCCTTCCGTAACGGATTCTGAAGTAAATAAGTATTTGTCTTTCAAATCTAACATCTCCTTTTTTAATTTATAAATAAAAAACCCCCTTCAATACCGAAGAGGTAATCTTTTTTTCTTATCTCCCGGAATTGTTCTTCCGTGGGAATTAGCACCAACATAATGTTTTAAAAATAACATTATAGGTTGCTGGGTTTCTTAGGGCCCGTCCCTCCACCAACTCTTGATAAGAGTATGATATTTTTATATAGTCATTAATACCATAGTTAAATTATATTGTCAAATAAAATATCGTATCTGTCAAATAAAAGATAAAACCGGACTGTTTTTTAATGATTTAAAAGATAAAAGTGGACTACCCGAAAACAGTAAAAAGATATAATCTAGAACTAAATTC
>LDZU01010458.1_pt1 | contig 22174 bp, 18 predicted proteins | sample 615531 | NCBI WGS metagenome assembly LDZU01 (sample SAMN03408293, study PRJNA278302) | terrestrial metagenome | isolation source: oil reservoir sample SB2 | place: USA: Alaska, North Slope, Schrader Bluff formation | collected 2011-09 | reverse complement strand
ACTCCTTGAATATCCCCATCTCAAGTGTTGATAAGTCAGTTCACTTTTGAAGTTTCGTTCAGGTTCGGAAATCTTCACAGTTCACTTTTAAAGTTTTTATGTGTCCACTTTTGAAGTTTTCCCAACAGGTAATTAACCCGAGAAACCTTAAAAAATCGTGCTTTCCTATGATTCTGCACCCAAATCACCCCATTCAATCCTGCTATAATTCAAAAATGTCCATTTCGCAGAGGTCATCCTCTCCCAAAGCTTTAGTTATACAAAGTTTGTTATCCATATTTTTTGGAATCCTCATTTTTATATTGTGTGTTTTGCTGTTTTTCCTGGGCTTTAATATCTGGTATGCCGGCCGGATTTTTCCCGGTATCTTCTTCAATGATATCGCTTTGGGTGGGTTAACCAAACAGGAGGCGCAACAAATCATCCAAACCCAGGTGATCCCCAACCTGCCCCAGAATATTTCTCTCATTTACCAGGACCAAACCTGGAATACGAACATGTTAGAAATGGGGATTAGCTATGATCCCGAACAGATTGCCAATTATGCATTTTCCATCGGCAGGTCAGGATCACCCCCCGTGTGGATAGGTGATGTGGTGGCAATTCTCAGCGGGAACAAGTCAATCTCTGCCACCATCCTTATCAATGAGGAAGCTGCAGTAAATACCTTATCTGAAATTGCCCATGCTTTCGATCGGCCAGTTGAAGAAGCTCGTCTTTCTTTTGAAGGAAGCAACGTGATCACCACACCGGGGCAGATCGGAAGAACGCTCGATATGGAACAAACTCTTGAATTGGTTAGAGAAGCAATTCGTCAACAAAATTTTTCAACTATCCCGCTTGCCGTTACCGAAACCGCCCCCGATATTTTGGATGCTGAGCCTTACGCTCAAACCATCCGGGAATTCCTCGCATCTGATTTCATTTTAACCGTACCGGAAGAATACAACCATTCAAAAGAAGAGCAGCACCTCAACCCCGGCGTTCTTTCACCCATGCTGGAATTGGTGAAGAAGAACCAGAATGGGCAATTCTCGATCAGCCTGCAATTTCAGGAACCTGTTCTTCAAAATCTCCTGAGCGATCTGGCCGAGAAGTTTAATGTAACTACCTCAAATCCGCGATTTATTTTCAATGATGAAACCGGCGAAATCGAACTTCTCGAAAACGGAATTGCCGGAAGAACCCTGAATATCTCTGCCAGCCTTTCCAACATCCAGCAGCAAATAGCCAGCGGTGCACACGAAGCTGCATTGGTTTTCGATTACGAGACCCCAACCGTTTCCGATAATGCCTCCGGCAGCGATCTGGGTATTACGGAATTGGTGCAGCAGCAAAGCACTTATTTTTACGGATCCAGCAGTGCTCGGATTCAAAATATCCAGGCAGCTACCAGCCGATTTTTAGGGATATTGGTCGCCCCTGGAGAAATATTCTCGATGGCCAATGCTCTGGGTGAGATCAGTTTGGATACAGGTTTCACGGAAGCTTTGATCATTTACAATGGAAAGACTATTGAAGGCGTAGGAGGTGGGGTTTGTCAGGTAAGTACCACATTGTTCCGTACTGCCTTTTATGGAGGGTATCCCATTCTTGAAAGATATCCTCATGCTTATCGGGTCTCATATTATGAAAAAACAGCGGGGAATCAAATCAATCCCAATTTAGCCGGTTTAGATGCCACGGTCTATATACCGCTGGTCGACTTGAAATTCCAGAATGACACACCGTACTGGTTGTTAATGGAAGCATATGTATATCCTGAATCCAGCCAGATCATTTGGAAATTCTATTCCACCAGTGATGGACGTTCCGTAGAATGGAAGACAAGCGGACCTATTAACACGGTTGAGCCGCCTGCTCCCAAGTATTACTTAAATACCCAATTATCAGAAGGTGAGATCAAACAGGTTGATTGGGAAGCCGAGGGATCGGATGTAAGTGTGGATCGCTGGGTTTACAAAGATGGTACTTTATATTTCCATGATCAATTCCTAACACATTATGAGCCCTGGGGTGCGGTATATGAAATTGGTCCCGGCGTGGATGGGTATCCAATTTCAGAAGAATGACCTTCGTACGAAGTGGTAAAATTCTGACCAACAAAAAGAGCTATTTACAAAAGGAGACTGCATGATCAGTAAAGATCTATTAGAAATCCTGCGCTGCCCTGTTTGTGTTCGTGAAGAGGGGAAAGAGGGCAACCTCAAATTATATAAAGATACATGGCTTCTGTGTCAGGATTGTGATCGGAAGTATCCCATTGTTGAAGATATTCCTGTCATGCTAATTGATGAAGGGGATAAATGGGCTGGGAAGAAACAAGAAGACCTGCCTGTACCGGCTCCCCGTCCGAATTAAGAAAATTAAAATGTTGTAGTAAATAAGAATGCTATGAAAAAATTCTTTTCAAATTTAATAACAAAGATACGGTCAACGGACAGAACGGTCAGAGTAATCAACATCCTTTTTTTGGTTCTGGCCATAGTGGTAGGTGTTTACTGCTATGGATTCGTTGCTAAATTTGTTAAACAAATGACCATGATCAACCTGCCAGGGGCGCCTGTTATTAGCAGTGAAACCGATGCCACACAAGAGCCAACCATCGAAGCGCTCGGTCAATCCACCGTCGAACCATGGGATGGAGTCAGCCGCATCAACGTTTTATTTTTGGGTCTGGACTATCGTGATTGGGAAGCCGGGGAAACACCACGCAGCGATACCATGATCCTCTTCTCAATCGACCCGGTCACCAATACTGCCAGCATGCTCTCCATTCCGCGCGATCTGTGGGTAAACATACCTGATTTTGGATACTATAAGATCAACGAAGCTTACTTCCTTGGTGAATCCAGCCATCTACCAGGTGGTGGACCGGAACTGGCAGTAGAGACCGTTGAGCAGTTTTTAGGAGTTCCCATTCAATATTATGCCCAGGTTGATTTTTCGGCCTTCATTACATTTATCGATGAAATTGGCGGGGTTAAGATCACACCGACCGTTGATGTAAAAGTAGAAGAGTTTGGCTCCGCTTATAACCAATACCTGAAAGCCGGGGAAACTTATGTGCTTCCTGGTTCATTGGCACTCTCATATGCCCGTGATCGGTACACAGGAGATGGTGATTTTGGGCGAGCGCAACGGCAGCAACAGGTGATCATGGCAATCCTCAATCGGGTCACGGAGTATAACCAGCTGCCGACTTTGATCTCAAAAGCCCCAACACTCTACGCCAGCTTATCATCTGGTATTCGGACAAACCTCGATCTATCCACGTTGATTAAATTAGCGACATTAATGTTCAACATTCCCACTGATAACATCCAAAAAGCAGTGATCGGAACCGATATGGTCATCATGGCAAGATCACCGGATGGATTGGATATTTTGAAACCAATTACAGATAAGGTCAGAGAACTACGCGACCAGCTATTTTCTTCCGGTGGCGCATTAGGACCAATCGCCACCGCTCCAGCAGGATCCACCCTTGTCCGGGATGAGGCTGCTACAGTCTTGGTCCAAAACAGTACACAAGATACTGCTATAACAAGTCGCACGATCTCGTATCTGCAGCAGCAAGGTATCAATGCCATGGAAGCGGCTGCCAGTCAGATGGGGAACCCCACCACCATCATTGTGTACCACAGCAAACCACATACCGTTGCGTACCTTGCCAGCCTTATGAAAGTCGCATCAACAAATATTCAATTTAGTTATGACCCAGCAGCTTCGGCTGATCTGGTAGTTATTCTGGGCAGTGACTGGTCAGCAAGCAACCCACTTCCTTAACCAATTCTAAAAAATCGCCAATAGAGTATTGGCGATTTTTTATCTTGTATAAAGTTCTATTTGCAAATTATTTTTTCCGGATACACATACCAAGCATTTTGTTTCTGGTCATGAAATCCATCCTTGGTTTTTGTTTCAAAAAGATCAGAATAATGAACTTCAGCTTTTCAGCATAGGGATTTTAATACCCTTTTCCCTGGCAGTGTTAATCGCGATATCATATCCGGCATCCACATGGCGAATGACTCCCATCCCGGGATCAGTCGTCAGAACCCGGCTCAAGCGTTTGGCTGCTTGCGGGGTTCCGTCAGCCACCACCACCATCCCCGCATGCTGGCTGTAGCCAATTCCCACACCTCCGCCATGATGAAATGAAACCCATGTAGCTCCACCGACTGCATTTAAAAGCGCATTCAAGATCGGCCAGTCGCTGACCGCATCTGTTCCATCTTTCATCCCTTCGGTTTCGCGGTTGGGAGATGCCACTGAACCGGAATCCAGATGATCGCGACCAATCACAATAGGAGCTTTCAATTCACCACTGGCAACCATTTCGTTGAATTTCAGACCTGCCTTCTCCCGTTCGCCATAACCTAACCAGCAAATGCGTGCGGGTAAGCCCTGAAATGGAACGCGTTCTCTCGCCATCTTGAGCCAGCGATGAAGATGTGCATCTTCCGGGAACAGATCCATAATTGCCTGATCGGTTTTATAGATATCTTCCTTCTCTCCCGATAATGCCACCCACCGGAAGGGTCCCTTCCCTTCGCAAAATAATGGGCGAATATAAGCCGGTACAAATCCGGGGAAATCAAAGGCGTTTTTCAATCCATTGTCAAAGGCACGCTGGCGGATATTATTGCCATAATCGAAAACTTCCACTCCCCTGCGCTGGAATTCAAGCATTGCTTCTACCTGAACCGTCATAGCATTTGTGGATAGTCGGGTATATTCTTTTGGATCCCTTTGGCGTAATTCATTGGCAGCTTCCAGGCTCATCCCATTTGGTACATACATTAAGAAGTCATGGGCGGGGGTCTGGTCAGTGACCACATCGGGCAGTATATCCAGCTTTAACAGATCGGGGTAAATATCCGCAGCGTTGGCGACCAGGCCAATTGAACGCGGAATTTCTTTTTCAATGGCCTCTGATACCAGATCGAGTGCTTCTTCAAGGTCATTGGAAACTATATCAAGATACCCGATTTCTTTCTGCCATTTTGCATGGGCTGGATCAACTTCAACAACCAATCCAACCCCTTCATTCATGGTAATAGCAAGCGGTTGAGCTCCACCCATCCCACCCAGACCCGCGGTGAGCACGAACTTTCCCCTGAGTGAATGCCATCCTTTTTGCGCAGCCAGGGATGCCAATGTTTCATAAGTGCCCTGCAGAATACCCTGTGTCCCAATGTATATCCAAGAACCTGCGGTCATCTGTCCGTACATGATCAAACCCTGCGCAGCCAGTTTATCAAAGTGTTCCTGGGTTGCCCAATGGGGAACCAGATTGGAATTCGCGATGAGAACGCGCGGTGCATCCCGGTGAGTGCGGAAAATTCCAACCGGCTTTCCCGATTGCACCAACAGCGTTTCATCATCTTCAAGATTTTTTAAAGAATCCAGTATCGCATCAAAGCAATCCCAATTTCGTGCAGCCTGGCCGCGCCCGCCATATACAACCAGTTCATCAGGCCGTTGGGCAACCTCCGGATCGAGATTGTTTTGAATCATGCGAAAAGGAGCTTCCGTCAACCAGGATTTACAGGTAAGCTGTGTTCCCCTGGGAGCTTTAACGATTCTTGGTCCTCCCATAGTTCAACCTCCACTATTTTTCTCATGATTATAGTATCCAATTATCTTGAGAAAAGAGAGGAAAATCCTTTTTTCTCCTGCGCCTGTTCCAAGGCAAGTAAACACCAGGGCAAGTAAAACTTGCACCAGTGCATTGAAATGACTATAATTCAAGACTTGAGGTGTTGCTATGCCTGTATATATTTATCATTGTAATAATTGCGGAACACAATTTGAAAAAAATCAACGGTATTCGGATGAACCCCTGAAGGTTTGTCCTGAGTGTGGTAAGAAGACCATCCATAAAGTAATAACAGCTCCGGTCAGCGTCATCTACAAAGGATCGGGGTTCTATTCAACCGATCACCGTTCCAGTTCCGGTGCAAGTTCATCTGCCCGCAGCGCTAAAGAAACTACCGAAGAGTCAAAAGCCACAGAACCGGCAAAAGAAAAGAAAGCCGACACAGAAAAAAGTAAAGCTTGATCAGTTCCAGCGCATCCGAAAAAAGCCGGGGCAAGAAAGCTCCGGTTTTTTTTTATTTAAGGAATACTTTCTCTGCGTTTTTATCTGTCCATTAATCGTCTATGGTTTTAAATTCTTCATGATAGAATCTACAAAATGAAACGTTGGATGTATTGGCTTGGAATTCTTCTGAGTGTGCTTTTCCTGTATCTGGCGATCAGGGGACTTGATCTTAATAATTTATGGGCTTCCATTAAGACAATTGAAATGACCTGGTTGCTGCCTGGGATCCTGTCTTATTTCATCGGAGTGATGGTTCGATCGTTGAGATGGTCGATATTGTTGAAAGGGAAATACTCACCTACAGCAATTCAGCTTTTCCCTTCAATATGCATCGGGTATCTAGGAAATAATATATTCCCAGCCCGAGCCGGAGAGTTCCTGCGGGCGTATCATTTACGCGAAAAACGTTCCATTCCTTTTACCACGTCCCTGGCTTCCATTATTGTTGAACGAATTTTTGATGGCCTGGTCATGATCACGTTCATTTTGATTGGCCTGCCGGGATTCTTGAATCAGCTTCAAAATAAATCTTTGACCGGTTTGATGCAGTGGATCCTGCTGGTAGGTTCAATAGTTTTTGTATGCGCATTTCTAGTAGTGCTGGCTTCTGCGATTTTTCCTGAAAAATCAAAAAAAGTTCTCGATTTTATATTTTTAAAAATTATTCCCTCAAAATTACATGAAAAATATCATGCAATTTTGAATCGGTTTTTTGAAGGATTGGAATCCCTAAAATCTCCAATGCAGGTACTTATCGTATTCGCATTATCCATTGTGATCTGGTTATTTGAGACAGGTTTATATTGGAGCACACAGCAGGCTTTTCATTTGAATATTCCTTTCAACCATTTATTACTGTTGAATGGTGCTTTGAACATCTTATCAACCATTCCCTCCGCGCCCGGATATATCGGTATCTTCGATGCGCCAGGCATCAGCCTGTTGAACGCGATGAATGTAGCATCAGAGAATGCAGCCGCTTATATTCTGACCCTGCATGCTGCTCTCTGGCTGCCGATCACAATTGTTGGGTTGATCTTCTTCATCCGTGAAGGGCTGCATTGGAGCCAGATAAAATCTCAAAAATATTGAGCGAGGGAATATGAAAAAAGCTGCCATCATCGGTGCCGGCATCGGGGGTTTAGCTGCCGCGCATGAATTGGAAAAACAAGGCTATGCAGTAACCATTTATGAAAAAGGAAGTCATGCCGGTGGTCTGGCCGGGGGATTCTATCATCCGAACTGGGACTGGTCGGTTGAGTTCTTTTATCACCATTGGTTTAAAAGCGATAAGGCGATCTTAAACCTGATCAAAGAGTTAGGGATGCAAGAAAAAGTCCGTTTCTTTCGCCCCAAGACTGTCATGTATCACCAGGGAAATTTTTATCCGCTTGATTCAGTGCGGGCTGTTCTAACCTTTCCGGGCTTTTCATGGTTCGAAAAAATGCGTTTTGGCATCATAACGGCGTGTATTCGTTTTATTGCTGGCTGGCATTCCCTCGAAAAATACACCGCACATGCATGGTTGTTAAAATATTACGGTGAAAAGATTTATAAGATCAATTTTGAACCCCTGCTGCGTGGAAAATTTGGCGAGTATTACCAGGAAGTTCCCATGTCATGGTTTTGGGCACGCTTTAAAGTGCGCTCAGGCATGCTGGGAACCTATGCCGGTGGTTTTCAGGCTTTCTTTGATACATTTGCGGAAAAGCTGATCCAAAGAGGTATTTCCATTCAATTCAACAGTTCGGTTGAAAAGATCATACAACGAGAAGAGAATAAAGCAGCAGTTCAGGTGCACAATCAGGAATACGTCTATGATAAGGTTTTAATCACCACCTCTCCGGCTTCTTTTGCCAATCTCGCACCCGATTTACCGGTAGATTATAAACAGAACATTTTTCAATCGAAAAGCATAGGTGCAGTTGTATTGCTTTTATCCATCGCACACCCACTCTCAAAAGAAAAATATTACTGGTACAACTTGCCAAAATCGAAGGAGTTCCCTTTTTTATCTCTTGTAGAGCATACAAATTTTCTTTCCCCTGATCAATTTGGTGGAGACTATCTTCTTTATTGTGGTGATTATCTTCCCCCTGAGCATGAATACTTTAAACTCAGCAAAGAAGAATTGATCGAACGGTTCATCCCAAGCTTGCAAAGAATAAATGGGGATTTCAGAATGGATTGGATCAAGGAAAGCTGGCTTTTCAAGCAATCGTATGCGCAGCCAATTCCATTCTTAAATCATTCCAAAAACATCCTGGATATAAAAACACCGCTTAAAAACGTGTTTCTGATCACAATGAGTCAGGTCTATCCATGGGATCGCGGAACGAATTATGCTGTTGACCTGGTACAGAAAGCAATGGACACAATTCTGGCGGAAGATTGAACTGTAATTGCCTGTTTTTTGGGGCAAACTTAAAATGTGCGTATTTTTTTCACATAACCCTTTTTAAGGTTATCGTATTTCCCATATAGCTATCTTTTTTCTCCAGTTTCCAATCACCTTACATCTTGGGGGTAGTTCTTTATTTTAAGCACTCATGGCGGGGAACGCGCGTTCTACCAGAAAGGTTGTCTAGACTTTTCTTTTATTCTTTCTTTAAGAATCTAAAATCTTAAGGATTGCTCTTTTTTAACCTTAAGGACACTTTTTTTACTTGAACATCTGAAGGCATTTTGCTAGAATAATTTTTACCTAATTGAGGAATCTCAGCTTCTATATCAGAAGCAGCTCCCAAGACTATTCATCCTTAATATGGCTTTTAAGGGGTTAGTTGTATTTACATAATTTTATAGAGAAGGAGTGACGCGAGAGATGGAAGCATATCAGGCATGGCAAGCAACACTTGGACAACTGCAAATGAATATGTCAAAAGCCACGTTCGATACGTGGGTTCGAGATGCAAAATTTTTGTCGCATGACGAAGAAGTTTTTTACATCGGTGTACAAAATGCATACGTCCGGGATTGGCTTGAAAATCGCCTGACAGGAACGGTCACCAAATTATTAAGCAGCATCATGAACACACAGCAAAAAGTGATCTTCCAGCTTCAAAACAGTGTTGAGTCGCTCCCTTCCCATGAAAATATTCAAACCTCCCCCACCTCAGTGGAAACTCCTGCCCGCACCAATAATCAATTACTGAATCATCGTTATCGTTTTGATAATTTCGTGGTTGGTCCCAACAACCGTATGGCACACGCAGCCAGCCTGGCAGTTGCGGAAAATCCATCCCATGCATACAATCCGTTATTTTTGTATGGTGGTGTGGGTCTGGGGAAGACTCATCTCCTCCAGGCTATTGGCAATCACATTCGCGAAAAAGGACAGAACGTTCTGTATGTTTCATCTGAAGAATTTACGAATGATCTGATCAACGCCATCCGTGTGCATAACACGGAAGAATTCCGGAAAAAATACCGGTTCATTGATGTTCTGTTGATCGATGACATCCAATTTATCGCCGGAAAAGAATCTACCCAGGAAGAGTTTTTTCATACCTTCAATACGTTACATTCTCAGAATAAACAAATTGTTCTTTCATCTGATAGACCTCCGAAAGCCATGACAACACTGGAAGAAAGACTGCGTTCACGCTTTGAGTGGGGTCTCACCGTAGATGTTCAACCCCCAGAGCTTGAAACCCGTATTGCCATTTTACGAGCCAAAGCAGAAAGCGCTGACAAATCTGTTCCGTATGAAATATTGGAATACATCGCTCAAAAGATCCAATGGAATATTCGCGAACTGGAAGGGGCGTTAACCAAAGTATTGGCATATTCAGAATTGAGCGGAAGGCCATTGACGCTGGAACTGACTTCATCAGCCTTGCTCGATTTCTTCCCGGATGAAAACCCGGTTGCACCGGATCGGATCATCCACACGGTGGCGAAAGCATTCAATATCTCCAAGGATGACTTATTAGGTAGAACCCGCACCAAAGATGTAGCTCTTCCACGGCAAGTAGCCATGTATCTGATGCGTGAAGAATCGGATGCTTCGCTTCCTCAGATTGGCACCAGTTTGGGTGGCCGGGATCATACAACGGTAATGTATGCTTGCGATAAGATCGCAGATATGATAGAAAGAGATGATCGCTTTAGACGCCAGGTTTTTCAAATACGCGACAAACTGCATGCCGAACAAGCAATTTTTTAAAAACTAATTTCTAAAAACGAATACTGTTTCTTGCCAAAAGCATGATAAAATGTTCATCCGGTAATTCATGGATTACTGGGTAATTATCGAAAATTGAACGAAACAACAATTTTGAAAGAAAGCCCTGGCCGCCATTTGAACCGGGGCATTTTATTTAAAAATACCTGCCTATTGAAGGCAGTTTGTAATAGAGGAAAGTATGAAAAATAAATCATTAAAGATCATCCCCATTGGGGGACTAGGAGAAGTCGGACGGAATATGATGGTCTACGAATATGATGATGACATCATTATCGTGGATTGTGGTTTGATGTTCCCCAATAACGATATGCTTGGCGTAGATTACATCATCCCCGATTTCCAATACCTGCGCAATAATCGCCAAAAGATCAGGGGCTTGATATTCACGCATGGGCACGAAGATCATATTGGCGCAGTAAATTATTTCTTGGAAGAATTCAATAATGTTCCGGTATATGCCACACCCCTTACCATGGGTTTGGTCAAGGTAAAACTTGGGAAAGCATCATTGAATCAGAATGTTTCCCTGCATACCATTCAAGCAGGCAGCCAGATAAAAATTGGAAAATTTAAAGTTGATTTTTTCCATGTATGTCACTCGATTCCGGATTCCGTTGGGTTGGGTATCGAAACACCGGAGGGGCTGATCGTACAATCAGGAGACTATAAGTTTGACCATACTCCGGTTGATAATTGGCCAACGGATTATGCAAAATTAGTCGAGTTCTCAAAACGGGGTGTTCTGGCATTGATCGCAGATTCAACAAACTCGACACGCCCCGGATGGACTCCTTCGGAACAGGTCGTCGGGGAAGCACTCGATAAAGTATTTTCTCAGGCAAAAGGACGCATCATTGTCGCCAGTTTCGCATCGCTTGTATCCCGTATGCAGCAGGTGGTCAATGCAGCCAAAAGTTTCAACCGCAAGATCGCTTTTGTCGGCACCAGTATGGTGGAAAACGCAAAGATCGCACAAAAATTAGGTTTTTTATCGATTGACGAAGATCAAAAAATAAGCATCGAAGAAGCCTTGCATCTCCCGGATGAAAAGGTGGCCATCATGTGCACCGGTTCGCAGGGTGAACCCACTTCCATTCTCGGACGCCTTTCACGCGGAACCCAGCGCCAATTTGATATCAAAGAAGGGGATACGGTAGTGCTTTCTTCAAAGACCATTCCCGGAAATGAAGAAGCTGTTTTTTCCACAATCAATGACCTTTTCCGTCGCGGTGCAAATGTGATCTATGAACAAATTGCCCCGGTGCACGTTTCCGGGCACGGCAGCCAGGAAGATATTAAACTGCTGCTGCATCTCACCAAACCCAAGTATTTCATTCCCGCCTATGGGGAACTACGCCAGTTGAAACAAAGCGCGATCTTGGCCATGCAAACCGGCATCCCTGAAAGACATATCGCAGTGGTTGAAGATGGACAGGTAATTACGGTTAAAAACAACAAACTTCGTTTGGGAAATGTAGAACCAATTTCTATGGTGTTTGTAGATGGATCGGGGGTGGGTGATATCGGTCCTGATGAAATGCGAGATAGGGAATTGCTTTCAAAAGATGGTGTCATCCTGGTGCATGTTATCATGAACAAAAAAGATGGCTCACTGGTAACCGACCCGGAGATCATCAGCCGTGGATTCACTTCCACAAGAGAAGCGGATGGATTATTCCCGCAGGCACGGAAAACGATTCTGGATACAATCAAACGGAATCCGTCAAACATTGAGAAAGAAATCACCAAAATTCTGAGCGGTTTTATTTATCGCGAAACCCAGCGGCGGCCAACGATTCTGGTCACTGTCAGTAACATCTAATCCATTTCATTCCGGTATGGTTTTTCTTCCCATCCCCATTTTCCAAGTAATGGGACGAAAACCACCGGAATGATCGTTTCCATCTCGAAACCGGACCCGGACCGTACCCATAATTGCAGTTCCTGACGCCATGTACTCCCGACGGGAATAATCAGTTTTCCGCCATACTGTAGCTGTGACTGCAGCGGTGGTGGAACGGACGGTGATCCTGCAGTTACCAGGATGGCATCATAGGGAGCCGCGTCAGGCCATCCAACAGTCCCATCCGCAATATGCACAGTCACGGTATCAATTCCTAACGCAGAGAATATTTTTTGAGCCCGCATTCCCAATTCCGGGATCCTTTCAATTGTGTCCACTTTTTTGCACAAACAAGACAGAATTGCTGCTTGATAGCCCGAGCCCGTTCCAATTTCAAGCACACAGTCATCTCTCCCCAGCTGTGCTTTCTCAGTCATCAATGCAACGATATAAGGTTGTGAAATGGTCTGCCCAAAGCCAATCGGGATCGGATAATCGTAATACGCTTCATCCCAATTTTTTTCAGGAACAAAGTGATGGCGTGGAATCTTTAAAAACGCGTCTAAAACAGGCTGGCTGGTAATCCCACGACTATAAATTTGTTCTTCCACCATTCGAGCGCGCGCTTCCGAAAATCTGGCTTCTCGAATTTCCTGTGTTTCCATATATTCATATTATAGGATTTTCAAATTCATTCTGGAGCATTCTGGCAAAGGTCACGAGAGATCAGCCGGTCAACTTTTCCCATGGCAAATTGTGCCATTTCATCACACCTCACCCATATCAGGTCCTGCGCTTCTAGAGGCTGTGGCATTGGACCACTGAGCCGGCAGAGGTAAGCGCGCACAGCAACCTTGAAATGTGTATATGCATGGCGATAGCTGCCAATCAGGTTTCCCACGGAAACGGTTGTATTCAGTTCTTCCCTGATCTCACGCTGCAAGGCTGTATGATCATCCTCGCCATCTTCTACTTTTCCACCCGGGAACTCCCACAAACCCGGCAGCATACCGCCTTTGGGTCGCTTGGCCAATAGATAACGCCCGCTCTCATTTGAAATCGCCGCAGCTACAACCTGATAAAGTGGAATTGCTTTCTTCTTCTCCATCGCAGGGCGCTGGTTTTGGGTATTTTGTTTATAAGCACCGCAATAGTCCATTAATGGGCATGCATGGCATTTCGGATCAAGCGGCAGGCAAACCAGCGATCCCAGATCCATGATGGCTTGATTGAAGTCTCCCGCATTCACATCTGCAAGCAGGTTGGTGGCAAATTCTTTAATTTCCATTTTCGCCGATTGAGAAGAAATAGGAACATTCAAATCAAGCAGCCGGGCAAGAACCCGTTTGACATTTGCATCCATTGCCACTACCGGAACCTGAAAGCAAATTGAAGCAATGGCATTGGCTGTGTATTCACCAACGCCGGGCAGTTTGCGCAGTGCTTCCGGGGATCGTGGGAAAATTCCTTCGAATTCGTTTACAAGGGCCTGCGCGGCATGATGCATATTACGAGCACGGGCATAATACCCTAATCCTTCCCATAATAACAGCACCTCTTCTTCCGGTGCGTTTGCCAGATCGTATACAGATGGGAAAACTTTCTGCCAGGCTCGATAATAAGGAATCACAGTTTCGACGCGGGTTTGTTGAAGCATGATCTCGGAAACCCAGACCAGGTAAGCATCCTTCTCCCCGCGCCAGGGCAGGTTTCGTTTATTCTTTTCATACCAGCCTAACAATACGGAAGAGATGATTTGCATTGATGCAGAGTGAACCTGTAAAATATCTAGAATTGGAAACCGCCGTTCGCGACGGTGAGTTTTTGTTTATAGTTAATCACAAACTCTTTCAATTTACCTGTAAGCGAAAACCATTCTGCGCTATCCAGTATCCCGCGAATTTCTTCGACGGATGTCATAATAGCGCCAATTAATATTTGAGGGCGATCACCATAGACGGTTACCCAGGCATCGGTTAGTTGAAAGCCGAGTTTCTGCATACCGGGCAGGAACTCCCGAACAAGGAACTCAAAATATTTCTGTTCATTTTTGGGAGAAACATCCCACGTAAGGATAATTTTTCCTGGTTCTGTTTCCATTATGATTTGATCGAATAATCCAAAATAACAACCTGGGTATCTTCCGGGAGGTCGGTAACGCTGTTTACTTTAAAACTCTCCTGCGTTTCAATCTCAGAAAGGCCCATTTCCTTAAGGAATTTCGAGATCGGATCAAGTTTTACTTTTGAATCAGCCGTGGCATAGTGCATCGGAATGACGATATTCGGTTCGAGCAAGCTGATCACTTCCGCCGCTTTGCTCGCGTTCAGGCTGTTTCCATCACCAACCGGCACAAGTGCGATATTCACCGGCCCCAGCGATTCTACCTCCGCCTGGGTAGGAACTTGAACCATATCACCTAGATGAGCAATTGTAATACCGCCGTAATCAATCATATACAATGTATTATCAACTTCTGCCCCGTTATTTCCACTGTTTTCGGCGCTTTTCTTTACACGGCGAGTTGTGCTGAGGCCTGTAATAAAGACACCCCCAATCTCATATTCGCCCGGGCCATTGATCAGGTATGAATTCCCTTTCACGCATTTCACGCAATTATGTCCCGCGGAATCATGACTGACCGTAGTAATTTCAGCACGCAGGCGAAGTGGGGTATAGCCCACAACTTCATGGTCATACGGATCACAAACCACGGCGGCCTTACCCCGTTCATTGATGCGAAAACAAGAATGTCCATACCAAACAATTTCCATAACACCTCCAAGCTCATTTTTGATTATACTGTAGATATATCTTTGCTTCTTTAAAAGTACTGAAAGTGTTTTATAAATATGAGGTTAACATGCAGAAAAGAACTCACACCGTTCGAACATTTCATTTTGAGAAAGCGCTTTTGCCCATCGTTGAGGCTTGGGCAAAAGATCTTGGATTCATTGTTGAGGTAGAAAATAATAAAATCCTTTGTGAAAAAGGCATGGGCTTGATGACCTCCCCCGTACAGGTGATCCTGGAAGAAACGGATGGAGATATTAGACTTGAAGCATTCCTAAAGGTTGATCCTATTACCATGTTCGCTTCCTTGTTCATGGCACCGGATGAAATGCATCTGGAGTCAGGGGACGGGCAGTTGATTATGGAAAGAAAATTTGGGCGAGATAAGGTGAATAAACTGCTCGAACAGCTCGGCCAACCGCCGATCGAGTAAGCACACTGATATCATCCCTTACGATGCAAAGCGATGATTGTCAAATCATCAGTTGGTGGGAAACCTTTTTGGAATATAAGAATGTTTTTATCGAGCGCATCCAATAAATGATCCATATTCGTGATGGTGCTATTTAATAAGAAATTCTCGAAGCGGTTCATTCCATACAGTTTTCCATCAGGCGATTGTGCTTCCGTAACGCCATCAGTATACAGGATGAGTGTTTCGCCTTTACCAATTGCCAATAATCTATTCTCAATTTTCAGATCAGGGGAAACTCCAAGTGGCATTCCGCCTTTTTCTAAAAGAACAACCTGGTCGCGTCCTTTCTTGATCAAGATCGGTTGGTTATGCCCGGCGTTGGTATATTCAAAAATCCCCGTCTCTTCCCCGAGAATGCCATAAAAAGTCGTGATGAAAAGACCCTGTGGAGAACTCTCCAGAAGCAACCGGTTCACTTTGAGAAGAGCCTGCGCCGGGCTAAGTTTTTCTTTCGCTGTAGCATGGATTAATGTCCGGGTAACCGTCATGTAGAGAGCCGCCGGAATTCCTTTATCGGAAACATCTGCTATGACAAAACCTAACCTGCCATCAGGAAGTTTAATGAAATCGTAAAAATCTCCACCGACCTGCCGGGCAGGTCTCCAGCGCACACTAATTTCCCATCCATTGATCTGGGGAATGACTTCAGGAAGGAACGCTTTTTGAATATCGCGCGCCAGTTGAAACTCCTTTTGAAGCCTTTCTCGACCGACCATCTCATCTTTCAGGTGTTCATTTTGAAAAGCAAGCGTTAGCTGCTGCGCAACCCCGTTGAGGATATCCACGCGTTTTTCGCGGTATTCAAATTGATCGCGAGAATCCGTAACCAGCATCACTCCATAGAATTCTTCTCGATCCTGCAGTGGATACAGAAGTTGAACATCCTGCTCAATTTCTAGAACTGCATCCCGATCAGTCAAAATTTTGTATTCATTTTGCTTGAACCATGATTCCGGATTTAAATTATCGATCGCAAGATAGATGGGGACTTTTTCATCTAATAATCGTTTCAATGGTTCATAATCTTGAGGTTGAACATACTCACCATACTCTTCAAGTTCCTGTTTCCATTTTCCGAAAAACGAGTTTGCAATTCTGAAAATATTCCGGTTCTTATCCCAGATTAGGAACATGACGCAATCAACGCCAACCAGAAAAGGCAGAATATTCACAATGTTTTCCAGAGTTTCATTTATATCTGCTGAGCTGACCACCGCCTCAGCCACCTGCAATAAGACCGCAGTAACATATGCTTCAGTTTGTTGGGAACGTTTGAAAATGAGATTTTCCAGGGCAATTGCAGATTGGCGGGCAACTGCAGAAAGTACTTCACGCTGCTTTGCTCCGGAACCGCCCAGAAAATCATGTTCGCTCATTTCTTCATCCAACTGAACGAACAATGCGCCCAGAACCTTATCCTGGGTCTTGATCGGAATGGCAAGCCAATCCATATTTTGATCTCTTGCACCGCTTTCCGGGAATGATACCGATTGGTATTCGGCAGGCTGTTCACCCAGCATTCGTGAAAAGGTGAGAATTCCCTCGAACGTATCGGGGTAAGCACGGTACTGCCCTTCATCCTCATCGCCTGCGCCGACACTGGCTGCCAGTGTGAACTGCCCATTCCTTTCCCGCTGGTATATCAGGGTTTTCTTAACCCCTACAACAAATTGAATCAGCCTGGCAACCGTCGCAAAGAGTTCCTCACTCGTTTCAACATGTTCCGTGGCTTCACTAACAAGCAGCAGCGTGGTAGCCATCAATGCCTGTTCTTGCGAAGCAGAAAACAAACCAAGATTCTGAATAGCCACAGATGTATACCCGGCAAACGCTTTTAAAACCGCTCGCGCTTCTTCACCATAGCGGTTGGGATTTTCATAGACTATTTCAATAGCACCCAGTTTTTGGTTCGCATTGATGATAGGGGCAACGATCGCGGAATAATTCCTCTTTAATTTCAGAAACCTTCCCAGCGGTTCAGATTCATCATATCCATATCGGATGATCGGTTCCCCCTGTTCAATGGCATATTTGACAAACTCTAAATCTTCCTCCAGGATGGATGCGTTCAAATCATCTTTTTCCACGCCGATCGAATCTGCAACACTTAATTTTGTAGTATTGGATAGATGCCATATTACACCGGCTGTGCATGGCAGGTTTTGGCTGGCAATTTTTAAAACCGACTTGTAAATTTCCTCCAATGAATAATCGCGTGAGAAAATATTCGCAATTTCATGAAAACTCTCTGCAACTTTCCGGCGCCATCTTTCGGAACGATAAATTTGTGCATTTTGCAGAGCAATGGCAATGCCATCCGAAAGCATTCGAAATAATTCAACATCTTTATCAGAAAAGGCATCGCTGTGCGGACTCTGGATATCGAGAACCCCCAGCACTTCACCGGAGAAAACAATCGGGATAGCAAGTTCGGAGCGAGGATCATGAGGAGGTAGGTCCGTGGGGAGATACAGGTCATCATCCAGAACATCAACGGAAAGATACGGTTTTTTCTTGCGCGCAACGAAAGCAACAATTCCTTTTTCGCTCTCCAGGTCAAACCATAATCCATTGGCTTTTAACACTTCCGTGTTTTTGCCGGTTCCGGTCCTGAAAACGACCCGGTTCATTACCCGGTCAATCGTAAAAATATGGACGTACGGAAAACCAAATTTCTGGCTGATAATATTCACTATTTCGTCCAGAAGCTTATCCAGATCCAGGATAGAGGATAAGGCGCGGGTGATCTCCGAGACAACCTGAATCCTTTCACTCTGTGTTTGGATGTTTTGCAGCAACCCGGCATTATTGATCGCATTCGCAATTGCATCCACCAGAATCTGCAGCACCAGCAGGTCATTTTGGTGAAAGCCATTGAGAAAATTACTCTGCACATCCAAAACACCGATGACTTTATTTTCTATAATTAGAGGAAAACAAACTTCCGCCTTGGTATCGGGTAAACCGGTTACAGAATGAAATGTTTTATCATTCTTTACGTCGCTGCAGAGCACTTCTTTCTTCTTGAGAGCACAGGTGCCGATCAGACCTTTTCCAAGCGGAATTCCGTTGGCAAAAATATCTTTAAAATCACGGTCACGAGAAATATCTTTCCCGGAGCTGGCTTGAAATAAAAGCTTTTCTTTTTTTTCATCAAGCATATAAATGGCAACAAAATAATAATGAAAGGTTCCTGTCACCAGATCGGTAACATATCTGAAAATCTTACGGATATCATGCTGCTGGATGATCTTGGCCGAGACAGAGCGCACCAGATCAAGTTGTTTGTTTCTCCATTCCTTGATTCGCGCCTGGTGCGTAAAAAACAAACCGGTGGAAATTTGTTTCGCGAAGACAGAAAGTTTTAATTCCAAATCTGTGGTTTTGGATGGCGGTAAATCATCGATCTGCATAGCTCCAATAGTGCGCTCGTGGAAAATTAGGGGAAAAGCCATGGAAAGGTTTCCCCCATCTTGCTTTGTGACAATGGTGTGTTTGGCAAGCGCCCTTTCCATTAATGGGGAACACGCATCCGTCTTGAAAATGGTTGAGCCAATTTCATCAGGAAGGGGAAGGAGAGATTTATCAAGCCAGATGAAGACTTTTACCTGTAGCCTGGTGGAAAGGTACCGTTTGATTAGTTGTATTTGGTCGTGAAGATTTGATTCATCCAGCAGGTTCCCGCTAAAGTCGAGGATATCTTGCCACTCCCAAGATTCCCCGGTGACGGGAGGAACTTTCAACTAGGATTCTCCTTATATTTTTCCATGGTGAGGATATTTCCACCATCACCATTGAAAGTAAAACTAACGTTATCCATCAGCTTCTGCATAAAATACAGTCCCAATCCGCGTGGTTTTCGCGAACATGGATCGGATGACACATCTGGAGGAGCAATCAGATCAGGGTCAAAAGCCCTGCCATGATCATGCAGAACTATACGTATCCCCTTTTCAATAATCTCATAGGAACATTCAATAACACCCACATCTTCCCCACCATAGGCATGGTCGATGATATTGGCGGCTGCTTCATCAACAGCCATTTGAATATCATAAACCGCGTCCTCATCCAGGCCAACCTTTCGCGCAGCCCGAGTAAAAAACTCACGAATTTTTTCCAGGTTCCTGAAATTCGCTGGAAATATTTCTAATGGCATACCAAAAGATCAGAAGCTCCCAACGGCTTCCGCAGCGGTCTCGAATACTTTGTAATAAGGGATGAAACCGGCCAGATCAAGCGCATCGTAGATTCGCTTCGGTACTGCCGCCAGATACAATTCTCCGCGGTTGAAACGTTTGCATTTTTTTTGTGCGGTAACCATTACCCAAAGACCAGCGCTGGAAATGAATTCCACGTTGCTCATATCGAAGACAATATGGAACTCTCCCCCTTCAGTGATCTCATTAAACGTATCAGCCAATTGGGGTGCGGTAGAACTATCGATTCGTCCATTCACTTCTAACAAAACACATCGTTTAAGGGGAGTAGTTTTAATTTCCATCCATTCCTCCAGCATCTCACAAAAATGTGATTATTAAAAAAAATTATATCATTCAAAATATCGGTTATATTGTATATTAGCATCGAAGGGTAAAACAAGATGAAAAAAACATCTATCTACATACTTATATTATGTATGATCGCATTCAGCGCAAGTGCGCTTGTGAATCTGAAGGGCAGCCAGGATGCCCATATGCTTTCTTTATTGTCGCAGGATGAAAGTATCCAATATCCATACTTAATCCATATGCTCAGTGGTGGCAGCAGCATGGTTGAGACGCTCAAGAACTTTGTCGCTTACCAGCATTATTTTTACGGATATCCCTTCTACCTGACCTCCGCGATTTTCATCTTCCCTGTGCGATTGATAGCAGGCACAGCTTTCGCTGATCAGGTGCAACTGAATCTGTTCCTGCTTCGCCAGTTCATAACAGTGCTGCCGATGCTGTTGGCAATTGTATTATTGGTTTATCTGCAAACTGGTTTTAAGGATCCAGCAAAAAGTGTTTTCCTGTTCCTTATTTTAATTACCATTCCGGCTGTAACACGCAACGACTTGTGGTTCTGGCATCCGGATGCGCTGGCTCTGCTAGGAATTGTGGCCGCGATATACTTCCTGTCCAAAGATCAATTCCGGTTCAGTAAATTCTTCACTTTTGCAGCCATTGCCAGCGGTCTTTCCGCTGGAACCAAAGTGATCGGGGCATTCTTCTTTCTCGCAGTGCTGGTTTACCTGGTAATGGGGATGAAACGACAATCGTTTCCACTCCGGATAATAGCCAGGAAAGCAGCAATTTTTTTCCTGGTCTTCCTGCTCGTTTTTTTGCTCACCAATCCTCTGCTTTTAATCCCGCAAACGCGCACACAAATCCTCAAAATCCAGACCCAGCAAAGTTATTTTGTGCGCGAGGGTTGGACAGAAGAAGATGTGTACCAGACCGGATTATCCGCCTGGCTGCCGTATTTTGAAGAGTGGTATGCCAATGCGATCATTCTGCTTTTTCTGCTTGCTTCCGTTCTTTATGGTATTTTGCGCGGAAAACACCGCTTGATGAATGCACTGCTGCTGGCATGGCTGCTGCCGTATTCCATTTATTTGATCTTTTTTGTGGCAGTAAAACCTTTCCACTATCCGCTGCCGGTTATGATCCCGCTTTTTTCAGCCGCGCTGAATTTATTCCCGGATGCCCCCAATAATGAGAGTTTTCCGGCCCACTTGCCAGTTCGCATCGCCGCCCTCGGCTTGCTAGTATTTTTACTGGTCACCAACTGTCTTTCTTCGGGACAAGTGTACAAGGAATATTATGAAAAAGAAGATCTACTACTGGCCTGTAATTCGGAACCCGAAAATGCGGCGGATGGAAGTGTGGTTTCTTTACCTGCCGGGGATTGGTATAGAATTGAAGAATATGACCTGAGGGGAGAACAAAAAAGTCATTCTTTTTTCATCATGCAGGGACCGATGCAGGTCAGTGCCACCGAAGAAAGCGGAAGCCAGGCCTGGTTATGCCGCAGCGAAAAATTGGCATATTTTTCTGCATCACGCCTGGCGGAATACTTCAAAAGAAACTACCCTGCTTATACAGTTATTGGGCCTGCCGGCCGGGAGATCGAATAGATTTCCTCATTCGTTATGTCATTTCCTTTTAACCCTCCAAAGTTTTTAAGCTTGTGGTAAAATCCAGTCCTTGCCTGGTGTTTTGGGTTTTGGTATAATCTCATGGCTGTACCTTAATAACAAAACTAATTTTAGAATTTCGATTGCCGACGTAGCTCAAACGGCAGAGCAACCGCCTTGTAAGTGGTAGGTTACGGGTTCGATTCCCGTCGTCGGCTCAGTTGACCGTTAGCAAGTGAGTCAGATCCAGAAGAAAGAACTGCTCACTTGTGTGCGGGCAACACAATCGAATATGGGCGGTTACCCAAGTGGCCAAAGGGGACTGACTGTAAATCAGTTGGCAGAAGCCTTCGGAGGTTCGAATCCTTCACCGCCCACAGGTCTTAAGACCAAAAAGCCGCTTCGGCGGCAAAGCACGGCAAGCCCTCATAGCTCAGTTGGTAGAGCACGTTCTTGGTAAGAACGGGGTCATGGGTTCAAATCCCATTGAGGGCTCAGAATGCCGGGGTAAGTAAGAAAAAAATAAAAAGTAATTATCATTTGATAGGAGAAGAAAATGGCAAAAGAGGTTTATGATCGAACAAAACCCCATCTCAATGTAGGGACAATGGGACACATTGACCATGGGAAGACAACCCTGACAG
>LDZU01006136.1_pt1 | contig 22232 bp, 13 predicted proteins | sample 615531 | NCBI WGS metagenome assembly LDZU01 (sample SAMN03408293, study PRJNA278302) | terrestrial metagenome | isolation source: oil reservoir sample SB2 | place: USA: Alaska, North Slope, Schrader Bluff formation | collected 2011-09 | reverse complement strand
GGAACCTTCTTATTATCTCCAATTGATTAAGAAGATTCCCTTTGAGCTAACCCAAGCAAGTGATAAAAAGGTGGTAGACTTTTATTTGTCATATAACCGGTAACTAATTTAATACTTTTTTTAGAAATTCTCCGGTAAACGAATTCTTATTACAGGCTATTTCTTCGGGTGTACCTTCAGCTACAACTCGTCCCCCTTCTTCTCCCCCGCCTGGGCCGAGATCGATAATATGATCTGCTGACTTTATTACATCCAAATTATGTTCTATGACTAAAACGGTATTACCAGCCCTAACTAATCGATCTAAGACATTCAACAACTTCTTTACATCATCAAAATGTAATCCAGTAGTTGGTTCATCTAAAAGATATAGGGTCTTCCCGGTACTTTTTCTGCTTAGCTCCTTTGCCAATTTAACTCTTTGTGCCTCACCACCAGATAATGTAGTAGCTGACTGCCCCAATTTTATATATCCTAATCCTACATCATATAAAGTTTTTAATTTTCTCTTAATCGAAGGAATTGCATTAAAAAATTCTAAAGCTTCTTCTACAGTCATATCTAATATTTGAGTTATATTTTTCCCTTTATACTTTATTTCCAAAGTTTCTCGATTAAACCTCTTCCCCTTACAAACCTCACAAGGAATATATACATCAGGTAAAAAATACATCTCTATTTTTACTATTCCAGCGCCCTGACATGCTTCACATCTACCCCCCCTTATATTAAAACTAAACCTTCCCGCTTTATAGCCCCTTATTCTGGCCTCTTTTGTCTTGGAAAATATTTCTCTAATAGGGGTAAAAGCCCCGGTATAAGTAGCAGGATTTGAACGTGAAGTTCTACCAATGGGTGATTGGTCAATAATTATTACTTTATCTATATTATTAATTCCCTCGATTTTATCATAATCGCCAGGGTAAACTCTACTCTTGTAAATTTCTTTAATTAAAGCTTTATACAGGGTTTCTTCAACCAAAGTGCTTTTTCCTGACCCAGATACACCAGTTACACAAGTAAACGTTCCTAAAGGAATTGATACATCGATGTTCTTTAAATTATACTGACGAGCTCCAATGATTTTTAAATATTTACCATTTCCCTTTCTTCTTTTTAAGGGTAGATTAATCCTATTCAGGTGGCTTAAATATCGGCCAGTAATAGATTGTGGGTTTTTAATTATATTTTGACAAGATCCTTTCGCTACAACGTAACCTCCATGAATCCCAGCACCAGGTCCAAGGTCAATAATATAATCAGCAATTTTCATTGTTGCCTCATCATGTTCAATTACAATTACTGTATTCCCTAAATCTCTTAATTTCAAAAGGGCTTGTAGAAGTTTAAAATTATCCTTTTGGTGTAATCCAATGCTTGGTTCGTCTAAAATATATAGCACTCCAGTCAAACTTGAACCAATCTGAGTAGCCAAACGAATCCTCTGATTTTCTCCGCCAGCTAAAGTAGAAGAGGCTCGAGATAAAGTTAAATAATCAAGTCCCACATTAATTAAAAAACTTAGTCTACTCTTAATTTCTTTCAATATCTGGCCTACAATTATTATTTCTCTTTCACTCAATTTTATATTTTCAAAAAAATCATAGTTTTGTTTAATTGACCATTCGGTAACATCGGCAATAGAAAAACCATCAATAGTTACTTTTAAACTCTCTGGGCGTAGCCTTTTACCATTACAAGAAGGACAGGTTCTAATGGTCATAAATTTTTGTATCTCAGAACGGATATACTCTGATTTAGTCTCTCTATATCGTCTTTTTAGATTATTAATTACCCCTTCAAAAGAATTCTCATGTAGCCAGTAAGTATTTTGTTCATCATTCTGATATTTAAAAGGAATTTTAATTTCTCCTGAACCATATAAGATAATCTCTTGATATTCGGGTTTTAATTTAGCAAAAGGGGTATTAAGGCTAAATCCATAAAAATCAGCTATGCCTTTTAATATATGATGCAGATATTTCCCTTTTACTTCCCCCCAAGGAGCTAATGCTCCCTGTAAAATGGATTTGCTTTTATCTGGTACGATCAGATCAGGGTCAAACTCCATTTTAAAACCTAATCCGCTACAAGTTGGACAAGCTCCGTAAGGACTATTGAAAGAAAAGATTCGAGGGGCAATTTCTGGCAAATTTATTCCACAACGAGGGCAAGAAAAATATTCACTAAACATCCTTTCATTTTCCCCCTCTACATCGATTATAACTATTCCTTCACTTAAAGTTAAAGCAGTCTCTATTGAACTGGCTAAGCGGTTTTTTATTTCTGATTTTACTATTAATCTATCTACTACTACTTCTATATTATGGTTTTTGTATCTATCTATTTTTATATCATCTTCTATTTCATAGACCTCTCCGTCAACTCTTACTCGAACAAATCCTTTCTTTTGGATGTCTTCTAATATTTTTTTATGTTCTCCCTTTTTAAAACGAATTACCGGAGCTAATATCTGAATTTTTTTTCCTTTAGGCAAGGTTAGAGTTTGATCGACCATTTGTTCTATAGTCTGTTTACTAACCTTTTGACCACACTCTGGACAATGAGGTATCCCAATTCGAGCGAATAATAACCTTAAATAATCATAAATTTCCGTTACTGTACCAACCGTAGAACGAGGATTCTTACTAGCCTTTCTCTGATCAATAGAAATTGCTGGTGATAAACCTTCGATATAATCTACATCTGGTTTCCTCATACGCTCCATAAATTGGCGGGCATACGAAGATAGAGATTCAATATATCTTCTCTGGCCTTCGGCATAGATAGTGTCAAAGGCTAAAGAAGATTTACCTGAACCACTCAACCCAGTTATCACAATTAATTTATTTCGGGGTATTTCTAAATTGATATTTTTTAAATTATGTTCTCTTGCCCCTTTAATTATTATCTTAGTCTGAACCAATTATTAATTCTCCTCTAATTAGTCGTTAACGACTAATCACTATTTTATTTCGCCGAATATAGTCTTCTCTTTTTTTAATCTTCTTATCTCATCTCTTAGTAAGGCAGCTCTTTCAAAATCTAAGTTTTTAGCTGCCTGCTTCATTTCTTTCTCTAAAGAATTGATTAATATTTTTAAACTATTTTGATTTAAATATCTCCCTCTCTCTTCTCTTATAGTAGAATTTTCTTGGAAATTAGTTAAGTTAGTAACCAAATTGAATTCTTGTACCGGTTTAATTATGGTCTGGGGAATTATATTATGTTTTCTATTGTACTCTATTTGTATCTTTCTTCTTCGATTGGTCTCTTCTACTGCTCTTCTTATTGAACCAGTAATATTTCTACAGTATAAAATAACCGTTCCATTTATATTTCGAGCTGCTCTTCCCATTGTCTGGATTAATGAAGTCTCTGATCTTAAAAAACCCTCTTTATCCGCATCTAAAATAGCCACAAGAGATACCTCGGGAAGGTCCAGCCCCTCTCTTAAAAGATTAACTCCGACCAAAACATTAAACTTGCCCAATCTTAAATCTCTTAAGATATTAATGCGTTCTAATGTATCTATTTCTGAATGCAGATATCTTACTTTAATATTAATCTCTTCTAAGTACTCTGCTACATTTTCTGCCATTCTCTTAGTTAAAGTGGTTACCAATATTCTTTCTTTCTTTTCTGTTCTTTTCTTAATTTCACCTATTAGACTATCAATCTGATTTTTCGCTGGTTTTATAATTACTTCAGGATCAACTAATCCAGTAGGTCTAATAATTTGCTCAACTACCTGTTCGCTTTTTCCCACCTCATACTTAGCTGGTGTAGCAGAAACAAATACAACTCTTTTCATATATTTTTCAATTTCTTTAAAATATAATGGTCTATTGTCATAGGCAGAGGGCAAACGAAATCCATATTCTACCAAGTTATCTTTTCGGGATTTGTCACCAGCAAACATCCCGCGTAATTGTGGTATGGTGACATGTGATTCATCAATAAACATTAAAAAATCAGAGGGGAAATAATCCAATAGAGTAGCTGGCGGCTCCCCTTCTTTTCTTCCACTTAGATGGCGAGAATAATTTTCAATTCCATTACAATAACCTACTTCTCTTAGCATTTCTATATCATATCTGGTTCTTTGTTCTAACCTTTGAGCTTCTAATAATTTTCCTGCTTTTTTAAAATATTTTAACCTTTCCTGCAATTCTTCTTCTATTGATAAGATTGCTCTTTCTAATTTATCTTTTGTAGTAACAAAATGTTTTGCGGGATAAATTATTAATTTATTTTTTTTATTTATAATCTTTCCGGTTAAAGGATCAACCTCTGAAATAGCCTCTATTTCATCACCCCATAACTCTATACGGAAGGCATATTCTAAGTAGGAAGGAAATATCTCTATTACATCTCCCCTAACTCTAAAACATCCCCGGTGAAAATCAATATCATTTCTTTCGTAATGTATATTTATCAGTTTCTCTAAAATTTTATCCCTATCACAAACTTCATTCTGATTAATTATTAATACTAAATCTTTATAGTCTTCGGGTGAACCCAATCCATAAATACAAGATACACTGGCTACGATAATCACATCATTTCTCTGGAGTAAAGAACTAGTAGCAGAGAGTCTTAACCGATCTATTTCATCATTTATAGAAGAATCTTTTTCAATATATGTATCAGTGTGTGGTATATAAGCTTCTGGCTGATAATAATCATAATAACTTACAAAATATTCTACCGCATTATACGGAAAATATTTTCTAAATTCGCTACACAATTGAGCAGCTAAAGTTTTATTATGAGAGATCACGAGGGTAGGCAACTGAACCTCTTGGATTACATTTGCCATAGTAAAGGTTTTCCCTGAACCAGTAACACCAAGTAAAGTCTGATATTTGTATCCTTTTTTTATACCATCTATTAATTTTTTTATAGCTTGAGGCTGATCTCCTTGGGGAGAATAATCCGATACCAATTTAAAATCCTGAGCCATTCACAACACCTTTTATAACTATACGTATAATTCAGTTCATAATTTAAAACATATTTTTATCTTTAAATAATTATACAATTATTTTATGATTCTATAAAGGGTTAATTCGTATCTCGTATCCAGCATCTAGTACTCGTACTATATCTGATAGCCTAAAGCGAATAGAACGCAGTAATAAAGTAATATGTAATGAGTAATATGTAGAGGAGCACGATGCATCGGGCCCGTCATAAAAATTATAAAAGCAGTCCAGGGTAAATAAATCCGTCTCCATTCAAAGCTATATAGACAGGTTGGTCTAACCTCGTGAAAAGGGGTGCGTTTGTTCTGTCCTATTAACGATTAATTTTTTAGGTCAATCAGTTTACTCTAAAAATAAATCCACAATCTTTGAATTATCAACATCTACTAAACCTTTATTGGTTATTTTAAAATGAGGAACAACTTCTAAGGATAAAAAAGCAATGCTCATAAAAGGATTATTCACTTTAACTCCTAAATTCCTTGAAATCTTATAAAGGGAATCTAATTTTTCTTTCACTTCTGAGAGGGGTCTATCAGACATTAATCCAGCAATAGGTAGTGGCAACGAATCTACTATTTTTTCATCTACAGATATCGCTAACCCTCCCCCCATCTTAGCAATGTTTGCACCTACATTTAACATATCTTTATCATTAGTACCAATAATTATAATATTATGGGAATCATGGGCAATAGATGAGCCCAAAGCCCCTTTTTTAAGACCAATTCCTTTAACCAAACCTAAACTTACTTTCTGAGAAGCATGATGTCTTTCTATTACCGCAACTTTTAGAATATCTCGTTTTATATCAGATACCACCCATCCATTATTAATTCTGGGTGTCTCTATATCAATTTCAGTAATAATTTGATCTGGTAGTATTTTTATTACTCTACATTTATTTCCTTTAACTGGAATTTGGAAATCTTCGGGATAAAGCCATTTAATATTGACTGAACTTCGGATAGGTACATCCAATGCTTTAGAGATTATCTCCTTTAATTCTCCGTTTTCAGCAATTAATTCTCCGTTTCTAAAAACTTTAAGTATATTGAAATCTTCGAAGTTATCAAAAACAACTAAATCTGCAGTATACCCAGGAGCAATAGCGCCTAAATTTCTTAATCTAAAATATTCAGTAGTGTTAAGAGTTGCCATTCTTATAGCTGTAACAGGGTCAATACCACCTCTTATAGCAGTTTTAATTATATAATTGATGTGCCCTTCTTCTATTAGATCTTTTGGATGCCGGTCATCACAACAAAAGAAACATCTTCTAGAATTATTTAAATTTATAAGAGGTAGAAGATCATTTAAATTCCGAGTGACAGATCCTTCTCTTAACATAATATACATTCCCAATCTTAATTTTTCTTGAGCTTCTTCTACTGTAGTACATTCATGCTCAGATTTTATTTGGGCAGAAATATATGCGCAAAGATCTTTTCCTGACAAATTAGGGGCATGACCATCAATACATTTATGAGAAGAGACGACTATCTTATCTAAAACTTCTGGATTTTTGTTTAAAACTCCAGGAAAATTCATCATTTCCCCTAATCCCAAAACCCATTTTTCATCCAAAAGTGGATATAAATCATTTACCCCTAAATCTGCTCCCGAAGTACCTAAGGGCGAAGCGGGGACGCAGGAAGGGAGCATCATAAAGACATTTATGGGGGCATATTTGCTGGATTCTAACATATATCTGATGCCTTCTAAACCCAGAACATTGGCAATTTCATGGGGATCTATAATTACCGAAGTTGTTCCCAGAGGTACTACTGTGTTGGCAAATTCTGATACTTTTACCATTGAACTTTCTAAATGAATATGTCCGTCAATAAATCCTGGGGAGAGATAATTATTAGATATATCAATTATTCTATCAGCATCATATCCTTTTCCTACACCCACAATCTTGTCTTTATAAATAGCAACATCAGTAGCATATATTTCCCCAGAAAATACATTTATTATATTTCCATTTTTTAATAATAAATCAGCTTTTTTCTCTCCTCGAGCCACTTTTATAATCTCTGAAAGATTCATATTAATCACCCTTTTTTTCATATTGCGTATCGCGTATTGCATACTGCGTTAGAGAAATAAAAAATAAGATGCATTGTGCCCCTACACCATATTATATATTATGGGCTGACACAAGGTTTGTCCCTACAACTATCTTCTGAATTCTGGCTCCTGGCATCTATTTTCTTTCCTAAACCAGCTAACCAGGTAACTAACTAACCAAATACGAGATACGATTCACGAGATACGAGATACGAGACTCTGCCAGATCTTTTCTACTTGTCCCTTTGTTTTATCTAATGAATTACTATTATCTATCACATAGTCAGCCATTTTTGCTTTTTCTTTTATAGAAATTTGTGACTTAATTCTCTTTAATGCCTTTTCTTTAGATAAATTATTTCTTTTACCTAATCTTTTAATTTGTTCCTCTTCTTCTACATATACAACAATTATCTTATCCATTAAATTATCAATCTTGGCTTCATAAATTAAGGCTGCTTCTACAATTAATATTTCTTCTTTTCCATCTTTACAAGTGCTATTTTTTGCTAAATTAATTTCCCTTTTTATTAACTTTATAATTTCCGGATGAGTAATTTCATTTAGTTTTTTTAATAACCTATCATCATTAAAGACAATTTCCCCTAATTTTTTTCTATCTATATTTAAATCTTCTTTTAATACATCTCTTCCAAATAATTTAACAATTTTCACCCAGGCAGGTTTATGAGGTAATATCACTTTATGACCAAGTTCATCAGCATCTATAATTTTAGCACCCAAATCTTTAAACATCTTAGCCACTGTACTTTTACCGCTTACAATCCCACCGGTTAGACCAATAATCAACCCTATATTTCCTCCCATACATAGTCGATAGTGAATCTTGTCCTCGTGAAAACGGGGAAGTGAATAGTCGTTAGTTAGCATTAAGTTTTTTTATTAAGCTCATAGTCATTTTACTAATTTCATCAATTTCATTTAGTAATTTATTAGCTTCCTTATTTTCAAAATATCCCAGTCGTAAGGCAATAATAATTTGAGTGGAAAGTTCAGCACAACCGACTTGTTATTTTCATAATCCTTCTTATTATTCTAAATACTACTCACTATTCACTAACGACTATTAACTAATTTAGTTCTGCCCAATTATAGCCAGTCTTTAAATTAACTTTTAGAGGAACGGAAAGTTCTAAACTATGTTCCATAATATCTTTTACGAAATATTTTACTTCTTCTACTTCAGTTTTATAAACCTCAAATATTAATTCATCATGAATTTGAAGAAGTAACTTAGTTTTAAGTCCTTTGTTCTTTAACAACCCATTAATTTTAATCATAGCTAACTTTATCAAATCTGCGGCACTACCCTGAATAGGAGCATTAATGGCTATCCGTTCATTAAACTCTCTTATACTTCTATCCTGGCTATTTATACCATCTAAATATCTTCTTCGATTTAATAGGGTAACAACATAACCCTTTTTTCGGGCATCTTCTTTTTCCTTTTCAATATACTTTTTTACTCCCTGATATCTTTGGAAATAATTGTGAATATATTTTTCTGCCTCTTCTCTCCCTATCCCCAGGCTTCGAGCTAATCCATAACTACTCATACCATAAATAATTCCAAAATTTATCGTCTTAGCCATTCTCCTCATCTGTTCGTTAATTAAATCCTGATCAAGGTCAAATATATCTGCAGCAGTATGAGTATGAATATCTTCATCATTTCTAAAAGCAGTTATTAAACTTTCATCCTGTGAAAGATGAGCTAAAATACGTAATTCAATCTGGGAATAATCAGCTGATAATAGTATAAAATCTTCCTCGGGAATAAAAGCCCTTCTTATTTTTCTACCTATTTCGGTCCTGATAGGAATATTCTGAAGATTTGGTTCGCTGCTGCTTAATCTTCCCGTAGAGGTAATAGTCTGATGAAAGGAAGTATGTATCCTTTTTGTATGGTCATTTACTAAAAGGGGTAATTTTTCTATATAAGTATTTTTCAGTTTACATAATTCTCTGTATTCTAAGATAAAAGATACTATCTTATGTTGTGGAGCCAAAGTGCTAAGCACAAAAGAATTGGTAGAATAACCTGTTTTGGTCTTTTTAATCACCGGTAATTTCAATTTTTCAAAAAGTATTTTGCTTAGCTGCTTTGGAGAATTGATATTGAATTTAGTTTCCGATAAATTATAGATATTCTCCTCTAATTCTATTAGCCGAGAATCCACTTGTGCAGACATTTTTTTTAAAAAATCAACATCTACTTTAATTCCATTAATTTCCATCTCTGCTAATATTTTTACTAAAGGCATTTCGATTTCTTTAAATAAAGAAATTAATTCTTTTTCTTTTAATTTTTCCTCTAAAACTTCTTTTAACTTTAGGATTTTTTTAGCATTCTCACAAGCATTTTCTGTGTATTCAAAAGAATTTTCATTATTTTGTTTTTCTTTATTTTTCAAGTATCCTAAATATTCCCAGAATAAACTATTTAGATTGTATTCTTCTTTTGAGGGATTCAGCAAATAAGCAGCAACCATAGTATCAAAATTATCTCCCTTTAATTCAATTTGATATCTATTCAAGACAATAAAACTATGTTTAAGATCATGCCCTATTTTTATAATTTTTTCATCTCTAAAAAATGGACCTAATTGTCTTAGGACTACACCTGAAGAAAGATACTTAAGTCTTTCCATTAAATTCAGGGGAGAGAGTGGTATATAAAAAGTTTCATTATTTTTAAAACTTATAGCGATTCCTAAGATCTGGGAAGAAACAGTATTATCGGAAGAAGTAATCAAATAGAACGAAAAATATTTATCCTTTTTAATTATATTGATTAACTCGTTCAATTTCTCTTTGGTTTCAACTAAGTTATATTTTATTTTTTTATTTTCTTGATTAATTTGAGGAGATATTTTTTTCACTAAATTCTTAAATTCTAATTTTTTAAATATTTTCAATAATTCTCCATAATTTGGAGATTTAATCCTAAAATCATCAAAATTATAGTCTATAGGTACATCAGTTACAATTGTGGCTAATTTCTTGCTCATTAAAACTTGCTCTTTATATTTTATTAACTGTTCTCTTAATGATTTTTTAGATATTTTATCAATATCTTTAAATAGATTATTTAAATTACCATATTTTTTAATTAAGTTTATCGCTGTCTTTTCTCCTATGCCTGGAACTCCAGGAATGTTATCAGAAGAATCTCCTTTTAAAGCAATTATATCTACTATTTTATCAGGTTTCACTCCATATTTATTTCTTATACTTTCTTCATCATATATTTTGACTTCAGTTATTCCTTTGATAGTAGTTACTACTTTAGTAAAGGGAGAAATTAGTTGGAAGATATCTTTGTCACCGGTGACAATTAATGTATTATAATTTCTTTTTTCTGCCTTTTTTACCATTGTCCCAATAATATCATCTGCCTCATACTCCTCTTTAGAACAGATAGAAATATTGTAATTGTGAATTATTTCTTCAACCAATGGAATTTGAGTCATTAGTTCATCAGGCATCTTCTTACGATGAATCTTATAACCTTCAAATTCTTTATGTCGAAAGGTAGGCTTAGGTGTATCAAAGGCAACCATAATATAATCGGGTTTTTCTTCTTCTATTAACTTTACCAATATCATTGTAAATCCATATACTGCATTTATAATTTGTCCATAAGAAGTAGTTAATCGGGGTAAAGCATAAAAAGTCCGATAAAGTAATCCTTGCCCATCAATTATAATGAATTTTTTCATATTATTTGGAACCTATTTTTCTTTCTATAAATTTTTCTTGACAATAAATATAAGTTAACCTATAATTTCTTTACAAGAAAGCTATATAAGCCGAAGTGGCGAAATTGGTAGACGCACTGGACTCAAAATCCAGCGAGCCTTTAAGCTCATGTCGGTTCGACTCCGACCTTCGGCACCATCATTTCGTATCTTGTTGTTCGTATCTTGTATCTCGTTTTCTAGCAAATAACTTAGAGTTTTCCTCTTATGTCATTACGAGCGACCATAGGGAGCGTGGCAATCTCATTGAGATTGCTTCGTCACTTCGTTCTTCGCAACGACACTCGGTGTTATGTCATTGCGAGCGTCAGCGATGCAATCTCAAAATTATCTTACTTTAGTTAACTTAGCACTAGTTACGATTCACGAGATACAAGTTAATTATCGTTATCTAATAAACTATCATCATAAAGTAAGGCTTGACTAACTACATCTATAGCTTCTTGAACTTCACACTTAGGCACTAAAATCTCTACATTTCCATTTAACTCATCTTGGCTTATCTCCAACTGATTTAAAATAGTTACAATTCCTTTTTCTTTTAAAATTTTCTCAATATTCTTTGCTAAAGAAATATCTTTGGCAACATATATCACTTTCCACATCTCAAATAAACCTCTAAGAATAATTTTTTAGTTATTTGCTATTTGTTCTACCCATACTTTTTCATTTCCTAAAATATATCTTATTTTTCTAACTAATTCATCATTAATATTTACTGAATATTTTTTATCGATAGCATGTAGTATAGTTTTTTCTTTTTCTTTAAAGTGGAGTATTATCTGACTTTTCCCGGGATAAGTACAAAATATTTCTTTTAAATTTACTAAAAGATCTGGTTTGTTATTAGATGAATTGATTTCAAGGTGAAGTTCTTCCAAAAAATCTTGTTTACCTTCTTCCTCTTTTAATGTAGATTCTTCTTCCAAATATTTATTTAGAGGAGATATATCCTCAGCGATTAATTTCACTTTTCCTTCCGCTATATCTAAACGACCTTTAATTATTACAATTTCTTCTTTCATTATCAATTCTTTATGCTCTTCATAAACTTTGGGAAAAACTATTACTTCAACTGTACCCTCTAAATCTTCTAAAGAAATAAATACCATAAGATTTCCATTCTTAGTGCTTTTTCTTTTAAAATTATTAATTACTCCTCCCAAAATCACTTTACTTTTATCTGGTAAATTCTTTAAACCGACAGAAGTAGAGGTTATAATCTTCTGTAATTTTTCCTGATAATTATCCAGAGGGTGATAAGAAATATATAATCCTAACATCTCTTTCTCCATAGCTAAAAGCTCACTCTGGGAAAATTCGGGTATATCTGGCATTTTTTCTCGTTGATTAATACTTATATATTTTTTACGGGGTTCTTTAAATAAATCAAATATCGAGGTTTGACCATTCTTCTGGGCTTTTTGGTATTCTTGACCGCTCTTCATAGTATCATCTAAAATTTCCAATAATTGAGATCTTCTTACTTCTAATGAATCAAAAGCACCACATTTTATTAAACTTTCAATAACTCTTTTATTAACTAATCTTAAATCTACTCTTTGGCAAAAATCAAGCAAGGAAGTGAAATTAGAATTTTTTTTGCGTTCTTTGATTATACTTTTTATAGCTTTTTCTCCAACATTTTTTACTGCAGCTAATCCAAAACGAATAGCTTTTTCTCCAACTACTGTGAAATTTACTAGGCTTTGATTTATATCAGGCGGCAGGATATCAATATTCATATTTTTACATTCCTTTATATAGAGAGCGACTTTATCATTATTGCCCATTATACTAGTAAGTAGAGAAGACATATATTCTACAGGATAATGAGTTTTTAAATAGGCTGTCTGGTAAGAAATAAAGGCATAAGAGACACTGTGAGATTTATTAAAACCATATCCGGCAAAATAAGCAATTAGGTCAAATATTTCCGTTGCAGAACTTTTCCTAATACCTTTCTTTTGGGCACCTTTTATAAAAATTTCACGTTGTTTTTCCATAACTACTTTTTGTTTTTTCCCCATAGCTTTACGTAAAATGTCTGCTTGACCTAAGGTAAAACCGGCTAACTCGCTGGCAATCTTCATAACTTGTTCTTGATAAACGATTACTCCATAAGTTTCTTTTAATATAGATTCCAATCGGGGATGAGGGTATCTAATCTTTACAATTCCTTTCTTTCGATTAATAAAATCTTCAATCATTCCACTACCTAAAGGTCCTGGTCTGTATAATGCTAATAGTGCAGCAATATCTTCTATGCTCTCAGGTTTTAATCTTTTAACTAAATCTCTCATTCCTTCGCTTTCTAATTGAAAAATACCAGCACAGTTTCCTTGGGAAAGCATTCTATATACTAGCTTGTCATCTAAAGGAATCCGATCTATGTCAACTTCTTTTCCCTGAGTATGTTTTATAATTTCTAAGGTATTACTTATTACAGTTAAAGTACGTAAGCCTAAAAAATCCATTTTTAATAAACCTAGCTCTTCTAATTCCGTCATAGCATACTGGGTACATATTTCACTTTCAGTGGTATTTTGTAATGGAACATAATCAGTTAGAGGTTTCTGAGAAAGTACTATACCAGCAGCGTGAGTAGAGGCGTGTCGAGCTAAACCCTCTAATGAGGAAGCTATATCTATTAATTTTTTTATATTTTTGTCTTTCTTCATTAAATCTTTAAGCCGGCTTTCCATATTTAAAGCTTTTTCGATGGTAATATTAGGTTCCCAGGGAATCATTTTTGCAATAGTATCTACCTGAGAATAAGGAACACCCAGCGCCCTTCCTACATCTCGAATAGCAGCTCTTGCAGCCATAGTCCCGAAAGTAATAATCTGAGCCACCTTATCTTCTCCATACTTTTTAGAAACATATTCTATCACTTCTTCTCTCCGCTCGTAACAAAAATCAATATCAAAATCGGGCATGCTAATTCTTTCGGGATTTAAAAACCTTTCAAATAATAGTCCATAAGTCATGGGATCCACATTAGTTATCTTTAAACAATAGGCAACCAAACTACCTGCAGCAGAACCCCGTCCAGGCCCAACCATAATATTTTTTTCTTTAGCATATCTTACAAAATCCCAAACAATTAAAAAATAAGGAACAAACTCCATTTTTTCAATAACTGAAAGCTCATATTCCAATCTATCTTCTAATTCTTTGGTGATAATTGGATATCTCTCTTTAAGTCCTTGGTAACAAAGTTCTTTTAAATAACTGTTTATATTATAATTTTGGGGCACACTGAATTCGGGCAGCTGAGCTTGTTTAAAATTAATTTCTAAATTACATTTTTCAGCAATACGAATAGTATTTTCTATAGCTTGAGGTATTTCTGAAAAGTTCTGATTCATTTCTTCAGGGGAGCAAAAATAAAATTTGTCTGTAGCAAATTTTAAACGCTTGGGGTCATCTAAATTGGTAGCAGTCTGGATACAAAGCAATATTTCGTGAGCTGATGCATCTTCTTTTTTAATATAATGAATATCACTGCTTGCTACAAGAGGAATTGAAAGTTCTTGTCCTATTTTTATGAGATTCTCATTAACAATCTCTTGTTCCGGAATACCATTTTTTTGTAATTCTAAATAAAAATTATCTTCTCCAAAGATATTAACAAAATCAACTGTGACTTCTTTAGCTCTATTTATATTATTTTGTAAAATATAGTAGGGAATCTCACCCTTTAAACAAGCAGATAACCCAATTAATCCTTTACTATATTCCCTTAATATTTCTTTATCAATTCTTGGTTTATAGTAAAATCCCTCCAAATAAGATAAAGTAACTAATTTCATTAAATTTTTATAACCTTCATTATTCTTGGCTAATAAGATTAAATGATAAGGAGTTTCTTTTCTTTGGGTAGATTTATCAAATCTACTATTGGGGGCAACATACACTTCACAGCCAATTATAGGCTTTACTCCTTGCCGAATAGCTTCTTTATAGAATTGAATCACTCCATACATAACTCCATGATCAGTAATAGCTAAAGCAGGCATTTTATATTTTTTAGCTTTTGCCACCAATTCTTTAATCCTACAGGCACCATCTAATAAGCTGTATTCAGTATGGACATGTAGGTGAACAAAGTTTGAATGCCACACGTAAAAACCCCCAGATTTAATTCGTATCTCGTATCTCGTAATAGTATAGCGTAGAGCGTATAGCGTATAGGAATACAGTATCGAGTATCGAGTATATAGTTAAGAAAGAAACTGTCCAACTGATAAAACAATATTGAGCGAATAATTAATAAACATCTTTAACCACTTCTATTCCTGCTTGCCAGATTCTCAAATCTTGAAAGTTTTTTATCCTTTCAGCTATTCTTCTCTTTCTTTTTTCTCCTCACTATATACTCGATACTTGATACTGGATACTCGATACTCGATACAGTTTTTTATTTAAAAAATACCTGGGCTAATTCCCACCATTTTTTATCTACAGTTTTAAGTTTGCTAACCGCTTCTTTTAAAGGCACCCCTGTTACTTCATTCCCTTTAAGAGCAGCCATATAACCGAATTTTCCTTGGGCAATCAAATCTACCGCAGTAACTCCACACCTAAGGCCTAAAATACGATCAAAAAGTGTAGGAGAACCTCCCCTTTGAATATGGCCAATTACTGCATAGCGAGTTTCTATCCCTGTTTTTTCTTCAATCAAATCTGCTAGAAGATTACCTACCCCTCTTTTACGTAAAATCATATGTCCAAATTGATCTAATTCCTCTTTTCCGGTTTCTATGCCAGGGAGAATTACTCCTTCTGATATCACTACAGAAGCGTACTTTTTCTTTTTATATACTTCTTTTAAATGCTGGCACATTTTCTCTATATCTATTTCTCCCTCGGGAATTAAGGTCCAATCTGCCCCTGAACCAAGACCAGTAAACAGAGCTACCCAACCAGCATGTCTCCCCATTACCTCTAAAATCATTATTCTCCGATGAGAAAGACCAGTATCTTGAAGACTCTTCATAGCCTGAATTGCCCAGGTAACCGAACTATCAAATCCAAAAGTATAATCAGTACCACTAAGATCATTATCCATAGTTTTGGGAGCTCCAACTAATTTTATATCCTCTTCTTGAAATAATCTATTAGCAACTCCCAAAGTATCTTCTCCTCCAATTGCTAAAACTGCATCTATCTTAAAACTTTTCAGGGAATTAAGTACTTTCTTAACTCCATTGTCTACTTTGTAGGGGTTTAATCTTGAAGTACCTAAAATAGTACCACCTTTGTCTACTATTTCTTCTACCTCATTTATGCTTAAGGGCTTCATTTCACCCATTACCAGTCCTTTCCAACCTTCCTGGATTCCATAAACTTCATAATTATAATCTTTTGCCCTATATACTGCTCCCCTAATAGTTGGATTTAATCCCGGGCAATCTCCCCCACCAGTTAAAATAGCTATTCTTTTAATCATATTTATCACGCCTTTCCACTGCAACCAAAAACTCTCATTCTATCGCGAATAATTTCTTTGGCTGCTTCTTTTGCTGGACCTAATATTTTACGTGGATCTATCTCTTCCGGGTTCATTTTTATTATTTCTTTAATTTTTTCGGTAAATTTCATCCGGATTCGTGTATCTATATTAATCTTACATATCCCTGCCGCAATACCTTTTTTAACTTCTTCATCATTAACCCCCGAGGCTCCATGCAAAACTAAAGGTACTCCTGTTAATTCTCTTATTTTTTCAATTCGAGCAATATCTAATTTTGCAAAAGGTGTACGGCAACCATGAATTGTACCCACAGCAGCTGCTAGTGAGTCTATCTCGGTTAATTCAACAAATTTTGCTGCTTCCTCAGGCTTAGCCATTGTCTCTTTTACTTTTTCCAAAGCAACTCCTGGCTCATCACTATCACCCATTTTCCCTATTTGTCCTAATTCTGCTTCTACTGGAATATCGCAAGTATGAGCCATCTCCACAACTTTTTTAGTCATTTTAACATTATCATCAAAAGGTAATTTTGAACCATCAAACATTAAGGAAGTAAAACCTGCCCTTAAGCATTTTATGTTTTGATAATAATCTGTTCCATGGTCTAAATGCAAAGCTACTGGTATACTTGCTTTTTCAGCTTCAACTTTTACCATAGCTACAATAATATCTAATCCTGCATATTTTATAGCACCCTGGGAAGCTTGCAAGATTACTGGAGCCCTTTCTTCTTCAGCAGTTTCTATTATCGCTTGGATAATCTCCATATTATTAGCGTTAAAAGCTCCTACTGCATACCTTTCCTTTTGAGCTTTTTTTAACATTTCCTTGGTAGTTACTAAAGCCATCGTTCTTTCCCCTTTCATTCATTTATATTATTTCTTATACTTAATTGTCTATAAATACCCTCTTCTTCTGACTCAAACTGATAGTTTTTAAATTTTATTTATTATAACTTGTTTATTTTTTCATTTCAAGGGAATTATTCGTATCGCGTATTGTGTATCGAGTATATAGTAAAGAGAGAAGAGCAAAGAGAAAAATAACTGAAAAAATAAAAAACTTTCAAGATTTGAAAATCTGATAAAAAGGAATAGAAGTCGTTAAAGATGTTTATTAATTATTCGCTCAATATTGTTTTATAAGTTGGACAGTTTCTTTTTTAACTATATATTACATACTCGATACTCGATACTATATTAATATAGTTGAGAATAATCTTAATTAATGATATAGTTTTAACATAAATAATATATAAACGTAATTTTGGTTATTTTAGTAAAAAGGAGGAATAAATATGCCAGAATACTATGATGAAGACAAGGATAGAATTATTAATATTGCTGAAAAAATACCGAAATTAAAATTTAGCAAAAAATTATTCGGTATTATCTTGGTGTTATTAATTGCGCTCTACCTTGCCAGTGGAATTTTTGTGGTTGCTCCTGATGAACAAGGAGTAGTCAAAAGATTTGGTAAATTTAATCGTATAGTAAGTCCGGGGCTCAACTATCACTTCCCTTATCCCATAGAAACAGTTTTTACTCCAGCAGTTACTCAAGTAAGAAGGGTGGAAATAGGATTTCGCACTATTAGCCTTGGTCCACCTGCACGTTACCAAGAAATTCCAGCAGAGGCTTTGATGTTAACCGGGGATGAAAATATTGTTAGTGCAGAAGCAATTGTTCAATACAAAATAAAGGACCCCGTTGACTATCTTTTTAATATTATTTTACCAGAACAGACGGTTAAAAGTGCTGCTGAGGCTGTTTTAAGGCAAGTAATTGGAGAGAGAAAAATAGATGAAGCACTTACTGTTGGAAAATATGAAATTCAGGAGGAAACAAAGAAAGTACTTCAAACTCTCTTAGATTCCTATAAATCAGGAATCCTTGTAGTTGCGGTTCAATTACAAGATGTTAACCCACCCAAAGAGGTTCAAGACGCTTTTAAGGATGTAGCCAGCGCAAAAGAAGATAAAAGTAAATACATAAATCAAGCCCAAGGGTATAAAAACGATATAATTCCCAAGGCTCGAGGAGAGGCAGTAAAAATTACCAAAGAAGCTGAAGGCTACAAAATTGAGAGAATAAAAAAAGCTGAAGGTGATATCGCAAAATTCAATAGTATTTTAACTGAATATAAAAAAGGTGAATATATAACTCGAGCTCGCCTTTATCTGGAAACTATGGAAGAAATTTTACCCAATATGAATAAAGTAATAGTTGATTTAAAGGAAAATCAATCCTTAATAAATCTATTACCCTTAGGCGATGCAAATATTCTAACTGCTCCTTCTAAGGAGGTGACCAAGTGATGAAAAAAGGAACAATTGCTATTATAATTATAATAACTCTATTAATTTTAGCTAATTTAACTTTGTTTATTGTTGATGAAACTAAGCAAGCAATTGTATTACAATTTGGTAAACCAATAAGAGTAATTAAAGAACCTGGCTTAAACTTTAAACTTCCTTTTATTCAAAATGTATTATTTTTTGAAGACCGGCTATTGGTATACGATGCTGCTCCCACTGAGGTTATCACTAAAGATAAAAAAACCTTAATTGTGGACAATTATGCTCGCTGGAAAATTTTAGACCCTTTAACATTTTTACAAACTGTTAGAGATTTAAATGGTGCCCAGGCAAGATTAGATGATATTATATATTCCGAATTGAGAGTTGACTTAGGATTATTTAATATGAGCGAAATAGTGTCAGAAAAAAGAGAATCTATTATGAGAAGGGTTACCAACATAAGCAATGAAAAGGCTAATACTTACGGTATAGAAATTGTGGATGTAAGAATCAAAAGAGTTGATTTGCCTCCAGAAAATGAAAAATATATCTTTGAAAGAATGAGGGCAGAAAGAGAGCGAATAGCAAAACAATACAGAGCTGAAGGGCAGGAAGAAGCAGCTAAAATTATTGCAGAAACCGAAAGAGAGAAAACGGTTATTTTGGCTGAAGCTTATAAAACTGCTCAAACTTTAAAGGGTGAGGGAGAAGCAGAGGCTGTTAGAATATATGCGGAGAGTTTTAATCAAGATCCTGAATTTTATAAATTTTACAGAACTTTAGAAGCTTATAAAAATACTTTTAGAGAGAAAACCACTGTCTTACTTTCTACTGATTCTGAATTTTTGAAATACTTAAGCAAACCCTGAAATCTCGTATCAAGTATCGCGTATCGAGTATCGCGTTTGTTCCCCCTCACCCTCTCTCCAGAAGGGGAGAGGGAATGGAGGGGGAATAAAGGATTTATTACTTTAATTTTATTCTACACTCTATATGGAATTCTGACTCCTAACTACTGACTCCTGAATTCTTTTTTACGAGATACGAATTAGACTCCTGGTTCCCGACTTGTATTTTCTTCACTGTATACTCGATACTCGATACTAGTTATCCTATACGCTAGATGAAACTACTCTCCGCTATCTTGCTATACGCTAATTTAGTATTCTAATTCTGTGTCTATTCGATTTTCTGGTTCTTCCCCATAATAAATCCTAACTATATTATCAAAAACAGATTTTATATTTTCCTCTAAAGCTTTATCAGTATATCCTGCCGTATGAGGGCTCATCACCACATTATCTAATCTATGAAAATCATATTTGCTTGGAAGTACTTCTCTTTGTTTTGAAGAAGGATATTGATACCAGGTATCTATAGCAGCTCCAGCGAGATATCTTTTTTCCAGTGCTTTAAATAAAGCTTTTTCATCAATAATTGCACCACGAGCAATATTGATAAGATATTTTCCTTTCATTAATTTCAATTCTTTCTCCCCAATTAAACCTTTAGTTCTTGAAGTAAGGGGTACAGCTACTACTATAAAGTCTGCTTTTTTAATTACATTATGTAAGTCTTTTTCTTCTCCAAGGAATTCTAAAATCTCCCTCTTCTCTAAATCTTGCTCTCCAATTTTATTTTTCAAAGCATATATCTTCATACCAAAACTTTTTGCTCTTTTTGCTATTTCCCAACCGATTGAACCTAAACCTATTATACCTAAACTTGTCCCTTGAAGTTGAATGGTGGGTTCTTTGGTAGAAAATCCATGCCATTTTCCTAATCTTAAATCTCTATCATAATTAACTACATTCTTTGCTAAAGCAAGGATGAGGGCAAAAGTATGTTCAGATACCGCAATTTTATTAGCATGAATATTGCAAACATAAATATCAGAAAATCTTTTATATAAATTAAAATCTAATTTATCTACACCAGCAAAAGGAATTTGGAATAATTTTAATTTCTTTGCCTGACTGAGGTCTTCCTGGCTTAAATTTCCTCCTATAACTACTTCCACCTCGGGAAGGAGTTTTTTAATGGTATCTTTCGCTTCATCTTCAGGTATAATAAATTCAATATTAAGTCTTGCCTTTTGATTTAATTTATTAAATGAGTCTCTCCACATTTGTGATTTCACCATTTTACTTAAAATTAAAACTTTCATTTTTAGCCGGTCTTTTAATTTTCTTTCTACTTCCTCTTTTTGTAAAAAATTTCGTACTGCTATCAGGTGTTTGCATTCAAGTTTCATTTTTAAGGCCCTCTTGGTAAAATCAGCACATTCACATTGCGGAACATTTATATTAACAGTATAATATTTTCCTGACTTCGAACTACTTACTATAAAATAATCTTCTTTTCTTTCTACTTTTAAATCTTTTGCAGCCTTTTCTCTCTTTTTTTTCTCTTCTTCTAATATAGCTTTTTTGGCTAAATTATCTGCCATAAAATTATTATCTCTTCTGTCCCAAATAAAATTTACTTTCCCTGAAATAGTTCGAATAATTTCCTCAACCTGATTAAATAACGGAATTATTCTTTTGTCCCTTACTTTATATATTTTATTCAGTTGCTTAACCACTAACTGACTATCACAGTATACATCTATTTTCTCAGGATATAACTCTTTTACTTCTTCCAATCCTCTAATTAAGGCTTTGTATTCAGCAATATTATTGGTACCATAACCGATAACTTCACTAATCTTCTTTACTAAATCACCATTTTTATATATTAATATGCCAATAGCCATATTTCCTGGATTAGGATAGCAAGAACCGTCTACTTTCATTAATATTTTAGACATATTTACCAACCCCTTTATTGTAGCTGCTTCTTAATAATTTTTTAATTAAATCTATAACTTCTTCAGGACTTTTAGTATAGATTAACTGCTTTTCTTCTCTATACTTTTCAAATAAAGAACCTAAATCAAAATTTAAAGAAATTACTTTCTTCCCAATATTTAAAGCCAAAGCAACTTCTGAAATTGTTCCTGTCCGTCCAGGGAGAGTAACTATAACTTCACTGGTCAAGACATTGATATAATTACGGGCAAGACCTATTCCGGTTAATATTGGAATATCAATATATTCAGAAGCCCAATCAGGATCAGTAACTGGTAAAATACCAATGGTTAACCCTCCATTTTCTTTTGCTCCTCGAGCTGAGGCTTCCATTATTCCTGAAGCTCTTCCTCCATTTAGTAAAATCCAACCTTCTTTAGCAATTAAAGCACCTAAATGATAGGCAGTCTCATAGTCTCCTGGATTTACTATTTCTCCTCCTCCCATAACACCAATAATTATCTTTCTAATATCAATCACCTTCTTCCTTTTTCTAAATTAAAATTTGATTATGCTTAATTATTATTTTACTATTGTTATAATTTGATAACGTGACATAGAAGCCTTTTTTATAGTATAATATTATCGCTATGATATTATAACTCAAAAAATATTTATTGTCATATTAATGAAGTTTCTGTGGAATTTACTATCCTGACAATCTGTTAGCTAAAAGTTAAAAGTGGACTATTTAAAAGTTAAAACTGGACTAAATTTAACTCAATATTTCTTTTGGTTACACCTTAAAAATTTACTATA
>LDZU01004551.1_pt1 | contig 22285 bp, 23 predicted proteins | sample 615531 | NCBI WGS metagenome assembly LDZU01 (sample SAMN03408293, study PRJNA278302) | terrestrial metagenome | isolation source: oil reservoir sample SB2 | place: USA: Alaska, North Slope, Schrader Bluff formation | collected 2011-09 | reverse complement strand
TTCCATCCCGTCTCTGGTACCTAACTCAAGGCCTATCAAGAACGGATCCAGGACGAACCTTATTCCAGCAAGTAGGTCGATTGAGTTTGAAGATAGGCCACTGTTCCATAATAGGCTGTCAAAGGAAACTACATAGTCTAGCAATTCGTAAGCCCTACCGGTTATTCCACCTCTGACTGCAACACCGTAAGTAGGTGTCGCGCCAGTCGTCATGTTAACCTTGAAGTCTGCTCCGAAAGATGTGAGAGGTCCGAGTTCACCCGATATCATGTAACTGAGGGATCTATTGCTCGATGTTTCTCCTATGTCCATGTAATACTGAAGCAAACCTGCCATTCCATCGTCTGAATCTTCAAAGAGCTGGACGTATAGCCCACGCTCGTCTGAAGAGGGGGACGCGCTTGTAGTAAGCTCGATGAAGTTTGAAGAGAAAGCTGACTTAAGTATCCCGTACAAATCTGAAGGGCTGCCAAAACCCGAACTATACCCCTTTGCAAGTATCCCGTTCCCTCCCGTTTGTAGTAAGAAGGGATTCAGTGCCATAGTAACCACACCAAAACACACGACCACCAAGATCAAAAGCTTCTTCATCATATCACCCCAAACGTTCTTCAGAAGTCTTTAGATTGCCTACTTGAATAAGACCGGTTTCAGCACAATGTTCTTTGAACTCACACAGCCTATCCTCAAGTATAGCCTCTCGAATCTTCTTCACAAAATCCATTAGAAAGCTTACATTGTGGTAACTCAACAGAATCTTGCCAAGTATCTCGTCCCTTGTGAACAGGTGATGGATATACGCTCTGCTGTACGTTGAACAGACTTTGCAGGTACAGTTTGGATCTACTGGAGATTTATCGTGCTTATTCCTTGCCGACTTGAGGTTGATTCTTCCACCTGAGGTCAATGCCGCTCCATGTCTGCCAAGCCTTGTAGGAAGAACACAATCAAACATATCGACTCCGCTTTCGACTGCAGCCAAAATCAGTTCGGGTGATCCTACTCCCATTAAGTATCTGGGCCTATCTTCGGGCAAAAGGCCAACGGATGCCGACAGAACTTTTTCCGTTGTCTCGAAGTCTTCTCCAACACTTAGACCACCCAAGGCGAAGCCCTCAAAATCCATCGCAGTGATTTCCGAAGCGCTCTCTTCCCTCAAATCATTGAAGAAACCGCCCTGGACTATACCGAACAGAGACTGATTACTATCCTTCTTGTGAGCAAGTAAGAATCTCTTCGCCCAGTTAGTGGTTCGTCTTACTGAATTTCTTACATATTCCTTGTCTGCATTTGGTTCAACACACTCGTCAAAGGCCATTGCAATGTCTGATCCTATGGCTTCCTGAATTTCGATTGAGAGTTCAGGGGTAACGAAAAGGCTTCTGCCATCAAGAGGCGAACGAAATTTCACTCCTTCCTCGGTAATTTTTTTGTCGGAGAGCGAAAAGACCTGGAATCCGCCACTGTCAGTTAGGATAGAATGATCCCAAGACATAAAATTATGAAGGCCGCCAAAGTATCTCAGAGTGTCGAGTCCAGGACGCAAAAACAAATGGAAAGCGTTGCCAAGTATTATTTTCGAATCCATTTCATAAAGTTGATCTTGCCAGATCCCTTTTACCGTCCCATTAGTGCCTACGGGCATAAAAACGGGTGTCTCGAACTCTCCGTGTGCAGTGGCAAGTACAGCGGTTCTTGCTTTCGTTTCGGTACTCTTTGCCCTTATTTTCAGCTCAACCATTACGCTTTCCGATAATCTCGATTATCTTATCGTAAGAAGCATCAATCTGTTTTTCGAGCTGATTCATTTCATCGTTTATCCAGGCGCCATAATCGGGGTCCTTCAGAGACTTCATATTGATCATAACATTGGCTTTGGCAATCCTATAGACTGCTAGGAGAAGGTGGGCGGCACTTTCGGCATCCGAAAGAACATTAGAATTCCCCCACTTGGCAAGTCTTTCTACATTCAAAATTATGTTCTTGCATCGCCTGGCAAGATCAAAAGGTACTTCTATTGCTGTCTTTAGAGCTTGTTGGACTTTCATTTCTCTTGTGCTCTTCTCATCGTCGGTGGTTTTCGGAAGCTTATAAGCAGACATTACTTGATCGAAGGCCTGAATATCGCGGTTCATCAAGTCGCAAAGATAATTGCTTTCCGATTCAAAAACCTCTAAGGCTGACTCCATATGTCCCTCGACATCTTCATAGCCCTTTTTCCCTATGGTCAGATTTGCGACCATTGATCCTAACGAAGCTGCGAGGGCAGCTACCACTGCTCCGACAGCACCTCCTCCAGGAGTTGCAGACTTCTCAGCAACTTTTTTCAGAAAGTCTTTCACCGGTAATGTGCAAAAATCCATTTCAATAACCCCCTCGATTGTCCTCTGATTCTCCTGAAACGATTTTTATCCCAGAGCTAGTACCAATTCTGTTGGCTCCGGCAGCAATCATTTTGAGAGCGTCTTCTCTTGATTTGACACCGCCGGAGGCCTTGACTCTACATGTGTCTCCGACAACAAACTTCATCAAAGAAACGTCGTTTGTCGTTGCTCCTCCGGTTGAAAAGCCGGTTGAAGTCTTGACAAATGCAGCACCCGACTGCCTGGCGATTACGCAGGCAGCAATCTTTTCCTCTTCGTTGAGCAGAGATGTTTCGATTATTACTTTAACAGGTTTGCCTCGTCCTGATTCTACCACTTTGACTAAGTCATCAAATACGCTTTCGTACTCTCCTGCCTTCAAGAGACCTACATTCATTACCATATCAAGCTCGTCTGCTCCATTATCAACTGCCCATGATGCCTCGAAAGCTTTCGCTTCTTTTGACGCCTGCCCCAAAGGAAACGCAATGACAACGGTTTTCTTTACGCTGCTTCCTCTAAGTGATTCATTCACTATGGGGAGATATCCAGAATTGACACAGACACTCCAGAACTCAAACCTGATAGCCTCATCACATAGTCTTCTTACCATTTCTGGAGTTGCATCGGCCTTCAAAAGAGTGTGGTCAATGAATTTGGCAATGTTGAGTTTCTCCGGTAACTCTCTTCTTATTGGAGAATACTCTTCTTTGTACCTTCTAACTTCCTCTACGATTAATGCTCCAAGCATTGCATCACCAATCCTTATCTATTATTTCGCGAAATCATAAACTTAGATCTTCTGATATTTCTTGCATTGCGTTTAGAGACAGAGATAGGAAATCCTTGAGAGTCATATCCAGTTCAGTACAAGTCGCCATCTGATCTCTACTAGCACCCCTGGCAAATGATTTCTCTTTATATCTGTTCAGAAGGAAATCCACGTTGATATCAGATAGCTTACTGCCTCTCCTAATTAAAACCGCAGCCACTATGAATCCAGTTACTGGGTCGGCCGCATAAATTGCCTTTTCTATAAGTTTTCTCCTTTCCTTCTTTTCACAATGGGCAAGAATGGCATCTTTAATATCATCAGGCAAGTCCTCGCTCTCAAGCATTTCTACTGTCTTGTTGCCGTGTTCTTCAAAGTTGTCCTTAGTGAATTCGTAGTCAAGATCGTGAAGAAGTCCTGCCATGGCCCAGACTTCTTGATCTTGTCCCAGTCTTTTCGCCAGGGCTTTCATGACCGCCTCAGTGGCAAGAACATGCTTAATTAGATTCTTGGAGTTCATGTTGTCTATTACCAACTTCATTGCCTCTTCCCTTGAGATCATTTTCTACCACCTCCGCTTCGAAAACTCTTCCGGCTGCAAAACTGTAGTATTTACCGCTTCCTATTATAACGTGATCCAGCATCTTAATTCCGAGTGTTTCTCCAGCGTCTCTAATCTTTGAAGTAATCCCTTCATCTTCTTTACTTGGAGAAGGGTCGCCAGATGGATGGTTGTGGACGAGAATTATCGCTGCAGCCGTCCTGGATATGGCAGGTTTGTAGACCTCTCTCGGGTGAAGAAGAGAGGAATCCAATATTCCCACACTAACGGTGTTTAATCCTCTATAGTTAAGTTTAGTGTCCAAGGAAATTACCCTGACTGTCTCTCGATCCATGAAAGCCATGTCATTGCAGAGATAGTACACGCCCTGAGGTTCATCCAACCGCACTTTTGTCCTTTCTGTCATCTCCCTGAAGATTCTCTGTCCAAGCTCTAGAGCTGCCTTGAGGCAGACTGCCTTAGCCGTTCCAAGACCTTTTGCAGTCATTAATTCCGCAACTTCGGCAGACAGAAGCGCTGTGAGAGAACCATAATGATCGAGAAGCTCTTCGCTTAACTGGACTACCCCTTTCCCCTTTGCTCCAGTTCTAAGAAGGATCGCAATTAGTTCGCTGTTTGAAAGAGAACCTGGACCATACTTTAGAAGCCTTTCTCTAGGCATTGCGCGGAGGCCCAATTCAGATTACCCCCCGTGAATGAAGTCCCTCCCAAAGTCTTCCTATGGGAAGTCCCATCACATTGTAGAAGTCACCCGAGATGCTTTTTACAAAAATGGCACCATAGTCTTGGATTCCGTATGCCCCAGCTTTGTCAAGCGAGATACCACTTGCAGAGTACTCCTTAAGTACTTTCTTGGGCATTTCTCGAAATGTGACGGTGGTTTCTTCAACAAAAGTAAACTCGTCTTCTTCCGATACAACTGAGACCGACGTATAGACAGAGTGGGTCTTGCCCGAAAGAGCAGAGAGCATTTCGTAAGCTGTTTCAACTGAAGATGGCTTTCCTAGCACCAAGCCATCTAGGACCACAACGGTGTCCGCTCCCACAACTACCGCATCAGGGTTCCTGAAATATACGTTTTCAGCCTTCCTGTAAGAAAGCTCTGATAGCTCCTCCTCTGAGAATCTCTCTGAAAGGCTTTCTCTAATTCCTTCCGGCGGAACTACTTCAAAGGTAACTCCAATTAACTGAAGCAGCTCTTTTCTCCTTGGAGAAGATGAACCAAGTATCAATCTAGCCAAAGAGTATCACCCATCCTTCGTATAACTTCAAATGCAATATAGGCATTAATCAGTGCAGAAATTGATCCCATGATTAACATATAAGGGTAAATGAATACTATTTCTATACTCTTTACAATCAACGCAGATGCAACTAGCAGCTGTATCAAGTTACTCACCGAGGCGCCGGCTAAACTTATACCTACCAGACCGAACCTTTTGGTCCGGTTCAAGAGCCACATCACTGCCGCGGAAGAAAGAGAACCCGTAATTCCCATCAAGAAACCGGGAGTTGCAAGTCTACCCGTCAGCAAACTGCCAATTAGGCTTTTTCCAATAGAGAGAATAAGAATGTCGCCGAGAGGCATGCCCGCTAAAGCGATAATCAAGACAAGATTAGAGAAACCCCATCTTCCGCCTGGAACCGGTAGAGGAAACGGTATAAGGCTTTCAAGAAGATAGAGAACAGAACCTAACGCAATTAACATCGACAATGTGGTGATTCTTTTCGCTTCCATCATTACTCCATCGGCAAAGTTAGCTAACATTCCAGTGATCCACAAATCTCAGGGAGTCAGTTATCCGAATCTCTGACCCCAATTTTCAGGGTGGTTCAGCATTTTCTCTGTCAAAGCTTCAAAGAGATCTTAACAAGACTATTGAGAAATTACATCTACTTCCGTCCTACCAGCGGGGATCTTTATGACAATCCTGTTAGGAACACAAACGATTGGGATATTTGGGCTATCTACTGCTCCCTGTAAGATGCACAGCTTGTCAGGACAATCTGAGTCAATGACTGAGATCCTTCCTCCTTCGACCTTAATAAGCATACCTACTTCGAGTGAATACTCTGAGTCTACTTTCAGATTGATTGTCCTTATTAGCCTTCCGTCATGGTACACTTCGGCGAAAGAGGAGCCTCTATCTCGCGTCATTGAGAGAAGCAATACTATTGCAATGAGTCCGAAGACAATCAAGAGATCATATCTGGTTAATAATCTCATCGCTCCTGATATACTTCGAAACCCGGTGACTTGAAAGTACTCATATCTTCCATCACTAAAAGAACGAGTGCTCCAAATCTTGGCAGGAATGTTACTCCCGGCTCCATCCCAGTCACAAAGGCTGCAGTCGCATAGGCGTCTGCAAGCATTGCGCTCTTACCTATAACGGTTGCACTAATAACTCCGTTGCGGGACGGGTATCCCGTCTCTGGATCCAGAATATGGTGGTAACGTACGTTGTCTTCTATGAAGAACCTTTCATAGTCCCCAGAAGTAGCCACAGCACCATCATATAGATAGATATATTCGATAACGTCCTGGACACTCTCCCCTCTTGGATCTCTCACGCCGACGATCCACGGTCTGCTTCCGTACTTTGGACCGATTACCCCTATGTCTCCACCAGCATCAATAAAGCCAGTCGCTCCGTCGTCAAGCGCTTTGATCTTCGCAATAGCCATATCAACTGCGTAGCCTTTTGCGATCGCTCCGAGATCTAGCATTGCTCCATCTGCCAGGGATACATATTGCGACTCTTCAACAAAGGTGATTCTGGAGAAGCCCGTCGATCCTAGAGCTTCTTCGATTTCTTTCTCAGAGGGAATCCTTTTTTCAGATGATTCATCATCAAAGCCCCAAAGCTTGGTCAGTTCGTACAGTGTCGGATCAAAGGCGCCGGAAGTATTTCTCGCGATTTCGAGGGCAGATTTTATGAGAAAACTCGTCTCCTTATCTATATCGTGAAGCTCACCGCTTCTGTTGAGCTCAGCAATCACTCCGTTGCTTCTACTTCCAAATTTATCATCAATCCTTTCCATTTCTGCCATGGCAGCTAGAGACAAGAAGCACTGCATAAAGGATTGTCCGGCTTCTTAGAAGATGACTGGTATTTCTTCTTGACACTTGTTGCACCTTCCTTTTTCATCTATTCCAACCACTGAGCTCCGCATACCTTTCCTCTCGATGAGAAGGTTCCCGCAGTGAGGGCAGATAGTATCGGAGAGACCGGGAAGGCTTATGTTTCCAACGTACACGTATCTCAAATACTCCTTCGCAGCTTCTGCAAGCATTATTAAAGATTCAGGTGAAGTCGGAGGTATTTCACTCTTGTAGCTAGGATGATATCTGTTTATATGGAGGGGGATATCTCTTGAAAGTTCCGAAATCCATTTTGCTTCCCCTCTCATTTCTTCAGCGGAATCATTCTTACCAGGAATTATCAATGTTGTCAATTCCAAATGTGTTCCTACTTTCTTTGCCGTCTCTATTGATCTTAGAACATTTTTCTTCTCTGTGCCAATTTCATTTATGTAGAAGTCATCGTTCCAACCCTTTAGATCAATGTTCATTGCTCTAACCGACTGAGAAAGAAGATCCATAGGTTCCTCATCGATCACTCCGTTTGTAACCAGGACACTGTAGATACCCTCTTTGGCTGCTGCCCTTGAGGTATCAAGAATGAACTCGAAAGAGACGATCGGTTCATTGTAAGTAAATGCTATGCCTTGTGACTCCCGCTCAAGTGCGATCTGAATGAGCTGTTGAGGCATGACCCGCTTCACGGTCTTCGGTCGCTGCTTGGAGATTTCCCAGTTCTGGCAAAAATCGCACTTAAGATTACATCCCCACGAGCCTACTGAAAGTATCTTCTCGCCAGGGAAGAAGTGGTATAAGGGCTTCTTCTCGATAGGATCAACCGCTATCGAGGTCAGTTGACCGTAATTTAGCGAATAAAGCATCCCATCAACATTCTTCCTAACACCACAAAAACCTACTTGATTAGGTGTGATTATGCAGTGCCTTGGACAAAGCAGACACTGCAACTCATCCTTTTCACCATATTCGTCGAAATATACGGCCGGTTTCAAAAAAACCACCTCTTAATGGAATCAGCGATACCTTTCAACCGAAAACCTGAAAATGTTGTAGTTCTCTGATTCCCCAATGCCAGCTTTTTTCAACGCAATTTCAAGCTGCTGATGGACGGTATTTACCCCCTCTAGATCAGGCAGAAGAACGCCTTTTCTGTATCCCAGAGAAACAATAACCCCAAACTTCTTCGGATCTAGATCTGAAACGGTTGCTTTTTCTGGCAAACTAAGAATATCCACAGACAATTCCAAATCAAGGAGCTCATCCGGTTTCACAGGGGGGAACCGTGGATCTCGAATAGCTGCAGAAACCGCGTTCTGTATTATCTCTCTTGCAATATTCTCTTCCGTGGGATATATCGTTCCTATACAACCTCTGAGTGATCCACCCAGAGAATGCAGAGATACGAAACACCCTGCCCTTCTGGAGGTAAATTCGTCAGAAACCCACGCAGGAACCTCAACAGCAACGTGTCTCCGAAAGTACTCTCCTATTGCGAATCTAGCAATCCTTACAGGTTCGGAATAAGACAATTCAATCCCTCAATCGAAAAAAATCTGAGACAGCTTGTAGTATTCGAACGGTACGAGCTTCTTCGTAGCTATTCCATATTCAAGGGGAATTGAGACGATGTCGTTGCCTTTAAGTGCAACCATCCTTCCGAAATCGCCTTTCATAACTAGTTCCATCGCATGTACCCCATATCTCGTTCCAAGAATTCTGTCAAAGGCTGTAGGAGTACCCCCTCTTAACAGATGGCCTAAAACTACAGATCTTGTGTCGTAACCCGTTCTCTCAGAAATGATGTTCGCCATATAATGTGCGATTCCACCGAGTTTTATGTGTCCGAAAGCATCAATCTTGCTCTCATCTCCTACAACATTTTCAAGCTCTGTTGGCTTAAACCCTTCAGCAACTGCAACTATCATATATCCATACCTATCCATTCGCTTCTTCACATAAGCAATGATTTCATCTAGAGTCATGGGATACTCTGGAATCAGTATTAGATGAGCTCCAGCAGCCATGCCTGCTTCCAAAGTTACCCATCCGGCCTCTCGGCCCATGAGTTCGACGATTATGATTCTTCCATGTGACTTCGCTGTGGAATGAAGCCTGTCTATTGCATCGGCGCCGACATTAACAGCAGTTTGATATCCGAAAGTGTAATCAGTGTTGGCAACGTCGTTGTCGATTGTCTTTGGCACTCCGATAGCTTTGTATCCCATCGAAGAAAGCTTGGCGGCCACACTCAATGTATCATCACCGCCTATGCCTATTATCGCGTCCAACCCGAGCTTCTTGATATTTTCTTCCATTTTGACTCTCATGTCTTCTGACTTAAAAGGGTTGGTTCTGGATGTACCAAGAATTGTTCCTCCCAGGATGTGAATGCCTTCAACATCGTTATCGGTGAGTTTCATACTTTCGCCGACAACCAACCCCTTCCAACCATGCATCAAACCAATAATCTCTACGCTTTCCGGAGCAGATTTGACGATTCCTCTGATTACTGCATTCAGTCCTGGACAGTCCCCGCCGCCAGTCAATATCCCAATTCTCATTAAGAACCTCCCGTAAATTTAGAAAGTACTGACTCATAGACTGTATAATTATAACATGAAGAGATTCAATGTTGTCTGAGGACAGAGAGGAAAGAGGCTTATGAAGCTAAGTATGAAAGCAATAAGAGAATACATTACTTCGTCGGAATACACGCCGACCACCTTGAGAGGTATCGCGGTCCAGTTAGGGTTGAGTGATAAGGAAAGCAGAGCATCGCTCAAAAAACTTCTCACGGAGATGATTGATTCTGGAGAGGTAATTCGAGATTCGAAAGGCAGATACATATCTCCTGGCGAAAAGATGATAGTAGGAAAAATCGAATTTGCCAGAAGAGGAATGGGTGCTTTCATTAGTGTGGAAGATGAGGAGGATATCTTCATCCCTCCTGAGGATACAGGGTTTTCTATTCATGGCGACACAGTCCTTGTAGAGATTACTGGAAAATACAGAGAGATAAGAAAAGGAAAGATCGTCAAAGTAATCAATCGTAATAAGACGAAAGTAGTCGGAACCTTCAAGACGAGAGGCATGATGGCCTTTGTCGTGGCCGACGATATGCGAATAAAAACTGATTTCTATATACCTCCGGAAGGCTTTAATGGAGCCAGACCCGACCAAAAGGTTCTTGTCAAGATCACCAGATATCCTTCACCCGGAAAGAATCCAGAAGGAGTTATTGAGCGAATTCTCGGGGATGCGTTCAGTCCCGAGGCGGACTTGATGACAGTTATCTACAAGCAAGATCTTCCGGAACCCGGCTACTTTCCTGAAGAAGTCAAGAAACAGGCCGTAGAAACTGCCAAGAAGATAAGCCCAAGTGAAATAAGAGGAAGAAAGGATCTCCGCGATGAATTGGTCTATACAATAGATGGCGATGATGCGAAGGATTTCGACGACGCCATATCTTTGAAGAAAAATTCCAAGGGGAACTATCTTCTCGGTATTCACATCGCCGATGTCTCTCATTACGTTCGTCAGGGAAGTCAGATCGATGTCGAAGCTTATTTAAGAGGTACATCGGTCTACTTACTCGATACCGTAATTCCAATGCTTCCCTTTGAACTGTCAAACGACATTTGCTCATTGAAACCTGCTGAGGATAGGTTGACTCTGTCGCTTTTGATGGAAATTGATGGAAGGGGGAAGGTAGTTTCGACAGCAGTCAAGAACGCGGTTATCAATTCTAAGAGGAGACTGACATATTCTGAAGTGAACGAATTCCTAAACGGAGAAGCTTCGGATGCCACTGTTGAGAAACTGATTCCTGTCGCTGAAAGCCTTAGAATGTCACTTGAGCTTGCACAGAAGATAAGGGACATCCGAAAGAAGCGTGGTTCTGTCATGGACATCTCATCTAGAGAAGTCAAGATCGTCTTTGATGAGAACGGAAAAGTAATAGACATTATTCCACAAAGCCGTGGGGTATCTGAATGGATCATTGAAGAATTCATGATACTTGCAAACGAGACAGTTGCCGAGATCTTTGACAACAGAGGGTTGCCCTTTGTATACAGGATTCACGAAGAGCCAGATCCCGAATCAATGATGCAACTGAAGAATTATCTTGAGGCTCTCGGAATGAAGATAATGATTCCAAGGAATGTTCATCCAAAAGCTCTTCAACAAATACTTGAGAAGACAAAGGATCACCCCCTACACTCATCTATAGAAAGAGTCCTTGTGCGAGGCATGAAGCGTGCAGTCTATTCCGAGAGAAATATCGGTCACTTCGGGCTGGCTTCCGAAGCTTACACTCATTTCACTTCGCCGATCAGGCGATATCCTGACCTGGTTGTGCACCGTCTCTTGAAAAAATTGATAGAGAATTCTGGCAATGATCTCGGAGAAGAGTCAAAGAAAATTGAAGAGACTCTTCCGAAGATTGCTTCGTGGGCATCGAAGAGAGAAAGAGTAGCGAATGAAGCGGAATGGGATTTGCTCGATATGAAGAAGGTCGAATATATCTCCGGTCGTGTAGGAGACGTTTTTGATGGTGTGATTACCGGGGTAACGAAATTCGGAATATTCGTGGAGTTGACAGAAAAGATGATCTCGGGTCTCGTTCATATTTCAACTCTAGACGACTACTATGATTTTATTGAGAATCAGAATATTCTTGTTGGAAGAAAACGGAAACGCATCTTCAGAATTGGTGATGAACTGAAGGTTCAGGTTGTAAGGGCAGACAAGACGACAATGGAAATCGATTTTAATGTAGTGAAGGAAGATAGCAGATCGGCCGTCAACAGGAAAACCGCCTCATCAAGCAACTCGAAGAATAGAAGCGTCAAAAGGAAGAAGACTCAATAGAGCGGTTCGAATCTCTGTGCGCTCCAGTATTCTTTCATTAGAGATTCATAAAGACCCATTAATGTCGTTTTATGGTCTTCTTCCCAGGTAGAAAGCATATCGAAAAGGTCCTTAATTTCCTTTTTCGAAGTTTCTTGTGCTCATCCATTTCCATCTCAGCAAGTTGCGAGAAGAGTTCCTTAACTTCTGGAACGTGAATCTCCTTAGATCTTTCTCTGTAAAACTTCACACCCTCTCTTTCACGGGCCAGAGCATATTTAAGAACAGCAAGCTCCTCAGCTTCCATCATATACAACTCCCTTCTCATCATCTTCCTTGTTTCCAAAGTAATTATCTCATTGAATGGATTCCTTGACAAAGTATTGCTCGATAAGTGTAAAGTCACTTTTGTGGTGTGCAAACGTGGTATATTTCTTACAAATGACGCAAAGAAGAGGTGTCTTATGGAGATTATCCGCCTCAAGCAAGGAGAAAAGACTATTTCGATTACCGAGACCTTACCGTTTTCTATCGCTATACTTGACCAGATATACGATGGCGATATTAATCTGGCGATAGATGATGTGAAAGGAAGCCAGGTAGAGAAGGATCTTAAAGTTATCAGAACCCTAACTGAGACTTTCGACAACATTGTAACACCTGAAAACTACGCCCCCATTGAGTTCGAAGAATTTCTAGAGTATCTTGCGGAGACCGAACTCTCTATGAAGTCTTTCAAAAGAGGTACATTCTCTGGCTTTCAAGACAAGATTCTTTTGATTGCAGATAGAGGTGACTATGATAGTGCCCAGCAGTTTCTTGATTTGCTTATGGAGGCGAACGTTGATAAAGCATCTGTTTGCGAGCTTAAAGGTACAATCTTCCTGGAATCTGGGGACGAAGAAGAGGGGATTAATTGGCTTCAGCGTGCTTTGAAGATAGACCCTTCACTAGTAACCGCTTACTCATTTCTCGGTCAGACCTTCTACAACAGAGGAGAGTTTGATAGAGCAGCGAGTTGTTGGGAGAAGGAAATAGCTTTATCGCCGGATCATCTTGTCACTTATTTTATGCTGACAGACGCTTATATAAATGGTGGTCGTATGGAGGAAGCTCTTAATGTTCTGAAGAGTCTTTCTCAAAGGGACCCAGACAGCATCTTGACGAAGGTTGAGATGGCTGATTTGTACGAAAGAATGGGAAATATTGACATGAGGGACAGAGTCGAGCAGGAAGTGCTCGGAGCAAAGCCGGTCTATATAAACGATATCGAGCCTTGGGCAAAGATTCAGTTTAAGCATTCAAGGTTCGATATTGTGGAAGAAGAGGCAAAGAGGTTTTTGGAAGAAGATCCCGACAGACCAGAGCTAAAAATGCTTCTCATTGTGACTCACGTTAAGAAAGGGCTTTGTTCTGAGGCAAAGAAGCTTCTTGAGGACTTTGAAGATGAGCAGGTTTGGTATTATTACGGAAAGAAAGAGCTTTTCGATGAGTATCTTACTGAAGAAGAGAGAAGACAGTGTGGGATTACCTAGTTTTTAGAGTACCGATTTTCTTCTTTTTTGGGCTGATTTTTGGGAGTTTTTCTAACGCGTTGATCTTCAGGATTCCTTCCAAGGAGTACTCTATGACCAGTCCACGAAGAAGCTTCTGTCCCCACTGCAAACATGAGCTTTCCTGGAAAGACAATCTTCCAGTGATTAGCTACATCTTCCTAGGGGGAAAGTGCAGATACTGTGGTAAACCGATTTCCGCAAGATATCCCTTTGTTGAATTGCTAACAGCAGTATTATATGCGCTAAACGCGTCTCTTTTTACTCTTCCGGGAGCGATCTCAATATCAGTTCTATCGACAGGACTCATAGTTTCCTCCTTCATCGATCTCAAGCACTACATGATTCCTGATCTCGGCGTGATCCTTGTTGGAGTTGGCGCCTTCACCTGGTCTATTGTCGAAGATAGATTTCCTTTGAACTTGGTGTATGCTCTTCTCGTAACCGGTGCAATGGTAGCCTTCTTTCTAATTGCAAACCATGTGAGGAAAGATAGCTTCGGATTTGGTGACGTAGAACTTCTTGCTGCTCTTTCACTTGCAACAGGGATTGTCGGATCTCTTTACACAATCATGATAGCTTCTTTCGCCGCTCTGATAGTTTACGCCATAAACGCTGCAGCAAAAGGAAAACGGTTTGACAGGCGCGCTCAGCTTCCATTTGGGCCTTTTATCGCAATCGGTGGATATTCAACAATAATCTTCCTGGATTTCATTGAGGTACTTTATCGGGTGTGAACATGAGGGAATGGACTGATAGAATAAGAAAGACTGGAATCGCATTTGCGGACTTCCTTGATGGCAAGGGGATTCATTGCTCTCTAAGCGCCCACGGAGAGTATTTTGTCCAATTATCTAATGGGGTCACTTTTAAACTTTACACAAACCGCTCCGGGAACTATAGGATAGTCTTGCCCTCTTCCATCTGCGGTGTGCTGTCAGAGAAGTTGCTGTTCGCATGGGAGGAATTCAACGGCAGGACTTATTCTGGTATACACCTCTTCGTTGATGGAAGCTTTAGAGACAATGCGGCAGGCTATGGAGTGGTTGTGATCTCAGAAAACCGTATCCTGGAGAGAATGAAAGGTTGTGTGAAAGAAAACCTGGAAATGAGAAATGTGATAGGAGAAATAGAAGGTGTTATTCAAGGGTTGAGTTACTGCCTGAAAATGGGTTATAAGAAAGTGAAAATGCATTACGACTATGAGGGATTGAAGAGCTGGACAACAGGAGAGTGGAAAGCAAAGAACGAGTCGACGAGAAAGTACAGAGATCTTCTTGATGAACTATCACCCAATATCAGTATAGAATGGGTGAAAGTAAAATCGCATGTTGGAGACACATTTAACGAGATTGCGGATAAATTGGCAAAGAAAGCTGTTGAGGAGTGTTGAATGCTTCCGGGGGTCACTTTTAGGATTCCGAGTACCGGGAGTAGAATCTCGATAATTTTTGACAGTCAGTCTGAATTTTCTGGAAATTGAGTGGTCTCTGCCGGTTATGTTACATACGAAATACGACAAGTGCATCAGAGTCTCTTCAGTCGACGGCAACCGGAGATCTTTGAAGAGCTTTCTCCCTTCTTCCGGATCAGAGGAAATGTAACTGGAGTTTGTCTGCCTTTTTGAGTCTGTTTAAGGTGTAATAGCCGTTACATGAAGAACGAATTCTGACGAGAAGTTGGTATTCTATGTGATGCCATTGGCTAGAAAACTGGAAATAGAATGAAGAAATAATGGGGAGGGTTGACTGTGAGAGTATATATCAGTGCTGACATTGAAGGTACCACAGGCATTGCCGATTGGGACGAAGCTAGGAAGGGACATGAAGACTACGAGTATTTCAAGAAGCAGATGACTGCCGAAGTGAAGGCCGCTGTCCAGGGTGCTCTAAAAGCAGGGGCCTCGGAAATTGTTGTGAGAGATGCCCATGGAAGTGCAAGGAATATTGATCCCTCTTCTCTTCCTGAAGAAGTCCGCATATTGAGAGGATGGGCAAGAGACCCTCTGATGATGATGCAGGGAGTCGATGCCGGTTTTGGGGCCGTCATATTCACAGGCTATCACTCCCCATCAGGAAAGGCTTTGAATCCTCTTTCTCACACTATGACCGGCGAGATCTTCTATTTGAAAATCAATGGTGAGCTTGTCAGTGAATTCAAGCTCAACGCGATGTCAGCAGCCTATTACGGTATACCGATAGTTTTTGTCAGTGGTGATGAAGGAATTGTAAGGATTGCAGAGCAGGCCGTACCCGGTATTGTAACAGTATCAACAAATCGCGGAAGCGGATCCTCTGTTGATTCAATTCATCCTCTGAGAGCGCTGAAGCTAATAGAAGAGGGGGTCTATAAGGCCTTGAAGAATCTTGCGGCACTTCCTTTAGAACTGCCAGATCGGTTTGATGTTGAGATTGCTTATGTTGACCATAGGCAGGCACATAAACTCTCCTTTTTTCCGGGAGTGCGCAAGATGGATGACCGGACGGTTATGTTCGAAGAAACGGACTATTTTGAAGTACTTAGAAAGCTATTGTTCTTGCTTTGAGAGTCTTAGAACAATCTAAGAAGAGCTTTTTGAGATAATCATCCAGTAGTTTTCCGGGTGCTTTTCAGTCGTATGCAGTCTTTTAATGGGTAGTCTCGCGGAAGCCTCGTTTCGGGTCTAAAGCCATATCTAATATATATTGAAAGGGCCCTAGTATTGCTTCTAGAAACGTCGAGCACAATTTCTTGACAAGTTTCGAAAAGATAATCAAATATCATTCTGGCTAGGCCCATATTCCTGAAGTTTCTTTCAACCGAAATAATACCTAGATAGCTTTGGTTAGGTGAAATACTCATTCTCATTGCTTTCTGAAGAGTCCGAAATTCTAGTAGCAGCCTGAACTTAGACAGACTGGGAACGAAATCTCTAAGATTAGGCCTTGAAGAAGCTAATTGGCTCATCTCTTTGATTGAGTAAAGAGCATATATTGCTACCGGTTGCCCGCTAACTTCACAGACGGTCATGTGCCTTATGTTTAGCGGGCTATTCAGTAGCACAAGTTCGGAGACACACTTATTAGCCTTCCTTCCAAAAGCCCTTTTGAAATGCGAAGGATCTGTATCGAAAACCAGCGAGGCAACAAAGTGCACATCCTCTTTTTCTGCCGACCTAAATAACATCTCTCTCTTCCCCACAGGTAAATTCTACGCCTTTAACCATGATCTATCAATCTTGGCATGGTGTTGCAAAGAATTCTTTATCCAATCAAGATCCTTAACGTGAGGTGGCTTATGGAAAACAGGGAGAGAGAAAAGAACGAGAGTGTGCAGATTGCTGAACGCTTGCTCGAGGGAACTCGCGAAGCTTCGGCAATTCTTTCTGCCGAGGGGAGAGTAGTTGTTGAGAACAGCGAGTGGAGAAGGCTGACTTCTGATTACTGTTATGAATTAAGCTTTTTGAACCAAGATGTGGTAGATTTCCCCTGTTTCTTCAACCTGTTGAACGACTCCAGTTCTGCAAGACTCAGTTCGTTCATCAATGGAGAGATAGGTTATGTCTCTTTCGACCTAAGCGATTCAGTTCAGACTCGAAGGTCACAATTGTCGCTTAACATTTTCTTTCTGGGGATTTCGAAGAAACTATCATATTTGATGACCATGACTGACAACAGCGAATCTACCAGTATTCGAAACGCGTTGCGGGATGTAGTGTACCTTGATTCTCTCTCTGGATTTGGAAATGAAAGCTCTTTGTACACTCATCTTGCAAGCAAAATACATACTTCAAGAGTTACTGGAAGCTCCTTTTCGATTGTATGTGTCACATTGTCAGATTCCAAGGAGATAGTTGCAATGTTTGGAAAAAGAACCGCAGATATTTTGGTGCAGAGAATTAGCAGAAGACTTGTAAAAGCAGTACCAAAAGCAGAGTTTTTCAGGGTCATGGATGATGTCTTTGTTATCGTAATGGATTTAAGCGATAGGAAGGAGGTTTCTTCGACAGTGATTTCCTTATTATCAGCTTTGGAGAGCCCCGTCGTTGTCACTGATACTGAAATTTCACCATCCGTTGCAATCGGAATCTGTCAGTTTCCCGTGGATGGGGAGAGTTCAGATGCTCTTTTTAGTAACTGCCTTTCATCTGTATTTGCAGCAAAAAGAGAAGGTTTGAAGTGGCGATTCTACAGCTGATTATTCGAGGTAGAAGACTAACGCATCGTAGTCCCCTTTATTAGAGCCCACATCCCCGTCACTCGATGCGGAGAAACCTGCTAAAGCAAATCCGTTGCCTGATCTTGCGACTGTGAGGCTCACATCTTCCAGTTCTCCGCCAAGGTAGTTTTCCCAAAGCAAATTTCCGTCGACATCAAGCTGCAGAAGCCAGATGTCACTATAAGCTAATCCAGCTCTTTTCAAGGAACTGCTTTCCGAACCTTTCCTTTCCAGATTTGACTCGGAGAAGCCGATTGCTTGAATACCACCAGAAGGGGTGACAAAAAAATCTTCAACAAAGTCGTTGCCTTTTCCTCCCAAGCATTTCGTCCATAAGATTTCTCCCACTTCTGAGAGTTTTATTATGAACCCATCGTAGTCGGAAGTTTGCCGAGAGAAGGTGCCTCCTGTGGAGCTGGTTGAACCCCCAACAAATATATTTCCGTTTGCGTCCACTTTTACAGAGGATGGGAAATCCTCGCTCTCTCCACCCAAAACTTTAGACCAAAGTACCTCACCATTGATGCTAACTTTGATCACCAGAATTGATGAGAGTTGTAGAGTTAATCCGTTAATTGATAAGCTGCTTCCGGTATTCCCTTCGGCCTCTCCATCCATTGAAGTTGTTTCTGCAACAATCACTATGTCTCCTTTGGGATCAAGATTGAAGTCAACTGCCCGTTCAAAGGAGCTCCCACCAAATGATTTTTGCCAGACTTCCGATCCTGACCTATCCAGTTTTATCAGAACGACGCTTTTTTCTTCTCTATTGTCTGAGGACTTCGTTCCCAGAATCAAGTATCCATCCTCGACCTCAACGACTGCGACAGCTTCATTCTGATTTCCGCCAACTGTGAATCTCCAGCTTTCATTAACTTCTTCTGCCAGGCAAAATAGCCGTTACCGTCAAGTTTCACAACCCATCCTGCTCTCGAAAGATCTTTCGCTGAGGAATTCGGAACCGGTTCAGCATCCACAGAACCTGCAAGAATGAAGCCCCCATCTGAAAGAGGCCTTATTTTGGCGAAGCTGTCTCTTCCGTCAAAACCAATAACCCTTTTCCATGTCAGGCTAGGAATCTTCTTTGTTCTGAATGACCAGATCGGGCCTCTGATTACTCCACCCTTTCCATCGTCAGCCAAAACCTGCCAGCTGTATTCTGTGCCAGGTTCAAGAGAAGACAAGCTATAGGTGGTTTCCGCAATTTCTTCAGCCAAGACTTCAAGTCTTTCAGCTCCAAAGTAGAGACTATAAGACAGGCTGTCTCCATCGGGGTCTTCGCACTTCCATGAGAGAACCAAGTCATTCATGAAATCCTCAACACCATCGTCTGGATAAGGAGAGTGAGGCTCTTCTGGCCAATGATTCTTGTCCATTACGATTATGCTAAAGGTTTCGCAGCGCCACTGTCCCAACTCGTCAATTGCTTTAATAGTCACTCTGTGCGCAACAGGAGCTTCGCGCAGCCCTGCGCTGTATCTATATTCAGTACCCTGAATCTCGCCCACCCCACTGACAATTTCGTAAAAAATGCTTTCTGAATCTGAAGTGGTGAGTTCTTTCAAGTCAATCTCCAGAAACTCTCCCTCAAAAAGCTTCTGGTTTGTGATTACAAGAGCAGGGGGTGGAGGTGGATTTTCTACTTCAATCTCAATGGGAACAACAGCTCTTGATCTTTCCGACTGTACAACGATCTTCACTCGTTCCATTGCTTCTTACGAAGTCTGCAATTGGTAATGAAAGTAGCTCGCCGTATTCCACTGTTACACTACCGCACTCCAAGACTTCGAAATCTGCGCTTTGTCCCTTCAGAAGCCCGAAGCCTGAGACAACTGCTAGGACTGCGAAGCAGACCATTGCAGCAAATAGTATTTTCCTCATAGTCAAATCAAAGCCTTATCTTCCGTGTCTTCTTCCTTGAAGACTTTGCTGCCAGAAACAAAATCAGAGGAAGGATTATTACAATCGGAATCAACCAGTACCAGATCTTGCCGCCTTCCGTTTCATTTTCCGGAGGGGCAGAGAGTGTGAACAATGCTCGAGCTGAATTGCCCTCAACATCATTTGCTATTACAAGATGCTCCCCATACTCGCTTACCATAATGTGCATTTCCTTTTCTCTTTCATTTACAGGATATGTCTTTCCGGAAACAACGACTTCTTTTACGTTAACGTCATCGCTTACTGTGAAGCTCAGGATCCTTTCAGTACCCGAAACAGCATGCTGAACTGGTTCTCCGCTGATTACTGGATCTGCAGTTGAAACCGGGTTTCCAGATAGATATTCCTTTTCTAACCAGCCGTAATCGGAAACAAAATAGCAGCTTTCGCCTTCTTCGGTAACTTTGACTTCCTGGCCAAATCCTAGACTTTCGTGATCTCTGCAAACCCAGAAGCTTCTAGATTCGGCTTCTAGTGAGAATGTTGACATTGCTTTGTTTCCGTCATGATCGTATGCATTGACAGTATATTCACCCGTTCCTTGAACTTCTGTTCTAATCTCTGCCGAAACTGAATTTACGGCAAGAGTAGTTACGGTGAGGTCGGGGGAAACAATTTCAATCAGAGTCACTGTACTGTTGTCTGAGACGGACAACTCCAGATACTTGGTATCGCCAATGGAAACCTTCTGGACTTTATCGCCGGTTATGACAGGTGGTTCAATATCAGGAGCGACTCTCGAAAAGTAGTCTCTGTCAATCCACTCCCCATTCACAAGGAATGTCAGTTCACGAAAGTCGCCAATGATTACTCTGTCGCCTCTCTGATAGGTACCGACTTCTTTTACTACGTACATCACGGTTTCTTCAAAGTGAACGGTTACAATTCGTTCGTCGTAGGCCCCGGAATCATCATAAGCTCTGATGATGTAGTCGCCTGCGCCATCGGGGCTAAAAACAACTTCTCCATCTTCACCTATTTCCACTTCTTCTTCATTCACTGTCACTCTTTTTACAGGCTTGGAAACCGAGAAATCCACCGTGTCTTTTTCTATGCTTATGCTAATGGAAGAAGGAGTGTAGATTTTTGGCAACTTATCAAGTTGGAGAAGAAGTGAATTAAGCTCTCTTGCGACTTCCGTAGGGCTAGATCCATCAGCAGTAGTGACTCTCTCAAGTGCCAGTGATGAAGAAACCCAATTTCCGTAGGAATTATAAGAGAAATACTCTCCGTCTCCGAACCCTATCAAGGTTCCTATTGGAGAAGCCTTTTCAATATCCCATATTTTCAAAGTTCCATCTGTGGAAGATGAGTAAAGCACATAACCATCATTTGAAATAACTATCTCGGTGACATCCCAGTTGTGGCCCGTTATCATATTCACAAGATTGAAGAACTGTTCTTTCTCTATCCATAGAGACTGCGGTGAGTGAGCCGATCTCTGCCCTGATAACCTTAACCTGCTGTCCACTTGATGTATCCCAGATTCTGAGAGTGCCATCTTCCGAAGCTGAATATAGACGATTCTGTTCAGGCCAATCGACAATGGAGTGAACGGACCCGGAATGGCCTCTGAGAGTTCTTATGAACGATAGACTTGAGAGTGACCATATCTTCACCGTTGCGTCTGAGCTGCATGAATAAAGTGTCTTACCGTCTTCAGTTACTATCAAGTCATTCACTGCACTAGTGTGACTGCTCAAAGACTTTATTTTCTTCCCAGTCAGGAGATCCCAGACGATAATTATTCCATCATCGTAGCCCGCTATTCCCATCTTTCCATCGGAAGAAACAGCAACAGAAGTTACCCAGGTGCTGTTAAAAGAAAGATTGTGTATTAATCTCCCATCTAAAAGACTCCAGACTTTGATTGTATTATCAATATATCCGGAAACGAGTCTCTCGCCATCTGGACTGACTGCCAACGAAGTAGCGCTGAAAGCCTTGCTATCTGGCAAGTACTCTATGCCATATGCAACAACAGAGAAAAGCAAAGTTGCTAAAAGAGCTATCCTTCTCAAATCTATCACCCTGAATAGAATTTTCACTCAATTCTAACATTCATGGCCCTTCAAGAACAGTCCAACCTATCGGTCGAGAAACCTCTGAATCTCCAATCGATAGCCGTCGGGATCCCTTGTGAAAAAATGATAGATATTGAACTTCTCGTTTACGGTCGGCTCAGTGCATTCAACACCCGCTTTATGTCCCCTGATCTCTGAACAGTTCAAGCCCAATCAAACCTTTGTAGAATGAACTCGTAATACTCAGGTCTCTTGTGCCAAAAAAGACGATAGTGTTTAATATCTTCACCACTCGATCCTCCCTTCAAAGCAAGGGTCCGATCTACGATCGGACCCTTCCGGTTGATCTTCCATACATAATTCGGGTACTATGAGGACGGGTTGCACTTAAAAGGGTGTAGGTGTGCTTTGCACTGGCCTTGCTATCTTGCTAGTATCGATTTGTCTTTCATCTCGGTTTTACAAGAATTGAGACCCCTATATTGAACCAACAGTTCAGTATAAATGTATATTTTTATTTGCGTATATATTACATTAAGTGTTCCGCACTTCTGTTTTCAAGAGTAGCATCCTGCTTGGCAAGTATAAGTTCTTGATCTGCAATACCATCATCACAACAAGCGATCCTAACTGAGTTGATTTGAAATCCTCTGATCAGGATTTCCTGCATTGTCTCTTTCGGTTTGAATACAAAACCTGCACTTACCGACGCAGGATTGATGGTACGATAATGGAGCTACTGGCTTCTTTCGATAAGGAGACAGCTCTTTCTGCGAAGCATTTGTCTTACGGACAAGCGTTCAATGCTTATTCCTATTTGAGAGAAGAGCCCAGAAGCCTTCCGTGGCCGGTTGCATATGTTATGGATCTTGTGTGACCACTGCAATCACCGATGAACTTTAGATTTTTATATCGACCG
>LDZU01004911.1_pt1 | contig 22305 bp, 12 predicted proteins | sample 615531 | NCBI WGS metagenome assembly LDZU01 (sample SAMN03408293, study PRJNA278302) | terrestrial metagenome | isolation source: oil reservoir sample SB2 | place: USA: Alaska, North Slope, Schrader Bluff formation | collected 2011-09 | reverse complement strand
TCCCCCGGAAGGGGGACGGGATCATAAAGCCACAGCTGAAGGATACATCATTTCGAAGGTTCGGACTCTTCCCGCTATAAAAAACGGCCAGTTCCCTGGCCGTAATGTTTTATTGGCTCCCCGTGTGCAACCCTCTTCATAACCGTTCTCCGTCCGGCCTTTGAGTCGTAAGCCTTCGATATTCAACGAGTTATCAAAGAGCAGGCCGTTCCCGGTGGAACGGAAGCGGCGTTGATTTCGATTTCCCCAAATCACATTGCCTGTCGCCCGGCTTCGAACCCATCGCTTACTGCCTCCACTTGAACACCCCATCCACCTGGAGGACGGCATTCGTCAAAACATGGCCCAGGGTCATTGGTCGCGAGTTATTGCAGAAAGACTCGACAAAAACCTTCAGTAGGCGGCTCTGACGTAGGATATCAAGTTCACTGGAAAGATGGTTCACCACTTCCTGCGTCACCAGGGTGATCAGCTTTGCTCTGGCGCGGGATGTCATCACATTGAACCGATTGAGGCTCATCAGGAATTCGTCCTCGTCCTGAATGGCATCCTGATCACCCAGGGCAAAGGAGGCGATGATCACATCACGCTGCTGCCCTTGAAACCGCTCGACCGTGTCCACAGCGTCCCGGATAAGTTGATTCGAAGCGCCTATTGGCCCGAACACCTGCTGGAGCCTCGCAACGATCAATGCCTGTTGAGCCCGATGTGGGGTGACGATGCCAATCCCAATACGCCAGAACTCATCCATCGTGTATGGGCTGTGCGAAGCGGCGATCACGGCACCGGACGCTGGGTTTCTTTCATTTAGGAGCTGGTTGCCGAGGCGGCCATACAGCAGCAAGGCCAGGGCTGCCACCGAATCAGCTTCAAAGGGATTCCATTGGCTGCTTCTCCCCTCGGGATAGACAAAGCAACTGACTGGAGCGTCAGGATCAAGCAGCGATACCCATTCTGGCGTCCAGAAAAGTGTCTGTGGCCATCCAGCGGGAGCTTGAACCGTCGGAAAAGGTGTAATGATATCAGTTCGCATATCGGGCGAATAACTCGCGAGCGACCTGTCGTAGCCCGCTTCGTGAGCCAGTTCGACGATCACGCGACTCGAGCGATAATTCTCTTCCAGAATGGCGGGCTGAACTTGGTGGAGCTGTTCAAAAAAGCTGTAGACCGAGCCGACCATCGCTTCGAGACCGACTGGCGCTTTCGCTTGGTGGATCGGTGGCAATTGTTTTGGATCGCCCGCGACCACAACGACTCCATCCGCTGCCAGAGACGCAAACGGAAGGATCGAATGGGCAACATCCACCTGCGACGCTTCATCGAGAATGATGCAGTCGAAGAACTCCTGGCGGGCGGCGGCGTTTCCAGTCACCAGAAGGTTGTGCGTCTGCTCCGGGGTAGCACCCACCACCGTGATGCCCGTGCTGTTCTGCAGCCGCTGCCGTAGCTGCTTCACCGCAATAGAGGGATTCCATTTGGCCAGTTCCAGATCGAGACCGGCCGGGATGTTCGGGTCGAAAGGCCGGTAGCTGGAGCGAATGCGCACACATTGCAGATCGGGATGCTGGACCATCTGACTGATGTCTGCCACCGATTCCAACAGGACGTTGTCGAGAGCGTTGTAGGTGGGAGCGCAGACCAGAAGACGCAAAGGGATGTTGCGCTGCACCGCATCAACAACCGCGCCGACCACCACCGCTCGGAGTGTCCGGCTTTTCCCTGTTCCTGGGGGGCCCCAGACAGTTTGGAGACGGTGGCTAAGGGATGCCTCCCACGCCGCCCACTGGGACTGATTGAGGGATATTCCATTCTGCTCGAGGTGCTGCCTGATCCCCAGCAGGTTTCTGGCAACAGCCGTGTTTGCTAAAGCGTTGCCAGACCACAGCAGGTCTGCCGCAGGACTTCCAGGAGTCTGCGGGCCACTGCGCCTTGTGGTAAGGCCCACTGCTCGACGCACAAGGGGGTTGTTCCAAGCGTTGGGAGGATTACCGACGGCATGTAAGGTGTTTTTCAACTTCTTGGTGAAGGTGTCGACCCACACTGGATCAAGAACAACGTCTTGACTGAAATCCGCCAGTCCCTGCTGCTCCAGATCGTCAAGCATCGTAGGATAGAGGTCGTTGGGAAGAACAGCGATCAGGCCATTGTCGCGGTCGATACCAACAATTCGGACCCCTGTTGCGGTCTCCATGTAAGTTCGCCATCCGGACCCATTGGGCGGTTCCAATGGAGTTCCCTGTGTTACCACTTGGAGCGACCTGTCAAGAAGGCCGGGCATGTTCTCGGGAACCAAGGCAAAACTGAAATCCCCCTCGCGCGCCTTCACTTCTTTTGACTCCGGCCTCATCTCGTAGGCCCGCATCCTCGGATGTTGCGCGATCCCCAACTGGGCCAGCGCCGCCGTCTCTGCAGCCCCGGTAAGACGCCGCGTCAGGCGTGCGCTGCGATACCTGGCCTCACGCTCTTCTGGTGGCATGGCCCTGATTTGGTGTACCTCCAGTTCGCCAAGGGCTGCGTTGAGTCGCGCGAATCCATACCACAACTGCCCGTCAAAACTGATTCCCGATTGTCGTTGGGGCGGCTCTATTCGAATCTGCGGCGCGATCTGCTGGAGGGTGGTCCGAAGATCCTCTTCGAGTCGCCTGGTGATCGCCTCGAGAGCGCCGAGTTGCTTTGTCACGGTTTCACGCAGGGTCAAAAGTTGGTCCGACCACAATCTCGGCCGTGTCACCCGCGCCCAGATTTCATGGGCCCGTTCACTTGGAATCTGGTCGCTAAGCGTGTCTTCAAACAGCGGGTGTACTGAGAATGCCGCCACCTGCTGGGGCAAAGACGCCTGGTGGTAAACACGGGCCGTATGGAAGAGCGTGTAATAATGAGGAATCGGGGCCGCGAGCAAGGTCCGCACGACCTCTCGAACAATGGTGATCGGCGACCTCCGCGTTTCCATGACAGCGTTGGGCAACAGCTCCTCTGGCGGAAACAGCCAGGCGAGATGTTGGATTGTTTGGTCGGCGAGGATTGCCTGCAAATGGCGGCCGATGATCCGCGTGAGATGCTTGTACTGTACTGAATCCCAGATATAGAACTGGACCGTCGTGTCCGCGTTGCGGTTTCGGGCATCCGTCAAGATTGCGTTGATGTTGTTCAGGAACGCCAAGAGTTCCCGGCGCTCCACGGGTAGGTCCTTCTGGTCGATTACGTGTGTGTGCGGTCCATAGGGATGGTTGGCTCTCTGGCCAACAAATCCGAATGGCTGTGGTTCGACCCAGAAGCCCTTCACGCCCAAGGAGAACGTGATGGCGCTACCAAGGTCGAAATCGACCGAGAGGTAAATGTGTAGGTCTGTATATTTGGGCATGACCCCGGAGGTGCCGCTCTGTGGCGGTATCGCCGATTGCTGGGCCTGGAGGGATGACGCTCTGCCCGCTACAACATTGCGTGTCGCTCTTAGCGAGTAGTGTGCATTGAAAACGGTGGAGTTCGGCTGAAGCTGCGCCAGTGCCGGGACGTCGGTTATCCCTTGGTCACTCAGGGCGGCTGAGGCTCCACGAGAAATAAATGCTACTCTGCTGAGATGGTCGGTCTGAGCAGCGGTCGGCATGCAGTGAAGAGGATGAGCAGTCGGCTGACCATTGCGATCAATCCACGGGTAGCCAAGGTAATCGCATCCCTTGCACCTGTTGTCCACGTGCCAAGGGTGTTGCTGCCAGGGACATGCAAATGCCCGGGGAAGATCGGCCATGAAGAAGTGCTTGACCCTGCCGACGAACACCTCGAAGGGAACTGCCTCGAGATCTTCCTGCATTGCATTCCACATCTGCACGTATGTGGGAGTGCCTCCCTGATCTTCAATCTCCCGGCAGGTCCGCACCAGGCATGAGGCGTCGTGCGAACCAGGCCAGATCGCTGCCTCTTGAACGACCACGTAACGATTGTCCAAGCCCTGATCAACGAGCCATCCAGCCAAGGCCATGGAATAGTAAGTGACTTCCGCGAAATATGAAGGAGATGGCTCAGCCGTGAGTTTGATGTCGATGATCCGGAGTTTGATCCGATGGTCGTCGGCAGCCAGCCACAGTGCCGCGCCGGCCGGAGTAACGTACCTGTCGATGTTCGAAGTGTGAGGTAGCACTTCGATGAGATCGGGCCGCAATCGGGAATAATGCAATCCATAGGCTTGCCTGTATCCCGCGATCCCCAGTGCGCCCTCGAAAGCAGGTCCCACGTCAAACTGGGATTCAACAAGGAAGGAGCCCTGCGGAGCGGTGGTCAGGAAGTTGGCAAATTCAATCTCCCGGAATCGTTCCTGGCCTGCCTGATTCGTGTAGCGGTCACCGATCACAACAGCGGTGCCGAAGGTATCCGAGAGGTCTGCGATCTTATCCGCCTGCCATTTCTCACCGGCTTGGGCCAAGTACTCAAGCCCAGGACGGGGTGGCTGTACGGGTGGCATGCCAGCGGCCGTTCTTTCCTGCCGGAAAGCCTGGGCGTCAGGACTCAGATTCAGCCTGAGCAGACGAAGGCATTCGGTTCTAATGAATTGCGATAGGGCCTCTTTTCCAACCTGTGGCATCTGTCACCGTCCTCCAGTAGAGCTCGTTTTCAAGGCGTCCGAGAGTGGCATTAGATCGGGATGGGTTGGAGCGATGACAGCCGATGCCACGATCATTGCGCGTTCGAGGTTCAGACGATCCGGGTCGCGGAAACCGATCTGTCGGGTCTTAGCCAGATCTTCAGCGTATGCGGATGCCCTCTGTATAGCCTGTTTGATTGCGGTACGCGGAACCACCGCTTTGTTCGATGTCGCTGACGGCACCTGAACGCCTTTACGACAGATAAACACGGCATCCCATTTGATGGTGCCGTCGTAGGAATGCAGTCCACCCTGACCTTCGCCTCGCAGGGGCAAAACGGTCGCGCACTTCAGCCCGGAACGAACAAGCGCGTCCCCGAGAGCGGCCCAAGCCACGGGCGAATTGTGGTGATAGGTGAAGACCATAATGCCGTCCATTTTGAGCACGCGGCGGCACTCACAGAAAATGCGGTGCAAACTGTTCCGGTAGACTTCGATAGACTGGTCGCCGCGATCCGTCAGAGCGAGGTTCTCCTTAATCGGCGCTGCAAGAACCGGATTGTCGTAAGGAGGTTCGGCCACGCCGAGGGACTGATGCCAGGCCAGGTAAAAGTCGGAAAGTTCTGAGTAGCTCAGATTGTCGAAATACGGCGGATCGGTGAGGATGAGGTCGATACTGCCATCCGGAATCCCTTCGAGGCTTTCTGAAGTCTTGGTAGATATCGAAGCCCGGGATGATCCGCCCAGGACTCTCCATGGGTGCGTTGAGACGTCCTTCGCGGCCGCATTTCGATAGGTCGTCGCTGGCTTACGGCCACCCTTGGGGTCCAGATTGGTAGGCGCTGCGACGAACGCGACCGCCCTGGCGATCTTGCTGAGGACATTCGGGAAAGTTCCGCGTCCGATGCCGTCAAGCCATGGGTTGATCTCCACCGGCCTGGTGATGTGCCGGTACCCGTGGATTGAAAACATCGGGCTGATCCGCCGATACCCGAACGCATAGGCCGTATACATGCAGTTCGTCGTAAGGTGTTCGCTGAAGGCAATAGCCAGAAGCCTGCGCGACCGAAGGTCCTCGACTCTGGTGATGGCTTGGCCCAACAATGTCAGGTGGAGCAGTTGGCGGTCGTTGAAGAGATCGCGGTATTGGGTGAAGCCGTGGATCAGTGGCCGTGCGTCGGACCGACCGTCTGTCGGGATGGCCCGGCTGGGTGCGAATCCACCGCCAGCCTTTTCGACATTTTTCAGAAGGCTGCGTGCCCGGCCATAACGCATACGGTCGCCTTTGCTCGCCGCTTTGAAATGGCGTTTGACACCGGTTGGAGTCTCTTCAAGATATTCCTGTGCGAAGAGCCGCCATTCAGGCCGCGTTGGCGCATCTCCACGCTCGCCGAGTCCCGACATGTCACCGCACCCTGGGCATCTGACCTTTCCCCGGTCAAGGGTTCCTTGTGCGATGCGGGTGCGCGTCCCACATCCGCATCGGATTTCCTTGCGGGCAATAGGTATCTCCGAGACCTCATGGCAGTTCCTGCAGAACACCCACTGGAGAGACTTTTCCTTGCTGTACGCCAACTGGTAATGGGGATGAATTTCGAAGGTCGTCCCGCAGGCTTCGCAGGTTCGACATTCGACCCAGAAGTGGTGTAGGACTACGCGTTCACCGACACCTGGGACGGTTGTCCGGTGAAAGGTGCCGATCTGTGCGGATACCGTTGCGCAGAGAGCGGCAATCTCCGGTGACGAAGGATCGTAAGATGCTGTTTCAAGTTCAAATCGCGTGATGAATGTGGCAACCGGATCGATGTCGTACCCAATCACGCGGGCACCACAGCGCCCGGCCTCGACAAGGCTGGTGCCTCCGCCCACGAAGGGATCGAGCACGACCGCACCGTCGAGTGATAGGTCTCCGAGATACAGGTCCCAGAACCGGTCGGCTTCCTCGGGTTTTAGGGATAGGCCGGTCAGGATGGCCCGGGACTGTGAGCCAAGACGCCGTGCGAACCAGCGATGGACCCGGTAGATCGGATTGGTGCATTGACCTTCACGAAGAGCGAGTTCGGCGATCTCGGCAATGGGGAGCTTGCCTGACTCCAACAATGTATGTTCGGGGAAGGCGGTGAAGCTCTCTGGGCACTCCAAGCCCTCAAGAGAATGCGTTGCTTGAGAGGCGCACTGGAACACGGTCATGGCGCTCCTCTGTACAGGCGGAGCTCGCATTCCAGACCAGCGACCATTTGGACGACTATCTCTGGTTGAGGAGCCTCTCGTTTCTTCTGCATTCTTTGCCCCATAAGTTCTTTCAAGATTCTTTTCCCTCGACAGACGCAAATGAATTCGCAAGCACCTCTTCTATTGTTGTTACTGGAGTCAACTTGACCCCGTCGAGCACATAGGATGGTAATCCCTCAGCCTCCTTCAGATTATCAGCAGGCAAAAGAACCTCCTTGACTCCGGCATCGTAGGCAGCTCGGACCTTCTGTTGAATACCGCCCACCGGCAGGACTTTGCCCATAATCGTAATCTCACCTGTCATGGCGAGGTCGTTTCGCACGGGGACCTTTTTCAAGGCCGAAACAATGCCGGTCACGATTGTGATGCCGGCGGATGGCCCCTCCTTGGGTACACCCATAAAGGTCGCCAAGACAGCTACATCGAAGCTCTTTCGCCATTCGGCAGTTATTCCAAGGTCCTCATGTTTAGCCCGGATGTATTGTGCCGCTGCTTCGATGCTTTCTCGCATGACCCGTTGTATAGACCCAAGCGGTACGATGCGGCCGGACCCTTTGGTCGCCTGCATTTCAAAATGCAAGATACAACCGTGGTCTCCCTCAACAGCCAGACCAACGACTTCGCCCACTGACGGCTTTTCAGGGAGCGCCACACGTTGCACCCGTTTGCTGTCCGGAAGCTCGGGCACCACCTGCCTTCCAGACGGTTTCATCAAGGCCCCCAGGCAAATACGGTCATACTCTCCAGGAGCAATCAAATGAAGCTGGTCCCTTACCCGTTGCCGTAGTTCGCAAGACAAGCTGAGGATGTCTTGAAGTTCCTCGTCGGAAACCCGGCCGTCAGGATGCAGCAGCTTCAATAACCCTGATGTGGTCTTCATCACAGCCCGTTGGTCTCGGCCCGACACACCATGCGCCCTTCGAGCGTGATCCACTACTTCAAAGCGCGAGCGAACAGCCCCCAGCAGGTCAACGCGCCGGAGCTCGTGCATGATTTCGCAAAAATAATCCGTGATGAACCCGTAATCCTTCGAGTAACTGTTGGGTGCCAATTTCAGGATTTCCCAACCAGGCAAGTAGCCATGGATTCGGTCCAGAAACGCAATCACCTGCAGGAAATCGGGTAGCGGCTCAAAGAGATGGTAATATTTTTCGTGGGGTAAATTTCCTTGGACATCTATGTTGCCCACAAATACCAAACTGGCGAAGGCCAGAATTTCTTTTTTTCCTCTGCTGAATTTCGCATCCTGCATGTAGCCTTGCATTATGCTTACGAAAGACCTGGGGTCCGTGAAATCGGTGTTTGCGATCTCATCGAACACAACCGCATCTCGTACCCCGACCTCACCGATTCTTCCGTTATTCAGATTAATGAAAAGCTGGGCTGGAGTTGCTTTGCCCCCAGACAGCACGTGAGCGTAGTATGAGATATTACGGTAAAGGTAAGTCTTGCCAGTCTCCCGAGGTGCAAGTTCCACCATATTGACGTTGGTTTCCACGAGGGGAATACAGCGGCATAGGTAGAGCAACTTCTGTCGCCGGGTCATCCCCTCCGGATCAAGACCACAGGAATTCACCAAAACATCGATCCACTCGTCCGTGGAAAACTCCCTTCGACGTTCAATAAACTCATCAAGGTTGATAACGCTCACCTGAAAGGGAGTAAATGCTGTGATTTTGAAAGGCCTGATTTTCTTGTTGTGTATTTCTGTCTCGTCATAAGTCAGGTCGATAGTGCCCCACATACCACCTGAGAGGAGCATGGGATATTGACGGATGATGCTCTCCGGTATGTTTACGAAATTTTCGTTGATGGCGGAGATCGTCCCCCAATACTTGTCCTCTGTTTCTACCAGTCTAGCCTCTAGACTTGCGATTACAGAATGGCTGCGGTTTTCCCGGATAAAGTGCCTGATCTTTTCAGCCTCCGCCCCGTAGACAAAAGTCTCTTTCAACCTTCTGACGACCTTTTCCATGTCCTCGTGGAAGGAATCCTCGGAGCAGTAGTTGTCGATAAGGTACTCCAGGACATAGCGAGGAAACTCGTCAACACCCGTGTTAATCGTATGAGCCTTATTGACGACCTTTCCTTTGAAAACCTCTTTGAGCTTTAGGTTCATCCGCAGTCCTCCATCCACGTCATAAGAAACGCCAGGAGCGATTTCCCATAACACGCCGGAGATGTTGGTTGAGGCGATGTTTTGATACCTGGCATCACTTCATGCTCCTTGGCGTCAAGCCGAGTATTTTCCCAAGATGCGCAGGTACGCGGCGGACGATCTTTTCGGAATTTAGGCGCATAGAGAATTTAATGGATCGAGCCTTTCTCACCATGCGCTGACCCTCACGATAGGTAATGCTGATCCTCAGCGTCCTCTCCATAATGCCTGTTTTACGTTCTTCATCCGAGGCGTCGGCCGCATCGGGTACAAAACGAAAGACGATTTCCCCTCCCGAGGATGAAATGTACTGAATAAAGGGGGAAATGGCGGGTGTTGTTTCCTTGGTCTGATAGACGGCTTGTGCCTCTATTCGAAGCTCTCTAAGTTTATAAGATTCTGAAAGTCTAATCGGCATCCTAAACTCGGCTTCTTCGCCTTCAATGAGTTCCGCAGGTCCGGCAATTGAACCGAGGACCACCAAGCCTTCCTCCGGCGTTTTCACCCGCATGGCAAGCATAGGCACAAGCATTTCCTGAATCGATATCCCGCCGTGAGAATATGCATCAGGATTGAAGTTCGCATGCGGTCGGGCCAAGGCGTAACCTGTTTTGGGGAAAATGATCGACTCAAAGTTCTTTTGCCAAGTCTGTTTGGTGGACCGATCAACTGCTTCCCCGGAGTGCGGCATCCGCAAATCGCTGACCGAAAATTCCAACACATTATCGCGCACCTTGCGAGGCGCCCCCACGCTGGCAAGTGACTGCCTAAGCCATGCATTCAGATAAAGACAATCATTGGGCTCATTCAACCACGGCAGATCAACTCGAATGCGCTCGCGCCCGATAGCGCCAAATCCATGATCGGCCACCACAAAGACTTTTGTATTTGGTGTTAGTCCACGAATGATGGCCATAACCTCGGTGTCGATGATGTCCTTGATATGCTGCTGGTAGATGAACGCCAGCGGGCGCCCAGGAACGCATCGACCATCGGGGAGCGATTTCACGGGAATCTTATGGAGCTCCTTGTCACATAGCTCGAAGATATAAAAGTCGATGTTACCTGCTCGATATCGAACGGTCTCGCCTGTTCCCATGCCATCGGGGGTCACAACTTCAACATCCCCGGCATACCCGAATTCGCGCTGCATGGCCTCTTTAAGCAGCCCGTCCTCGCCACGTCTGGTGTCGAAGGAATCGGGGAAGGTCCCTGCAAAAATGGCTTTTCTGCTGATATGAGTTTCTGAAGGTAAGAGGGACGTGGCCGGATAATCGGCGATGATCTCCATGCGATCTTCAAAGATCGGCCGAACAAGCTCATCCCATATGTCGTAACGCATGCCGTCGAACACAAACACCACTGCCTTCTCGCTCTGTGGGTCCCAATTGGGCTTTACGCACCGCCTTAAAAACTGGCTGGTCAATCTTACTTCAGATGAATCCGAAGCAACCCATGAGGTGTATCGTGCGGCTACGAGTTCCTGGAATCGGACATTCAAGGCTGATAGTGTTCTCTGAATCTCATCCCGAAGTTTACTCAAACGTTCCCGAATCCTCGCTTGTGCTGCCGGAAACGCTGGCGGAAGTTCGTTCGCCGGACGCGGGAGAAAATCCATACTAAGCACCAATCGCTCCACAGCAGACAGATAGAACTCCAGGCGGTTGACACGGCGATCATTCCATAAGGTTCGGAACCACTCGAAAGTCAACTCGGAGGTTGGTTTCACGCTCAGGTTCTTTGCGGCAACATCCAAGGCATCCCGAATGTCGCGGATTGAGCGAACCAAACGATACGCCGCCTTCAGATTCTCCCAAGCCGGTGAACGGCGTTGTTCGATAAACAGGTCTTTCTTTCCATCTGTTTCCGCAAAGAGCACCTGTTCGAGTTTCTTATGCGACTCAAGGGGCGGAGCGTCGGAGAGGAGACTGTCTAGGCCGACCAAGAGGGCCAAGGATCGGATGAGGACCGAATAATGCTCGTTCTCGATAACCTCTGCAAAGCGACCATTGGCCGTAACCTTCAGTTGATCGAGAAGGATGAGGTTGAGTGCATCCTTGGACAACGATGATTCGACATCCTGAAGGTCGTGATGAGCACGAAGGGGGTCAATAGACACAAGTTCAGGAGCGGCCTCGCCAATCAACGATGTATCCATCTCACTGAAGGCCTTAAGGTCCGGATCAATGCTTGTCAGCAGAAGCCTCCAATGCGCAACGTGCTGGGATAGTATCGTCGACAGATAAAAAGCCCTGACTATCATTTCTGGCGGAGAGTCTGCAAACCAGCAGAACGGAGCCGATGCGCTGCGCAGTTCGTCACGGATGGAGCGCGCCACTTCCGGGGCAAGCGAATCGAGTTCTTCGAGAGCAGGATACCCGATAAGTGCGATACGCCAGTAGCTTCTTGCCTCGGGCCGTTTGAAAGCGGTCTCGGGCACACCCAATGCCGAATAGGCAACAATGGTCTTGAAATCGTGATCCGTGAACCTGGTTGGATGGGCAACCCGTAGGCTCGCATGTGCCTTCAGCACAGCGTCGATAGAGCCCATAATCAGTCTCGCAAACCGTGGATCATTCGCCTCTTGAGGCCAGTTAGGGTCCCCGGTCTTTTCGATCAGAAACTGCCGAAGGCTAATGTCGATCCGCGCTGTATCTGCTGTTCTGGCAAGAATATCCGGATAGAAGGGGGGAGGCGCTTTTGTTAAGGACGCTTGGGCCCTCCTTCGGGCCGGAGCTCGATCTATAATAAGCAGCTTCTTTGTCTCTTTTGAGGCATTTGCCTTTTCAAAGAGTTCCCTGAAGACGAGGTTTGTGGAGGCGATAATGACCGTGAAGCCTTTCTCGTTTGCGAACCGGTGGACGGTACCGTCGGCTTCAGGAAGAAGGCGAAGCGAATCCTGGACAAGCAGAATTTGCTCATCTCTCAATGCCTCCAATTTCTCGATGACCCAGCTTGAAAGCATCGACGCAACCTCCTATTCCAACTGAAGCATTGGAAGGGAGTCATCGTCTCCTTCGCTGCCGGTGAACTGTGATTCCAGGAAGCGGCCGAATTCCTCCGCCACATTCCCAACCTGATCTTTTTGGATGGTGCCTGTTTTTGGCCTGAAATCGGCAATTCTGACCCGCTTCACGATGATGCGCTTGAGGTACTTGTTAATGATGTCCACAAGATCAGGCGTTTCCTGGACAGCCTTGATAAAATATGCGCGCAACTCGTCGGTCGTTTTACATGCCAAGAGCCCTGAGATGGCAGGCTCAGATTTGCCCTGCTCCAGACGTTCCCGTACCGCAGGATTCAAGAACACATCCATCTTTCGCCGAAACGCCTCGTCGAGCAACTGACCGGCCTTTCTGGCGGCTCCGTCAACCGTTTGCACATTGGTTGACGCATTCACAAACGACAAGCCGCATTCATGAAGCGGGGAGCTCTTCAGGTGATCCTCGACGGAAGCCCGCGAAGGCGAAGGACACTCGAACACTTCTTCACGAAGCTGAGTCAGGCGGGCGATCAGTTTGTCCGTGCTTGCGGGTTGGAGTGCCGTGACACCGTCAAGAACTTCAAGGGCCTTGATATCGGCTCCTGTCATGACATCCAGAATCTTCTTGCGGCTCCCATCAATTTTGTTCACCGCGGATTCGTGCATCGGCAGGTACACGGATGAGTAATCTCTGATCATCGAGGCAATCGTGTCCTTTTCCCCCTCGACCGGTGGGAAATGGCCCACGAGTTCAGTCTTCAGTTTGACGTCGGAATCAATATAGCCCTTCAGGTTGCCGAGCTTGGCTCGGACGGCTTCAATCGCCTTTCGAGCCTCAGACAGTTCTTTTTGATCCCCAAGTGTAATGGCGCAATAGGCATGAGCGGTCCTGAGCTCGGTCTCGTAATCAAGAAACGCCCGAATGTCTTTGTAGTTTTTCAGTCGATTGGCAAGATCATCCACTTCGGCTTGGGTCGCCATGTTCGTATCAAAGGCCTGATACCCCATAGCCTCTTTGAGTGCGTATAGAATTTGTTGGATGTCATCGCCGCCCTCGATGTTTGCGCTAAAGAGTTTTGCGACTTGAGTCAGTTCCGCTTCATAGGGGTTGGGAGATTTGAGCGTGTCAAACAGGCTCTGAGCCCGGCTCGCTACCCGTGAGGAGGACTCCTTTTCCTGGGCGAATAACTGCCGCAGCTTGGTCCGATGTTCGGAAATAATGGCGGCATCCAGCGTCGCGGGAATTTCAATCCCGAGCAGTTTTTCCGCATACGGTCTCAAGACTTCCCAGTTCTCGGGTTTGGCTACTTTCTGAATCTCGCCCAAAGCATCCAGCAACTTGGTCGAAAACTCCACATCCGCTATGTTGGAGTAATCGAGCATGGGGATGGCAAGCCCGGCCTTCGGCCCCACCGTGACGCGCACTCGGCCCTCCCGGACGAGGCAGAGCAGGTAGATTTGAACCATGCGCCGAGTGAGTCCATAGTCCTTGAGTCCCCCGATACCCATGAAGTTCTTATAAAGAGTTTCCATCTTCATGGTTTGCCCGTCGTCGGTCAACTTATCATCAATGAATGTCCACATGTCCTGCACATAGGTGTTGCCCGAAACATCGAGCTCCTTCTCGGCGCTCTTTTTCATGATGTTCAAGCCAAAGCCAAAGTTTTGGGCGGCGCTTATGTTCTGATTGGGCTTCGCCCCCTTGGGAATCCGGCCTGTCTTGACGATCCCGTTTATGACCTTGACCCCTTCTTCCTTGCGGAATACGAAGGGTGGATCGAACTTGATGTCCCTGGATACATAGACAGCCGTAAGCACCCGATCTATTAACGGCGTCAGAATGGCCGCCAATTCGCCGGCCACGCGGAACTCCATCTGAGTGTTGTTCAGCGCATCCACACGGCCCCTGGCGTAGCTGTTGTCCACGATCTTTACGATCTTGGCGAGGTCGGACTGAAGCGCATTGGAAACCCAGTTGACCACAGCCACCGCATCCTCGGTTTCCTTCCCTTGCCAGTCAAAAATGAGTTTGCGGTAGGCGGCGAAATCGATGAGCCGGTCGCGTTCTTCCTGGCTCAGCTCCGCCGGTGTCCAAAGCACAATGCGAGGGTCCTTGCGCCGCTCGAGTAGCTTGAGAATCGATGTGTCTGCGACGTGCCGCGTACTAATATATACTGCAAAATCATAATCCGTCTGGTCGCTTTCGATTGGCGGCAAGGGCTGATTGTCGGTAAACATTCGTCCGAGATCGCGCATGCCTACACGGCCGGTTATCTGCCGCCCCTGCCAGACGATATCGAGATCTTGATCCCCTGAGCGGACAGCGCCGCGGTCTTCCCACGGCGCAATAAATGGTGCAATGTCCCTGAAGGTGGATCGCACCCCGCTGGATAGATCGATGGTCATCTGGCGGGTGCGCACCGGCCATTCGTCGAGCGCGAGAAGGTGGTCCCAGGCTTCCTTCTGCATGGCCTCGTTGGATTCCGCTTCATCTCTGGCCTTGCTGAATTCATCCCTCGGGTCGACCCCGGTAAAGACGGGGTCAAAGCGGTACCTTGGTCGCTTCTCCTCATCGAACGCCTGGACGATCTGCCGTAGCTCCTTCTTGAGGTTGTCGGCAATGGTTTCGTAGTGCTGGTTGTTTTCTTCCGGATTAGCGTCGTTGTCCCGCTCGATGAGCACCGAATTGGCGATCTCCTCCGGCGTGATTCCTTGTTGGCGGGTGCGGGAAATATGGTAGAGGAAAAGGGTCTGGATAACTTTAACGGCCTTGTCGCGGTGGACCTTCAAGTATCCCTTGGTCAGACCGTCAATCTGGCGCTTGCAGGCCTCGTAAGCCCGATAGTCTGTCTCCCGTTTTGTCTTGATGGCCACCAGTCCGGCATGCACACCGCTCGGGTCCTCCTCGTACCGAACAGCCTCGTCGAACAGTTCCCAGAGGCGGATGAGTTCGCGGCCCTTGTTTTTGATCTGGTGCTTCAGGGTCTGATGCATGAAATGGATCGCGGAGCGGGTCGTGGTCAGCTCGTAGGTGATTGCCCGCAGGACCTCGATGGCAGGTTTATGGAACGGGAAAAAGTGGCGAAAGTCCGTCTCACCGATGCTATTGGGCCAGGTGAATCCGCGTTTGTAATGGAGGTAATAATTGCTGATGGCGGCAGGGTTTTTGATCTCCCTGACGCGCGCCAGCACAATGTCATAATAATCCTTGTCCTCTTCGAGCAGTTTTACCAGCTTCAGCCGGTCATCGGCGATGATGTTCTTGACGCCCATCTTGCTTTCGATGGCCTGCTGCGCTGCGCAGACCGTCCACACGGGCAGATTGTGGATTTTCGCCAGCCGGTTGGATAATACCACCAGAGTCTTTTCATCGTCGGTCCGCTGATCCTCGTCCCGGTTCTTCATGAACAGGGACACCTCGTCCAGTACCAACAGGACCCCGCTATACCCCTCGGCCAGAACCGTCTCCACCATGTGTTTAAGAATCTCTTCGGTCTCTGCTGCAATCTGAGGCTGTACTTTCAGGTATTCGGTATAGAAGCGCCAGAGTTTGTTTCCGCAGCTTCTTTTGTATTCCGGGGTCTTGTTCTGCTGGATGGTGCGGATAAAGTCGTCAACCTCTTCGAATTCATCTTCATCAAAAAATTTCGGGTCGCGCAGGAATTTGGCCAGGTCTTTCCGGTAGCGCTCCAGGTCCTCGGTAATGAACCGATCCGCCAGCAGCTCCACCGGATACAGGGAGATGTTCTTGCCGAGTTCGACCTGTATCTGCTCTTTGGCTGCATCCAGGATGTACTCGGAGAGCCTGCGCCCCTTATCGGTCAGCCCCACTGTGCCGCTGCCTGCTCCTACCAGCGTCTTGACGATAACGAAGATGCCCTTGCTGCCCTTGCCGCTCTTGGCCTCGATCCCCTCCTCCCAGAAGCGATAGAGAGACTCGCGTTTGCCGCGGCCCGAGGCGTCTTCCTTCTTTTTGACGATGTCCCAGGCCTCTTTCCGTCCAAGCGCCAATGCGGAAAGAAAGCAGAGCAGGTGCGATTTACCGGAGCCGAACTCCGCCTGAATCCAATATCCCTGGCCAACAGGATTATCCTTGCGCACCCGCTTCCAGGGGGCTGCCATATTGCGCAAGATGTCTGTGAGGAACGGCCGGACCGGATCGATCTGAAACTCCTCAATAGTCTTAATCTCCGGCTTGCGGGCCTTGCGGCTGGCCTCGGCGTTCGAGTCGGCCCAGACATGTTTTTCCAGGGAATAGACGGAAATGATCTTGTCCGGGACCGTGCAGATCTCGGCGAGGTTTTGTCTGGTGGTAAAAAGGTCATCGGCCATGGGTTATTCCTCCGCTTTTTTTCTGCCGCGACGCTTGGGCTCGCTTACCTCGCGCGCCAGCATGCGTGCGCAAACCTGGTAATCTTCCTCGACGCCCACCATGGCCTCCTCAGGCAGGTTGTCGGGATTGAGTCCGCCCTTCTCATACAAGAGCTTGCCCTGTTCATAGAGTCCTGCCCGCTTGCAGTGGCGTATCCACTCGGCAAGGGTGGCGTCGTTCGGCCGCTCGTGGTCGAGAATGACAGCGCCTTGCTCAAGCTGGGCGATGTAGCGCTTCACCCTGCGGCCCAGGCCCTTGACCCGGGCTTCACGTTTGGCCTTCTCCTCTTCCTCGGAGGCGGGAAGCCGCCAGGTTCCTTGTTCGGTCTTGTAGAAGTAGTCGGGCAGGAATTCGGCCAGTTGACGGCGCGGCTTGTCCTTTACCGCGTAGATATAGTGCTCGAAAAGGTCGCTGTAATGGACGCCTTCGTCTCCCGGATTCTTCTTGAGAAATCCCTTGATGAACTCCCTGAGCTTTTCGGCTGCCGCATCCTCCCGTGCGTTTTCGGCAGCGTCGGCGATTACCAACTCGGTCTCTTTCAGATACCAGCGGCCGCCGCCATTTTTCCCGCTTTCGACCTTCGCCTCTTCAGCGACCTGTCCGAGAAGTTCATTGAAATCATGGGCCTCCATCTGGCCGCTGCGGACCATTCGGCTTACGACCTCGTCATACACCCGATCCTTGGTACTGCCGGGATTGGCTCCCAGATAATCGCGGATGATCTGGCGGACCTTTTCGTTGAAGGTGGTTTTGTCTTCATTGCCCGTGATGGCAATAGCTGCCGTTACCTCGCCGGGCTTGGGCTTGCGGAAGTTTATAACAAGATCGCGCTTGTTGACCTTGTCGGCAGTTCTCTGTTTGATTGATTTTTGTTTTGCATCAATAAATACAGCCGTTTCCGATGAATCAGAAATGAATCCACATTCCGCCATCATGTCCTGAACTAATGACCAAGTCCCCTCTGATGTGTCGTGATAGCAAAGCGATAACCATCTTCCAGGTTTTAGTACACGATAGCACTCTTTGAGCGAAACTTTCATCATCCTGGCCCAATCATCCTCGGACATGCCTCGTGTTTCGTTTACTATGATCTCGTCATTGTGCCAATTCGTATCGAGCCCAAGCCATGACTCCCAGATAAAATTAAGTTCTCCATACTGCCTTTTATTGCTGTATGGCGGGTCCGTAAAGATGTAATCAATTGAATTACTAACTATTGAGCTAAGCTCACATGCGCTTTGACAAGACATAATTGCATCTGTACAGCCAATACTAAGCAAATCTGCCAATCCAGAAGCAACGGCCCGGCCTTTGTTCAGAAATGAGTTGAGCACACTTATTTCTTTATATACTGGCGGCATGTACAAAACGCCTTCCATGATAGCGGTGTTCGACTCTCGAAGCATTTTTGATAACCCTAATAGGCAACTTGAAAACACGAACTTCAAAGCGTCATGAATATGTCCGTTTTCTATTGAGGATATAGATGACAGAATAAGGCTGAGCGCCCATAGAGTCCTTTTCTCAAAAAACTGATCAACTCTTCGAATATCTCCATGATAAGGCCTCCATAGCAAACCCCACCTTTCTGTGTCTGAAGCGACATTGAGCATTGGGTTTTTTGGAAACCAATAGGGAATATCCTTTGAAGAAATTTCCCTTAATTTCCCAAGGTCGTACTTATCAAAATAGTCGCGCTTTTTTATATGTGTGTCGTTGTATTTTCTAATCCCGCGAGCTGGTCTGCATCCACTTTCGCATGCGTAGCTTACCAACACCGGGATCACGCCGAATTTCTCGTCACGCGCGGTAATTTCCTCTACAAGACCCTTTTTTAGGCAATGAGGACATGCGCTGACTTTCTTTGGTTCGCCTTTCGCAGTCTGACCGTCTGCTTCAACACAATCGAAACGAGGCACCTTTTCCAAACACCGTGGACATTGGAAAACCTGTGAAAAGATTGTATATGTAGTAGTTGCCTTGCCGCCGCAGCGGTCGCATCGCGTCTCATAGAGCCAATCAATCTCCGGCTTGACCTTGCGTTTGAGTTCCTCGAAGGCCCGTTGGAGTTCATCCACGTCCACCGGCGTGCAGTAGTTCTTGGTGATGAAGATCGCCGCCGGGGAGCGGTCAATGGCAATGGCCTTGCGGCCCTCCATGAGTGCAGCGAGAGCTGTGCCGCCGGAACCGCAGAAGGGATCGAGCACCAGATCGCCGGGTTTGGTATAGTGCCGGATGTACTGGCGAATAGCGTCATGCGGCTTCTTCGACCAGTAGGTGTGCATGTTGTAGATAGCCGTGGCCTTGGTGGTCTCAATGGGCTTTTCGAAGGCCGGCACATCATAGTCATCGGTCTCCGGATCGTAGGGCCGCTCCTTGATATGCCGCTCCACGAAAGCCCGCAGATTCGGATTCGGCTTGTCGCCGGAGTAGTAACCCTCCGGCATTTGGGGGACCTTCTTCTTGAAAAGGCTTCCAGCTTGCGGATCGTATTTCTTTGCCATGGCTATTCCCTAATCTCCCACAGGTGGTTTTCAGCTATCAGGTTCGTGGGCAGCGTGTAGTCGCCCTCGTCCATTTCAAGAAACATGATGATCCGACCGCGTGACCTCCGGCCGGGCAGGAGAAGCAGCACCCGGTCCTCGTCCGCCGCCATGGTTCGTAACAGGTTCAGCTCGATGTGATAGGCAAAGAGCATCTCCAGATTGGACAGGACGAGGATGCCCTTGCCGGTAAGATTCGCGCGCAGAAACCGCTCAAAGGCCCTGGCCACATGGGCCGCCGTTGGTTCAGGGCGCTTGGCTTCATTTTCAGCAAGCTGTTTGAACTCGTCATCCGGGATGGCATCTAGAATGCCCCGGTTTACGTTGACGGGCTTGGGAAAAGGATTGCCATCGGTGGTCTTGGCCTGATTCAATTTCTTGGCGAATCCGTCGAGCTGAGTGTAGGTACCTAAAACGCCATAGAGGTGCCGCCCGCCGGGAACCGTGAGCTTCTGACGAATGGCTTCGATGATCTCGGTGGACTTCATAGCCGCTTCCCTCCGGAGACGATTCTCTCGACCACTCCGGCGAGCGTGTGTTTGGTCGTGAACTGGCGGATGTTATCGATTTCCGAGATCTTGCTGATGAGCCCCTGGTTGCGCAGCTCATAGAGGGCATGGAGGAGCCGCTCCGGATTCCAGAGCATGGCCCGGATCATGCGATTCTCATCGAGCTTGCAGATGTCGTACATGCCCGGTTCCGGGAACTCGCTGTGCAGAATAAAAGCAAAGGATGCCACGGAAATCTCACGATAGGCGAAGCTGATTTTGGTCCGGTCGGCCTTGACAATCCCTCCCGCGGTAAGGGCATCCACGATAGCCTTGCCGCAATCCACGATACTTTTTGCTTCGGGAAACTTTTCGGCAAGGCGTTTTCGGATGCGCTCGCGGCTCAACCGGCCGGTGCCGAGATTGGGAAGGATAAGGTCCTCGATGATCTCAACCTCGAGCGGCTCCGAGAGAAGAAAACGGTAAAAGCAGACATCCCGCAGTTCCTGGGCATCCGGGAAAGCCTTGGCGAACAAAAGCAATGGGGCGTCCGCGTAACCATTCGGGAACATCCTGCGTATGATGTAATTGGCGTATCGTTGCCGGGTCTGTTCTGCGTTGAAATGGAGCTTGGCGCGTAGGAAGGAGCGTATTTCGTCAAGCGATTCACTGTCCGGAAGTCTTGGCAGAATCTCGATTGCCTCCTTGAGCACGGCCTTGCCGAACATCTCTGTGCCGTACCTCTGGATTACCTTTTCACGGCGCGGCTCAGCGACCGCTGAAGGTGCCTGCTCCAACTCCGGGGAAATCGCCTCGAACAGCGTGGTTTGCCTCAGTGGCTTGCGTGTTTCTTTGTCGTGCCGCTTGGGGCCATAATGCTGGCGAATCCAGTCAACCAACTTAAGGAGGACCGCGCTGTTTTCCTTAACACCATCGGACTGGCAGAGCGTTTCCATCGAGGTCTCCAGCAGGGCTGGAAGGCTGCCGTATTCCGAGAGCAGCCCTTTGGCAAGCGGCTGAACGTCCTTTTGCGGGATGGCATAGGTCAGCAGAAGCTCCAGCAGGGCTTCCTCTGAGCGGGAGCTTTCCTCGCCGCTCGCGAAGCGCTCCCTTAATCGTTGTCGATGACCTTTGTTTTCTGTATCCGGCATCTTTATTTCGACCTGTCCTTTGTCGGGTTGGGGTCTTCATTGTCCTTTTCACCGGCTGCACCGGACTTCACCCACGCGTCCACTTCTTTTCTGTCGAACTTCCAGAGCCGACCGAGCTTGTGGCCCGGCATCTGCCGTTCACTAATCCACTTGTAGACCGTATCCCGCTTAATGCCGAGATGGTCAGCAATCTCATCTACTGAGAGCCATCGGTCTTCCATCATTCGACTCCAGTCACGTTTGGCCTCATTGGTTGCCTCGCAGCGGCCTCTTTCTCTTGGTTGATCGGTGTACCACGTTCCAGCCTTCGGCGTTTACGTCCCAATAAACCAGGACAAACAGGGTTACAATATATCAGTCTGAGGTCCATTGTCAAGCGGTTTGTCCGGTTATTCTCTGTATTTGACCGAGTGTAACCGAGTCAAGGCTTCCGGGGCCAGCGGGACCCACCGAGCGGGGTAAGCCTGCCCGAGAGATCTTCACCCACATAGAGCCATGCCGGAAGCACGATTCCGTGGACCTGCGCCGAAGTCAGGACGCGGCGGTAGAGGCAGGGACCGCCGGGGTGAAACCCCTCCAGCCGGTCGATGGCCGGGAGGCGGATCTCGGGATCGTCGAAGGTGAGAATCTCCCCGTACACGGGGCCCCAGGGCGCGCCTGTGCCCTTCTTCGGGAGCCGGTCGGGGGTTGGCTCGGGATTGGACATGCTGGCCGTCACCTGCGCTTGTGTGGTCACGTCGGCGAGCGGATTGGTGGTCCCGACGGCGAGGATATCCTCCTCCGGGACCTGCAGGACCGGGATTCCGGAGGATGTCTCGAAGAGGCGGCCGCGGACCAGAGCGTCCTCAATGGCCAGGACGCCCCGGCAGAAGCGGTCGTGGTTCCAGAAACCGCGCTTCAGGGTGCCGTAGACGAAGAGTCTCAGCATTCCGTTTGTGTTCGGCTTCAAGGGTTCTGTTGGGTTCATTTGGGTGTCTGTCATGGTTCTGCGCCCTTTCTCTCCTGGGCGACGAACTCGAAGGGCTCCACCGAGTACGCGGCCAGGTCCTCGCGCCGGAACACCACCAGGCTCATGGGCGGGACCGCAATCTCACGCCAGCCTTTTTCCTCCGCCAGCACGGCGTCGAGGTATGCGGGGTCCGAAGCGTAGAGAACCGCTTTGCGGCGGGGATGCCAGCGTAGTTCCAGCGGCCGGTTGCCCTTGAGCACGATGACGGTTTGCGGATCGGTCCGGCAGGCGATGACGGCGGTGATCTGCCCGCGGCAGCGCCGGATGCGTGCCTTGAGCCGCTCGGCCGTCACCGGGCGCTTGAAGAGCCGGTGGCATCCGTCGATATCGAGCCAAGCCGCGCCGGTGGCATGGGGCCCGCGCTTATCGCACAGCAGTAGCAGGCTGGTGAAGAGCCAAGCGAGGCTGTATGGATCATGTCCTGCTTGTTCATGATGATCACACCTGGTTTTGTTCCCCCCGGGAGGGGGACGGGGATCGTATAGCCACAGCTGAAGGATACATCATTTCGAAGGTTCGGACTCTTCCCGCAATAAAAAACGGCCAGTTCCCTGGCCGTAATGTTTTTTGGCTCCTCGGGCAGGACTCGCCTGCAATCCGCCAGCTGGCGGATTAACCCGCCGGTGGGCGGGCGCTCCAGAGGCTGTCGCGCAGCGATCTAATTTATTGAATATGAAGCAGGTTCGAGTCCTGCCCGCAATAAAAAACGGCCAGTTCCCTGGCCGTAATGTTTTTTATTGGCTCCTCGGGCAGGACTCGAACCTGCAACCTAGTGGTTAACAGCCACCCGCTC
>LDZU01010019.1_pt1 | contig 22381 bp, 24 predicted proteins | sample 615531 | NCBI WGS metagenome assembly LDZU01 (sample SAMN03408293, study PRJNA278302) | terrestrial metagenome | isolation source: oil reservoir sample SB2 | place: USA: Alaska, North Slope, Schrader Bluff formation | collected 2011-09 | reverse complement strand
CAATCGGTGATCCTGTACGAAATGGAAGGGCGCAGGCAAATACACACAGACCTCAAGGACATCCAGAATCAAGCTTTCCCAATTCAAAAAGCACAGAATGCGATTGAAGCTTGCGATTTGGCGGTGATCTGCAATATCAATTTTGCCCGTCCGCTGCTGGCTGTGGCACGGGACGCTGGAAAACCGATCGCCACGGACGTACATGCGCTTGTTAGCCTGGATCATGACTATAACCAGGATTATATGCGTGCTGCGGATATTCTTTTTATGAGCGATGAAAAATTGCCAGAGCCATTGGAAGAAGTTGCCGGGAAAGTTTTGGATCGTTTCCATACGAAGATCCTGGTGATTGGTATGGGTAAGAAGGGTGCCTTGCTTGCGGTAAAAGAAGATGGCTTTATTGGGCGTTTTGAGGCTGTAAAGACCAGGAAGGTGGTCAACAGCATTGGCGCAGGGGATGCATTGTTTTCATCCTTTCTGGATCGCTATCTGCGAACAGGCGATCCTTATACCTCCCTGAAGGCAGCCATGGTGTTTGCATCTTATAAGATCGGGGAAAAGGGTGCAGCCCAGGGTTTTTTGAACGGGGAGGAATTGGACGCGTGGGTCAGGAAATCCGGTTCATTATCCTGAATTTTGTAATAAACCATGAAATGAAACAAACCAAATAGGTCATGTATGCTGCCGGAGTGCGGGTTTCAACCCGCATAGATACATTTATCTGTAATGATCATTCTTCTAATCCAAATGAATTTGAAATGCCATAATTTTGCGGACTGAAGTCCGCATTCCAAAAGAGAATAGATTTACCATCAGGGTACTTGTAGGGTGGGTTGGCCAAGAAGCATGTGTATAAAAATAAGTTGATATTTGTTAGAGTAATAATCCAAACAATGTATCTTTAACCAACCCACCGCATCATTACGCAAAAAATGGTGGGTTGGTCAACAAGGATTTATTTATCACCTTTTTGTTACGTTTAATACGTAGCCTACGAAGTTAATAACGTGTTGATAAAGATAAACGGCTTTATTGATCGAAGTTTTCACCCCCCGCAAGCAGGGGGAATTAATTCTCTGTTTGTCGATCATATAATGTGGCGGAGTTAATTGCATACCAATCTCTGTTTCCCTATTTTTACAATGGCTGTATCCAATCCGGGGGTGAATGGGGCAGCGGCTTTTTTCCATAAAAGAGATCATCCATCCAGTATGCGGCGCGCCGGAAATTGTGCGAATGCGCCACGCCAAGGCGGATCAGGTTATGCATCAAATTGTCCGCATGGGCATAGGGACAGACCGCCATGCAGCGTCCGCAGTCTGTGCCGACCCTGGTCCAGTAGGTGTAGCAGCGGTCAGGATCGATTTTCCATCGAAATGTTCCGTCGGCATATTCCTGGCGATCACCAAAGGGAATCGCCTGTGAGGGGCATGCCTGTGCGCATTTTTTGCAGCTGCTGCAGAAGTCGATCATTTCCGGATACCAGGCTGCCTGGTCTTCTACCAGTGGGAGGTTTGTGGTGACCACTGCTAACCGAACGCGTGGTCCCAGGCTGGGCGTCATCAACAAGCCCATGCGGCCGATCTCACCCAATCCGACATCTTTGGCGACAAGGGGTGCGATCACCCGGTAATTCCCGTCGATGTGCGCACGAGCCGGGTAGCCCATCGCGCGGATGGCGGCAGCCAGGGCGACGGCGATTTTACCCGCTTCAGCATACTGACGGGCAGATTCCATCACGGCGGGCATGCGCGGCCCGGTGTTGACCATTTTGTGGGACATCTCTACGGTAAAAGCGACGGCAAATTGGTGATCCAGTGTGATTTCTTCCCCATATTCCCCCGAGCCGCGGCCGATATGGGAGTAGATGTGGTAGGACTGCAGTCGGCAGACGCCGACATCCCTCGCCCCATGGTAAATTGCCAGTTTTTTGATGAAATCCGTCATTTGATCGGGAGGTTCTACGACCTTTTTTGTTTCAGAAACCGGACCATCGACGGCGTCCCGCAGAGATTCTGTTAGGAAGAAATCTCCCTGTGGGGAGGCAGCCAGTTTCTGGTTGAAGAACAAGGCACCGGGTTCGAGCAAGCCCGGGTTTTGACGGAAAGACTCATCCAAACTTTTGTGTTCGGGGTGGTCACGGTAATACGCTTCAAAATTGGGTGTGCCTGGCTCCAGACGGGCACGGGCAAACATGATTGTGCGTTCATCCACCCTTTTCACCGGGGGCGGGGAAGGAGTGACCTTTTTGCCAGAAGGCAAGAAGAAAAGGATGATTGCTGCCACGGAACCCACACCGATGATTGCCAGCGCGATGCTTTGAACAAGTCCTGGGGAGACCAGTAGAACAGCAAATAATAAGCTGCTCAGCAGGGCAAATAAAAAGGATAGACGGCTTGCCCTGTGGTGCTTTTCGCGCAGGGATACCAGCGCAAAGCCCAGGAAACCGAGCAGGCTGAGCAGTCCGATGGCAAGTAAAAGGACTTCAATGGGTGTCATGATTATTATCCTGTTGGTAATTTGAAACAATTATAACCCAATGGTTGTCTTGTAAAAACGTTGCCTGGTGGTATAATCTGTCCTGTACGGGGCGTGGCACAGCCCGGTAGTGCGCACGGTTCGGGTCCGTGAGGTCATCGGTTCAAATCCGATCGCCCCGACTGAAACACTCCTATTTGGGAGTGTTTTTTTATTAATGAAAATAAATACAATCTAGATAATTTATTTGTAATCGTTACGATGTACCCCGTTATTCAACACATTATTTTAGACATACCTTTGCTGTCAATTACCTGCGGAATTACCCCAATATTTACACCCTGCAGGAGATGCTCGGTCACACCACCCTGGATATGGTCAAACGCTATCTGGCAATCAGCCAGAATGACCTGGATGAAGCCCACCGGCACGCTTCACCGGTGGAGAAATGGGGGTTATGAGAGCAATTATTCACAATACAGATGAGAAAAACGCTCTTCAATTTTCGAATATCCATTTTGAATTATTTCTACCTGTTCCTTCCAGAATTCATCAAATATCTTATAGCTGGCTTCGTTGTCATGTCTAATGATTTGGAGACGCTTAAGTAAGTTTTGAAATTCTGGTGAAAAATAAAAATTTACGAAGGATTGAATAAAAATCGTTCCCATTTCTTTTAGTTCCTTATCTATCAATTTATGGGTAGAAAGGAAGTCGTTATTCTTCTTAATCGTGCTTCTAAAAAATATATTTGCATCATGTAAACTGGCTATGCCAGAATAAACTGAATAGAATTCTGAACAACCAGAACTTGACAGTTCCTCGTAAATCTTATATTCAAAATCATCATCAAAATAGACACTTACACTTTCAGGATCTTGGTCTCTGAATGTATGCTCAAGAAAGGTAAATCTCTTCAAGAGATCTCTAGGATGGTAATAATAAAAATTCAGGAACTCTTCTTTGATTTTATCGACCAAAATTATAAAACTATTATCATTCTCGAATTTAGGACTTAAAGCTGGTTTAATCCTCTCGAGTTCTTTAGATATTCTAGCTTGTTGATTGTTCAGTAATAAACGAATAACTAAAAAACCAATTCCAGAAACAACAAAGGTTGTCACTGAGGTAATTATCGCACTGACGATTTGCGGATCCATCCTAAACACTCCTCTCAATCATCCAACAACCCAAGCTGCTTGCCCTCATCCCCCTTGTGCTTGGGTGCACGTCGGTATGTCTGGTTCACCTGCCGGATTGGCGGCATATCGATCTGTTTGCCATCCAATAATTCCTCGATCGTCAAAATCTGCACGCGAGGGTGTTTTCCCCAGGGCGAATCATAGAAACCCGCACTGGCGGCTTCTGAGCGCATGGGCTGGGTTGGTTCCTGTAGTGTTAGCAAAACCCCAATCTGAGCGTTTTCTCGATCCAAAACACCCACAAGATCACGGATGTGACTTACGCCAGTATGACCGCCCTTAACAGAGATAATCACCTGTTTTGTTTTTCCAGAATCATCATCATGAAAAAATAGACGTCCATCAATACCACGGTCCGCTCCCTTTTTGGGATCTGCCGGTCTTGCACCTACTAATCCCAATGCCCACCACTCGAATTGGAATTTATCCATATCAGCTAATTCTTGAGCACCCTCTATAGTGGTGGGTTCACCATATACTTCATAAATTAGCTCTTCACCAAATTGATCTGCCATTCGGATTTTAATTAATCCAATAGCTAAATGCGTAATATCAATACCAATCCAATTACGATTGTTTTTTTGAGCTGATGCTATAGCTGTTCCGCAACCGCAAAATGGATCAAGAATTATTTCTCCCTCATTTGAGCTCGCTTTTATAATGCGATCTAATAGTTCCTCTGGTTTTTGAGTAGGATATCCAAGTCTCTCTTCTGAAAGATTATGTATTGGCCTAATATCTGTCCAAATATCTTGAATAGGCAATCCTGGCAAATCTTCTGGATATTGCTTTAATCTTGGCATCCCTCCCTCTTTTTTTGGCCAATGGATTCTTCCCTGTTCATCTAGTTCATCCAACATACTAGGAACATACATCCAATGCCTTCCCCTGGCTCTCACATCTCTACCTCTCCAGGGTTCACCACTGGGGCCATTAGTTGTCCCTGCACCTGTTAAGTCGCTTCTTTTATATTTTCTGCCATCTTCATCTGTTGTGTCGAAGAAACGATCTATGTATTCTTGATCATAAGGTTGATATTGAACATTCCAAGTAAAGTTATTTGATTTTGTGTAGAAGAGAATCGTGTCGTGGATTGCACCATATTTATTGGCTGCCGAGTGAGCGCTTGTTCTCTTCCAAATTATCTCATTTTTAAAGTTCTCTCCCCCAAAAATTGTATCTAATAAGATTCTTAAGTAGTGCGAAGCCGTTGGATCGCAGTGTAAATATAAACTACCCGTGTCCTGTAATACTCGATGTAATTCAAGTAACCGTGGCGCCATCATAGCCAGGTAGGCCATCATATTACTGTTTCCTAAAAGCATTCTGAAGGCTCTCAAAGTATCTGCAACAGCACCTCCTCTTTCAACTGATAATTCAAAATTTAATGCAGCATTTTCATCCCATTGCCAGGTATCTTCAAATGCCTGAATTTGTGCACTTGATTGGCTCCCGTTTTGCTGGGAGAATAGCACGTTGTAAGTCGCATTAGAATTAAACGGTGGATCAAGATAAATTAAATCCACCGATTCGTCTTTGATATACCGTTTGAGAATGTCAAGATTGTCCCCGTAATACAGTTGATTCATGTTGTCAGTCCTTTTTGATCTTTTGCCCGTGGGGATGAATGTAAAGATCCCCTGGTTATGTTGAAGGTTCTGCCATGTTTATTTTATCAGAAAAATTTCGAAATAATTTTGCATTCTTGAATAGACGAGGGCTGATACCAATATGTTTCGCTCCCTCTTTTTGAGTTATTTGTTTCTCTTCAGCCATCCTTAAAATTTCACATCGCCTAATTTCTTCCTTGCTCATATTCAATGTCCTTTTTGTTGTCATATCCTATTCACCTCCAATAGGACATTTTAACTTTGCTCAAATAGGACATTACTACTTTGCCCTGACAAACCAATCAGAAGACCTTGACAGTCTGATATTTGGGATTATAATAAATTTGTTTTATTCGGAAAATATCATGACAAGAAAAATGACTCGGCGCCAAAAACAATTTCTCGACAAATTCCTTGATATCTATCAGGAGTCTGAAGAGCCAATTCATTATGTCGGACTAGCGAAGCAACTTGACATTGGTAAAATCACAGCTTACGAGATGCTGAGATTGCTAGAAAAGCGAGGTTTGGTCGAGGCAGAATACCACCTCCCACCCGGTAACCGGGGTCCTGGCCGCTCTAAAGTATTTTTCCGACCAACCAAAGAAGCCACACGGATTTTTGAGCGATTATCAAAGAGCACCACGGACAACGAGGAATGGGAAATAGTAAAGCAGCGTATCTTGAAAGAATTGCATGACGGAAAAGCGGGGGGTTATGAAACCTTGCTGAATGATTTATTAATCAGAATTCCCGAGCAACATTCCCCTTTGATCTTCCTGACCGAGATGGTTACCACAATCATCCTTGCACTCACTCCGATCAAGAAGGCCGTAAAAGACAAAGGTCTTCTAGACCGCCTGAGCCGAATTGGCCTTCCAGGGGAAGTTGGGTTGATCGCTTTGGCTGGATTTGGTGCAGCTCTCTCTTTAGTTGAGGATGTAAATTTAAGGCTCTCAACTTTATTAATGGAACAAAGCGGAAAATACCAGGAGATGCTGGCACAGCTTAGTGAAGAAAAAAAGAAACAACTAATCGATTTCACTCGTAATGCTATCAAAATAGTTAAAGGATAATTTTTTTATGTAATACTTTCGTAATTTTCGGAAAACATAGCCGGTAATGGAGAAAGAGAACCATTGAAATTGATAAGGTTTACTGATGTTCTCTCAATGTGAACCTTAAATAAATAATAAACAAGAAGTAAAAACATTTCTACAAGATAAAAGAGAAATCTCATGAATAAAATAGCAATTGTGACAGACAGTACGGCTTACATACCAAATGATTTTGTAAAACAACACAATATCCATGTTATTCCACTTAAAATTCATTGGGGGGAGGATACCCTTGTGGATGGTGTTGATATAACCCCAGCTCAATTCTATGAACGGTTGGAAAAATCATCAACCATTCCATCAACATCCCAACCATCGGCCGGTGATTTTTTGCGGACTTTTAAAGACCTTACCCCTTATTATGATGGGATAATGGTCCCCCTTATATCCTCAGGCATCAGCGGTACAGTAGCTTCTGCAAAAACAGCCAGTGCTTTGTTTGCTGAAATACCTGTTGAAATCATTGACACGCATTCAACCTCGGCAGGTTTGGGATTAGTTGTAACTGCTGTAGCGCAGGCAGTTTCTGATGGAAAGAGCCTAAAAGAAATCACCCAGCTCGCTGAAGGCATTGTAAAACGGTTGAAAGTGTTTTTCGTGGTGGACACGCTGAAATATTTACATAAAAATGGAAGGATAGGCGGCGCTTCACGGTATTTTGGAACGGCACTAAGCATTAAACCAATTCTATTTTTAGATGATCAAGGAAAGATTGATGCATTAGAAAAAGTCCGCACAAAGAGAAAAGCTACTGAGAAGCTTATACAACTGGCAGTTGAACAAGCTGATAGAAAACCGGTTAGTGTTAGCGTTATGCATGCCAATGCGCTTGAGGAAGTTAAAAATCTACGGGATCTGCTTTTAGAACAGCTTGATTGCAAACAAATTGATATCTATGACATCAGCCCTGTAATTGGGGTCCACGTCGGTCCTGGAACTATTGGTCTGGCAATATACCAAATTTAATTAATTCTGTGGAAACTAAAAAGCTCTGGTGGGTTGGTTTGTTTGCTATTGCAATGGCTTATGTAGAGTCAGCGATTGTTGTCTACATACGCCGTATTTATGGCATTAGTGACCTCATTATCGACATCCCACCCTTTGATCCTGTTCTTGCTCCTATTGAAGTTGGCCGTGAGCTAGCCACGCTCATTATGCTGTTGGCAGTGGGCTGGGCGGTTGGCAAGTCACTTCAATCTCGGCTTAGTTTCACATTTATTATTTTTGGTGTATGGGATATTTTTTACTATATTTGGCTCAAGTTATTCATCGGTTGGCCAAACTCACTCTTCTCGCCAGATATTTTGTTTTTGATACCACTGCCGTGGTGGGGGCCAGTTATCGCACCCGTGTTAATTGCCTGTCTGATGGTCGCTGGTGGGATATTGGTTGTACTTAGCACGGATAAGGGACGGAAAATCAGGTTATCTAAGATTGATTGGATGACCTTTATTGCCAGTGTATTGATTTTACTATATTCCTTCATGGAAGATGCTCTATCGATAATGCCTGCTGATGTAGAAACACTTGCCCAATTACGGCCCATTTCTTTTAATTGGTCAATCTATATCATCGGTTTAGTAATAGCTGGTTATGCTGTTCTACATACAACCTGGTCAGGTAATCAAAAAGAAGACTTATAAGGAATGAACATGGAGAATATCAAGCAATTTATTATACAACAAGCGATAAAGAATATCATTTCGCGATCGGATTCTATCTCTGATAAAAACATTAGACGTATATTTGATTTCCTAATTTGGATCAACAGCAATGATCAGAGATTACAGGGGCAAATTTCGGCTATTAAAAAAGCCGTGGAACATAATGAACCAATGGGGTTAATAATCAAGCGTGTCTTTCGCGAGTTGCATCCTAATATACGTAACAAGTTTATTCTCAATTTTGTTCTCAATAACAGTTACGGTTCAAAAGCAAAAAAACGCGAACTGTTCAAGAATAGAGAGGGGGTCTACCCGCCCTTTACTATCCTCTTAAGTCCTTCCATGCGTTGTAATTTACGCTGTAAGGGCTGCTATGCGAGCGAATACAGCCAAAGAGATGATTTGCCATATGAAATTGTTGAGCGAGTGATAGAAGAAGCGCGCCAAATGGGAATCTACTTTTTTACGATATTAGGTGGAGAACCTTTCTTTTGTGATTACATGTGGGACATCTATGAGAAATTCAACGATGTCGCTTTCCAGGTTTTTACTAATGGAACCTTGCTGGATGAGAAAACCGTAGAGCACATCATCCAGTTAGGTAATGTTATGCCAATAGTGAGTATTGAAGGATCACAAGAGGAAACCGATTCCCGCCGTGGCAAGGGAGTTTATCAAAAAATTATGCAGGCAATGGATAATTTACACCAGGCAGGCGCTTTGTTTGGGTTTTCGGTTATGGTTACTCGTGATAACGCAGAGACTATTTGCGGAGACCGATTTAACCAATTGATGGTTGAAAAAGGATGTTACTGGGGCTGGCATTTCTTGTATATGCCTGTTGGTAGAAGCCCTGATGTGAGTCTAATGCCCACCCCTGAACAACGAGAGTTTATGCGTACACATGGCGCTGCACGGATACGAAAAAAATTTCCAGTTTTTGTAGCTGATTTTTGGAACGATGCGCCCTATGTCGGTGGTTGTATTGCTGGTGGTCGTGATTATCTTCACATCAATAGTAATGGCGATGTGGAACCATGTATTTTTGCCCATTTTGCGGTTGATAATGTGAAAGATAAAAGCTTGCGCGAAGTTTTATTATCACCTTTCTTCAAAGCTATTCGCGCTCGGCAGCCATTTGACAAGAACCTTTTATTACCCTGCCAATTGATAGATCACCCTCATATTTTTCGCGAAATTTACAACGAATTTCATCCATACTCGACTCACCCTGGTGCCGAGAGCTTGGTGATTAAATTTTCTAATCCCCTTGATATATACTCTGCGCAGGTCAAATCAATCATGGATAAGGCTTGGAAGAAGGATTTTGTAGAAAAAGGGTTCCATTACAAGGGGAAAAAAACAAAAAAGACTGAGGTTATAAATGGCTGACTTGAATCAAAAAATATTACCAAAACATGTTGGTTTTATCGTTGATGGCAACCGACGTTGGGCAAAAGAAAAAAGTTTGCCTACTTTTGCTGGCCACAAAAAAGGCGCAGAAAGAATTGAGGAAATTGTTAAATATGCGCAAGAATTAGGGATAAAAATTATTACGATATACGCTTTCTCTACTGAAAATTGGAAAAGGGCAGAAGAAGAGACGTCATATCTGATGGAACTTTTCGAAACTTATGCCAGTAATAAAATGGGTGAAGCAAATAACCTTGGGATTCAAATAAGAATATTGGGTGATCTTCAAGACCTGCCGGATTCTTTACAGGAAACATTATCAAAATTGGTGGTATTAACAAGAGATAATGAGAAAATGATTGTAAATCTTGCATTGAATTATGGGGGGAGAGATGAACTGGTTAGAACTTTCCGAAAATTGCTTCTTGTCAATATTACAGCATCAGAATTGACAGAGGAGCTTATCAACATTAATTTAGACACTGCTGGGTTACCTGATCCAGACATGATCATTAGGACATCAGGAGAACAAAGACTTTCCAACTTTCTCCCCTGGCAAAGTACCTATGCGGAATTGTATTTTCCGAAAGTTCATTGGCCGGATTTCGATAAAAAACAGCTTGATATTGCTATGGAAGAGTTTCAAAGACGCCAAAGACGGATGGGAAAATAGAATGAGCGGGAAGAGTATTTTCTATAGGTTTCCCTTGTTGTACATTTGGGGTATTAGATGGATACATAAGAGTAATTTTTTAAAAAGATACCAATATATATCAAGCTTTGTGAGAGAAGGTGATTTAGTGCTAGAGCCTGGATGCGGTCCGGCAATTTTGGCAGAATTCCTACCTCAAGGCTCCTCTTACAAAGGTTTTGATTCTAACCAGAATTTTGTCAATTATGCAAAAAAAGGGCACTCCGCGGTCTCTTCGGGCAATGTCCTTGATCCTAAAAACTATTGTAAAGCAGAGGTAGTTGTTATTTGTGATGTTTTGCATCACATAAATCCTGCAGATAGGAAAAAATTCATTCAGAACTGCTACCAATCAGCAGACGAAACATTTATTATTTGTGACCCTGGGAAAAAAATAAACCATACACCAAATATTTTATATCCAATTTGGAAGCGGCTAACAGAATGGAGCGAAAAAGATGGTACTAATAATTTCAAGTATGAGTATTTTTTAACCCGAGGCCAACTGTTTGATGAAATCGATAATGGTTTCGGTATAATTCCATCTTCAGTAAAAAGAGAAGTAAAGGAAATTGGAGACGACATTGTTGCTGTTTTTTATAAAAGTGAAGAGATTTGGAGATAACCAAATGAATAAAAGAAAATCAGTATCAGCTATCGTTCCTATTTACAACGAAGAAAAAACCATTTCAAAAGTTGTTAATACACTGCTGAAGAACAACTTAATTGATGAAGTCATTTGCATAAATGACGGTTCATCAGACACAAGCATGGATGTATTGAATCAGTTCAAAGAGAAAATTGAAATTATTGATTTGCAAAAAAATCAAGGTAAAGGTTTTGCATTATCTGTTGGAATTAAACAAGCAAAAGGGGATATTGTTGCCTTTATTGACGCAGATCTAACAAATCTATCAGATGACCACGTAAGTGAGTTGCTTACCCCAATATTAAATAATAAAGCAAGGGGTGTTGTCGGTTACCCATCTTCGGTAAACGGGAATTTACTTAATCCTCTTTCAAGCTTTACAGGGGAAAGAGCTTATTATAAAGAAGACCTAATTTCTCACATTGAAAAAATAGCAGAAACCAGATTTGGTGTTGAAGTGTACTTGAATCATCATTTTAATGAGAAAAATATTACAAAAGTTCCGTTAAGAAATCTAAAAGGACTCTTTAAATATGAAAAGCGGGCGTTTAAAGATGCTTTTTCCGAATATTTCATTGAAGGAGTCGAAATTATAAAAGAGTTAATTAGACAAAAGCGATTTTCAATGACAACTAGAGAATCAATTGATTAGATAAATGGTTATTTTTATTCGGTTAATGGGTTTTATTAAACAACCGTTATCCAAAGTCATATTATGAAAATTAAGGTTTAGTGAAAAATGAAATTACCGGGAAATAAATTAAAACTAGGGGTCGCATTAAGTGGAGGAGGGTCAAGAGGTTTAGCGCATATAGGAGTATTGAAAGAGTTGCGAAATGCCGGTATTCAAATTGATTTCATGACGGGAACGAGTATGGGAGGTGTGATAGCCGCAAGTTATGCCGCTGGATTGACACCACTCGAAATCGAAGAAATCGCTTCTTCTGTAGGAACGATCAGTAACCTTGCCCAGTTGGTTGATCCAACCTTGCTAAAAAAAGGAATATTTAAAGGCGATAAAGTGACAAAATTATTCAACAGATATCTGGGAGAAAAATCATTTGAAGATCTGGAAATTCCGCTATCTGTGACAGCCGTAGATTTGAATAGTAATCAGGAAATTTGTATATCCGATGGGCTCATAGCGGATGCGCTTCGGGCAACCATTTCAATCCCCGGGATTTTCGTTCCTGTTGAAAAAGATGGTATGCGATTAGTAGATGGTGGTTTATTAAATAATTTGCCTGTTGATATTGTTCGTGATATGGGAGCGGATATCATTTTAGCAGTTGATGTTGGTTGGAGCGGTATTGGAAAAGAGAAAATTAGAGAATCATATCAAAAAATAATTTCTCGGGTTCCCCTTGTGGATATGGCACTTACTTTATATGAAACGGTCGATTTATTCCTATCTCGTCAGGTTGACGACAAAATCCAATCAATACAACCTGATTTCTTATTGCGCCCTGGGATACCACCTCATATCACATCTATAGCTGGTTATACACACGCAAAAGAACTCATCGCATTTGGTGAAGAAGCCACACTGCCCATACTGGCAGACTTAAGGCTTTCACTTAATCTAGCTAATGATCTAACCCAATCTGTTTAGTAGATAATAGGTAGTGTCTTGTCAAGTGGTGTAAATTGCATTTTGTGCTTACAGCTCTAACAACTCATCAACAAGCTCAAAACTTTGCTCTGAAGGTTCTGCAAGCTCAGGATTGAGCAGTTTTATCATGCCCTCCTGAGCCATATATCTTCGTCCAATACGCCAGTTTTCATCAACGTCCATCAACAATGTACCCACAAGCCTGAACACGGAAGCTCGATTGGGGAAGACGCCCACCACCCGGGTCCGACGGCGGATTTCCCGATTAAGGCGTTCCAAGGGATTGACGGAATGGATGGAACGGTGGTGCTTTTTCGGGAAAGTCTTGTAAGCCAGAATATCCTCCTCGGCTTCCAGGAGCATCCGAGAAACCTTGGGCCATCTGGATTCCATCACTTGAGCTAAACGTTCCAGAAAAGCTGGGGTGTCTAGAATCTTGTGTAAATGGAATTTCACAGTGGCCACCGATCCTCAAACTGAATAGCCAATTGTTTGAGTATCAATGGCCAATTTTGGATGGAAGTTATCTATTTCTTCGTAATGTCCATTGTGTCTAAATAAATCAATTTTCGTACAGAGGGTTCCGTAGGAAAGGGACCTTTATTCTTGATCACTTTCCTCATTTATGTATGATACCCCTCAACCGTGTTGTTGAATAAGCCAGTCAGCGGATCTCTTTAAGAAATTCGAAAAAGATTACCAAATTTTCCCAGTTGTTTTGCCAGGAGCGAACCGACACACCATACTTGCCATATCAGTAATCTTCCAGCTTTATTTTTTGCTTCAGATAGTATTGCCTCTCAGGTTCGGGTTACAGCAGTAAATAACCCTGCCCATTAGGGTCCAAGTGATCATTGCAAAATAATGATTGATATCTAAGCATCATTTAATAAAAAATTTTTTACAACTTTATATTTTTCGACCTTCTTAATAGAAGGAATATTATTTCTATGTGGAAAAGCAATGGAATAAAACAAGGTGGGACAATTTTTTATGATTTGGCCAATCTGCCCATGATTAGCACGAATTGGTTTTATTCCAAGATAAGCCAGAAATGTTTTCGTAACCTTCCCATGTAGAAGAATTACTGTCTTTGGTTTATACTTCCTGATTTCCCTCTCCAATCTTTGGCAATCCCTTTCAGATGGTTCTATTACTCTACTATTGCTTTCAGCAACTTCTGTAATCAAATCTGTAATTCCAAAAGACCATCCACAGAAATTGATATCATTACTTCCAAAAACAATCTCATCAGCCTCAAGTTTATCAACTTCCTTTTTGATTAATCCAGCATCGTACAATTGATTCCAGAAGGCCTGATTGACTGAAAAATAATGTCGATTGTCACTGGATCCTTTTGCTGGATTGAGACCGGCAAAAAGAATATCAAGGTCATGTCTAATAAACGGCACTAAATTTGATTTTTCCATGTTCTATTCTCCTTGGTTGTTTAATCATTAAAGCATTCAATAAGCACAGTTTTTTTGATAAATTCGTGATATGGAGTAATTATTTGTGATTGTTGTGATAAAATAGAACGCATATTCTATTATTTGTGTTAATAAACAATTTTATGTGTGTCTATGACTATAACTGAAAATCCCCATCTCACCCAAACCTACGCCGACCACGGCCTTCGCTTTGCCGGCCCTGACCTTTTCGACTACACCATGATCTTCGATATCTCCGGCGGCGTCTATGACGGCCAACGCCTTAGAATCGAAAGCGCTTATCATCCTTGCTGCGGCACCCTGGAAGTAAACGCATCCCTCTTTGGCATCTACAAACGTTGGCGTAATAAACTTGATGGCTGCCTACAACATCAACGCGATGGGGGAGGAGATCGAGATTGTCCGGGCTGTTTGTAATCTCATGCTTTCCGCCTTTCGTTATAAGCCTTTAATACTTGGTCTTTATTGGCTATTCTGTAGCATTTTATTGAGCTGTATTTTGGCCTTATTTCCCCATCAAATATGAGGTTACCGTTTCGGTATCGCTTTAGCCTAAATGAGTTCCCGGCGTTTTTTTTCCTTATTTTCTCTGTCTGTTCCTCAATAATTGCCTGGTAATCATGGTCAAGCGCTATCCTTTGGATGGTGCTTATGTGTCGCTTCCACTTGTCCCGGTAATAATTGTTGGCTTCATTGTATGATTTCCCGGCTGGTACCGGATAGTTTTCGCTTATCTCATCCTCACCAATCCACTGACGCTCTGGGTACTCAATGCATAACCTGACTAACGTATTGATAAACAACAACGTTATTTTGATTCTGCTAATTCTCATGTTGTTCGCCTTCCTATTTATTATAACCCTTATTAGTGGGCTTCCTGGCCGGTGTTTCCGCCCTGGGGAATTTTTATTACGGAGACCACGGCCTTCGCTTCGCCAGCCCCGACGTCGTCGGCTACGATCAAGCGGCTGGCGAATTCAATTTTTACGACTGCGCACCAGAAAGCCCCGAGGGACGACGAAGCCTGTGCTACGATCAGGAAGCCCTGGAATCTCGGAAGAAAAACAAGCCGGCAGGCGGCGCCTCAGCGATAGCAGAAGCCATGGGCATCACGCTGTTAACGGAAGCAGAATATCGCCATCTGCAGACCCTTGGTGCGTTTGACACGACGACCTCGAGCTGGCTTGAAACGCCTTCGACGGTCAGGGCGTTGGGTGGTGCGACCTTTGGCGATCGGCGATATGACACCGTCTGGGTCTATCATAACGGTGCGGATTCTTACTATGTCGCCCGGGGTTTCCGCGGTTCGCTGAGGGTCTGAGCCCGGCATCAACGCCATTTGTTCATGTTTTTGAGTTAAAATTTAGCCAATCAAGCTTGTAAATACCTGTGTTAAATTAATATCATTTTTCAATGAAAATTGAACAGGGGAGGGAATGAATATGGATAAACTTGCAGATTATAAAAAGAAACGGGACTTTAAAAAGACGACCGAACCGGGGGATGAGGAAGTCAGCTTTGAGTGGGCGGAAGGGCGTCCGCTCTTTGTGATTCAAAAGCACCAGGCATCCAGCCTGCATTATGATTTCCGGATCGAGGTGGACGGGGTGCTCAAGTCCTGGGCGGTGCCCAAAGGTCCTTCCACGGACCCGAGCGTCAAACGATTGGCGGTGCCGACGGAAGACCACCCCCTGGGTTATGCCGACTTTGAGGGTGTGATTCCGGAGGGCGAATACGGCGGCGGGACGATGATCATTTGGGATCGCGGTATGTATCGCAACCTCAAGGAGGCGGATGAGCATGGTGAAGTGCCATCCCTCGAGGAACAAATTGAAGATGGGCATGTGACCATCTGGCTGGCGGGTGAAAAACTGCAGGGCGGTTACGCCTTGATCCGAACGGGCAAGGGTGAGAAGGCACGCTGGCTGCTGATCAAGATGGATGATGAAGGCGCCGATGCCCGGCGCAACCCGACGTCAACGGAACCCAACTCGGTCAAATCTGGGTTGAACCTGGAAGAAATGCGTGAAGCAGTTGAGAAGAAAGATTAAGCTCCTTAAACGAAAATGCGGTGCTTTTATCAAGCACCGCATTTCTCTAATAGAATAATTACCGTCTACTCAATGACTTCGACGTTTTGAGCCTGGGGCCCTTTATCGCCTTCTGCTACTTCGAATTCAACTCGCTGACCTTCGCGAAGGGTTCGGAAACCCTCAGCATTGATCGCCGAGAAGTGTACGAAAACGTCTTTTTCACCGTTATCGCGTTGGATGAAGCCGTAGCCTTTTTCGCCATTGAACCACTTGACAACGCCAAGTTCTCGTTCTGCCATGCTTGGAAACCTCCTTTTTACAATTTTCTACTCAACCTGCTAACGTACGTTCCAAACAAGAACAAAACGATGCTGTCTTATCGAACTTCCGTTAACCTACAACCACATTTATACTATGGAATTTTAAAGCCGTCAATATATTCAAACTGGAATTGGAAGCAAGTCAATTAGATTACAAGACAGCTAATCTTTGACCTACCCCCTGCCCCCTCCCTGAAGGGAAGGGGTTTAAAGTCCCTTGCTTTTACCAATACAAGTGAAAGGTAAAATTTCTATCTATGCCTGACCACCTCCCTGAATAGGCTTAAAGTCCCTTCCTTTTAGGGAAGGGATTTAGGGTTAGGTAAAAGATGAGTTTTAAAAGTCGATAATTGATCTGCGTTTTGATTGAAACAATCAGCAAAATCTTTCCTATGCAGTATTGAAAAATATCCGATTATAACCTACCCCCTCCCTGAAGGGAAGGGGTTAAAAGCATCCTACTTTTCAGGGAAGGGGATTACACCTGCTCGTTTTTTGCTTGCTTCTGGGCGCGTTTTAGTTCTCTGCCCTCCAGGACTTCCACAATACCGGCAAGCACCATCATCACAGCAGCGCCTTCGTCAAGGTTGCCGACAATCGGCAGGTTGTCGGGGATGAGTTCGAGGATGCCCATGGTGGGATTGAGTAAATAGGCGCCGCCGATCAAGCCTATCAGGTAGACCAGCCATCTTGGCCAGCCGCGTGATGAAAGAGGCTCCGATACAAACCGCATAAATCCTGAGGAACTTGAATTGTTTCGATCCTGGGGGGTATTGGTCATTTTGAGCTCCGAATTACTAGATTTTCTATATTTTTACCATAATTTTTTCATGCAAAGCCATTTATTCATGCCCAGAAGCTCGGTAGGTGCTCGCGATAAGTCACCAGGTAATCATCCAGCACCTGTTTTGCAACATCCATGTCCCGGATGACAGGATCCAGCAGCAGGGCTTGCAACGCCAAGCCCCGATCTCCCCGGACGACTGAATCCACGGTGAGGTGGCTGACGGTGATCTCCCGCCGCAGGAGTTCAGCAATGCCTTCGGGCATCTCTCCCACCGGGATGCCGGTAACGCCGCTGGCGTGGAGCAATCCGGGCAGCTCGACGATGGCACCCTCAGGGAGGTTCGGGACATATCCCCGGTTGGGAACGTTGACAGCTTCCCACACCAGGTCGCTGTCATTGAGGATGTTTTCGATGATCTCGATTGCGCCTTCGCTGAAATCCGGGATGAAGGTTTCAGGGTCTACCTGATTTTGGATTACTTTAGCCAGATTCTCCCATTGATCGTCTCTCTCCCGACTGCGCTGATCCCACTCATAGAGCTCAAGGTCATATTTCTCCCAGGGTTTGGACAGAGGATCGCTGACCCAGGGCAGATATTCGCACAGGTGTTCGTCGCCTGGGATGGGGAATAGGTCAAAGGCTTCAAAGACTCGCCGGGAGAGGGGCTCGAAAGCTTCTGGCATCGCCTTCCAGCGCTTGCGGAACAGGGGATACAGATCTTTACCGGTTTGACGGTCGCGCAGAGCGAGCATCCAGGTGAAGTGGTTGACGCCTGCTGCGGTGATCTTGACCTTCTCAAGGGCTTGCAGCGATGCGGATTTCATCCCGATGCTGTACTTTCGGCTGGCATGGGTGCTGGTGAAATTCCCCGGGATGCTGATATCCAGATCATCCGCCAGGGCTTTACCGACCATGGCATAGCCTGCACCGAGCTGGTGGCAGAGTCCGATGACTTTGATCTTGCTGTGGCGGTGGACGGCTGCACAAATGCGCTGCATGGGGTTGGTGAAATTGATGAACAAGGCGTCGGGACATAGCCTTTCCATGTCGTGCGCAATTTCCAGCACGGGCAAAATGTTACGAGCAGCATGGGCAAAGCCGCCCGGGCCGCTGTTTTCAGCGTAGGGTTGGCGCAGACCGTATTTGAGTGTAATGTTATAGTCAGACTCCCACAGACCTTCACGGGGACCGACCTCGATCGCATTGATCACAAATTGTGCGCCAGCCAGGGCGTCACGGTGATCGGTTTGTGCGCTGATGCGCATGCTGCTGCCCCAAACCTCATTGAGCCATGAGACAAGATTTAGCATAATCTCCAAATGAGCTTCATTCCAATCTACGAGGACCAGCTCGCTGCCATTTAAGGTTTCACTGCGTAACAGCGAGACCAGTGTGGTGATGCCAAAGGAGTAACTGCCAGCGCCAATACAAACGATTTTTGTAGGATGAGCCATTTTTATGCCTTTGCTGCTGTTGATTTTGATCGGATATAAACGTCAATCGATTGGGCGGCACGCCGGCCAGCGCCCATCGCCAGGATCACCGTTGCACTGCCTGTGACAATATCACCGCCGGCAAAGACGCCGGGCATGCTGGTCGCCAGGTTGTCATCGACGATGATGTTTCCCCATTTATTGCATTTGATTTCAGGGCTTGTACTCGACAAAATGGGGTTGGGACCGTTGCCTATCGCCACGATCACAAGGTCAACCGGCATATCGTATTCTGAGCCTTCTATGGGGATGGGGCGTCGTCGCCCGGAGGAATCCGGCTCTCCCAGTGCCATGCGGATCAACTGCATGCCCGTCACATGACCCTGGGCGTCACCGATGAAAGCGGTGGGGTTGTTCAGAAAATGAAACTCAATGCCTTCCTGTTGTCCGTGCTTGATTTCTTCTCTACGTGCAGGCATTTCATGTTCGGTTCGCCGGTAGATGATGCTCGACTTTTTCGCGCCAAGCCGAAGGGCAACGCGTGCAGAATCCAGCGCGGTGTTGCCGCCGCCAATCACTGCAACATGCTTGCCGTGGCAGTCGATCATTGGGGTATCATATTCAGGGAATTTATAGGCTTTCATCAGGTTGACGCGCGTCAGAAATTCATTTGAAGAATAAACCCCCACCAGGTTTTCACCTGGGACGTTCATGAAATAAGGCAAGCCCGCACCCACGCCGATGAAGATGGCATCAAAACCAAGGCTATTGAACAAGTCATCGAGGGTGTAGGTTTTGCCGATGACCGTATCTGCCTGGAATGTGACGCCCTTCGCCGCCAGGGCATCAATCTCCTCGTTGACGATTTCTTTCGGCAGACGAAATTCAGGTATGCCGTAAGCCAGGACACCGCCAAAGGTGTGGAAGGCTTCAAATACGGTCACCTGGTAACCCAGATTAACCAGATCACCAGCGCATGCCAGCCCAGAAGGACCTGAGCCAACAACAGCCACTTTTTTGCCTGCTTTTTTTGGTTTGGTTAAACCAGTATGTTTCTGATCCCCATATTGGCGGTCGTAATCTGTTGCGAAGCGTGCCAGGGCACCGATAGCAATTGGTTCGCCGCGCTTGCTGAGGATGCATACCCCTTCACACTGGTTTTCCTGGGGGCATACCCTGCTGCACACCGCTGCCAGTACATTGTCCTGCTTGATGATTCTGGAAGCCTGAACATACTCCCCGGCAGTGATTTGTTGAATGAAGTCCGGGATTTTGACACCTACAGGGCAGCCATCCACGCATTTCGGGTTGCGACAGATCAAACAGCGCTGCGCTTCGATTTGTGCCTGTTCTTCTGAAAGCGCCAGACTGACTTCATTGAAATCACCGTTGAGGTCGAGACGTGGACGTACTGCCATCTCCGGTCGGGATGATTTTACCAGTGATTGGGTGTCTTCCAGCTTTGCCATGGCGACTTCAAGCGCGCACTGCTCTTCATGCACGTAGGTTTTGTTTCGCTGGAGGATGTTCTCGAAATCCACCAGGAAACCGTCGAAATCCGGCCCGTCAACGCAGGTGAACCGGACCTGGTCGCCAATGGTGACACGGCATCCCCCGCACATGCCGGTCGCGTCGACCATGATCGGATTCAGGCTGACGAAGGTTTGGATCCCAAGCGGGCGGGTGATGTTTACCACAGCCTGCATCATCAACAAGGGTCCGATCGCCAAAACATAGTCGATGTGTTTCCCTGCATCGATCAAATCTTGCAAGACCTTTGTGACAAAGCCTTTTTCTCCATAACTGCCGTCATCCGTGCAGATCAAAACCTCATCCGCAATTTGCCTGATTTCATCTTCCAGGATGACTTTTGATCGGGTCTTTGCACCAATGATGACTGTGACGTGGTTCCCCGCAGCTTTGAGGGCTTTTGCCTGGGGGAAACTTACCCCTGTGCCAACGCCTCCACCAATGACCACCACATGCCCAAAGTTTTCGATCCTTGAGGGGGCTCCCAGGGGCCCCACCAGGTGTTGTATCACGTCACCAGCTTCGAGCTGGTTCATTTCGATTGTGGATTTTCCCACGCCCTGGATAACCAGGGAGATCGTCCCGGCTTCAACATCTGAATCCACAATGGTCATTGGGATTCGTTCTCCGGTTTCAGTGACTTGAACGACCGCAAATTGACCTGCCTGGCGATTTTGTGCGATAGCGGGTGCACTGATGATGAATTTTTTGATATCTGGCGCTATGAATTTTGCATCAATGATCGTATGAAAGGGCATTAGCATCCTTTAGTAGAAATGTGATAACACCGCGATGATTATAAGTCAATTGGCTTGTTTGTGAAGCTGAATTTATTCACTAATCGCGAGCCAAATCGTCACATTATCTGGTTCAGTCGTTTTCCCCGTCAGTCATGACTTTAAAACACCAGTAATTGATCGTGGCTTCCCCCAAGCCCATGTCATATTGCAAGCAATATAAGCCGTTATCCAATGCTGAAATTGGTCGAATGAGTTCTGACTCTCCTTTGCCCGGATAAACATTGAATGGCACATAATCACCATTCTGATAGATCAGCTTCATTTGTTCTGGATTGGCAGCATCCTGCAAGAGAACGAGTACCGGTTTGTCTGTCGTACTGGTTGGGATGCCTTCTTCAGAGTTTGGCAAGCCTTCATATGCCCGGATGTCAAAAAAAGCATCGTTTTCATATAGGAACACCCCGGGATACGGCGGTGGGGCGGCCATGTCGGGACGGTTCGAAGACAGAAATGCAATGGGAAGGTCAAATTCAAATATGGCGCTCGCTGCTAAAATACCGATGATCGAAAACACAATGACAACAACACCCAGCAGGCCAATTTCAAAGGGGGTGAGCCTGTTTGTGTCATTCGCAATCTTGGATTTTTTGGACTCATTCTCAGAAGCGTCCTGGAATTTTAGAATTTCTGAAGGTGAAATCTTGCTCCATCCAGAGAAATTCTCCCGTTTTTTTGCATCCTCGGATGATGGGAATGGCGAGATGGGGCGGGTGTGATCGGAAAGGTGGTCATTGTTTTTGCCGGATTGGTCCTGTTTTCGCTTTTGAAGGTATGACATGCCGCGCTGCGCCGGGATGTTGTGAGGGTCAATATCCAGGGCTTTTTCAAGAAAAATTTCCTGCTTGCCAAGGTCATCGATGATGGCAGCAATCCATACCCAAACATCAGCGTTTTGTGGTTCTTCAATGATTGCATCTTTCAAATGTTCAAGCGCGGTGTCCATGCGCCCGGCTTTTGCTGCGTTGATGCCATTTTGTAATGAGCTTGCCATGCGTTCTCCAGGTTATCTGATGATCGGCAAAAATTATTACACCAGGATAATTTTACCACAGCGGAGAGTCGTCATAGAAGTTCAAAAACCCTTCCCTTCAGGGAGAGGGCAGGGGGTAGGTCAAATCTGAATTTTTGCATAAATAGGCTACATAGGAAAAAATGATTTCGTAGATTTTTTATAAAACTGCCTAAATCTATTTTTGACATTGTTCTAAAATAACTTCCAGAACAGCATCGATATTTTCAATCACGTCTGAATTATAAAAGTGAAGCACCCTCAAACCAAGACTATTCAAGAATTCGTCTCGTCTTTGGTCATACTCGACCTGATCCCAGTGCCCACTGCCGTCTACTTCCACAACCAGGTTTGCAGAATGACAATAAAAATCAACGATGTATGGATCTATGATTTGTTGACGTCGAAAATGGAAATTAGCTAAATTATTCTTGCGTAAATGATACCAGAGTTTACTTTCTGCTGGTGTCATATTACTACGCATTGCTTTTGCACGGGCATTGAGTTCGGGTGAGATATGTTGATTGGTGATGATGTGTTTATTGCGCATTGAAGTTGGCTATGATGAACTTTGTATTTAA
>LDZU01009888.1_pt1 | contig 22519 bp, 22 predicted proteins | sample 615531 | NCBI WGS metagenome assembly LDZU01 (sample SAMN03408293, study PRJNA278302) | terrestrial metagenome | isolation source: oil reservoir sample SB2 | place: USA: Alaska, North Slope, Schrader Bluff formation | collected 2011-09 | reverse complement strand
CCCGCAACATTTACTATTACTAAGGTCATTGCAGGCCGCAGACTTTCGGACTCGTATCCGGATCCGCTAAAAATGACGCTGTTTGTCTCGTTATATGAAAAAGAGTAATGCCCAGAATTATATCCGGAGAATTTGGCGGTCTGGTGATCAAAACACCGGGGTATGAGCTCCGCCCTACATCCGATAAAGTAAAAGAATACATTTTTAATGTCATTCGGGACTGGGAAGGGAAGACAGTGGCGGATCTTTTCGCAGGCTCAGGTTCTCTCGGTCTGGAAGCATTGTCACGGGGAGCTGCATCTGTGGATTTTGTGGATAAACATCCCCTGTCTATCCGGATGATTACTGAAAATATGGCAAAATTGGACCTTGACCACAAGGAAATACGCCGTTTCAAAATGAATGCTCGAACCTTTTGTTCACATTATACAGAGCATTATGACCGGATTTTGGCAGACCCGCCATACAAGCTCAGGCTGGACGCGTCATTCTTTCAGAGTGTTTCAACAGCCCTGAAAGAAGGGGGATTGTTTATTCTGGAGTTTTCGATCCGTGAAACAAATCAGATCCTGACGGATATGAACATGGTAAAAGAAAAAGTATTCGGTGAAACAGGAGTCCGGATTTATGAAAAATGAACGGGTTGCCGTGTATCCCGGGACTTTTGATCCCATCACTTATGGTCACCTGGATATCATTGAAAGAGCCGCAAATCTTTTTGATAAGGTGATTGTCGCTATTGCGATAAATAAAAACAAAACAGCTCTTTTCAGTGTAAACGAACGGAAAGAGATGGTGGAAAAATCCACGGAACATCTAAAGCAGGTGGAAGTGGTAACTTTTCAGGGACTCAGCGCCCGTTTTTCAGAAAAAATGAATGCAGTGGCGCTTATACGCGGTCTTAGGGCTGTTTCCGATTTTGAATATGAGTTTCAAATGGCATTGATTAATCGGAAAATCGGTAAAAACACTGAAACCGTTTTTTTAATGCCAACAGAAAAAAATACCTATCTCAGTTCTTCCGTTGTCCGGGAAATTGCCTCTTTCCGGGGAGATGTATCCCCCTTTGTGCCGAAATTTGTCAAACAGAAACTAGAGGAGAAATTCAAAAAATGAATCCACTTGAACACATCAGAAAACGTGCCATAGAAGAAACCGATATTCATCTTGTACTTCCCGAAGGGAATGACCCCCGTGTGTTACAGGCCGCCATGACCATTGAAAAAGAGCATATTGCACGTGTGACTGTTTTGGGAGATGAAAACCAGATTTTGAAAACGGCATCCGGTGCGGGTATCAAACTCAATGCTTTGCGGATGATCAATCCCCTGGATAGTGAATATCTTGAAGATTTCGGCCGGGAATTTTATGAACTTCGAAAGAAAAAAGGGATCAGCACCGAAGACGCCCTGGATGCAGTGAAAGACACAACATTTTTCGGAGCCATGATGTTGCGGAAAGATCTGGCAGATGCCTGTATCAGCGGGGCGGCCAATGCCACATCCCATGTGATCAGAGCCGCTGTCACTGTTGTGAAAACCAAACCCGGGATTTCCCTTATGTCCAGTGATTTTCTCATGTTTTCGCCGGATGGAGATAAAATCTATTCCTTTGCAGATTGTGCTGTGAATCCAGATCCGAACAGCGAGCAACTGGCAGATATAGCGTATGCCACCGCCATGACCCATCAGCAGATTTTTAATGTAGAGCCGGTTGTCTCTCTTTTAAGTTTTTCCACAAAAGGCAGCGCGGCCCACGATCTGGTGTACAAAGTGGAACGGGCTTTGAAAATTGCTCAAGATAAATATCCTGATTTGAAAATTGACGGCGAACTCCAGGTGGATGCATCTATTGTACCGGAGATTGGAGAAAAAAAGGCACCCGGGAGTCCTGTGGCCGGTCATGCGAATGTATTGATTTTCCCCGATCTCAATGCAGGAAATATTGGCTATAAGCTTGTTCAGCGCCTGGCAGGCTATGAAGCGGTCGGTCCGGTTCTCCAGGGACTGAAAAAACCCATGCATGATCTGTCCAGAGGCTGCAGTGCGGAAGATATTGTTAATCTGGCTGCTGTTACAGCGCTTCAAACTTTAAGCAGAGGTAAATGATGCCCACATATCGTTATCAGTGCGAAAAATGCGGGGAAATTTCCGAAGTGTTCCAGAAGATGAGCGATCCTCCCTTAAAGCGATGTCAGAATTGCAGAGGAAACCTTGTCAGGTTGTTATCACCTGGTGCTGGTTTTATCCTGAAAGGGGAGGGCTTTTATGTGAATGATTACAGAAAAAAATTGCAATCCCCGCAGGTGGAAAAAAAAACGCCGAAAAATGATACAGAAAAAAATGCTACACCCTGTACGGATCACAAAAGATGAACTTTGTTGATTTTACAGAAATTCAGGTTCAGGCCGGTAAGGGTGGAGATGGATGTGTTAGTTTCCGTCGGGAAAAATATATCCCCAAGGGAGGACCTGACGGTGGAGACGGTGGAGACGGCGGTCACGTGATTATCCGGGCTACGACACAACTCCATACCCTCCAGGATGTGCGGTACCATAAGAAATATCATGCCGGAAACGGAAAGCCGGGACAGGGAAATAACTGTTCAGGCCAAAAAGGCAAGTCTGTTGTGATTCGTGTGCCCGCCGGGACACTGGTAAGAGATGCTGTAAACCATGAACTTATTGCAGATCTGGTTGAAGAAGGGCAGGAGGTGGTTGTTGCCCGGGGTGGCAGCGGCGGTTGGGGTAATCAGCATTTTGCATCCTCCGTGAACAGAGTCCCCAGACATGCCAATCCCGGAACAGCAGGAGAATTCAAGAAAATTCAGCTAGAACTGAAAGTGTTGGCAGATGTGGGGCTGGTGGGATTCCCCAATACCGGAAAAAGCACCCTTTTGTCCGTTCTCTCCGCTGCAAAACCGAAAATCGCCGATTATCCCTTTACCACTCTGGTCCCAAATCTGGGTATCGTCAAATATGGAGAGTATAAATCATTTGTCATGGCCGATATTCCGGGACTCATTCGCGGGGCACATGACGGGAAGGGTCTGGGTGATCGCTTTTTAAAACATATTGAGAGGACCCGGATACTTGTCTTTTTGATTGATATTCATGATGAAAACCCGCAAGAAAGCTATCAGACCCTTCTCGATGAATTGAAGGCCTTTGATCCCCAATTACTTGAAAAAAGTCGGATAGTGGTTTTTTCAAAGTGTGATCATGAAACGGAAGAAAAAATGGCAGCTGAAAAACGCTTTCTGAAGGATATGTTTACCATTTCAGCCGTCACAAAGCGGAATTTAAACACCCTCATCCATCAGATAAACAATATATTATAATAGTATCAAAAAATATTGTAAATACTGAATTATTTTTTAATTAAAAAATTCATTTCTTAGATTTCTGCATGTTTGATCCTCAAAGTATTCTAAAGGTTATGTGCGTGGAAGGGATGGGGCCGCGCCTTTTCCGAACACTTCTGGAGCGCTGCAAAACTCCTGAGGCGATTCTTGTACATCTGGAAAGTGGAGACAACACCCTGCCCGGTCAGCTTGTGCAATCCGTCCGGAGAAGAAATTATGAAAAATTTTATGACATGCATCATCGCTGGGTGAAAAAGAGCGGAGCCCGAATCATCTCTTATGAGGATCCGATATATCCCGATATTTTAAAGCATATTTATGATCCACCGCCTATTCTGACCTGTATGGGTGAATGGGATTCGTCGGACCGGAATGCCCTTGCCATCGTAGGGACCCGCCATCCGGATGTCTATGGAAAGCGGATAACCCGGGAATTGGCTCAGGCTGCCGTGGATTTGAACATCACGTTGGTCAGTGGATTGGCAAAAGGTGTGGATTCTATTGCCCATTATACGGCTGTCCGTGCCCAAAAGCGGACCATTGCCGTTTTAGGTACACCACCCCATATCATTTATCCTGCTGAAAATAAGGCTTTAGCCCGTCAGATTTCGCAAAACGGGGTTATATTATCGGAATTTATTGTGGGACATAAAACCACACCAGGGTGTTTTGTCCGGAGAAACCGCCTGATCAGTGGATTGTGTAGAGGTGTGATTGTGACCCAGGCCGGTGATTCCAGTGGTGCCCTTGCCACAGCCTACAGTGCCAATGAACAAAACCGCGAGGTCTTTGCCGTTCCGGGGAATGTGTTGTCCGGCCATCACGAAGGTTGCCACCGGCTGATTAAAAGCGGGGCTAAACTGGTTGAAAAATTTGAGGATATCCTTGACGAACTACCCGTCCTGAAATCCAAAGCATCCCAAATGAATCTCCTGGTGGAAGCGGCAGAAATGGAAAACATGACTGAGACGGGAAGGGCTGTTATGGATTGTTTAAACCGTGAGCCGGTACATGTGGATCAAATCCTGGAAAAAACACGGCTCGATCATGGAAAATTGATGAGTGTGCTTCTCCAATTGGAATTAAAAGGATATATTCAACAGTTACCGGGTAAATTCTATATTCGGAAAATATAGGGAAGAGATGTCATGTTCTCACGACGTAAAACCCGTCTAGTGCAGGTTGGTAATGTTGGTGTTGGTGGTGATGCCCCCATTTCGGTTCAGAGTATGGTGAACACTCTGACCACTGATATTGACCAAACAGTTTCCCAGATACACCACCTTGAAGAAGCAGGATGCTCCATTGTACGGGTAACCGTTCCCGACAAAGCCTCAGCAAAGGCTTTACCGGCGATTTTGAAACGCATATCCATTCCATTGGTGGCTGATATTCACTTCGATTATCATCTGGCCCTGATGGCAGTGGATTCCGGTGTGCAAAAAATCCGGATCAATCCTGGAAATATTGGAAGCAGTGAACGGATCCGGGAAGTATTGAGGGCTTGTGAAGCGGCAAAAATTCCTATCCGGATCGGTGTGAATTCCGGCTCTCTGGAACGGGATGTTATGGAGAAATACGGTGAACCCACAGCTCAGGGAATGGTTGAAAGCGGTGAGAAACATCTGAAGATTTGTTATGACTATGGATTTGAGGATGTGATTGTTGCCCTGAAATCATCAAATGTTTCCATGATGATTGAAGCGAACCGTTTATTTGCCGGGAAGTATGATGTTCCACTTCATTTGGGTGTTACGGAAGCAGGGCCTAAAGGCAGTGGAAGCATAAAATCAGCTGTCGGCATTGGGGCTCTTTTGGCAGAAGGCATTGGAGATACGTTAAGAGTATCTCTCTCTTCAGATCCTCTGGATGAAGTAAAAGCCGGTTATCAGATATTAAAAGCACTGGGATTTCAACGGCAGGGTGTGAACCTTATCAGTTGTCCGACCTGTGGACGGATGAGTTTTGACCTTGTCCGCATTGCCTCTGAAATAGAAGCCCGTACCTCACATATTAAAGAGGCAATAAAGGTAGCCATTATGGGTTGTGTGGTAAACGGTCCGGGTGAAGCTCGGAAAGCGGATGTCGGAATAGCAGGTCTGGATAAGGGTAAGGCAAGGCTCTATATTCATGGGGTTGCAAAGGATATTATTGCTGAAAAGGATATCATTCCCCGTGTATTGGATGAAATTGATCAGTTGATCAATGATGATATGCGCTGACGAACTTCGTATTCAATACGGAGTGCGTTTTCTTCATCTCCCGTATGACGGTATAAATCGGATAATTTAACAAGTTGTCGTAAGGTGTTGCTGTGTGTTTTCCCCCATAACGCCTCACTGGTATTTGCTGCAAGAATTTGGTAACTCACAGCCTTAAGGGGTTCATTCAATATCATGCTTAATTCTGATAATCCGCCGTAAATCTTTTCCAGTTCCGGTGTATACACACCTGTGGACGGATCCAAAAGATTCAGTGCCGCTTCGTAGTGATTTCGAGCGGTGGGTACTGCCTTTTGACCCCGCATATTCCTGGCGGCGATGATAAGGAGTCTTGCTTCTTTTTGTTTGGAAACATCGTGTCTGTTGCTGGCAATCTCTAATCCCAACTCAGCGGTCTGACGGCCTAAATGATAATTTCCCAAATGATAGTATACGGTAGAAAGCAGATATAGTGGATCTACCAAACGGGGTGAGGTACTTCCGTAATGATTTTCCAGGATTTTAACAGCCCATTGTATATAGCTTAGTGCACTTTCATATTTTTCGTAGGCTGTATAATATAGAGCCTGGTCAAAATATAGCTGTCCCAGTTTTTCCGGCGAAATTTGATCACGATGCCTATGGGCTTTTAGATATTCCAGCAATTCGGCATTGATGGCAAGGGCGCCCCGGATATCATTCAGCCGATGTAAAAAACGACTGTAATCCCTGTAAATGGTATATGTCTGTTGGATGTCTGCCTGATCCAGATCCCGAATCATGGAGAGACAACGGGAATAGAAATGATCGGCTGTTTCATGCTTTTTTAATTGATCATTGATGGAAGCCAGAAGATAAAGGGATTGTAAAATTCTGTATTGGTCCACTTCTTCAAAATGCCGTGCAGCGTTTAGAGATATCGATGCATGCCGTAATGCTTCCTGGTAATGGCCTTGACGATATAACATCTGTCCGCGTGCGTAGGATTCATCCCAGGATTCGCGATTGTTACACCCGAAAATAAGTAAAAATAGAAAAATAAAGGCAAATCCACGCACCAGACCGGGATATATATTCACCAAACGACTACCCCATGAATGCATAACCCTGCAAGGATTACATGTATAGTTGGCATTCTTAGGTAAGGGAGGAATCCGGGAGATTGTTGTTCTTTGATTCATGGTTTTAGTTTATGTAGTACAGTTTATGACAGGCTTTTTTGCTGTTATATTTTAACCAATTTATTTACATTCACCACTATGAAAAACGAACGTAAAAGATCGGAAATATTTGACCGGATGGGTCTAACCCGGAAAAACCTGTATTTTTTTGCGGCAGGTATTATCAGCATCCTTTTAGGTTATTTTTCTCTGGCTATTGGTGAGACCAACGATGTATGGTCTTTGACAATCGGCCCTATATTGCTGGTTCTGGGGTATGTTGTGCTCTTGCCCATTGCTCTTGCCTATAAAGATAAGAGCCACCTTCCGGAAAAATAACGTCCTTCGGGAAAAGAATCCGTAATGATTATTGCTGGGGGTTCTTTTTGTTTTTATCCTTTTTTCAGGGATCGGATGGGTGAAGCTGAATTTGTCAAAACGTTCGGGATACCGAAGCAGATGGAACAGGAAACTGAAAATTCATGTCCCAAACACATCAAAAAAAGGCCATATTGTTTGATTTCGACGGGGTTGTTGTCAATTCTGAACAAATATATGAAGAATATACCCGGGATCGGTTTTTACAGTATGGAATCCAGATTCCTCCTTCAGAATGGTCACTCTTCAAAGGAATCAGCACAGATGTCTTTTTTAAACTGGTCAAAAGCCGTTTCCTGCCGGATATTGATGTTCGGGAACTGAGAGAGGAATGGCAGGTAGGTTTGCGGGAAACCATGCGGAAGAAACTGGCTTATACGCCCTATTTTTGTCATTTTTATCAGAAAATTTCTTCCTACTTTAAAACGGCTCTTGTCACATCATCCCAGCGGGAAATGATAGACTGGATTTTCCAGAATACACTGATTGAAAATGTCTTTTCCCTCATCGTTACGGCGGATGATGTAAAAAACACAAAACCCCATGCAGAACCTTATTTGAAAGCATCGGAAAAACTCGGTGTGGCCATTCAGGATTGTATTGTAATTGAAGACAGTCTTAGGGGGATCAAAAGCGGTAAAGAATCGGGTGCTTATGTGATCGGCATTACCACAACCCATTCCCGTCACGAAATGAAAGATGCCGATATGGTGATTGATTCATGGAACGACCTGAGTCTGGAAAAATTATGGACGATATGACAGATCAGACGATTGTGCTGGCTGGTGATCTGGTGATCCTGACAAATCCTGAAGACAGCCATGCCTCTTTTTTTTATGAACTTGCCTCGGATGAACAACTGCGATATTACAGTTCTGATGAACCATTTCGCAAACCGCAACCGGAAGAATTCATCTATTATTATTTAACACGACTTATGCCGGCCACAAGGTACTATTTACCTTTTGTCATTCTGGATAAAGACACGGGGCAGCCCGTCGGTCAGATTCATGCCGGACGGATTGATCATGACAATCAAAATTGCATGATAGGTTTTGAAATTCACCCCAGGTCTCAGCAACGCGGATATGGTACAGATGCGGTGGAAACACTTCTGGATCACCTTTTCTTCGATATGAAACTCCACCGGGTTGGAGCTGAAGTGTATGAATATAACCAGGCCAGCCGGAAAGTATTGAAAAAGCTCGGGTTTTCCCGGGAAGGCAGACTGACGGAATGGCTTTACAGAAAGGGAAAATACTGGGATAAACTCCTTTATGGCATTCTTAGGAATGAATGGATAAATTCGACTGATGATGAATAATAAACTGTTCAGATATCTATTATCATTTGATCGTCGTTTATGGGTGCTCATGCTGGGCTGGTTTGTCAGTTCCCTTGGATTTGGAGCGGTTGTTCCCTTTGTAAGTATCTATTTTCATACAGAATTGGGTGTTTCCATGAGCCTTATCGGCTCTTTTTTTTTGATTGCTGCAGTTCTACGGAGCAGCTCACAGATAATAGGCGGTGAGTTGTCGGACCGGGTCGGAAGGCGCCGTTTACTGATTATTTCCCAGGCCAACCGCGCGGCTGTTTTCATTGCCACAGGTGTGGCAATCGCTTTCCAGGCAGGATTCTGGGTGATTAGCGGAATATTATTGTTGAATTACTTGCTCTCATCCTATTTTCAGCCTGTGGCCAGTGCCATGATTGTGGATCTGGTTCCAAAAGAAAAAAGGGTGGAAGGGTATTCGGTACTACGGACCGCTGGCAATGCCGGCTGGGGTACAGGTCCTGCCATCGGGGGATTTCTGGCCTATTACGGATATGAATACCTTTTCTATTTCTGCGGAATCAGTGCCTTGATTTCAGGTATCCTTATCTGGGCTTTTGTCGGCGAAACCTTTCGGAAATCTGAAAAATCATCTCCTGAATCCTTCATGGCCTCTTTCAGTGTCCTCAAAAACAATCCAACTTTCAATGTCTTTATGATTTCTGCTTTACTCCTTTTTCTTACCATGGGACAGCTGGTTTCCACGCTGTCAGTATATATGAGCAAAACCCTGGAATTCTCTTCCCGGAGTATCGGCTGGGTTTATACCTACAATGCCTTGCTTGTAATCCTATTCCAGATTCCGGTCAGTCGGATGATACGGAAAATCAACATGTTCAAACTCATGATCATCGCCTCATTTCTTTATTTCATCGCCTATGCCCTCATGGGCTGGGTGAATACGTACCCTCTGATCCTGCTTATGATTACAATTATTACAAGTGGTGAAATTATCGGAATCCCAACGGGAAATACGATTGTCAGTTATATGTCCCCCGAAGGAAAACACGGACGATACCAGGGAATCTATAGTTTGGCAACTACACTCGGCTGGTCTGTCGGTCCCTTTATCGGCGGTGTGAGTATGGATTTAATTTCGAATCCCAGAGTTTTATGGTTTGTACTATCTCTCTTCAGCTTTATGGCTGTCTGGGGATTTGTATGGCTAAAACATCATGAAAAAGCCTGCTGCGGATCTGATGAACCGCTATAACATTTCAAATTTATGTTGCGGATCACGAACCGTTAAAACAGGTACCGGTGATTTCCGAACCACTTTTTCTGCGGTTGATCCGAAAAGAATATGTGAAATACCTGTCAGTCCGTGGGTGGACATGATGATAATATCAAATTTTTCCTCTTTGGCACATCGGATAATTTCTTCAAAAGATCGTCCATACCGGATAATCGGTGTCGCTTTGATCTTATCCGGGATTTTTTCACGAATGATTTTATCCAGGGATTCCTGTGTGTATTCCCTGGACCTTTTTTCCAATTCGGCGATATCATAACTTTCCCAGGTGAAATCAGTAGGCGCGATAATAGGTTCAATCACATGTAAAAGCCCAATTTCCGCCTTGAATTTATCAGCAAATTCAACGGCATAGATCACGGCATAGTGGGCATAATCGGAAAAATCAGTTGTCAAAAGGATCTTTTTTATCTTCATAGTCATGTCCTCCTTTAAAATTATAATATTAATAATTTTCTTTTAAATCAACATGGAGTTTCCAAATAAAAAACACCCAAGCGGGAGAAAAGCCCGGGTGTTTTTTGATAACGAAATGAAAAGAATTACTTCGTCAGAACTCACACATGTTTGTCCGCATAGTCAAAGCCTGTCTGAAACGCTTTCTGATTGATTTCGTGAAAGGCTTTGTTTTTCAGAATCCGGGGAAGGACCCAGCGAATGTAGCGATCACTGAAGATCTGTTTTTTAAGATATGCAAAGATTCCCATGATTATCATATTTGCTGCTTTTGTACTTCCCAGTTTATCAGCCATTTCCGTCGCAGGCAGGCCGATAACCCTTACATCATCCCGGGAGGGAGGCGTGTCTATCAGGCCACTGTCGTAAATAATCGTTCCGCCGCTCACTACGTCATTTTCAAATTTTTCCAGTGAGGGTTTATTCATGACGATTAGGGTTGTTGGATTGGCAACCAAGGGAGCCCCAATCCGTTTGTTGGAGATTTTTACACTGCAATTGGCCGTACCACCCCGCATTTCCGGACCGTAGCTTGGCAGCCAACTGACTTCATACTGATGTCCCATGGCGACGTTGGCAATGACATATCCCAGACTCAAGAGTCCCTGACCTCCAAATCCGGCAATTTTTAACTCCTCATAAAAATTGCCTTTTTCAGGTGTGGGAACAATATCCTCTTTTTCGGATAAATGACTGATATCCATTAATTTATGGTAATCTTCAGGTGATGGGATTTCCTGTTTGATGACGATGGACTCCCGTTCTTCGATGACATCTTTAAAAACTCCGGGGAGAAAATACTTGGATAGGACAGAATCGATCCAGTTTTTTGCCTCCTGAGGGGTCATTTTCCACCCGGTGGGGCACCCAGAAAGAACTTCCACAAATGAAAATCCTTTATGGTCGATTTGAGCCTTCAGAGCTTTCCGAACCGCCTTACGGGTTTTTGCAATGTTTTTGGCATCTGTCAGCATGCATCGTTCAACATAAACCGGTGCTTCAAGTGTGGCGATGATTTCTGACATCCGGATAGGGAATCCTTCATTGTGACTGTTTCTGCCGTATGGAGTGGTTGTTGTTTTTTGTCCGACCAATGTGGTCGGTGCCATCTGCCCACCGGTCATACCATAAATCGCGTTATTGATGAAAAAGACGGTCATGGCTTCACCCCGGTTTGCCGCCTGGATGATTTCATTGGCACCAATGGCTGCCAGATCACCGTCTCCCTGATACGAAATAAGAATGGAATCCGGATTTGCCCGTTTGTAACCGGTTCCGACTGCCGGTGCCCGACCATGGGCACTTTGAATGTTGCCTGTATCAAAATAGTAATAAGCAAAAACTGAACATCCGACGGGACTTACAAGTACCGTTTTATCCTGGATACCAAAATCGGATATGGCCTCGGCGATCAGCTTATGGAGTATTCCATGTCCACAACCCGGACAATAGTGGGTTGCTTTTAATTCCGAATCACCTTTACGTACAAACGTGTCGTAAAAGGTCTCGGGTTTTTGAAGAACTTTATTGTGTTGAATTGTCATAACTGCCTCATATTTTTCATAATTTCCGCACTAATCTCCTTAATGGTTGGAAGATTACCTCCCATCCTTCCATAATATAGAACGGGTTTTCGTCCGTTCACGACCAGTTTCACATCATCCACCATCTGCCCGTTATTCAATTCAAACACATTGAAAAAACGAACGTTCTTTTTTGAGGCATAAGCATCAATGATTTTCTTGGGGAAGGGGAAGAGGGTGATGGGACGGATCAGTCCCACAGGTATGCCTTCTGCCCTCATTTCATCCACAACAGACTGAAGGAGGCGGCTTACAATCCCAAAGCCACACAAGAGTATTTCGGCATCATCACTCCGGTACTCTTCACAGCGGACCTCTTTTTCCTCGATGATGGCATATTTTTTCTGAAGTTTTTGATTATGGACTTCCAGACGATCCGGGTCGAGTTCTATGGAAGAGATGAGATTCTCACGGGTTTCTGCCGTGGCTTTTACAGCCCAGTCTTTTTTGGGGAAAGAAGTTACCGGCTGAGGAAATTTAACCGGCTCCATCATTTGTCCGATGGTCCCATCCGCCATGATCACCGTGGGATTCCTGTATTTATCAGCCAGCTCAAAGGCCAGCATAGTTAGGTCACACATTTCCTGGGCACTGTTGGGTGCCAGGACGATCAATTTGTAATTTCCGTGACCACCTCCTTTGACAATCTGATTGTAATCTCCCTGTTCCGGCGCAATATTGCCAAGCCCTGGTCCACCCCGGGTAATATCTACAATCACACAGGGTAATTCAGAACCAGCCAGGTAAGAGATGCCTTCCATTTTCAGGCTGATACCCGGACTGGAGCTGGCAGTCATACACCGGATTCCACTGGAAGCCGCACCATAAAGCATGTTGATGGCCCCGATTTCACTCTCCGCCTGAAGAAAGGTCCCTCCGACTCTTGGGAATAGCAGAGCCGATCCTTCTGCTATTTCACTGGCAGGGGTGATGGGATATCCGAAAAAATTCCGGCAACCTGCCAGCAAGGCCCCCCTCACAACCGCATCATTTCCTTTTATGAGTACTTTTTTCATAAAACCCTCACGATATGGGATTTAAACATTCGGTACAAAGAACGACATCTTTTCCATTCTTTCCATGATACACTTTGGTTTCTTTTTTACACACCGGGCACATGGCATTTTCCGGCCAGGTATTCCAGCCCTTAAAAACGGTGATTGCTCCCGGCTCCGGACAGGTATAATAACAAATTCCACAACCGGTACACCCTTCTCCGGTGTACGTTGCCGGTTTGTATCCCATGTGGTTCAGTTTTTCGGCCAGTTTGAGCACATGGTCCGGACAGGCTTCAATACATAACTGACAACCCTTGCATTCCGATGCCCTGATGATCACGTGGCCCTTTGATATGCTCATTTTATCTCCTTAGGTTTGACGTTTTTAGACGATCAGACGTCTAGAGGTTGAGACGTTATAAGTTGCAGGTTAATCCCTCCCTCCATTATACCCTCAAATTTCTCTCCCAGGCGGCTTTTTCCAGCTCTTCCCGGTATTTGGGATGAGCGATGTTGATCAGGGCTTTTGCTCTCTCCCGGAAAGATTTACCATGGACGTAAGCCACGCCGTATTCCGTAACGATATAGTGGACATCTGCACGGGTTGTGGTGACGGATGCCCCTTGCTTTAAAAACGGGACAATCCGGCTGATTTCTCCGCATTTGGCAGTTGATGTCAGGGCGAGAATTGCTTTCCCGCCGGGACTCATTTTTGCGCCGCGGAAAAAATCCACCTGTCCGCCAATTCCACTGTAATTCATGGTTCCAATGCTGTCTGAACAAATCTGTCCTGTAATATCCACTTCAATTGCCGAATTGATAGAAACCATTTTCGTGTTTTGGGCGATGACCCGGGGATCGTTGATATATTCCTGAACATGAAATTCAACCAGTGGGTTGTCATCAATAAAATCAAAAAGACGGCGGGTTCCTAAGACAAAGCCGGCTGTCATTTTTCCCCTGTGAATGGTTTTTTGCGAATTGTTGATAATTCCTTTCTCAACCAGTTCGATAACTCCGTCGGAAAACATTTCAGTATGAATTCCCAGGTTCTTTTTGTCGTGAAGGTGATTCAACACGGCATCGGGTATGCCTCCAATGCCGGTCTGCATGGTAGCACCATCATCAATGAGTTCGGATATGTATTGTCCGATTTTCGAGAATTCTTCTGTTACCACAGGACGGGAAAGTTCATGAATCTCCGTTTCTTCTTCAACAACAAAATCCAGCTCGTCTATGTGGATAAAATTATCCCCATGGACCCGGGGCATCCGGGGATTCACCTGGGCGATGACAATATCCGCTGTTTTCGTTACGGCACGGGTGTGATCCAGGGATACACCAAAACTGCAGTATCCGTGTGGGTCCGGAGGTGAAACCTGTATCAAGGCAACATTCACTTTTATCTGTCCGGACCAGAAAAGCCCTGACACTTCATGAAGAAAAATGGGGACAAAATCACCCCGGCCTTCCCTGATTGCCTGGCGGGTATTGGCTCCGGAAAATAAGCTCAGGGTTCTGAAATGTCCTTCCATTTCCGGCCTTGTATAGGCGGCTTTTCCAAAAGTCAATATGTGAACCATGGTGACATTTTCCAGCTCAGGAGCGCGGGCGACCAGAGCGTCGATCAGATGTTCCGGAACAGCACAGTTCGAATGAACGTAAACAGTATCTCCTGATTTTACTGCCTTCACAGCATCTTTAGCCGATGTGATTTTTGCTTCATAACGTGTCTTCCAGGTCATGAGTTCTCCAAAAGCATGTTGTTTACGGTTAGAATGTGATGATTCAACTAAATATATTCCTTCAAATTTCATGCCAAAAACACATTCAACATAAACCCCTTTCTGTTCATCTTTCCTAAATGAATGACAAAGCGAAAATTCTCAAAAATGATAAATTTTCACGCACAGATAAGAAAACTCAGTTAATATCAGGAATGATCTTCAGGGGCGATGAATCCAAGGGATTTTTGATTATCCCGGTCCATATAGATATGAAAGTATTGTGCCGGAAAACATCGGGGGATCTGATAGACCTTTAATACCTGTTTAAACCGTTCATAAGTTGGTACCAGCTCTCCCAGTATGTTGTCACAGGTCTCAAAAACGCCGGGATTAAAATAGGTGCTGCTTAAATCGGGATATATGGGCATATAATAAATATTTGCTTCCACCAGATCCTGGAAAAAGTGGGTCCCATAAGAGACTTCCGGTGTATAACCACCGGATTCCCGGGCAATTTCAAATATCATTTTGGTTTTATTGATATCCGAATAGCGTGTCGGAATTCCCAGCTTAATGTTGCTGCTTCCCCATCGTCCGGGACCCAGGAGGATGAATCGTTTCCCTTCCAGAAACCGGTTTAATTTACTGATGACCCGTGCCAGGAGTGTCTTGTCATTATCCGGGATTTCATTATAATCCAGGGGGTCACAGTAAATGATGTATTCGATGTTTTTCAATACACCGCATGGAACATCCCTTTCGGTCCGGAAAAATATCTTGTCTTCCGGTACATGATCCGGTATTTGTATTTTTTCTTCAACCAGCCGATGAGCCAGAGGACGGCACTGAAGGAGATAAAATTTTTGATTGGCATAGGCAAATTCCAGATCCACGGGACAATTGTAGGCTTTTTCCAGTTTTTTCAGCATCCGGCTGATAAGTTCAGGGAATTTTTTGTCTTTCAGCAAATTGTTAAATGTGATTACGGGCTGGCCTTCTTCCAGATAGGAGACATTCCCGATGGGATCAGTGATATGACTGTCCTTGAAAGTACTGATAATTTTTGACAGTTCAGGTGTTTTAATTTTATCCAGGATTTCATCCAGTGTCATGGTGACGAATGTGTTGGATTTCAGATCAATCACGTCAACTTTTTTCTGGGAATAAAACTTGATTTCCTGGGGTGTGGCTTCAGGTCTGAGCAAAGGTTTTGTGAGTCCGATCATTCGGGGATAATCACTCACACGGTCCACAGCCCGGGTACCCATGCCAAAAACAAGGCGGACCAGGCCGTCTTCATATTTCAGTTGTTTGGTCCAGCGGTACTCATTCCGCCCAAAAGCAACCCCAGCCCAGAGGGGCATGAAATAATCCCCAAAGCGTTCACCTACCACTTTCTGAATCAGGATGGCCACACTTTCAAAATAGTCCAGTAAATCGTGTTCTTTCCGGTATTCTAACGGATCGGGTCCGAGACCAGAACTATAAACTTCGCCAATGGCAGCAATCAAAGCCGAGAGACGGTCATCAAGGGAACCCTGATTCGCCAGGAAAATACTGTCATATTTTCCTGAGAAGGAGGTACCGAAATTATCTTCCAGCAGGGAACTGCTCCGGACAATGAGGGGGACTTCGCCGATTATCTCCAGCAGGTGTTTTAACTGCCGTTTAATGGCTGGCTGAAAATCGGCATTTTTAAAAAGTTCACGGATCAGGGGATATTCATCATGAATCTCATCAATACTTTTATATTTCTGGTTCTGATATTCCACCAATCCGTTGTATGCCAGAAAGTCTTCAAAAACATCGGTCCGCAGGTAATAAGATTCCGGAACATGGACATTTTCCTGAAAATACTCATAATCCTCATCGCCGGAATATTCATCCGTAAGAATTTTATACGCGAGAATAAGTCCGGCCGCTTTACCGCCTATTTTCCCCGTCCCCGTTTCTGAGCCCAGGGTTCGTTTGATAATCGGATCGAGATCTGTAATTCGGATATATTTGCGGGCAATGCGAATAAACTGGAGATTGTCACTGATAAAATTTTTTAATAACGCTACCCGGATACCGGTTGCCATGGACAGGGGGATGGGCTCCGCTTCCGGGAGGTTGCAAAATTCGTGGACCTTTTCAGCCAAAAGCCAGAAGGATACCCCCGGGAGATTGGCAATATTTTCAAGGGCAAATGCTTTTTCCGTTTTGGATACGTAATTCACAATCCGGTCAATTTCCTCGATGGAGAAATTTTCCGAAGCATATTTGATGACCATTTTCCGGATATACTCTTTTTCCTTTTTACCCCATTGGTGAACTTTGCCTGCATTGGGATTATACTTTTTCTTATCCCCGGTATCGGGAAGGGAGGCTGCTATTTTACGGCTGTGCTGATAAATATTATCAATAGATACGATTTTCCGATTATGAAGTTGAATCAGAAGATTCTGAATGATTTTTTCCGCCAGATTGGGGTGCTTTTGAAGAACGTTATTCAGATGTTCATAGGTCTTATTTTTCACAGTTTCCTCATCTATCTTTCCGTAATATAATGATAATCCCGTCATGAAAAACAGGTGTAAAAAAAAAGAGGGTGCGTTTGCACCCTCTCAATCAATTTAGCAGGGATCAGATCCATCCCCGCAATTTTGCTGCTCTGGCAACCCGGGCGATGGCTACCATATAGGCTGCTTTGCGCATATCGATTTTTTTGTCGTATTTGCAATACATATCGTACACAGCCTTAAAGGCTGCTGTCATCTTCTGATCCAGCCGTTCATTCACTTCAGCTTCTTCCCAGTAGAAATTATAGGCATTCTGAACCTGTTCAAAATAGGAGACTGTTACACCACCGGAATTGGCCAGAAAATCAGGAACGACGAATTTTTTGTTCTTAAAGAGAATCGCATCGGCTTCAGGTGTTGTGGGGCCATTCGCCAGTTCAACAATCACATCGGCCTTGATGCGATCTGCATTTTCTGCAGTTATCTGACTTTCGAGGGCTGCAGGGATCAGGATATCAACACTCATTTCCAGTACATCCATAGGATTATCAAAGGTTTTCATACCTTCTTCCGTATATCCTTCAAGGGATCCGTGTTTTCCCACGTATTCAAACATGGCATCAGTATCAAACCCCTTCATTTTGTAATAGGCGCCGCTTATGTCCGAAATGCCAACGATTTTGCAACCGGCTTCTTTAAAGAGGACGCCAGCCCATCCACCCACATTACCGAAACCCTGAATGGCAACGGTTTTTCCGGCCAGGGTTTCGCCCCGGGCTTTAATGGCTTCACGAGCGATGAATAAACCACCCCGGGCTGTTGCAGAGGCACGGCCTTTGGAACCGCCGATATCAATGGGTTTACCGGTGATGACACCCGGCATGCTTTCACCTTTGATCTTTTCGTATTCATCCATCATCCAGCTCATGATCTGAGGAGTGGTGAATACATCGGGAGCCGGCACATCTACCGTGGGGCCTATATCTTTGGCAATGGCACCGATAAAGGCACGGGCAAGCCGCTCTTTCTCCGTATCGGATAATTCCTGGGGATTACAGGTTACACCACCTTTTCCTCCGCCCAGGGGGATATCAACAACCGCCGTTTTCCATGTCATCCAGGCAGCCAAAGCCCGAACCGTATCAATGGTTTCATCAGGATGCCACCGAAGTCCGCCCTTTGTGGGACCTAAGGCCCGGTTGTACTGAACACGGTATCCCTTAAAGACCTTTATGCTTCCGTCATCCATGCGGACAGGGAGCGTTACAACGATCTCTTTTTGGGGCCACCGTAAAAATTCCCGTGTGGACTGATCCAGTCCTAACAGTTCACACGCTTCATCAAGTTGCTGTTGAGCCATCTCAAAGATGTTCTGCGATTTGGACATTCTTTCCTCCATTTATGTTTCTATGTCCGGAATATTTATCCGGAATTTTAAAGGGTTTTAAGTTTTTAAAGCTTGCTCAAGATCCTCAATTAAATCATCTGCATGTTCAAGTCCGATAGATAAGCGTATGAGGCCTGGATTGATACCTGCAGCTTCCAGTTCGCAATCACTCAGCCCGGAATGTGTGATGGACGCAGGATGTTGAATCAGTGAATCGCATTCTCCAATAGAAACAGCCCGGGTAAACAAGCGGACCCGGTTGATCACACAGATGCCTTTCTCTTTATCTCCCACATCAAAGGACACCACCCCTCCGAAACCGGTCATTTGTCGCAGGGCAATATCATGCCCCGGATGATCAGGCAAGCCGGGATAGTAAACACGTTTTACCATAGGATGTTCATGGAGAAATTGGGCTACTTTGATGGCGTTTTTTTCATGGCGTTCCATCCGCACCGATAAGGTTTTGAGTCCGCGAAGTAAAAGCCAGGCATCAAAGGGACTTATAATAGGACCGTAACGACATAAAATCTCATCATGGATGATATCTATCATCTCTTTTTTTCCTGTGACGATACCGGCGATCACATCACCATGTCCGCAAATATATTTTGTGGCACTGTGTACGACAATATCCACTCCTAAATCCGCAGGCCGTTGAAATATGGGTGTAGCAAATGTATTATCGATCATGACGGGTATTTTCTTTTCATGGGCAATCGCACAAACTGCCTGAATATCCACCAGGCTGAGGGTTGGGTTTGAAGGGGTTTCCAGGAAAATCAACTGAAAATCATCCTCTTCCAGATGATGCCTGAACGTGTCCGGATCATCATTTTCCACGATAACCGTTTCAATATTCCGGTCGGGAAGAGATCGGGTGAACAGACAATGGGTCCCGCCGTATAATGTGTGACTGGCCAGTACTTTCCCGTTTTTGGGAATAAGGGCCATGATGACGGCTGCGATAGCGGCCATCCCCGAGGCAAAAGCCAGCGAGGCTTCTGTATTTTCCAGTCGGGCGATCTGCCGGCATAATGCATCAACCGTGGGATTTCCCATCCGGGAATAAAAATAGCCCTCTTTTTGCCCTGTAAAAAGCGCTGAACCATCCTCCGTCGATTTAAAGGCAAAAGCTGTTGTCTGATACAATGGAGGAATAACGGCATGATAAGAAGGATCCGATTCACCTCTGCCATGAACACATATTGTCTCAATATGTTTACTCTTTTTCAAATCCATACCTGGTTAGTTTTTTAACTTTGTCTAATGCAATGTATGTGCCATTTATCAATCGGTGTCAAATTTATCCTTTTTTTTCCTAAAAAGCCTGACATTTTGAGATAAAAAAGAAAAAATCCGGACATCAATCGTAAAATATATGTCACTTTTACAAAGAGTATTCTCAAAAATGAAAATCCCTATTGATATCCCCGGTGTTTTGGACAGGATATGTGTGGCTGTTTATAAAGATTTCATGATAAATGAATAAATTTTGTCGTTTTAATGAATGTAAAAAATTAATAGTTTAACACGATGGGTATAAAAAAGAACAGGTGGGATATCATGAAACGTTCAGGTGTGTTAATGATGAGTCTCATTATCCTGGTTCCTTTTCTTATGGGACAGGATATTGATGTGATGGATGGGATCCAGAGGCGGGATACCAGCCGCACACTGGCTCCGTTGGATTTGGATGAAATTCCTGATGAGATTGGGAATATCACTAATGAAGGCTCAAAGGAAAATTCTACATGGCGAAAAGCATTGATTGACAGTCTTGAATACCGTTTCAATCTTGAAAAAGAACGGATGGAAGCAAATTTTAAAACGTCTTATCAGTACAAGCTGAATAAGGCTGTAGATTCCATTCGTTTAAGTATTTCCGGGCAGATTAAAGCCTTGGAGAAAGAAATTGAGGCTTTACGTCAGCAGGAAGAAGACAATGCAGATCAGGTAAGTCCGGCTTATCTGTGTGAAAAGGATTCTCTCATGGCTGTGATTCGGAATTTAAGAGAGTCCCTGTCTTCTGTTAAAGTTCACCCTGTTGTTCTCTTTACTCCCGATGAAATCGAAAGGGAACAGGCACATTATCAATATTTGTTACAGCTGATGGAAAAAAAGAGCCCTGAATCATTCCTGCCTTTAAAAGATACCGAGCTTTCTGAACTGAAAAAGAAGGAAATTACCCTTTATCTGGATATGTATTTGCCAGAATTGAACAGCAGTGAGGTATTAATCCGGCTGTGCAGGGTTTATGAAGATCAGAAAGAGCCCCAATTAGCCAAACTGAGCTATTTAAAATACCTTTTTTATTTTCCTGAATCCTCAAATCTTACCTACATCAAAGAACAGTTAACCCAGCTGATGGAGACATATCCCGATTCCCGGGATACTCTTTTATCATTTTATTTAAAAGATGAAACGCGTGAATCCCTGGAAGGGAGTATTCAATACAGATATATTTATGCCCTGGCTGATATTGGATATCCCGGGTGTGAATCCCTGTTTGAGAATGAAATATACCGTTTCCAGAAGGAATCGCAGACGGGAGACCGGGTAGATCGTGCTTTGATTTGGTATGCAGATATTTTGAAAAACCAAAAGCAGTACACATCAGCCGTCAGTCAGTTGCAAAAAGTGGTCACGGTATATCCGGACAGTCCTGAAGTACCCTATGCCCTATACAATATGGCTAAACTTTATAGGGAGAATTTAAAGGAAAGCCGGATGGCTCTTGAAAAACTTCGAGAAATCAGTGCCAAATATCCGGACAGTTGGCTGGCTCCGGAAGCCATCCTGATGAGTGGAGATATCCAGGAAAAGGATTTGAAGGATCCGATAGCCGCTCTCACAGAATATGAGAAAGTGCCTACAGCCTATCCCGGAACCCGGTTTGCCGTTACAGCTCTGAAAAATATGGGCAGGATTTATCAAACCTTGTCAAAAAGTTCTGAACTTGCTTTCAAACCGTACGAAATCATTAAGAATGAATATGCTTCTTTTTATTCGGATGCGGCAGAAGCCATGGTCACGATTGCTCATTTAAATGCAGCCAATGGGGAGTTCCGTAAAGCCGTGGAAGAAATCCGGGAACTTTATGAACGCTATCCCGAATATGAAAAAACACCGGATCAGCTTCTGAAAGCAGGGAGATTTCTTGAAAAAGAGTTGGCAGACAGAGATGGTGCTATAGAGATTTATACAATTCTCATCACACAATATCCGGAAACAAAAGTATCGGAAAAGGCCCGGAAAGCACTGGCCAAATTTCAGAAAGAATAAATAAAAGGACATTCATGGCATCATCACCCCTGAAGCAGTTGGATGAAACGGCGCATTTTTACCAATCAGCCACACAGGAAATCAGCAAAGTCATTATTGGCCAGCATGAGATCATCGAAAATCTCTTGATCTCACTTTTATCCGGGGGACACTGTTTGTTAGTCGGTGTTCCCGGACTTGCAAAAACCCTACTGGTCAAATCATTGGCGAGCATACTGGATCTCTCCTTTAGCCGGATTCAGTTCACGCCCGACCTGATGCCATCAGATATAACCGGGACGGAAGTGATTGAAGAGGACAGGGAAACGGGCAAACGGTTTTTCCGATTTATAAAGGGTCCTGTTTTCGCCAATATTATTTTAGCCGATGAAATCAACCGGACACCCCCTAAAACCCAGTCTGCCCTGCTGGAAGCCATGCAGGAACATCAGGTAACATCGGCAGGTAGGACACTGCCTCTTGAAGAACCTTTTTTTGTTCTTGCCACACAAAATCCGATTGAGCAGGAAGGGACATATCCCTTGCCTGAAGCCCAGCAGGACCGTTTCATGTTTCAGCTCAATCTGGATTATCCCTCTTTGGAGGAAGAAAAGGTGATTGTGGATCAGACGGTCCGGATTAACAATACCCGTCTCTCTTCCGTGATTGAAAAAAAGCAGATCCTGGATATCATGGCCTTTACCCGGGAAATTCCTGTATCTGAACATGTAGTGGAATATGCAGTGAATCTGATCCGGAAAACCCGTCCTTCTGACGACAAGGATCCGTTTATCCGTAAGTATGTCCGTTGGGGCGCCGGTCCACGGGCTGCCCAATACCTGATTGCGACGGCAAAAACACGGGCGGCAATTTACGGGAAACCTACTCCAGATGAGGAGGATATTGATGCCCTGAC
>LDZU01005532.1_pt1 | contig 22601 bp, 19 predicted proteins | sample 615531 | NCBI WGS metagenome assembly LDZU01 (sample SAMN03408293, study PRJNA278302) | terrestrial metagenome | isolation source: oil reservoir sample SB2 | place: USA: Alaska, North Slope, Schrader Bluff formation | collected 2011-09 | reverse complement strand
CCAAATCTCTATCCTGGCGGTGGCCATCTGTGCCCTCCTTTCTGGAGCGAGGTGCTTTCTTTCTATCGGTGAATGGGCAGCCTGTCTGAACCAGGAAATAAAGAGGATGGACCAAAAGTAGTTAACTATTTGAAAAATCAGGGTGTCGATGATATAGAACTTCTTATCGCTACCAACCCTAACGAAGAACATATCGGCGGAATTCCTGCTGTTTTAGATGCATTTAATGTAAAAAGGATTATTGACAGCGGGTGCGGGGTTGATACAAGTACCCTTAAACTGTATCAGGAAAAAGTAAAGGCTGAAAATGCAATATGGAATAGCAATAATAAGCAGTCCTTTAGCTTTGGCCCCAATTCTTTACAAATACTGACTACAAAAGGATCATGGACGGAAATAAATGATAACTCAGTAGTCTGCAGGTTGGATACTGGTGACATGGAGTTTTTATTTGATGGGGATGCTCAGGAGTCCCGGGAGAAATCTTTAACAGGTGACTTGTCTGCTGAAATCCTAAAAGTTGGCAATCATGGAAGTGATACTTCGACTACAGAACAGTTATTGAGTAAAGTAGAACCTGAAATTGCCGTAATCAGTGTAGGCGCCGGTAACACGTACGGAAATCCCAGTCAGGAAATTCTGGACAGGCTAAAAAAGCATTTCAAAATCCAAAACTTCTTCGTTATAGAGACCAATTTGGCGTTAATCAAGGGATTGACGATTGAAATATCTCCACTATGTAATTAGTGTTTTTTACAATAAAACGTTAGTTTAAAAATACTGAAGCAGCCTGACAGATACAGAGAACTTAAATCCCCCGAAGGGTACCCTTCGGGGGATTTAAGAAGAAGATTTCTTTTCTAGCCATCTAAATATCCTGTAAGCTACTTCCCTAGAAAAATGAAACTATAAAACAATTCCCCGTAAGGATATGACGGTGGATTTCTGTCATTTGACAATATCTATCCTTTGGGAGGAAGGGAACCAGGTTACAGTTGCCCCAAGAGATTCAGATACAAAACTGATGGGAACCATTGCCCGTCCTTGCATAATTGTAACCGGAGTATCCATGCCTGGAGAGGTTTTGTCTGCAGCCAGGCGCAGTGACTTGTTTCTCAGCTTGATTTCAACTGTTTTGGTCTTCTTTTGCCATTGAACATCCGCTCCCAAACTCTCAGCGACAATCCTCAGAGGAACCATTGTCCGGTTGTTGAGCAGGATCGGCGCAACGTCTGTATAACTTGCTTTTCCGTTGACAGTTGTGGCCGTCATATTGATTCCCATGCTCATCGTCACCAGGTCTGCAGCTTTAACAACTCCATAACAACTGAAATTCCCGGTATAAAAAGAAAATGTTTTTGTCACCGGGTCATAACTTCCGCCCAATTTTACGGGAACTATATTCCCGGCGGTGTCTTTTTCATACCGCAGCGCCGTCAGTTTGGCAATATCTTCATCTCTTAAGGCGGCGCCGGATAAATCAAGGCTCACTTGAACAGGTTCGTTAAAACTATTGATTGTTACTGTTTCTTTTGCGCCGGCGCTGCTTTCTTTAGTAATTTGAGCAGTGAGATCTGCGATATTGCCACCAATGTCAAAAAGCCCGCTGAATTGGTCTGTTTTCGCCTTGGCCAGAATTTCCTGCTTTTCAGAATCTGTTAGATTCCTGGCTCCTAATTGCACTATGCTTTTGCCTTCACTGAAAGACTTTTTTAACTGTTCCGTATCAAGGGCGTTTGAAGCAAATTTTATTTCTAGGCCCTTATTGGTCAGGGTCATTTCCTTGTTCGTTTCATTAAGTTTATTAATACTGTCTGGCGCTATCTCAACTATGTTATTTTTTCTGTTTTCCAGGCTAATCTTGATTTCTTGATTCTTTTCCAGGGCTTCCACGATAATTTCATCTACTGTTTTATCTTGAGGAGGTATCAGGGCAGAATCCCCGCTCCCGCCGGATGTATTTTCCGTGTATGAGCTGTAGTACCATAAAACCTGATCATTATCGGCTAATTCATATTTTATGGCAGCAATTCCTGGCGTTACTTGATTTACTTTATACATCCAGCCGTTCGTTCCCTCGGGTCCCTGCCCGTCAATAGTGTGAATATAATCAACAGAATCATAGCTGTAGCTCAAGCCGGTTTTATCAAGGGCTCCCACCGGAGTCACGCCATGGACATCATTGGCTGAAAGGTACACGGTTGTTTTGGGAAATAAAGTATTACCCGACTTGCCTGTTACTTTCACGAAAACCGTAGTATACTGCTGAGACGTACCCCCGCCGCCGTTAGCTTCCACAGTGACACTGGCGGTTCCACAGACACCCTGGTAAACCGCCTTAACCACAGTACTTCCTGCAGCTACTCCGGTGACAATTCCCTTATTATCCACCGCAGCGATGCCGGTATTATCGACCGTCCAGGTCGCTATCGAACTAGCATCATTGACGGCGCCGTTCATTTGCGAGACCTGGGCCTCGTACTGCTGTGTACTGCCTACAGAAATCTCTGCTTCCTCCGGTGTCACCTTTATCCCCAGCGCCGTTTCCCGATGCACGCTTCCGCCCAGTGCAAGATAGGCGTCCAGGGCCCAGGCGCCATCGGCCAGGTTCCTGGAAGACCCAAAAGTCCCGTCTTCATTTAAGGCATTATTCCTCATGTAGTCAACGGCGCTTTTGCCTTCCGTTGTCCATGCGTCAGGAGCAAGACCCAGGCGGTCCAAGGTCAGGATTGCTTCTGCCGTATCGACCAGCGGGTCATCAAAACCTGCCTCATCCCGAAAACTACCGTCAGCTTTCTGGCGGTCCTGAAGCCAGATTTTTGCTCCTTCTATCGCTGTCCGGACAGCATCGGTTTTCTCCCCGGCGAAAGGCTCCAGATAGACTAATGTCCTTACTGCCTGAGTTGTTGTCATGAAGTCGTTCGTAATCCAATTAGGAGCGTCTTCTGCAGGCCAGGCCTTTGTATCAGGGTCCTGGCTGCCAAGGATATAGCTGATGGCCTCCGCCGTATTAAGCTCGGCAATAGTTTCCACCCGTCCTAAAGCCTCAAAAGCAGGCATATTGCTGTATATACCATAGAGGCCGGCATCGAATGAACCGTTGCCGCCGGCAGTCTGCCGGTTTTTTAGGATAGTCAGCAATTGATCGGCTCTGTTATCCACGAAAGCTTCTGCCGCCTGGAATTCCTGCGCCACACGTTTTGCCGGGGATTTGTTCGCTGTTTCTTCTTTAAAAATTGTCTCATCGATCAGATTTAATATCCCGTCTTTTAAACTTGAACCCTGGTATACCCAACTGCTTACGTCTGCGCCGGCCTGGTTTAAGATGTAGGCGTCATAGGCGCCAATATGTCCATATCCCCCGTCTACCGCCAGTCCTTCCTGGTACAAGCTGTAGATGTTCCTGACCGCCTTGACGGCCAAGTTATCAAAGGAATCATCCGCAAATGCTTTTCCTATGTTACCCTGAAATAATGAAGGTGAGAGAGGAAATATTGCTGTAACCAGGATAGTTATTGATATTAATATCGCCAATATTCTGTTGATTTCTCGATTCCTGTAAATATTCATCACCATGGGCCTCCGTATTTTTTTAACTTTTTATTATTTATTTTTTAGCTAACAAACCGTAGACTAAAAAATTTGTGGTTATGCTGTTCCCCAGACTTTGAACATTGGTATTCCCCTCTCTTTCAAAAAGATATATTTGCGGCCTGTTATCATTATGAAAATACCATCAAAAAAGTCTCCCAGCATTTGCTAAGAGACTTTTCCCATCTTGAAAGTCACCGCTTAATGTTAAAATAATAGACGATATAAATTCCCCTTCGTCCATTAAATAGTATAAGGCAGGTCTCCTGGCTTGCGGCTCATCCTCATTTCCGCCTTCCCATGCTCTACGCACAGTGGCAACTCTATGTGAACTTAGAGTGTGGAAAATTGTCGCCGTTTACAGTGGTGGGTCCGCACCGGATTCTGCTTTAAAAGCGTCACCGGTTTCCCTATTCTCCCTTTTGCTTAAGGGCGCCTTATACTAAAAAGAATTATTCTATTTTTTCCTGTGCTATTTTTAGCCCTGGATCACGAGTTCAGGACACCCTTTTACTTAATAAAATTAAACAAATTGATTAATTTCCCTCCTCAGCTCCTTAATAAATTGTGCGACAAAATTCGACACAGCTTCTTAATTAACCAGCAGAACGTTTTTTGCTCCACCACGCTGCCAGGTAGGTTTTCAGGAGATTCCCTCCGGCGTTTACCGTTGTAATGGCAATGCCAATTTTGGGTAAGAAAATAGGATTAAGATAAATTAAATAACGCGGTTCCCAAAAAGGATCAAATTTGTCTTTAAAATAGTGCAAGCCTTTAAAGGAGTACAATTGGTTAAAGTGGTCATAGAAAAAATTTAAAAATTTTTCCTGGAGGCTGTCCTCAGGTTTTATTCCTACACCTGCCAGAGGGGAAAGGCCAAGATTGAAGCTTTGATATCCCTGTTCTTTAAAATATTCAATCAGGCGTACAAATAAAAAATCCATAATTCCGCTTTCCTTGTCCCTTCGCCTCATCAAATCTATAGTCCCTTCGTTAAGGTTGTATTCAGGGATAAGGTTTGCAAAAGCAACTATTTTGTCCTATGCCTCAGAAACCGCTATAACGGTGCAGTTTTTAAGATATTGTGCGTCGAACCAGCCAAGGGAGAATCTTTTTTCGCTCCCATGCTGCAAATGCAGCCATTCATCAGAAACTTCCTTTAATTGTTTCAGGGTGAGATCATCCAGCGGTGGTTCGGTTATTTTCGTTTTAAATCCTTTGCGGCTCAAGCGGTTGACAGATTGCCTGATACCTTTCCGCTGACCTCCTTCCATAGAAAACTTTTCCAAGTCAATAATAGCTTCCTCGCCTATTTTTATGCTTTTAAACCCTAAATCATGGTATATTGTTAAATATTCGGGCAAAACTTGATAAAATACTGAATGCCAGTCGTTTTTTAAGCAAGTTTCTTTAAATTCATTAACCAGTTTACTTATATCATCCTTGGGACCGATCGGATCGCCAAGGACAATGGCAACATTGCCGACAAGAGTATATGCTGCATAGCTTCTGCCGGAATTGCTAAAAAAATAGAATTTGTCGGGGAGAAGGGTTAAGTAAGCTAAAGAAGAATGACCAAACTTAGTAAGTATGTTCAGTGCCCGTTTTCTCTCATAAGGCAGAATGCTCCTGCGGTAAATAACTGGCCGCAAAATCATGCTCACACCGTAAACAAGTCCTAATATCTCAATAACGTCAAATGAATCCAGGAACCAGCGTGCTATATGGGTTAGATGATGGCCGGGAGGTTCTCCTATCCAGAGCAGGAATAACAGTGACTGCCGGGAGGATTCAAAAAGGTTGAAATGATCATGAAAATGCCTGTCTAAAAGGTAAAATCCGAATAAACCGTAAAGAAATACAAAAACAAGAGTGCAGAAAAATACGAAAATCCCTTAAGTACACCATGAAACAGTATATAGAACAGCGCTGGAATCAATAAAATTATAAACGCCAGGTAATCGAACATATCTGTACAAAGCGCTCTGGTTGAGGATTATTGATACCTGAAAAAGAGCTGCCACAATAATCAGCCACCAGGTACTTTCGTACAAGATCTTTAACAATTGATGCCCCTGCGCAAGGTGTACTACGATTGTACAACCGCCAAGGAATAGTAGTATAGGATAAAGCAGGTTGGCCCAGGGGGGGGAGCAATTTTTTTTGTTTCATTTATCTTACCAATGAATTATCAAGCATATTTTCATATAAAGAAAGGTTAGTATATATACCATAAAAAATCTGTTATCTACGTAATAAAAAAATTTGTAGCCCAACAGACTGGCTATCTTAAATGATTCGGGGCTATCCTGTCTATATGGCCATGCTATAACATCCATCGGCCTTCCCAGTTCGGATTCCATAATTTCTTTTGCCTTCAGCAGATCATCTGCAACCCTGTTTTCATACTCCGATTCAGTTTCAAATCTTTTTTTATCGGGCAGCCAGGCCCGTCCGGTTATACATGTTTTAATCTGGAGTATGGATATATACGGGTATAATGATGGGACATATAGGCATGAGGATAAAAAGTCATTTCATGCTGCTGCATTTTTTCATTTGCGCCCAGGTTAAATAATGTAAATTGCCGTTTGTTTTACCTACTAGACCAACAATTATAAAATCAGTAGCCGGAAGATGTCTTTTGGACAATTCAGGATAAGCGTATTTATAGAATGATTCGTACCCGTCATCAAAAGTGATGATCGCGCTTTTCCTGGGTATATCACCTTTACCTTCCAGAAATTTTGCATAACTATCCACGGAAATTACATGGTAACCTTCTTTTTGCAGCATGTTTAAATGTTGTATAAAAAGCTTTGTGCTTATATTACCTTTTGCTGCATAGAAGTCGTTTATATGGTGATACATCAAGATGGCTACCTGACGTTCAGGCAAGCCGATTTTCATCTGTTCCCGTGTAATACTGTAGGAGTGAAAATGCCCCAATGCCGAAAGCATAAAAAGGCTAAAGAGTACTTTTGCTTTAATTAATCTGAAAATGATAGGAACCATCCTGACACCTGTAAGATTATCAAACTTCTTATAATAGTTTTCAAGTTAATTCTTCAAAATTCAAGTCAGGCTATTTTTTCGTGCATGATATTTTTTATCAAAAATCGCAGTTCATCTATCTCAAAAGGCTTTTTAAGATATTCCCGCACCAGGCCGCGGTTTTTTGCCTCCTGGCAAGCGTCCATTTCACTATAGGCAGTCATCATGATTACGGGTACGCCCGGCGCATAAACCCTAAGTTTTTCCAGTGTTTCAAGACCGCTCATACCCGGCATCTTAACGTCCAGGAGAATTAAGGAAGGTATATTGGAATTTACCATCTGGATTGTTTCAATTCCGCTTCCGGCTGTTTCTACCTTGTATCCTTCATTGCTGATGATTTCGAATAACAGGCGCCTTACACTTACATTATCGTCAACGACGAGTATGTAATGTTCATCTTTAAGCACATAAATACCCCCCAGGTTTTTTAAGTGCATCTGTCTTCTTGCGTTATTTTTTTATATTCTTTAAATAAATTTTTTTAATTATAGTTTTTGTCTACTGTATTTTCCACCTAAAAAAATCGACAATAAATAATATATACCGGGGTTATTTTTTACGTATTTAAACTGAAACCTAGGCCTGCCAGACAATTTTTCCGTCAACCATCGTTAAAAGAAATTTAATTCCGGGAATGTTTTCAGGCGCTGTCTGAGTCGGGTCTTCGCTGAGCACAACCAGATCGGCAAGCTTTCCGGGGCTGATCGATCCTTTAATGTTTTCTTCAAAGGAGGCATGAGCTCCCCATAAAGTATACATCCGCAGTGCTTCCAGAGGCGAAACCGCTTCCATGGGAGCTATAATTTTATTCGTTTCTGTTCTTCTTGCAACGGCCGTAGAAATACCTATCAGCGGATTGCAGGGGATCATTGGAGAATCCGAACTTGCCGCGGTTTTTAGGCCCAGGCTTGTCAATGAACCCATTGGGAAGAGCCAGCTAAGTTTTTTAGAGGGGACGGCGTCAATGTAGCTTTCCCCGAAGTAGAGCAGAAATGCAGGTTGCGTAACTACCATCGCTTCAGTTACTTTCAGTTTGCGCATCAGTCCGGGCGGGCAGATGGCGCAATGTTCCAGGCGGTGGCGGTGATCCGGCCTGGGGATCTTTTTGCAAATGTATTCCAGGGAAGCCAGTGTTGTTTCAAGAGCGACGATATCATGAACATGAAACGCGATCCGGAAACCGGCCTCGTGAGCCTTAAGTGCGTAATAGTCCAATTCTTCCTGGGGCGGATTGGGATTGCCCGTACTTTCGTCAAGGGCTATCTTTATACCGCCTATACGCAAGTCACAATCGCCGCTCTCCATCGAAAGACCGGCGCTCTGGAATTCTGCCAGCGCATTTGTCCCAATCATCATGGAAACCCGGACGGGCAGGTGTCCGTCATCCTTTAACCGTTTTAAAGTCTGCCAGTGTCCCAGGTTATTGTTCCAACCGGTATCCTGAACAGATGTAATTCCAAAAGAAAGTAATTGTTTGGTGGCCAGCTTGACACACGCTTTTAATTCTTCCTGATCAATGCCGGGTATTCTTTTTTCCACAAGTTCGTTTCTTCCGGTGATAACACCGTTAGGTTCCCTGGAATCAGGTTCGCGTCCTATGTGCCCACCCTGGGGATCCGCTGTCAAGCCATAAATGCCTATGTGTTTGAGGGCTATACTGTTTAACACGCAGCCATTCCCGGTATAATGGATTAAAATGACAGGATGATCCGGTGATGCCTCGTCCAATTCCCAGCGGGTGGGCGGTCTTTTTTCATCCAGGTTTTTTTCATCGTATTTGGCTGCTCTAATCCATTTGCCGGGTGGTGTTTGTTCCGCCCGGGAGCGGATGAGGGCTTGTATTTCAGAAATATTGGCTGCTTTCGAGGGAGAACAGTCTACATAGAGCAAGGTTGCGGCGAAGGAAAGAGGATGACAGTGGGCGTCGTTAAAACCGGGAATAATTGTTTGTAAACCACAGTCAATGATTTGGGTATTTGGTCCTTTAAACTTTTCCAAATCATCGTTGCCGCCGACGCCAATGATTTTATTGCCCGAGACGGCGACCAGTTCCGCGCCCGGCCTTTTTTCGTCCATGGTTATTATGTTAGCGTTGCATAAAATTATGTCAGCCGGAATACTAGAAGTATCGACCATTTTTTTGCTCCTTTTTTATAATTATTTAATTTCGGTAAACATTCAGAAAAACAGGTTGAAGAAACGTCTCTAATTCAATTGCTGATAACTTTCTTAATCATCTGTTAAAGCAGATAATCGAAGGGCGGCGCTAGTATTCTTGTTATCTGCCGGGTTCACTGAATGGTTACTGCAATTATGAAACCATATTGAAACAATAATACGTTCATAAATGAGAGTCAAGACTTAACACATTGCGACTGCTTTAAAAAAATTCAAGTTTTTATAAAAAATGGCTCGAAAATTTGGAACAATTGCCCTGTTCAAAACGTCTAACAATTTGAAGGTTGAAATTTAAGGAGGTGGATTCGAAAAGTACGGCAATCCAAAAACAAGGGAGTGGGGATGTTGTTTAAAGCGAGACCTTTTTTAATAACTTTGTTGGTTCTTTTTGTTTTGCTGAGTTTCTGCGGTACATGTTTGGCCCAGGACAAGGATTTGCCGGCGAATACCATAACGGTGACTGGGGAAGGGACGGTTAAGGTTGCTCCCGATACTGCGGAGATTGATTTTGCGGTTGTAACAGACGCTGCCGAGGCTCAAAATGCCCAGGCCGCCAACGTCGAAATATCACATAAGGTTATAGCCGCTTTACAGGGAAACGGAATTGCGGCTGCTGACATCAGTACTCTTAATTACAGCCTTTATCCGAATTATGTTTACAAAGAAAACCAACCGCCCAAGCTCACCGGATACGAAGTCACCAACGAGATTAAAGTAACGATACGCAACCTTGATAAAATAGGCGCCATAATCGATCTTGCGGTAAAGAACGGGATTAACCGGGTTCAAAATATAAACTTCTACGCGAACAACAGCACGGAACAAAAAATCCAGGCCCTGAGGCAGGCTGTTTCTGACGCCCGGATTAAGGCGGATACGATCGCTGCTTCTCTGGGAAAGAAAATAGTCGGTGTTAAATCGGCAAGCGGAAGCTGGTTTGGTAATCAGCCGACGCCGATTTACTATGGAAAGAAAGAGGTCCAGCTCAGCCTTGGAGGCGGCGCGGCCACGGATATTAACCCGGGTCAGATTGAAATCACTGCCAATGCAGAGGTAGCCTATCTGATTGATTGATGATCAGTCCCTTCTCTCATATATCTCGAAAAATCAGGGTATCTCCCTGATTTTTTTATAAAGAATTTTGTTCTAAGATTAGATCTCATAAGAAGCTTTTAATTTACAAAGAATACTTTCAACGCCTGTGAAAAAGGTATAATATAAAAGTAAATTCCGGCAAGGAGGTGATTGTTGATGCAGGAAGTAAAGTTGACCCAGATGACTAAAGCTGCCGGGTGAGCGTCCAAGATAGGGCCGGAAACCCTGTCGCAGGTGCTGCGGCAAATGCCTAAATTTGAAGATGCGAACCTTTTGGTCGGCTTAAACATACCTGATGACGCGGCGGTCTATAAAATTTCCGATGAACTTGCGCTGATTCAGACGGTGGATTTTTTTACGCCTGTTGTCGATGATCCCTACTTATTCGGACAGATCAGCGCAGCCAATGCGTTAAGCGATATTTACGCCATGGGGGGCCGCCCGCTGCTGGCTTTGAATATAGTTTGTTTCCCCAGTTGTCTGTCCCAGGATGTTCTCGTCCAAATTTTAAAAGGCGGGGCGGATAAAGTGCAGGAGGCGGGGGCTATAATTGCCGGCGGACACTCCGTTTCGGATGATGAGCCTAAATACGGCCTGTGCGTTTCGGGATTGGCCCATCCGGATCAAATAATCGCCAGCTCCGGGGCAAAGCCGGGAGATCTGCTGGTTCTTACAAAGCCTATTGGAACGGGGATTGCCAGTACGTCCGTCAAAGCGGACATGTTTCCTGGCGAGGCCTATTCCAGGTTTGTAACGTGCATGGCGTCCCTTAACCGGGATTCGTCGGAAGCAATGAGAGAAGTAGGAGCCCATGCCTGTACCGATATCACCGGTTTTGGCTTGCTGGGCCATGCTGTTGAAATGGCGCAGGCAAGCGAGGTCAGCCTGGTTTTTTACAAGAGCAAAATAAACCTGCTGCCTTTTACCCTGCAGTTGGCCGCGCAGGGCCTTATTCCGGCGGGAGCTTACAATAACCGCGATTTCTTTGCGGACAAAATACATTTCGCTCCCGATCTAACAAAAGCTGAGCGTATTGTCTTGCTTGATCCCCAGACTTCCGGCGGCCTGCTTATTGCCCTGGAACCTGAAAAAGCTGAAAAGCTGGTTGAATTGCTGCATTTAAGGGGTATTGAAGAAGCAAGTATTGTTGGAAAGGCGGTTGAGTTTAGGGAAGACCTTATTGAAGTACAGAAGTGAGTACTCAGTAAAGCCGTCCTAAAGAGCACGGCTTTGTCAACAGCGAACGGCTTGTTACTTTTTTGTCTTTCTCTCCTCGCCCTGTTCTGAAGGTTCATAAAAAATATAGTCCTCGAGGCCCTCCGGTAAATATTGCTGATTTACCCAGTGGTCAGGGTAATTATGAGGATACTTGTAGTTTACACCGTGTCCAAGGGAAGCGGCTCCCCGGTAACTGGCGTCTCTAAGGTGCGGCGGGACAGGGTTGGCCCTCTCTTTTTCCACAGCCTCCATGGCTCGATCGATTGCTTTGACAACAGAATTGCTTTTTGGCGCCAGGGATATGTAAATGGCTGCCTGAGCAAGAATAATTTTGGCTTCGGGAAAGCCGGCCATGGAAGCGGCTTGTGCGGCCGACACCGCCTGCACAAGCGCTTGCGGATCCGCCAGGCCGATATCCTCACAGGCATGGATAATAATCCTTCTGGAGATAAATTCAACTGATTCACCGGCATAAATAAGGCGGGCCAGCCAATACAACGCTGCCTGGGGGTCTGATCCGCGCATGCTCTTGATGAATGCGGAAATAACATCATAATGTTCATCGGCTTTATTGTAGCCGGGCACATGCCGCTGGCTTGCTTCCTGGACGACAGTCAGGTTTATTTTTCTGGTTCCGTTTTCATCAGGCGGGGAGCTCAGAACCGCCAGCTCCAGGTAATTCAATGCCGCACGGGCGTCGCCATTGGCAGCCCGGGCCAGGTAAGCTACAGCATCCGGCTCAATTTCGGCCGGGATTTTTCCCAGTCCCCGTTCATTGTCTGCCAGGCTGCGCCTGAGTATTCTAATAATGGCCTGATCGGAGAGGGATGTTAAACGGTAGAGCCTGGTGCGGCTTAGTAAAGGGCGGATTACCGAAAACATCGGGTTTTCTGTTGTAGAACCAATCAGGGTAATTAAACCGTTTTCCACGGCTGGAAGAAGGGCATCCTGCTGGGATTTGTTGAACCTGTGTATTTCATCAATGAACAAGATGGTTTTCTGCCCGTAATGAGCGCGCAGTTCCCTTGCCTCTTCGATAACGCGGCGAAGATCAGCAACTCCGGCCATCACTGCGCTGATTGTGGCGAAGCGTGAGCGGGTCAAGCGGGCTATAATCCTGGCCAGGGTAGTTTTTCCGCTTCCCGGAGGCCCGTAAAGGATAATCGATTGCAGGCTGTCTGTTTCAATTGTGCGTCGGAGCAGCGTGCCTTTTCCAACGATGGAACTTTGCTCTTCGAACTCGGCCAAGGATCGCGGCCGCATCCTTTCCGCAAGAGGCGCTTCGTTCGACAGGTTGTCTTCAAGAGCATTAAGAAACAAATTGTCCACCGGCAGACCTCCCATTTCCAAAATAGACATTCATGCCGCCTTTGCAGCACCGCTAGTCCGATCCGAAGCAAGCCGTGCTGCTGTCGGCGTGGAGCACTGGAGAGAGCGTTGATAATGCCGTGCCTATCGGACTCACTATTGAAAAATAATTTTTAAGATAGTTGCGTGCTTTTATAATTATATCTTAAATATGCGGAAAACGGGAAGGGTGCAACCAGTCAATTATTATTACAGCCGGTTGATTTGTATCAACCAGCTGTAATAAGTTGGAAAAAGTCACCGCCCAGTCTGGTTAAACTGCAAATTTTGCTTTTACCTTCTGTTGAAACGTCAACCAGTCCAAGAGCGAAAAGCTGCATAACCACATGATCCAAAACGGCTCTTTTTACTCTGGCTGTTAATGAAAGATCTTCTTTATTCATACTTCCTTCTTCCACCAGAGCTTTTAAAACACGCTCGGCTTCTCCGGGCAAACGGTCGTTTACTTTCGTAAAGTATTCCGGCAGGCTGATTTCTGTCATGTTCTCACCTCCTAATTGGGTAATGAAGTTTTGTTAATAGTATGGTCATTTTTCTAACGAAATAATACTTTTTTTAACAAATGATTTATGAAAAATGTTTTTACTTATTCCAAATACACTTTGGAAGGAAAATTAAAACCCCGGCTTGCGGTATGGCCGGGGCTTCGGACTTGGTTATGTTGTCGGTTATTGGGTGATTAAAACTTTTCTTTTATAAATGCTTTTCGATAATCCTTTTAAGTTCGTTTTTTGTTTTATAACCTACCAAACGTTCTACTTCCAGGTTTTTCTTGAACAAAATTATTGTTGGAATGCTTGATACTTTATGATTGACAGATATGTTGGGACTTTCGTCGACATTTATCTTGGCAACCTGGACTTTTTCTTCGTATTCCTTAGCTACCTCTTCTATTACTGGTCCGAACATTTTACAGGGTCCGCACCAGGGCGCCCAGAAATCAACCAGTACAAGAATGTCAGTGGAGCCTAAAAAAGAGTTGAAGCTATCTTCGTTTAAAACCTTGATTTTTTCATCGGGCATTTTTTTCCCACCTTTCAAAAGCTACCACATTTTTCATTATCAAGCAAATTATATGTTATGATAAATGCTTTGTCAATAAGTAACCCCACCAATGCCGTGATTACCCAAGTTTTCTGAACCCAGTCTAACTAGGTGGGTGTCCTCCTGACTGCCTGTTGTGTCCTAAATTAGGCGTACAAGCCACAATCAGAGCCGGGCTCCCTTTTGATCTTGTTGGATCAAAACTTCAAAGCAACCACGCACATAGCAGGGTATTTCTTATATTTATTATGTTAGCACACCAGATATCGCTTTGCAAGTGGCAACAAATCCGCCTGCCTAAGCAGGCGGCTGATCCGGAAACATTTTTCAAGAGCAGGAGTTTAAAGCCCAAAGAGGGAATACTAATTGGCGTAAAAAGACTCGCTAAAAGGGTGAAAAATAATCGTTACCAGGCTGGAAAAAGGGTACGTACAGGTTTATACTGGTAATGGCAAAGGAAAGACTACGGCAGCCTTGGGTTTAGCTTTCAGAGCAATGGGCTGTGGCTTAAGGACATACATGGGGCAGTTTATGAAGGGTTCGTCCAGTTCTGAATTAGTATCCGCAAAAATGGTCAGTAAATTTATCACTATTGAACAGTATGGGCGGGGAACTCTATTCAGTCCCTTGAACCCTCCGGCTGCGGATGATTTCAAGTTGGCTGAAGAAGGAATTGAGAAAATTAAAGCAGTTATATCCTCGGACGAATACAGCATTGTTATTCTGGATGAAATAAATACAGCCATGTATTTCAAACTGGTTGAACTAAAAGACATCCTTAAACTGATTAAGGAAAAACCCGGGCATATTGAACTGGTATTAACGGGAAGGAACGCGCCTTCCGAACTTATTCAAAACGCTGACCTGGTAACCGAAATGGCCGAGATCAAACATTATTATAAGAAAGGTGTCTTACCCAGGGAGGGTATTGAGCGGTAAAGGATAGTTATGAAGGAACGTGTCTTGCATTTATTAAAAGAGTCTTCACCGGAATTCATTTCAGGTGAGATTATCTGCAGGAATTTAGGGATTTCCCGTACTGCGGTTTGGAAACATATCCAGACTTTGCGGGCAAGCGGATACGAGATTGCAGCCTTGCCGCATGCAGGTTACCAGTTGCTTGGCGTGCCTGATCGTCTTTATCCGGAAGAAATCCGCGACGGCCTGGATACGGAGTTTATCGGCAGGAAAGTCTATTATTACGAACATGCAATCTCAACAAATGAAACGGCAAGAGAACTGGCGGACCGCGGTTGTCCCGACGGCGCTCTTGTAATTGCTGAGGAACAATCGGGAGGAAAAGGCCGTTTGGGGAGGAATTGGTTTTCTCCGTACGGCAAGGGAATCTGGTTCTCAATCGTTCTTTTTCCGCCGGTTAATCCTTCGGATGCTCCCACGCTTACCATGCTGGGGGCAGTGGCGGTGGCAAGGGCTATCCGTAAAATCGCAAATGTTGAAGCAGGGATAAAATGGCCTAATGATATTTTGCTTGACGGGAAGAAGATTTGCGGCATACTTTCGGAAATGAGCGCCGAGATAGAAAGGATTAATTACCTGATTATAGGAATAGGCATCAACGTAAATGTTGAAGAATTTCCCAGTGAGCTGGAAGATACCGTTACTTCTCTGAAAATATACACAGGCCAGCCTGTAAAAAGGACGGTTTTACTTCAGGAAATTTTAATGGAAATTGAACAGCTGTATAAGTTATGGCTGCAAAACGGATTCCAGCCAATTTTACGTTTTTGGAAAGAGATGTGCGTTATGTTAAACAAGATGATCAGGGTAAACGGCATAAAAGACGTCTTCGAAGGCTGGGCTGAAGATGTTGATGATCGCGGCAATCTGATCCTGCGCCTTAAGGACGGCAGCTTGAAAGGATTTGTTGCGGGAGATGTTTCTCTTCAGGGAGGACTTGATCTGCAGGCAGGCAGGAGGGAGGGCTCCTCGTTATGATTCTGGTTTTCGATGTAGGGAATACAAATATTGTGCTTGGGGTTTACAAAGGGAAGGAACTGCTTAACCACTGGCGTCTTTCTACGCTGCCCGCGCGTACCGCTGACGAATACGGCATGCTGCTGCGTGAATTGCTTGCTTCTGGAGGCATATCCCTGGAAGAAATTGAAGATTTAGTCATCTCCTCGGTTGTTCCACCGTTGATGTTTTCACTTGAACAGGTGGCGCATAAGTACTTCGGGATTATTCCTTTGGTTGTTGGGCCGGGTATTAAAACAGGGCTGGCCATACATTATGATAATCCCAGAGAAGTCGGCGCTGACCGGATTGTAAACGCTGTTGCTGGTTATGAACTATACGGCGGCCCTCTGGTGATTGTTGATTTTGGCACGGCAACGACATTTTGCGCCGTTTCGGTTAAAGGAGAATATCTTGGCGGCGCGATTACACCGGGAGTAAGCATTTCTACAGAGGCTCTTTTTATAAGGGCTGCCAAGTTGCCGAGAGTTGAGTTTGTGCGCCCGCCTTCAGTTATCGGGAAAAATACTGTGCACAGCATTCAATCGGGTATTGTTTACGGTTTTGCCGGTCAGGTGGATGAGATCGTCAGGCGCATGAAAAAAGAGCTGGGAGGCAGCGCCTTTGTTCTTGCCACAGGGGGATTGGCAGAATTAATTGCTCAGGAAACGAGCGCTATTGACCAGGTGGATCCGCTGCTTACCTTGACCGGACTGCGGATTATCTATGAACGCAATCGGTAATGTCAGGCTGGTTAACCAGGTTATAGCGGCTCCTATGGCCGGAATCAGCGACCAGGCTTACCGGATCCTGGCAAAAGAAGCCGGGTGTGCTCTGGTTTGCACTGAAATGATCAGCGATCAGGCTCTTTTGTACGGCAACCCGAAAACGTTGCTGCTTTTGAATCACGTAGGTGAAGCGGGGCCTTTGTCGGTCCAGATTTTTGGTTCTAATCCCGGGAACATGGCCAGAGCTGCAAAAATTGCCGAGGATGCGGGAGCTGATCTTATTGACCTGAATATGGGCTGTCCTGTGCCAAAAGTTGTTCGAAACGGCGCCGGCGCAGCTCTAATGAGAAATCCGGAACTGGCCGCCCGGATTGTACGGGAGGTTGTTTCCAGTGTAAATGTTCCCGTAACTGTGAAGATGCGTAAGGGATGGGATGAGAACTCGGTCAATGCTGTAGAAGTAGCGCTTTTAGCGGAAGCTGCCGGCGCTGCGGCAGTAACTGTTCATGGACGCCTTAAATCCCAGTATTACACAGGACGGGCTGACTGGGGGATCATCAAATCGGTAAAAGATGCCTTAACAATTCCCGTTATCGGTAATGGAGACATTCAAAAACCGGCAGATGCCAGGATGATGCTGGATGAAACGGGCTGTGACGCAGTAATGATCGGCAGGGCGGCTCTTGGCAATCCCTGGATCTTCTCAAGAACGATTCATTATTTAGCTACAGATGAACTTCTTCCATATCCCCCATTTTACGAAAAGCTCAATACCGCTTTAAGACACCTGGAACTTATTTCCCAAACCAAAGGCGATAAAATTGCCCTCCTGGAGATGCGTAAGCACGCAGCCTGGTACATTAAGGGTTTGCCGGGAGCAGCATTGATGCGGCAAAAAATTAACGGGGCAGAATCGGTTAAGGAGCTTGCTCTTTTACTTACACAAGATTTGGTAAAGGTGAATAATTCTTAAAGTTCACCTTGACAAAGAAACGGGTGCTTCTTATAATGTGTTAAAATAACAATCAAGGCACTGCTTAAAGAAAAAGCAGTGCTTTCGAGCTAATTACGGGTTTTAGTTTGGCATAAAGCAGCTCAGTATGCATATATTGTGACGAAAAGCCTGAATATAACTGGAGAGTAAAGCTTGTGAAAAAAGAAAAAGGCAAAGAGGTGCTCCTTACTCCTTCAGGATTAAGAAAGCTGGAAGAAGAGCTGGACATCTTGAAGTCTCTTCGTCGGCGGGAAGTAGCTCAAAGGATCAAACAGGCCAGGGAGTTTGGTGATCTTACTGAGAATTCCGAATATGAAGACGCTAAAAATGAGCAGGCTTTTATTGAAGGCCGAATTCTAACTTTAGAAAAAATGCTGCGGAATGCCCGGATTATTGACGGGGAATCGGCGGCGACGGGAGAAGTTGGAGTAGGTTCGACTGTTGTCTTAAGAGACATGGAAGACGGCGGCGAGTTTGAATATACAATTGTTGGTTCGGTAGAAACCGATCCGATGGAAAAGAAAATCTCCAACGAATCTCCGGTTGGCAAGGCCATCCTGGGCAAACGCAAGGGAAACGTTGTCGAAATCAGCGTCCCGGCCGGGCTTGTTAAATTCGAAATCATGGATGTTTCCTAAACTCTTGACTTAAGGAGAGAAACTGATGGATCGGCCAGGGGCGGGAAATATTGTGGGACAAGACTGTTCTTTTTCAAATGAGGACGAAAATGAAACCTTTTACCTGCGGGGTTTAAAGTTGTCCCAAATCAAGGGAAAGGGGATAAACCCGTACGGGGGGCGTTTTGAGAGAACCCACAAAGCTGAAGAAATAAAGGAAAATTACGAGATCTGCCAGGGACAGCAGGTGGTTGTCGCCGGGCGTTTGATGGCCAGGCGCGGTCACGGTAAAGCAACTTTTGCTGATTTGCAGGATTTATCCGGCCGCATTCAGATCTACTTGCGATCCAACGAGATTGGTGAAGAATCTTATGCCCTTTTTGGAAAAGTGGATCTTGGCGACATTCTGGGTGTGGAAGGAAGCGTTTTTAAAACCCGTCTCGGGGAAGTAACAATTGCAGTAAATAACTTTGTTATTCTATCTAAATGCCTGCGTACACTCCCCGAAAAATGGCATGGTTTAAAAGATATCGAACTTCGTTACCGGCAGCGCTACCTAGATCTCATCGTAAACCCGGATGTTAAAAAAACATTTATCATAAGAAGCAAGATAATCCAGGAGATTAGAAGGTTTCTTGAGAACAGGGGTTTTCTGGAAGTCGAGACTCCGATGATGCATCCCATTCCGGGAGGCGCCGCTGCCCGGCCTTTCATTACTCACCACAATACGCTTGACATTGATCTTTACCTTCGGATTGCCCCTGAACTGTACTTAAAACGGCTGCTGGTCGGGGGCTTTGAAAAGGTCTATGAAATTAACCGCAACTTCAGAAACGAAGGTATTTCTACAAAGCACAACCCCGAATTTACCATGCTGGAACTCTACCAGGCATACGCGGACTACGCGGATATGATGGACTTGACTGAAGAATTGATAGACACTGTTGGCAAATTTATTTTAGACAGTGCATTGATAGACTGCGAAGGACAGAAAATTAACCTGTCTCGTCCCTGGAAAAGAGTTTCAATGACCGAAGTTGTAAAAGAATATACCGGTCTTGATTTTAATGAAATCAAAAGTGACGGGGAAGCTGTCCGCGCGGCGGAAGGAATAGGTCTAGAAGTAGAAAAAACAGGGACATGGGGGACAGCGATGAATCAGGTTTTTGAAGAAAGAGTGGAAACGAAACTCATCCAGCCAACTTTTGTCATTGATTACCCCGTTGACATATCCCCCTTGGCCAAGCGCAAGGAGAACGAATCAAGACTGACCAGCCGTTTTGAACTTTATATTTTAGGTAGGGAAATAGCAAACGCGTTTTCCGAGCTTAACGATCCTATAGATCAAAGAATGCGTTTTGAGGAGCAGACTAAGAAGCGCCTGGCGGGAGATGACCTCTCGCATATGATGGACGAGGACTACCTCCGTGCTTTGGAATACGGGATGCCTCCTGCCGGCGGTTTGGGTATAGGAATCGACCGCCTGGTGATGATCATGACGGGCTTAGGTTCTATCCGGGATGTTATTTTATTTCCGATTCTGAAGCCAAAAGAGCAGGGAAGCCGTGAGAATAAAGACTTATAGGGGATAAAAACTTTTTTACAAACAGAGTTGACAACTAAAATCAGAAGTGGTAACATAGATTTTGCTGTCACTCAAGGGGAGTGAAAAAAACATAAAGTTCCCGAAAAGATGACAGAATCTCCTTGACAGGAGAAAAAATCTGTGGTAGTATAATAAATTGTGATGGTTTTTTTAACACCACAGAATGTACCTTGAAAACTGAACAGAGGCAAGATGAATGCTTATAAACTGTCGTTAGAAATGATGCCCTATGACTTTGGCAAAGGCCAATAGTCTAGTGCAAAAGGACTAAAGACTAAAACCTCGTCAGATTTAAAAAAGAGCAGATTTAACTTTGCATAAATTTTTATGGAGAGTTTGATCCTGGCTCAGGACTAACGCTGGCGGCGTGCTTAACACATGCAAGTCGAACGGTCTGGCAGCTGGCTTCGGTTGGGTGTCAGATAGTGGCGGACGGGTGAGTAACGCGTGGATAACCTGCCCATCAGACAGGGATAACACCGGGAAACTGGTGCTAATACCGGATACGTACGTAAGGGGGCATCCCTTTACGTAGAAAGGTGATGCAAATCGCTGCTGATGGATGGGTCCGCGTCCCATTAGCTAGTTGGCAGGGTAATGGCCTACCAAGGCGACGATGGGTAGCCGGCCTGAGAGGGTGGCCGGCCACACTGGGACTGAGATACGGCCCAGACTCCTACGGGAGGCAGCAGTGGGGAATCTTCCGCAATGGGCGAAAGCCTGACGGAGCAACGCCGCGTGAGTGAAGAAGGCTTTCGGGTCGTAAAACTCTGTCTTGGGGGAAGAAAAAAATGACGGTACCCCAGGAGGAAGCCCCGGCTAACTACGTGCCAGCAGCCGCGGTAAAACGTAGGGGGCGAGCGTTGTCCGGAATTACTGGGCGTAAAGGGCGTGTAGGCGGTTCAAGAAGTCAGGGGTGAAATACCGCAGCTCAACTGCGGGGCTGCCTCTGAAACCATTGAGCTTGAGGGCAGGAGAGGCCTGACGCTGAGGCGCGAAAGCGTGGGGAGCAAACAGGATTAGATACCCTGGTAGTCCACGCCGTAAACGATGGGTGCTAGGTGTTGGGGGTATCGACCCCCTCAGTGCCGCAGCTAACGCAATAAGCACCCCGCCTGGGGAGTACGGCCGCAAGGTTGAAACTCAAAGGAATTGACGGGGGCCCGCACAAGCGGTGGAGCATGTGGTTTAATTCGACGCAACGCGAAGAACCTTACCAGGAATTGACATCCCCTGACAACTTATGAAAGTAGGTCTTCTGCCTTCGGGTAGACAGGGAGACAGGTGGTGCATGGTTGTCGTCAGCTCGTGTCGTGAGATGTTGGGTTAAGTCCCGCAACGAGCGCAACCCTTACGGTTAGTTGCCAGCGGTTAAAGCCGGGCACTCTAGCTGAACTGCCGTTGACAAAACGGAGGAAGGTGGGGATGACGTCAAATCATCATGCCCTTTATAGAGCCGTCGAAGGTGGGGTTGGTAATTGGGGTGAAGTCGTAACAAGGTAGCCGTATCGGAAGGTGCGGCTGGATCACCTCCTTTCTAAGGAGTTCTTAAAGAAGGGTAAGCAATTACCTCATCTATTAAGCATTTCCTAGGTCGATCGTTCATTTTGCCTACTGTTTGGTCTATAAATTGTACTTCAGGCGACTACTGATATCTCAAATCCGGGGGTGTAGCTCAGCTGGGAGAGCGCCTGCCTTGCAAGCAGGAGGTCACCGGTTCAAGTCCGGTCATCTCCACCAAGGATCAGTAGTTAGTCGCAAATAAAAAGTTTTAAAAAATGTTCTTTAAAAATGTTCTTTGAAAATTTCACAGCGTAAGAAACAATTTTACTGAGTCAGGGAAAGATTTAAATCAATCCATGACGAAATGATCATGACCATAATGGTCAAGTTAGAAAGAGCGTACGGTGGATGCCTTGGCGCTTTGGGCCGATGAAGGACGTGGTAAGCTGCGATAAGCCACGGGGAGCCGCACACAGGCTTCGATCCGTGGATTTCCGAATGGGGCAACCCGGCGAGGGCGAACTCTCGTCATCCTGCACTGAATTCATAGGTGCATGAAGGGCACCCGGGGAACTGAAACATCTTAGTACCCGGAGGAAAAGAAAGCAAAAGCGATCCCCCTAGTAGCGGCGAGCGAACAGGGGTCAGACTAAACCAGGAAGCGCTTGCGCTTCCTGGGGTTGCGGGAACTCTATAACGGCTGACTATTCTTAGGTGAAGCGGCCTGGAAAGGCTCACCATAGAGAGTAACAGTCTTGTAACCGAAAGGGAGCATCAGCCAGGAGTATTCCCAAGTACCGCGGGGCACGTGGAATCCCGTGGGAATCTGGGAGGACCACCTCCCAAGTCTAAATACCCAAAGCGACCGATAGTGAACTAGTACCGTGAGGGAAAGGTGAAAAGCACCCCGGGAGGGGAATGAAATAGAACCTGAAACCGTATGCTTACAAACAGTCAGAGCACTATTGAGGAGTTTCTCCTCAAGTGTGATGGCGTACTTTTTGTAGAACGGACCGGCGAGTTACATTTAACGAGCGAGGTTAAGGCTGATTAGGCCGGAGGATGAGGTGTGGGTAGGGGTGAAATGCCAATCGAACCCGGAAATAGCTGGTTCTCCCCGAAATAGCTTTAGGGCTAGCCTTGACGGAGGATCCCGGAGGTAGAGCACTGATTGGGCTAGGGGCCTTCACCGGTTACCAACCCCATTCAAACTCCGAATGCCGGAAATCTGCTCGTCAGGAGTCAGACTGCGGGTGCAAAGATTCGTAGTCGAAAGGGAAACAGCCCAGACCGACGGCTAAGGTCCCAAAGTTGTGCTAAGTGGTAAAGGATGTGGGGTTGCCCCGACAACCAGGATGTTGGCTTAGAAGCAGCCATTCATTTAAAGAGTGCGTAATAGCTCACTGGTCAAGTGGTCCTGCGCCGAAAATTAACGGGGCTCAAGCACAACACCGAAGCCACGGACTTGCAATTTTTGCAAGTGGTAGGGGAGCGTTCTGTATGCAGCGAAGCTATACCGTGAGGAGTGGTGGAGCGTACAGAAGTGAGAATGCCGGTATTAGTAAGCGAAAAGGCAGGTGAGAATCCTGCCCGCCGAAAGCCTAAGGTTTCCTGGGGAAGGCTCGTCC
>LDZU01010374.1_pt1 | contig 22643 bp, 25 predicted proteins | sample 615531 | NCBI WGS metagenome assembly LDZU01 (sample SAMN03408293, study PRJNA278302) | terrestrial metagenome | isolation source: oil reservoir sample SB2 | place: USA: Alaska, North Slope, Schrader Bluff formation | collected 2011-09 | reverse complement strand
AAAAATTTCATTGATAAACAATTGCATTTATATTTGTAGAAATAGAAGGAAAAATGGTGAAAATACAACAATCTGGAAAATTATGGACAAAGGATGAGGTTTAAACAATTAGAAACCCTAAAAAAAGCTCTGTTCCAATAAATTCTGTTTATTCGCCAAATGGTTTAGCCGCGGTTGCCTGTAATTGCAAACCAAGAGCATTGATAACTTTCAAAACAGTCGCAAACTCTGGATGTCCTTCTGGAGATAAGGCTTTATAAAGGCTAGTACGACTCAAACCAGTTTTTTCTGCGATTTCAGTCATTCCCTTCGCTCTCGCAATATCTCCAAGAACTGCTGAAATTAGGGCAGGGTCGCCATCTTCAAGGGCGGTTTCTAGATAGGCAACCATATCCTCTGTGGTTTCGAGATGTTCTGATGCATCCCATAAGGTTGTAGTGATTTCATTTTTTTTCATATGATTGCTCCTTAATTCTTTGAGCGAGTTCATGCGCTTTCTGAATATCTTTTGCCTGTGTGGATTTATCTCCACCACAAAGCAGGATTACGATGATATTCCCTTGATTCAAAAAATAAACACGAAATCCAGCACCATAATCTATTTTGAGTTCAGAAACACCTTTTCCAACTGGCTCAACATAACCAAAGTTGCCAAGTGAGACTCTCCTGATGCGAACATCAATAACAGATTTTGTTTTCCTATCTTTTATCGAGTCAAACCATTTTTTATAAACATCAGTTTCTCGAATCTCTATCATATAGACGCATTGTATCCCACAAGATACAAAAAGTCAATAGTATTAGGGTGCGTTGGAAACGCACCCTAACGTGTTTCTAACTATGAATTTTTAGAAAAATGTAAAGATTTCGAATGGGTATCATCAAAAGCAAGACAGATAGGTTTGCTTACATAGATTAAGATAATTTTTAACTAATTTGATGATATTAATAAAATAACAGGGTGTATTACCATTGCACCTGTTGCATTCATTAAGAAGATCCTGCTGCATTGTTCTTATACCTAATAATCACTTTCCCATTTTCCAGCGTCATTACAGCACCCGGCTTGATGCCCTCGATCTCTTCCGTGCTCAGGCTGAAGCCCAGTTCATCCATGAAGGCTTTGGCATAGCGCGGTCCCTCCCCGATATACCCTAGCGATAGGAAGTTAATATCATAGGTCGCCTGCCGGGGTCCGGAATAGACGGTTCCTTTTTCAAAATTGAAGTTGATCTCAAACTTGGGAAAGTGGCTCAGGTATTCCACCGATCGTAGTTCCCCATACACCTCGCGGTACTGCCGAGCCAGTTTGCGGTAGCCGCGCTCCATAGGACCCTCTTGATTGCCTATGCTGCCGGTCTGGTTGTTGAAACCGCACGCCGGGCAATCTGGCATGCCCAGCCCATTCCAGAACGTGTCGTCCCATTCGAAAGAAACCCCGCAGTGGTTGCAGGTTGTGATCAATTTCATGATTGTCCTCCTTTGCTGATGGCTTGTATCATTAGTGTTCTGCAATTAGTGATGATTTTACATCCAATGTTCAAATGGGAGTAATCTGAAATTTCAAATTGGTCGGTGCGCTCTGTGAGCGATCCCCCTTGGCTGGTTCAGGATAACAAGCTACGAAATGGAAAAAGCAAGCGTTACTTTAAGCGGAAATCATAGATGCCATCTTCGTAGGGGAAGGTCGTGCTGCACTGCGGGCAGGTGATGTCCGCCTCCAGCGCTTCCAGCGGGTGAAATCCGCACTGCGGGCATTGAAAGGCAAAATCCTGCCGGGGCATGCCCTCGGCGAGCGTGCTTTTCACGAACACGCTGGGGGTGAGCTGCCAGACTCCACCAGTCCACTGCAGCGCGGAATCCAATGCCTTTAAAATGCCCAGCGGCACATGCCGTTTGAGAAAACCCACCCGAAAATGTGAGACGCTCAACTGTCCGTTAATTCGGAAATCATTCTCATGCAGCCACTGCCGGATCTGGCGCGGATGAAAATTGAAATTCAACTCTACGAACTCCACCTGTTCTAATTTATAGGGATTCCAGGATTGCTTGCCTGCCAGGTAACGAAAGATGGCTTTCAAATTGCGCTTGTTGGCAAATTCCAGGATGAAGGTGCTATCCTTCGCCAGCACCTGCCGGACTTGCTGTAAAGCGCTTTCTGCTTCTTTAAGATGGTGAATGGTGCGGATCATGGTCGCCCCATCAAACACGGCGGGCACGAAGGGCAGCTTGTAGACATCCGCTGCAACATAACGGTAACAGGGTGAATCGCCCAGTCGTGCTCGGGCTTGCTCGAGCTGGGTGCGTGAATAATCCAGCAGGGTGATCTGCTGATAACCGGTGTAGCGCGCTGTATTGCGCCCGGCGCCTGCCCCTACTTCCAGCAGATGGTTGCCATGGGAGGGCAGCAAGCGGCGCAGCGCGATCGCCTCGACCGCGTCTTCATAGGCGCGCCCGCCTTCTTCCCAAAACGTCTTTTGATATTCCGAACCTTCGTAATCGCAAATTGGTGCTTTTGCCATGCGCAGTTTTCCATTCATGAGGGATACGATCAGCGCTTAAGCATACCCTGTGAAAAATGCACTGTCAAATTGAAAAGAACCTCTTTTGTGTCTTTCCTTCAACATTAGAGGAGATGATCTGCTATGGAGAAAAATGGAGAATGTAAATTCGAGTAAAATTCTTTTCTGCTTGAATTATTAAAAGGAATAACCCTGTGTCTTTGATCACTGCAAGCCGTTTGTCAAAAACTTATGGAGCGGAAGATCTTTTTAGCGATATCTCGTTGAGCATTCCGCATCATGCCCGCATTGGGTTGGTGGGGGAAAACGGCATTGGCAAGACCACCCTGCTGCGCCTGCTGGTCGGTCTGGAAGGACCGGATACGGGCAGCATTTCGCGCGCCCGTGATCTGAAGATGGGCTATCTGCCGCAGGAATCCCTCTTCGAATCCACGCGCACGCTGGTGCAGGAATGCGAGGGCGCGCTGGAGCATGTCTTTACCATGCAGCAGGAGATCGAACAGCTGGGTGAGCAGTTACAAAAGACCCCCAATGACGATGCCCTCATCACCCGCCTGGGGAATCTGCATGAGCAGTTCGAGCGCCTGGGGGGCTACACTATCGATTCCTATATCCTGCGCATTGTCAACGGGCTGGGTTTTAGTGAGGTAGATCTCACACGACCCATCGTGCAGTTCTCAGGTGGCGAGCGCACGCGTGCCTATCTGGCGAAACTGCTCCTTATGAATCCGGATGTGCTGCTGCTGGATGAACCCACCAACCACCTGGATATCCAAGCCATGGAGTGGCTGGAGGATTTTCTGAAACGTTATGACGGCGCGGTGGTCATTGTTTCGCACGACCGCTATTTTCTCGACCAGACCGTCCATACCATCTGGGAGATGACCCCCACCATTGAGAGCTATAACGGCAACTACTCCGCTTTCCTGACCCAACGCCAGGAGCGCATGCAGCACCTGATGAAAGAATACGAAAAACAGCAGGACTATATTGCCAAGGAAGAAGATTATATCCGCCGCAATATCGCCGGGCAGAATACCGCCCAGGCGAAGGGACGCCGACGGCGCTTGGAGCGCATGTTCAAAGAAGGATTGCTGGTGCCACCCGCCCGTAAGCGCCGCATGGTGTTGGGTTTTAAAGATAACCGCCGTTCCGGGGATATTATTTTATGCACTGAGCAGGTCCAGATCGGTTTCAAGGACGAGAATGTCTCCCTGTTCAGCATGCCTGATGTGGAGCTGCGCCGCGGGGAATGTGTGGGTGTGATCGGACCGAACGGCGCAGGCAAGACCACTCTGCTGCGTACCATTCTGGGGCAGCTGCCTCCTTTCAAAGGACAGATCAAACTGGGCGCCAGTCTGGATGTGGGTTATTTTGCCCAGGCACATGAAGATTTGCATAATGACTGGACGCTCATGCAGGAGATCCAGGCGAATGCAGCTGGCATGCTACCGGCGGAAATTCGCAACTATCTGGGAAAATTCCTCTTCAGCGGGGATGATGTCTTCAAAACTGTGGGAGTATTGAGTGGTGGCGAACGCGGGCGCCTGGCACTGGCGATCCTTGCTCTGCAGGGTGTCAACCTCATCTTTTTAGATGAACCTACCAACCATCTCGACCTACCTTCGCAAGAGATCCTGCAGGCGGTTCTTTCCGATTTCAATGGCACCATCCTGCTGGTAACGCATGACCGCTACCTGCTGGAAGCGCTGGCAACCCAGATCTGGATGGTGGATCCTGCCGAGAAGAGCCTGCGCGTTTTCAAAGGTGGTTATGCGGAATTCCGCGAAACCACCCGTAAAATAGTGGATATGAAGAACAAAGTTCCTGCACAGTCATCTCAGGGCAGCAACAAAAAGGCACCCCGTAAAACAGTGACCGGTCATCAGCTGGCTGAGATGGAGCGTGAGATCCACCAAAAAGAACAGGAACTACATGCTTTGGAAGAAAAATTACGCACTCCCGGTTTGGATCCCGAAAAAGTGGGCGAATTGGGAGAAAAATACCTCTTCGTCCAGCAGCAGCTCGATGATATGATTAAAGCGTGGGACAAATCTTATGAAAAATATACTTTGTGATTATTTCTATTACAACTGAATGAGGAGACCGATTGAAAAAGAAAAAGGTTGCTTTACTTGCTAACCTTAAGGTCAATGCACCTCGCTGGGAGGGTATACCTGATGATCGATGGGATGATTTGGATTCCGAGAAGACAATTAACGCGATATTGGAAGCTATACGAAACGGGGGATACGAGAGTGAGTTTTTCGAGGGTAATACCACAGTAGTTGATACACTGCCAAAGTATAAACCGGATATTTGTTTTAATATTTGCGAAGGGTATTACGGGGACTCGCGTGAAGCGCATATCCCTGCGATGCTCGAGATGCTGCGTATCCCCTATACCGGCTCGCGCGTTCTGACGCTAGCGCTGGCGCTGGATAAACCCATGACCAAGCGCATTCTCGATTTTCATGGTCTGCCAACCCCACCTTTCCAAACCTTTGAACGCAGTGATGAACCGCTGGATACTTCCTTGCGTTTTCCGCTGTTTGTCAAACCCAGCCGGGAAGGCACCAGCATGGGTGTCAGCCTGAAATCGGTGGTCAATGATTATGAAGAGCTGCACAAACAGGTTTCCCATATTCTGGATCGCTATAACCAGCCTGCGTTGGTGGAGGAGTACATTGAAGGGCGCGAGGTCACGGTCGGTCTGGTTGGCAATTTGAACGGACCCATTGCGCGCAGGATCCCCCATGATCCCAACCTGCCGCGCATCCAATCCGGTCTGCGCTTTTTACCTCCCATGGAAGTGGATCTGAACCCCTACTTACTGACGGATGCGGTGTACAGTAACCGCCTGAAGGTGGCACTGGCAGCCGATCTGAATTATATCTGCCCGGCGCCACTGGATGAAGATATGGTGGATGAGCTCAACTGGTTGGCAGCTGCGGTCTTTCGTGTGCTGGGAGCGCTGGATGTGGCGCGTGTGGATTTCAGGTTAGATGTGAAGGATAACTGGAAACCCTACATCCTTGAAATTAATCCCCTGCCCGGGCTTTCCCCCGACATTTCTGATCTGGTCATTGCTTCCAAAGCGGATGGCATCTCACACGAAGAATTGATCGTGACCATCCTGCAGACCGCTCTCGAGCGCTATAACATGCTTGATTGATAAAAAACCTTAACCCCGCAGATCCAGTAGCTCTGACAGCGGTGTGCCGTTTACAAAAATGGTCACGCTGTCGATGGTGGAGAACTGAAGCGCCAGCGCTGTCAACTGCGCTTCGATGCGGGGGATATCACATTCTCCCCCATAAATGAGCGTGCCGCTCAGGGCGATGGTCGCCTGGCGATCCACGATATCAAGGGATTCTATTTGCAGGTCGGATAAATAGAGTGAATTATATAGCCCCGATTGCCCGTAGGTCATGTCGGCGGGCAGGTTGAGCAGGGCGGTCAGGGCAGCGCGCAGCACAGCCTGAGTGGGTTCAATGGCTATTTCCACGCCGACCAGACTATCGCCGCAACCGATCATCACGCCGGAGGCGCCATTATCACCGATCGCTACCAAGTAGATCAAGACTGTCTGTGGTTTGGATGACAGCGCGCCTGCTTGCGGTGTTGGGAAGGCGCTTGGGAGCGCTGGGACTGTAGCAGTGGGGGGCAGCGGAGAAGGAGTTGGTGTGCTGGTTGCCTGGGGGAGCACTGTGGCAGTGGATATTGGGCTGCCAGTAGAGGAACAACCGGTCGTCAGGAAGATTGCCAAAATGCCCATGAAACGCCATGTGCGTTTCATGGGTTACGTTCCCCAATCACGCAGGTAGAGAAAATCATAGCCGATGGTGCGGCTGCTCAGTTTGGCAATGGGTGGCAGCACGCGTTTGAAATGATAACGGCGGATGCGCTTGACCACCGTATCCACAAAGTCCTGTGCGAAGCCATCTTCCACACATTCCTCTGGGGTGTAGCGTTCATCAATTAACAGGTACAGCAGCTTATCGACTTCGGCATAGGTGAACCCCAACTCCCCTTCATCGGTCTGGTTCGCCCACAGGTCAGCGCTGGGAGCTTTCTGGATGATTACCTCGGGAATACCCACTGCAGCTGCCAGCTGGCGCACCTGCGTTTTGTATAGATCGCCGATGGGGTTGAAGGCGCTGGCGGAATCGCCATACAGGGTGGAGTAACCCAGCAGGATCTCGGTCTTGTTGCTGGTGCCGACCACCAGCCCGTTGAAAGCGTTGGATTGGTCATATAGTACGATCATGCGGCAGCGCGCCATGATATTGCCCTGGCGCGTTTTTCCCATCTCGGGGAATTGTTTGATCAAACCATCCGCCATATCGGAGATGGGGATGGTGAGCGACTGCACCCCGAATTGATCGATGATTAGCTGGGCATGTTCCAGCGAATCGGTTGAAGAGGTGCGGTAGGGCATGCGTACCGCCAGCACATTCTCAGGTCCGAGCGCTTTGGCTGCCAGCACACAGGAAAGGGCAGAGTCAATGCCGCCCGAAAGACCCACCACAGCTTTCTGAAAACCTGCACGGGTGGTTTCGCTGTGAATGAATGCGGTCAGGATCTCGGTTGCTAGGTCAGTATTAATCGTGAGGTCAGTTCTCATCATCCTCCCATCATTTCCCGCAATTGGAATTCCCGTTGGAAAGAATGCGGTTGAGCTCGCGTTCCACCAATGCGGTACGTTCATCACGCAGCAGCGGCAGGCGCGCGCGCGTGCGATGCAGCTGGTTTATATCCATTTCAACGGTCAAATACGCTTCTTTATCGTAGGGCGCTTTTGCCAGGCAGTTGCCATCCGGGTCATACACGGTTGAACCGCCCCAGAAGTGCAGCCCATCCTCGAAACCCACGCGGTTGCAGTGGGCGACAAAAGAGGTGAACATACTGGCGTAGGCACGGTTGATGCTCTCCACCCACATAGAGGTGGAAAGCTGAGGGGCAGAGGTCAACCCTCTGCCAGGGGAAGCGGAAGTGAACAGGAACAGATCTGCACCATCTAGCCACAACAAATAGGGTGGTGAGATATGCCAGAAATCCTCGCAGATCAAAATGCCGGTGCGTTCAAAGCGTGTGTCAAATGCTTGGGTGTTGTCGCCCCAGGCGAAGAAACGCCCTTCATCGAAGAGACCATAGGTGGGTAAATATACCTTACGGTGTACGTGCACCAGTTTCCCCTGCGAGAGATAAGCATCCGAAATGAAAAAACGGTTGCGCTCGTCCTCTTCCACAAAACCCACCAGCAAGTCAAGTTCCTGGCTGGCTTTGAACAATTCCTTGAATACCGGGTCGGAGGGAACCGGGCTGTGTGCCACCGCGGGTACCAGGTCCTGCAGGACATAGCCGGTCAGGGAAAGTTCGGGGAACATCAGCAAGTCTGCATGTTCTTTGTGAGCTTTTTCAATATACTCGAGATGTTTCTGCAGATTGGCTTCCACCACACCCAACTTGGTGTCAATCTGTGCGATACCCAGGCGCATTTTCATAGCGTATTCCTGCCTAATTCTATTCTTAAGTTGTATTGTAACCCAAAAGAAAAGGGCGCATTATGGCGCCCTTTTGCTATTTCACATCATGAAACTAGAAGTCAATGACAAATTTACCGTTTTCGTACAGCAGCTCATCATCCACTACGATCCTGCCGCCATTGCGCAGGTCGCAGATCATATCCCAGTGGATGGTGGATTCGTTCTGGCTGAAGGTTTCAGGGTAACCATGCCCTAGCGCCATGTGGAAGCTGCCGCCGATCTTTTCATCAAAAAGGATCTGCCCGGTGAAATTCTGGATGCCTTCATTAGTACCGATGGCAAATTCACCCAGGTAGCGCGATCCGGCATCCGTATCCAGCTTCTTCATCAGGAATTCCTCGTTCTTTTCTGCGCTGGCTTTGACAACCTTGCCATTTTCGAACCATAGGCGCACACCGGTGACCTCAAAGCCTTCGTACAGCGTCGGGTAGGAATAATATACGTGCCCGTTCACGGAATCCTCGACGGGGGAAGTGAAAATCTCGCCATCTGGCACATTGACTTTGCAGGCACAGTTTTCAAAAGGTCTGCCCTTGATGCTGAGAGTCAGATCGGTTTCGGGGGCGGTCACATGCACGTGCTCTTTGCCTTTCAACCAGTTGATGACTTTATCTTGGCGGGCGGCTACTTTTTTCCAATATCCCACCGGGTCATCCTGATCGGGCATGCAGGCGCTGTATACAAAATCTTCAAAATCGGGCAGGCTCATGTTGGCATCCTGCGCGTAAGCTTGGGTGGGGAATAATGAGAGCACCCAGTGCAGTTCACCTTTTTGCTCCCGGTCAAGCATGATCTTGGAGATCTTGCCACCCTCTCCGTAGAACTTGGAAACCAGGTCGGGGTCAAATCCGGAGAGCTCCTTGGTGTTGGTTTCCCCCAGGATGCGCACACGATGGTCATAGGTTTCCACGAAGTATTTCAGCATTTCCAGGTAGTCCCCATATTTTTCCGGTTTGCCATAGCGAAAGATGCTATCGGTCATGAATTCAGGGTACTGGTAAATAAAAGGAATGGCTCCGCGTTCCAGGCAGGCATCAAAGACTGCCATCATGAGCGGTTCGCCACCCTGTTCGCCCTGTATGAGCACGCGCTGGTCCGCTTTTACCCCCAGCGAATAATCTACAAGCATTGCGGCAAGTTTCTTTACACGAGGATCACTCATTATATTCTCCTTATAACATTGGTATTGATTATGGCTAGTATTATTGTAAATGCTAACCCTGTAAAAGTGGAATAATCAAATGTCCTTCATTAAAATATAGAAAGGAATATTAATCAGGAGGAAAATATGTCTTCACAATTGACATTTTATGGGCATTCCAGTTTTGGTTTACAGATCGAACAATATCGCTTGCTGTTCGACCCTTATTTCAGTGGGAATCCCGCTGCCAGTACCAGTGCGGATAAAGTAGACGCGGATTATATCCTGGTGAGTCACGGGCATGGCGATCATCTGGGGGATGCTGTAAAAATTGCGAAACGCTGTGATGCCACTGTCATAGCGGTGGCGGAGATCGCCAGCTGGTTACGAGCGCAGGGGGTCAAGACCCATGCGCAGCATCTGGGCGGTGCCTTCCAGCATCCCTTTGGAGTATGCAAGGTCACCCTGGCGCTGCATGGCTCCTCCCTGCCGGATGGGTCGTACGGCGGCAACCCGGCAGGTTTTCTATTGACTTTGCCGGATGGAAAGAAGCTCTATTTTGCCGGGGATACGGGATTATTTGGCGATATGCGTTTGATCGGGGACGAGGGCGTGGATATTGCCCTGCTGCCGATCGGTGATAACTATACCATGGGTCCGGCGGATGCCTTGAGGGCGGTGGAGTTCTTGCGACCGCGCATTGCCATTCCCATGCATTACAATACCTTTTCCTTGATCCAACAGGACCCGCAAGCCTGGAAGCGCAGCGTGGAAACTGTCACCGATACCCGGGTTGTGATCCTGAAGCCGGGTGAAAACTATTCCGTTGCGTGAACACATTTGATAGCTTTTGCCAGTGTTGGTTCTGTATCATAAAACCCGTTTCCTGATGGAAACGAAAAATTATGATGTCTGAAAAAAAGAAATTCTATCAAATGGATGTGGAGGAACGTCTGCGGCTGCTGGCTGAAACCAGCGCTCTTGACCAGGCAGACCTGAAAGCATTCAACCAGCAGGCTGGGTTAAACCTGCCGCAGGCTGACCTGATGATCGAGAATGTGGTGGGTATCTACAGCCTGCCGCTTGGCATTGCTCAACATTTTGTGGTCAATGGAAAGGCGGTGCTGGTACCCATGGTGATCGAAGAGCCATCCGTGGTGGCAGCTGCTTCCTTTATGGCAAAGCTGGCTCAAGCTGGCGGGGGTTTTAGCGCCAGCGCCAGCTCACAGGAGATGATCGGACAGCTCCAGATCCTGGACGTGCCGGATATCATTGCCGCCGAGCGCGCGCTGTTGGCAGGCAAAGAACAGATCATGGAACGTGCCGCGCAGGCTGACCCCATGCTGGTAAAGCTGGGCGGTGGACCAACCGATATGCACATCCGTATTATGGATGATTCCCCCATCGGACCGTTTCTGGTGCTGCATCTCATCATGGATGTGAAGGATGCCATGGGCGCTAATGCGGTCAATACTGCGCTGGAACAGATCAGCCCGCTGGTGGAGGAATTGACGGGCGGCAGGGTGCTGCTGCGCATCCTTTCTAATCTGGCAGATCGGCGCCTGGCGAAGGTGACCTGTACCATCCCATTGGAAAAATTAGGGTTTGATCAATACAAAGCGGAAGAAGTACGCGACCGCATTGTGGAAGCCTGGGCGTTTGCCGCGGCGGACCCCTACCGCGCTGCCACCCATAATAAGGGCATCATGAACGGGGTGGATGCCGTGGTGATCGCGACCGGCAATGACTGGCGGGCGATCGAATCCGGCGCGCATGCCTATGCTGCGCGCAGCGGACATTACTCCAGTTTGAGTACCTGGTCGGTGGACAAGCAGGGCAATCTGCACGGTGAGTTGGAGATGCCCATGGCGGTTGGAATTGTGGGCGGCGCCACGCGTGTGCATCCCACTGCCAAAGCAGCGTTGAAATTAATGGGAGTGCAAACTGCCGCAGAATTGGCAGAAATCATTGTCTCGGTTGGGTTGGCGCAGAATCTTGGCGCGCTGCGCGCCCTGGCTACCGAAGGTATCCAGCGCGGGCACATGGCATTGCACGCTCGCCAAGTGGCAATCGCTGCAGGAGTTCCTCATGAAAAAGCGGCTGCCGTGGCTGCCCAGCTTGTAAACGAAAAGAATATCCGCATTGAACGCGCGATCGCAATTTTGAGCGAATGGAGCGACAAGTGAACGAAAAAGAAGATTTACTTTTGAGACCGGCGCGGGATGTAGGCATTGTTGGTTACGGCGCTTATATTCCCCAATACCGCCTGCCGGCAACCGAAATATTGCGTATCTGGCAGGGTGAGGAAGGTGGTACGCCCATTAAAGAAAAAGCGGTGGCGGGGCTGGATGAGGATACCGTCACTATTTCGATCGAAGCCGCTCGCAACGCGCTTGCTCGAGCCGGCGTTGATCCTGAGGAGCTACGCGCGGTTTGGATCGGTTCGGAATCACATCCCTATGCGGTTAAACCCAGCTCCACCATTGTGGCGGAAGCCATTGGTGCTTCCCCTCATATTCAAGCAGCCGATCTGGAATTTGCCTGCAAGGCTGGCACTGAAGCCATGGTGGCAGCTATCGGGCTGGTCGGTTCCGGCATGGGTAATTATGCACTGGCGGTTGGTGCGGATACTGCCCAGGGCAAACCGGGGGATGCACTTGAATTTACTGCAAGTTCAGGGGGGGCTGCCTTTGTGATTGGTCCGGCAGAAAACGCGCTGGTGCACATCAATGCCTGTTATTCCTATGTGACGGATACGCCTGATTTCTGGCGTCGCCAATATCAGAAATATCCCGAACATGGGCAGCGCTTCACGGGCGAACCTGCTTATTTCAAACATGTTTCTACTGCGGCACAGACCATGCTATCGCAGCTCGGCACCAGCGCTGCGGATTATACCTATGCTGTCTTTCATCAACCCAACGCCAAATTTCCGCAGCGCATCGCCAAAAATCTGGGTTTCAGCACTGACCAGATCAAGACTGGTCTGCTTACCCCTGTTATCGGCAATACCTATGCGGGCGCCGCACTGGTGGGTCTGACCGCCGTGTTGGATATTGCCAAGCCTGGCGATCGTATTCTGATGGTCTCTTACGGCTCCGGCGCGGGTTCGGATGCCTTCGACCTGCAGGTGACTGACCTGATCGAAGGGCGCCGTGCCAAGGCGCCCACCACGCAGCAGTATATTGCACGCCGTATTGAGATCGATTATGCGACCTATGCCCGCTACCGTGGCAAGATCGCGATGAAATAGGGTATCTCATGAACAACGTTTTGATCAGCGGTATCGGGCAGGTTCCGGTCGGCGAGCACTGGGATAAGGCTCTCAGCGGTCTCAGCACGGCTGCTATTCGTGCTGCTCTGCAAGATGCGGGCAATCCACAGCCTGATACGGTCTATATCGGGAACTTGATGGCATCTTCCATTTCCCACCAGGCGAACTTGGGCGCGCTGGTTTGTGAAGCGGCAGGATTACAGGGCGTGGAAGGAACCACGGTGGAAGCCGGGGAAGCATCCGGCGCGGCGGCACTGCACATGGGATATCTGGCGGTGCGCTCCGGCATAGCGGATTGTGTGCTGGTGGTAGGGCTGGAAAAGATGACCGATATGGTCGGAGAAGAAGTGGAATCCTACATGGCGTTGAGTGGGGATTATGATTTTGAGACTATGCAGGGCATCACCCCGGCAGGTATGGCGGGCTTACTCATGCAACGTTATATGCACCAGTATCATGCTCCACGCGATGCCTTTGGTGTATTTTCCATCACCGCGCACCACAATGCTATGCAAAATCCGCAAGCTATGTACCGCCGCGAAGTGGATCTGGAGACATATCACGATACACCGGAAGGTAGCACCATGCTCAAACTGCATGACCTGCCTTCCTATGCCGATGGGGCAGCGGCAATCGTTTTGGTGAATGAACAGCGTCTTTCTAATGCGCATAAATCAGTGCAGATCATTGCTTCGCAGATCGCCACCGATACCCTGGCAGTGCATGACCGCGCTGATGCCCTGGCTTTCGATGCAGTACGCATCAGCACCGAAGATGCACTGGCACAGGCTGGCGCTTCCTTGGCGGATGTAGATCTGTTTGAATGTTGGGATGCTCCATCCATCTATGGCATGCTCTCACTGGAGGCAACCGGATTTGCAGCGCGCGGCAAAGGCTGGCAATTTGCCAGCGAACAAAACCTGGCGCTGGATGGTATCCTGCCGATTGCCACTATGGGCGGCATCAAGGCGCGCGGGTTTGCCCCCGGCGCGGCGGGTGTGTACCAGGTAGTGGATGCTGTTCAGCAATTACGTGGGGAAGCCGGGCAGAACCAGGTGGCAGGTGCACGGGTTGCCATGACGCAGGCGCTCAGCGGTGCTGCTGCCAGTGCGGTAACCCATATTCTGCGCAGGTTGTAAGTCTGCTTCCATATCCCAAATCTGATAGCTTTTGAGAGAGAAAGCTCCGTAAACTTGCATCACTCTTATAAAGGAGTGTAAAAAAATGGAAATACCACGACATTGGCGATTACAAAAACAGCGCTTGGGATTGGTAGGCGAAGTTTGCCCGCATTGTCAGGCGAAGATATTCCCCGCACGGGATGTGTGCCCGCAATGCGGTGGAGAAGCAAAGACTGCCTTTCGGTTCAGCGGCAGAGGTGAGGTGTATTCCTTCACCACCATGTTCAGCGTGCCGGCAGGTTTTGAGCACAATGCTCCCTATACTGTGGCACTGGTCAAGCTGGAAGAAGGTCCCATCATCACCGCCCAACTCACTGATATGGGTGACCGCGAAGTCAAGATCGGCACCAAGGTCGAGATGGTCACGCGCCGCATCCGCCAGGATGGCGATGAAAGAGGTATGCTGATCTATGGGTATAAGTTCCGCCCGGTAATGGGTGGGTAAGTAAAGATTGTGAATTTGAACCGCTCTCCCGTGTAAACGGGGGGGCGGTTTTTGGTTATACAAATGAGGAAAAGGAATATAATTGTCAATATTGGGGAATAAGGATTCTATCCAAGCCAACAGCGGGGTATTCTGAAAACCTTCCACACCTTGCTATTGTTCATCAGGTTCTCCAAATTAGGTGGAAATTGTAGCAGTTTATAGTTTCATCATTTTACCGGAAGAATGTTACACCCACCAGAAATAATGTCAACTAGAGATTTCTACGTTGGATTTAATACTGTTTTAATAAGGAGAATTTCTTATGAACAAGATAAAATTTATTACAGATAGCACCACGGATTTACCAGAGGCAATGCTTTCAGAGATGGATGTGGACATCGTACCCTTGAGCGTTGTGTTTGGAGAAGAGATTTACTCCAGTTTGGAAATAACATCGAATGACCTTTATAAAAAAGTCTCGGAAACCGGGAAATTACCGCACACAGTAGCACCTCCACCCGCGTTGTTTGAACGGCACTTTAGGAAATGGCTCGATAAAGATTATGACATTTTCTATGTGGGCATTGGTTCAAAATATTCAGCCACATTTCAAAATGCCTACCTTGCTGCAATGGATTTACCGCAAGATCGAATACGCCTATCTGATTCCGGTAGCTTATCTTCAGCGATTGGTTTACAACTGTTGAAAGCTCACAAATTGTATAAAGAGGGGAAGAGCCTGCAAGAAATCGGCTATTACGTTGATGGGCTGGCGCCCTATACGCATCTGCAATTTACTGTCAAAAATATGGACTATCTATACAAAGGAGGACGTTGCAACGGACTTCAATACCTCATGGGGACATTGGTTAAAGCTCACCCATTCGTCATTTTAAAGAATGGAGAGATGAACCTGGTATCCACGCCCAGGGGCAATATCTATAAAGCCCTGGATAAAATTTTACAGAATCTAAAAGAACATGTCAATTCTGGCATTGATTTAGACCATGTGATGCTAACCAGTTCAGCAGCGAGTGATTACGAACAATATCTTCTAGAAGGTGCCAGTGAATTTCTCGATTCCAAAAGAATAACACTCGTTCACATTGGTCCGATTTGCGCCTGTCACGGCGGACCAGGGTCAATTGGTTTTGGATTTATTTCGACAACGTTGGAACAAGCTCCTTCGGAAGGACATGAAAGTATCTGAACAGCTCTCTCGAGGTAAAATCATGGCACAATTGGTTTCGTACTAGAAATAGTGAAAAAAGGAAATATCTGGTAAGCTAGAATGACATAAATGAATGTTCAATATCGCATCGAATCGCCTTGTACATGAAACAAAATTTGATGGTTTCAATATCGACTGCGAATATAAATGGAAGATGTTCTCTCATGTTGGATTTATGGCAAGCATAGATACTACACATAAGCTGACCTGTTGCCAGATTGAGAGGCAAGATTCTACACAATTAAACTACCTGCAGTATTAAGTGTTTTATTTCTAACTGTGCTGGTCTATGTATGCACCAGCGTTTCTAACCTATCACTTCGCCCAGTCTTCCAGTCGGCGAAACCAACCGCGCACTGATCCACGATGGATCGCTAGCGCATCGGGGACTTTCTGGATAACATGCGCCTGGCGCCTTCTTTGGTTGTGATTACATCGTCTCTTCCATTGGAAAAGCACACTTGAAAGACAACACTGTAACTTCCAACGAAGAAGTGGCGCAGCCCATTCGCGAGCTGCTGCCCTATAGCTTGGCGCGTAAAAAATTTTCTCATTCAATCTGCAGGACTTCGTTGATTCGTGCGCGCACCAGTTCTGGCAATCTTTCCGATCCTTTCTCTGCCAGTTGTTCCAGACATTCTTTTGGCAATGTATAATCATCTTTGTAGATCATGGTTCTCATCCTTTCTTTGGTTTGATCAGCTTCTGAAAGGATACCGTGATCAACTTTTTTATGAATCTACAGAAAAAATGCTACACGAACGGAAACTGCGCAAGAAGACTGGTCAGAGGATGAACTGCTCTCCAACGTGGACGGCGTTTTTTAATATTGAGTGCTTCAAGTATCTTGATTGGAATGGTGTAGCATTGTCTTTCAACGAACAACCCCTTTGGGTGTGGAGAAAAATTGAGATTACCTGAAACAATTCGGATGACTAATCGGATTAATATAATTCCAAAAGAGATTTCTAACCTAATTCGACAAAAACCCCCAACATTTTTCATTCTTAGAGATATTAATAGTGAGGGCTCCTGAATTTGGAGCACATGAGGTAATTATGGATGAAGTAACCGCTGTTGCCAAACTCAAAGCGGGAGATATTACTGGATTGAAAATACTGGTGGAAATGTATCAAGTTGAAGCGATTCAAGCTGCTTGTCTCATCACTGGAGATCGGGCGATAGCGGAAGACATCGTACAGGCTGCATTTCTTCGCGCTTTTGATAAAATTCAGGGTTTTGATGACACACGCCCATTCCGTCCCTGGTTCATTCGTATTGTCGTTAACGATGCGATAAAAGCTGCGATCCAGCAAAGCCATAAGATGCCATTGATTGATGACGGAAACGCAGATTACGAACATGTGCTGCAAAGATTGGCTGCAAATACAAGAGAACCTGAAGATGTTGTTGAACATGAAGAACTTGTGACAGAAATGCAACAAGCGATTGCCCAACTTTCACCATCTCAGAGAGCGGCAGTAGTGATGCATTACTTTTTAGGTTTGAGTACAGCAGAGACAGCCGAGCAGTTAAACTGTGCTCCGGGAACCATTCGTTGGCATTTGAGCTTAGCTAGGAATCGGTTACGCATCCTGCTCACCTCGTTCAAATGAAATCGAAAGGAGAAAGTCAGATGAAGAAAATAAATCACGCTCATTGGATTTTACAGGAGCTTGCGGAAGAACGAGCTCCTAGAAACACCATTAACCTGTGGTCACAGATCGAGCCGCGTATGGCTTTAGAATCAAAAAAACACCTAAAGGGAGTCATGACTAGAAACTTGAAAGGAGAGTTTTCTATGAAGAAATCCTTGCTTTATGCGGCTATTACGTTGGCTCTTCTATCCGTTGCAGCGATAGCGTTTATCCCCACTGTTCGAGCCCATGTGACTGACTGGATTAGTGGGCAGACAGCCGTGTTTTCATTTATCACTCCTCATAGCAAGGTGAGCGTGGGGTTGTTCAGTGACGGTCCCTGGGGCTTTGTTCCTCTCAACCCGACCTATATGCCGAATGGGGATTGGGTAATGGTCCCAGATTCTTACGAAGATGAGGTGACAGGAGTAGATGCGCTAAAGCTTACTTTCAACAAAGGCGACCAATTCGTAATCCTGACCGAGCGCAAAGCACTGCCGGGCGAATCTCTGCCCATTGGAGATGCAGTTAATGTACATGATCAATCCGCCGTTTTGGTCACCGGTTTGTCAGGGGAAGTAGATGCAAGTATTCCTATGGACGATAAGAATGGCGGAGTTCTACCTGAACCAAGTGGGTTAGTACACCTCAACCCAATTCAGTATACAGAAGGGGTTCGGTTAACCTGGCAATTGGGAGAAATCAGGTTAGAAATCCTCTCCAATCTCCCTCTAAAGCAAGTGTTGAAAATTGCCGCCTCGCTGCAGTTGGTCGAGACTGAACCGGCACAAATGATACCTAGTGAGCCTTAACGCTCCTATCCGAAAAAGATCATGATTTTCTCCAAGTGGGGTTGTCTAAGTGAAATAAGACAATCTCGCATTGTTGTGAATCGAAAGGGGCAACGACTTTTTATCCCTACAGGAGAAACTCAAGGAACAAGGATTCCTCCGTACTCTTGACTGTTTAATTTTCACCATCACCAATCCTTGCTAACTAGGTCGCATGTATGGGTATAAGTTCCGCCCGGAGTTGCGGGGATGAGATTGCTTTGTGTGTTGTGTGGCTTAATTAGATTAAGCCCTTGTTGTTGATTATGCACTTCAACTGTTAAAGGAGGTAGATTATGAATCAACGGAAAGCATTTGATCGTGGAATAATTGTTGGCATACTCATCATGATAGGAATGGATGCCATGTACTGGTTCATCAGTTCTTGGCGCCCCGATGTTAGCAAAACTCAAAGTATCCTTGTTGCTATTCAAGCTGTCGTTTGCTTTGGTGGAGCCATCTGGTTGTTTCGTCAACGGGGACGCTATTCAGAGAGTGAATAGCAGGATGAGTCGTTTTCACGTTGTGCCCTACGGGTGAATGCACCTTTTTTGATGGTTTCCCAGCTTTTCGGAAAAGGGACCCACAACATCAAACGGGATACGGATATCCGGAGTGAGATTGCTTATGGTAGAAGTTCCGATCTTGCGGTTCAAGCCACGAATAAAAAAATGTGAGAAGCGTTCTCCAGAGATGATGACGCTTATTTAGTTATAGGGCATGATTGCAATAACACAAGCGTTGGTAGAATCTAAAAACATATTGACCCTTGTAAATAAAAAAGCTTTTGTGCCAATGGGGAGCGAACATGACGAAAATAAAATTGCGGAACTGGGAAACTCTTTCAAAAGAACTATTCTCGAGCATGGTAAGTTTTTAACCGTGGAAAGCCACACTGTAAAACTTCCCGATGGAGAGATCATTCCGGATTGGGCGTGGATCATCATTCCAGGCGCTGCCATTGTTTTGGCGGTGACGGAAGATAATAAATTTCTCTGCTTTCGCCAAACAAAACATGCAGTAGAAGGAACCTCTTTAGAGCCTGTTGGGGGTATTTTTAAAAACAGGGGGCAATCTATCTGTGTTTAATCCCTGGCGTGCCTCTTATTGCTGACCCATTTGCCCAGTTCAACTACCCCTAACAACCCCAGAGCAATACCGGCTACCAGCAGCCACTCGGAGAGACTGAGCGGCACAATACCGAGTAAATTTCCGAGCGAAGGGACAAGGAACGGCAGAACGGCTGTTAGAATACCGGCGCCTACCGCCCAGATCAATGGTTTGTTGGCGCTGACCTTGTTCATGCGATGGAGCGGTTGGCGCATGCTGCGATAAGCGAAGATATACACCATGGAGTTGAGGGCGAAGGAAGCGAACACAATGCTGCGCCCTTCAGCTGCATTCAAATGAACCGCATACATGTGGTGGAAAAGGCACAGAGCCGCGACAGCGCTGGTGACGCTGATGATGGCGATCAGTGAAAGCCCTAATTTATTGAGGATCGGTTCTTTCAATGAGCGCGGTTTTTCATCCATGATGCCCCTTTCCTTCGGCTCATAACCCAGCACGATGTCTGAAGGTCCATCACAGATCAGGTGGATCCATAGGATCTGGGCTACCACCAATGGCGCCGGCCAGCGCAGCAGCATGGCAATGAAAATGGTCAGCACTTCAGCGAAGGAGTTGGAAAGGGTATACGCGACCACTTTGCGGATATTCTCAAAGATGATGCGTCCCTCTTCAATGGCAGACACTATGGTGCGAAAGTTGTTATCCAGCAGGATCAGGTCGGCAGTTTCTTTTGCCACGTCCGTGGCGCTCCCCACCACCACCCCGATGTTAGCCTGCTGTAGCGCCGGGGCATCGTTGACCCCGTCCCCGATCATGGCGGTTACTTCTTTGTTCGCTTGCAATGCGCGGATGATGCGCAGTTTATCATGTGGGCGGATGCGCGCGAAGACCGCAATTCTTTTTACGTGTTCTGCCAGTTCTTCATCGCTCATGGCTTCTAATTGGGCGCCTTCAATGATCTCATCGTTTTCGTGCATGAGACCAATGTTGCGTGCGATGCGCTCGGCAGTGATGCGGTAGTCACCGGTGATCATTTTCACCTGAATGCCAGCTTTTTGGGCGATCTCGATGGATTCCTGCACCTGTTCTCGCAACGGGTCTTCCATTCCCAACAATCCCAGCCAGGTGTAGCCGCTATGATCTTCCAGTGAATTATCCGGTCGATAAGCCAGCCCCAGCAAACGCAGCCCTTCCCCTGCCCATTCCTCAACTTGAGCAAGCATGCGCGCCTTTTCGTCTTTCTCAATACGGCACATCTCCAGTACGATCTCTGGAGCGCCTTTCAAAAAATTAAATTTGCCTTCATTCACACTATTTGCGGTGATCATGAACTTGGTCTCACTGCTGAAAAGCTCTACTGCCAGGCGTTCTGAACGGTCTGCCAGTTCTTGCGGATCCTCGGCGAGCATGCTTTTGGCATATTCCCACAGCGCGACATCCACGGGACCTTCCAGATCATTGCATAACACCATGGTTTGGTAGGCGCGTTTTTCATCCATGAGGTTGGCGCGGGTAATGCGCATGCGTCCCTCGGTTAGGGTACCGGTTTTATCGGTGCAGATGACGGTTACCGAGCCCAGCGTTTCCACTGCTTGCAGGCGTTTCACCAGACCGTTGCGTTTAAGTATCTTACGCATGCCCAGCACCAGAATGACCGTAACGGCGATCAACAGTCCTTCTGGCACCGCGGCAATCGCCAGAATAATGGAAGTACGCAGCATATCCAGGAATTCACCCCCCATCAGTAGACCGGCAACCAGAATTGCCAGCGTGAACCCTACCACGATCCAGGTGAGGGTTTTACTGAATGCCTTCAAGCGAACTTGAAGAGGGGTATCTTCTTCAACGTGTTCCTGCAAACTGATGGCGATCCGTCCCAGCTCGGTGCTGCTTCCGATGGAAACCACTTCCAGTAGCCCGCGCCCGGTCAGGACGGTGGTGCCCATGAAAACTGTATCTTCAACGGACTTGGTGATCGGTTCGCTTTCACCGGTGAGAATGGCTTCGTCAATGGTCAACTTGATGACTTCGATCAAGCGTCCGTCTCCGGGTGCTTTTTCACCGGCATTAAGGATCACGATATCTCCGGGTACCAGCTCCCATACTTCCACCTCGCGGCGTTCTCCATCACGCATCACGGTGGTGGTTGGCTTGAGCAGCCCTTTGAGGGCGGTATAGGTCTTCTGGGCTTGATTTTCCTGCATAAAGCCCATGAATACGTCAATGATGACCACTGCAATGATGATGGCAAAATCACTGATCTCGTTGGCGATAAGCGAAACGAGCGCTGCTACCAAAATGATGTAAACCAGCGGGCTTTTAAACTGGTTGAGCAGCAGGGTCCATTTTGATACAGGTTTTTCAGCCGGCAAGCGGTTTTCTCCATATTGCTGGCGCCGTGACAGGACCTCATCACTTGTTAAACCCATCTTTGAGGATTTATCCATTTTTGACATGTTCTACTCCCTGATGAAATAGTGCGATGATGTGTGGGTCAACCACGCTGTAAAAAACTTCTTTGCCGTCTCGACGGGCTTGTACGATGCGCATCTGGCGCAGACTGCGCATATGGTGGGAGACGGCTGATTCGGTGATACCGACCAGTTTAGCAAGGGTCTGGATGTTAATTTCTTCCTCTACGATCACCGAAAGGATACGCACCCGACTGGTGTCGCTGAAAATACTGAACAATTCTGCCACGTGGGCAGCAGTATGTTCGTCAAGAATAAAAGATGCAGGATTCATAGTATTTCTCCAAACAATTGAATATATATTCAGATGTTCACGAAATATTATCACTATTTTTAAGAAATGACAAATGTTGGAAAAGAAATCCAGGAAATTGGAAAATAAGACTTCCCCTTCTTCAAAAAAATCGATTGCTCCCTCCTAAATTAGGATTTCTATCCAGGGAGAATACCCAATTGTAAAGCACACTTGACATGTAAAGCAAACTTTACTATAATATGTACAGTCAGCTTTACATTGGAGGTGCTATGAAGAATCGGTTGGAGGAATTGCGTGCGGAACAGCATTGGACCCAGCAGGAGTTAGCTGATCGGGTAGAAGTCTCGCGACAAACGATTAACTCGTTGGAAGGTGGGCGCTACAATCCATCTATCCTACTAGCTTTCAGGCTGGCGCGATTGTTCAAGATGCAAGTGGAAGATATTTTTATTTATTCGGAAGAGGAGGAAAAATATGAATAACAAAACAAAGTGGATGAAAAGAAAATTGCATACAGGCTGGACCCTGGTGATTGCTGGGATTCTGACCGGTATTGTGGGGATAATCGTAGAATTGCAAAATACTGACCAACCCTATAATTACCGTATCATTATAGGGTTAGGCGTTCTGTTGGCAGGATATGGGATAGGGAATCTAGTGCTCCATCGCGCTGCCCTGAAAAACGATCAAATTACCGGGCGTATGACTGTGGAAGATCGAGATGAACGTACTTTGTTGATTCGTGCTCGCGCGGGAAATAAAGCTTATTGGGTATCTGGAGTACTTATTTATATCGGTTTGATGTGGGCTTCTTTTGCAGCTAATGGTAGCTTGCCAGATCTATCCGGAGATGTCTTATGGTTCTTTTTAACAGCATGTACACTTGTGCCATTTGGGATTTATATTATCAGCATCGTGATTGACGAGCGAAATTTATAATTCTGCCACTCCTACGAGAATCAAGTCGGGCATACCTTCTAAAAAGAATAGGGAGCAAGCGGATACAAGGTTGAGCCAGCGGTTCGAGCCTAGCACAAAGCAAATGTGAGAAGA
>LDZU01008757.1_pt1 | contig 22784 bp, 21 predicted proteins | sample 615531 | NCBI WGS metagenome assembly LDZU01 (sample SAMN03408293, study PRJNA278302) | terrestrial metagenome | isolation source: oil reservoir sample SB2 | place: USA: Alaska, North Slope, Schrader Bluff formation | collected 2011-09 | reverse complement strand
AGCCCATGACCAGTTATCATTAAAACAATTTTATCTTTTCTAGTTATTTTCTCTTCGTTGAGCAGTTTTTTATAGCCAGCCCAAGCAGCCGCAGCAGCAGGCTCAGCAAAAATTCCTTCCAAACTTCCCAATTCATAAACTGCATTTATTATTTCATTTTCACTTACAGCAACACCTATTCCATTAGTCTTATAAATCGCATCCAGAGTCATAGTACCATCTTGATCGTATCCTATTAATGGATCAGCAATGCCAGAAGCAATGGTATCTGTCTTTTCCCACGCAACTACATATTTTTTATTCTGCTTGTATGCACTAATTATTGGGGAACATTTTTCCGCTTGAACTCCTACCATAGCAGGTATTTTATTACAAAGCCCAAGAATATTTAATTCTTTAAACCCTTTGAATATTCCATACAGAAGTGGACCAGCTCCTATTGGTACAAGGATGTAATCAGGCACTTCACCTTCCATTTGATAAAAAAGCTCATAAGCAACTGTCTTGTCTCCTTCCAAGGTATAGGGGTTTAAATAAGTCGATGTAAGATTTGCCCAATTGAATTTTTTACTTGCCTCCAAAGCTAATTTATAAGAATTACTGTAAACACCTTTTACTTTTATAATCTCTGCTCCATATGTTAAAACCTGATTTATCTTACTTTCCGGAGTATTTTCGGGTACAAAAACATAACTCTTAACCCCTGCCTTTGCAGCATAACCTGCTGTTGCTGCCGCTCCATTTCCCGATGAAGCTATGGTCACAATTCTATAACCCAATTCTAAAGCTTTGGAAATCCCAACTGATGTTGGTCTATCTTTAAAAGAAGCAGTTGGATTTCTCGTTTCGTCCTTAATATAGATTGACTTCAAGTTATATTTGTTTTTCAGGTTTTTCAAATTTTGTAAAAGAGGAGTTAAACCTTCATTCATTGAAACGATATTTTCTTCATTCTCAATTGGCAATAAATCCTTATAATGCCAGAGATTAGCCTTAGGAGTACCAAAAATCGCTATGTCTAAATTATCTTTCATTTTATTATAATCATAATCTACCATCAGGATCCCATGGCACTTCTCACAGGTATAATATAAATCTAGAGGGTATTCCGTGCCACAGACTGAACATTTAAGGCTTTTAGCATACATTTTATTTCATTTCTCCTTAACTTACTTACGCTAAAATAATAGAGTTGGTTGTTTATCTATTTATAATTAATCCTCAACTTCTACAATCATCTCTATTTCAACAGGAGTATTAAAGGGTAGCTCATTTGCAGATAAAGCGCACCTCGAATGCTTACCCTTTTCACTAAATACTTCTAATAAAAAATCTGAGGCACCATTAATAACCATTGGCTGCTTAACAAAGCCGTCTGCACTATTTACATAACCATGGAGGTTAACTATTTTTACTACTTTATCAAGATCTCCAATGGCACTCTTTAGGATTGCAAGTAAATTAATTGCAGTAATTCTGGCTGCTTCATAAGCTTCTTGTTCTGTAACATCTTTTCCTACTTTCCCTTCATATTTTAATTTACCATTTACGCGACAATCCTGACCAGATATATAAATTAAATTCCCAGCTCTTCTAAAGGGAACATAGGAAGCGACTGGTTTAGGTGCTTCCGGAATTTCAATTCCCATTTTCTTAATTTTCTCTTCAATTTTCATTTTAAATTATTACACTTAATCAACTTAGATATTGCAAAATTTTTAAGTAAAAATTTAATAAATATTTTGTACAAATTTCCATAGTCTATATTTATTGAGTGAGTAGGCGGCCACTAAGACTATCTTTGGCTACACAAGTATCTAATTTACAGATTTATTTGCTGCTTATTCCAGGTTTTTAAGCACTACTCTATCAAAAAATATCATTAAATTCTTAATCCAATTCTCAAATATATCACCGATTAAATGTTGTTAAAGTAATCCATTCTGGCAAACAATAACCGTCCTGGCAATTATTTCCGCTGCTTGAACCACTTGCTTTATCTCTATCCACTCATCCTCAGAATGGGCCTGGGCAATATTCCCTGGGCCAAAAACTACAGCAGGAATACCTTTAGCAACAAAAAATCGCTGCATCTGTGCCAAATCTACCTCCTCTAATTTCGGGTTCAGTAGCTCTGGTATCCTTTATACATCTAAATAAAGCTTGAACTATTTCTTCATCTCTATTTATTTGCATGGAAGGACTTGCAACAAAAGGGTCTTCTCTTTCTAACTCCAACAGAGGATTTTCCTCTTTTAATTTATCCAAAAAATTATCTACTTCTCTTAAAATACTCTGGTTATTTTCACCGGGTATCACCCTTCGATCTATTTCAATAAAGCATTTATCGGGAATAATGTTTATTTGAGTCCCCCCCCCCTGAATAATATTCACACTTAAATTAAAGCAGGAGAACCAACAAGAGGATGGGACTTTTTTTTGCAAAGGGGAATAAGCTTATTCTGCAGAGCGTTGATTACCTCGCTCATAAAATAAATAGCATTTTTGCCTTTTTCTGGCTCAGAACTATGTGCAGATATTCCTTTGGTAACTATTCTCCATCTCAAACAACCTTTTCTTCTTCGGATATCAAAGAACGAATATATAAATTCATGATAGCCTCCTTCCTATACTATTATAAAGAAGGATATCATAAAACTTTATAAATGCCACTATAGATTATATCATTTATTATTTAACAAGGCACTAGTTATTATTCATGAAATTTTTAATACCTACTATAACTCTTTTAATTAGGTATTCATTGGCAGAATATGCCATATGCCCGACTCTAAAAACTTTCTTTCTTAACGGCCCTACTCCTCCAGCAATTAATATTCCGTATTCTTCTCTCATATACATCTGTAAACCTTCAGATGTCATCTTTCCAGGTAAAATTGCTGATGTAACAGTAGGAAGACGATATTCTTTGTCTTTGATAAATAAAGATATTCCAAATTCCTCAAGAGAAGTACAAAGCATATTAGCAATTTCCTTATGTCTGTTCCATCTTTGCTCCAAGCCTTCTTCTAAGATAATATCAAATGCTCTATTTAAGGCATAAAAAAGATGAACGGGCAATGTAATTGGAAAAGGATGCCAGTCTCCCCATTCTTTTTCATAACGATGCCATGTTCTTAAATTTAGATACCAGCTTGGAATATCATTTTCTGCTGCCATTTTATCCCACCCTTTAGAGCTGATAGAAACAGTAGATAAACCAGGGATAGAACCAAGTGCCTTCTGACTTGCCGATATACAAAAATCAATACCTAGTTTATCAACAGATAGTTCTACACCTCCCAGGGTTGATATAGCATCAACTATAAATAAAATATTTTCCTCTTGGCATATTCTTGATAGTTCTTCTAAATTATTTAACATACCCGTAGAAGTTTCACCATGTACAACAGCCAATAAATCAACTTTATTTTTTTGAAGAGCTTCTTCTATTTCTTGTATTTCAAAATGTTCTCCAGGATTTTTATGAATAACTATTACTTCACTTAAATAATGTGAAGCAATGTCTACTAAGCGTTCTCCAAATGTACCATTATCTAGTATTAGTCCTTTTTTACCGTTTAAACTTGCAAAGGTAGCATCTAAAGCTCCGGACCCTGAAGAAGGAATAATATAAACACTATTCTTAGTTTGATAAATTCTTTGCAACTTTTGTAGTGTTTCCAAATAATAATCCATCCAAAGATCCCCATAATGTGGTAGATTAGGACGGTTTAACTCATTTAGAACTTCAGGATCACATTCTGTAGGTCCTGGAATTGATAATTGATATCTTTTCATAAAATATCCTCCTAATTTTAATTTATTTAGAATTAATATAGAATTTCCCCCTCAAAAAGTAAACATACTCATCGTCAAAAAATAAGAATTCTTCTTAATATTTTGGTTAAAGTATTACTGCTTACTACCATCTTTTATAATAATATCTTTAGAAAAGAAATTTTATTTATTAATTATCTATTATATTTTTGATATCTTTCTAAAGTTTTTTGATTATAGACCAATCAAATTTCACAAGCAGCTTCTTTATCAATAAGCATGGTTACATCATTATGAAGCCGGAGAACAGTTGCCGGTACTTCAGTACTAACTGGTCCATTTATAGTCTTAGCAACAACAGGAGCTTTTTCCCTACCGTTTGCTAATAAAATAATCTTTTGGGCTTTCATAATCGTCCCGAGACCCATAGTAAGGGCTTGCCTAGGGACTTCACAAATGTCATTAAAATATTTAGAATTATCCTGTATAGTTTCTTCTGCCAAAGTTACCAGGCGAGTTTTGCTACTAAAACTAGTCCCCGGCTCATTAAAACCCAGGTGTCCATTAACACCAATCCCCAATATTTGTAAGTCTATACCACTACTTTTTTGAATAAAATATTCATATTGCTGACATTCTTTTTCAGCATTATCTGTCATTCCATTCAATAAATGTACATTTTCTTTTTTGATGTTTATATATCGGAAAAAGGTGTTCCACATAAAATAATAATAGCTCTGGGTACATTCCGGTGATAAGCCGTAGTATTCGTCCAGGTTAAAGGTAACAACCTGGGAAAAATCTATCTCACCTTTTTTGTATTTCTTGACTAATTCCATATACATACCGGCAGGCGTTTGGCCGGTAGCCAAGCCCAGAACTGTATTTTTCTTCTTTGCAATTTGTTCAGCAACTAATTGAGCCGCTTGGACACTGAGCTCATGATAGTCTTTTACAATAACAACTTTCATATATCTTCTTTCCTGAAGATAACCTGCCCTGAAACCATAGTTAGCTCAACTTCAAAGTCTTGATTTAAAATAACGATATCCGCATCTTTTCCTGGTTCCAAGCTACCTTTCCTATACTCTGTTCCCAGACACTTTGCCGGATTGTAAGTTGACATCTGAACTGCCTCTAACAATGAAATACCGGCTTGGGCTACCATATTGTGCACTGCTTGATTCTTCGTTAACACACTACCAGCTAAAGTACCATCCCCGAGTTTGGCTTGTCCCCGAACCACAATAACTTCCTTTCCTCCAAGATCATAATTACCTTCTTCCAAACATGCTGCCCTTATAGCATCGGTAACCAGGACTATTTTTTCGCTTCCCTTCATTTGATATATCATTTTCAATATGATGGGATGGATATGTATCCCATCAGCAATGACTTCTACTGTAAGCCTAGAATCAGATAAAGCAGCTCCCACTATTCCTGGCTCACGATGATGCAAGCCTCGCATAGCATTAAAGAGATGGGTAACATGAGTTAAACCGACTTGTATCGCTTCCTGCATCTTCTGATAAGTAACATTCGTATGCCCTGCTGAAATAATAATATTCTTTCTGTGTAGCCAACGAATAAAATCTATTGCCCCAGGCATCTCCGGTGCTAAGGTCACTAGTCGTATTAAATAACCAGAAGCTTGGTTTAATTCCAAAAACTCATTCTTAGAAAGCGGCATAATGCCTTCTTCATTTTGAGCACCTTTCTTTTCCGGGTTAATATAAGGTCCTTCCAGGTGTATCCCTAAAATAGCAGCAGTGCCAGTGCCTTTTAATTTTGCCTCTTTAATACTTTGTAAGCTTTTTATAATTTTATCTTTAGGCATGGTTAAGGTAGTAGGAAGAAAGGCAGTCGTACCAAAACGGGCATGAGTAGCAGCAACCTTCCTAATAGCTTCATATTCTCCGTCCATCACATCTGCCCCGCCACCTCCATGAACATGGAGATCAATAAAACCTTTTTCTTTATCATAGTCGCTACTCTCTAATAATAATTAATAGTAAATTTTTAAAATTTGTAAATCTATTTTATGCTGATTTCTTATTTCTATTTTAATATTAATGACTTCTAATAGGTAGGTATTCCTGGACAGATTAAACACCTTACAGTTATACATCATTTAAGAATTATTCCTTATAATTATCTTTTTTATTCTCTCAATTATTATATCTTCCTCCCCACTCGCAAGCATATGAGGATTAAGAGTAAGGTATTTTTTTTCAACTACAACAGCAATACGTGGATTACCTTCATATAACTCTAGGGCAATGTCTTCTTTTGTCATTCCCAAAGATTTTTCATCAAAAGTAACATAGACTCGAGGTATCGTAGCAGGCTGTGTTAAGGGTTGAGTAGGGTATCCCTGAAAAACTTGAATATGTGAAATACCTTTTAATCCATTAACAATATGCCCAACTTGTTCTTCCCATTTTTTTACTCTCTTCTGGTGATCTTCATTTAAATATAACTCCATTGCTCTTACAAAACCCATAATCGTTTCCTTATCTAATTTCATTGGTCTACCAATTGCATGATGTGGATATCCATGTAAACGACAAATATTGATAATATCTTTTTTCCCTACCATTAACCCAGAAGACTGTGGACCACGTATATCTTTTCCACCGCTAAATACAGTAATATCCGCACCCATTTTAGCAAATCTATTTAAATTATCAATTGGTGGCAATTCAGCTGCCGCGTCAACTATAACTCTAATACTTTTTGCATGTGCTATGTTAATTACTTCCTTTAATGAAAGAGAGGCTTCTAGCATCTCTGATTGAACAAAAAAGGCTACTGCAGCTGTTTTTTCACCAATAGCAGAGTCTAATTCCCAAAGGTGAGTTTCAATGGCATTACCAATTTCCACAAATTTTGCACCAGCCATTATCATTGCATTATCATACGGATTTCGGTGACAACGCATAATAATAATTTCATTTTTCATATTTTCTGTATTAGGCAGTGATTTTATAAAATCTGGGTTAGAGCCTGCCATGCATGCTGCCGCTGATAATGTTAGCCCAGCCGCTGCTCCCGCTGTAATCAATGCTGACTCGATATTAAGACATTTTGCAATGTATTCGCCAGATTTTTGTAATAATTCATCAACATCTACAAAAGTACTCGAAGCAGCTTCCATTGCCTTAATTACCTCAGAAGAAATCAAGGAACCGCCATATTTCGTATAAGTTCCCGCGGCGTTAATTATTTTTCTTACTCCTAAATCATTATAGCTTGCCATAAATACCATAAATATCTCCTTTTCTCAATAATAAATAATCCTATGAATTCAATTTTTTAATGGAGTAATTGAACAAATATTTCAATAATTTTTAGGAAAAAATGTCATATAAGTAAAATATTATTTGAATTTAAACGATATAACTATCATCTTTTTCTTTTTGTTTATTTAAGAAATCTTCTACTAAATCTAAATTAGGGGGAACATTTTTGACCTGAAATCCACTTCTTTTAACTTTTTTAAAAGCACTTAAATCTTTAAATCCACTTGCACTGTTAATGCAAACAACTTTTTGACCTTCTAAAACAATTTTCTTATCTAAACAAGATTTCAACCCTGCAACACTCAAAGCTCCAGTTGGTTCAGCGAAAATTCCCTCTTCTTTGGGAAGTAATTTAAAGCTATTTAGAATATTTTCTTCTGAAACCGAAATAACAAGCCCCCCAGTCTCTATTATGGCATTTAAAGCAACTGAGCCAGCAATACCAGGATTATCAACAACAACTCCAGTAGCCATTGTTTTCCCCGGAGTTACTGGCCTTACAGTTGTCTCACCTCTTTGATAAGCCTGTTCTATTGGATTAACCTGCTCAGATTGGATCCCAATTAAACGAGGTAATTTGGAAATAATACCCATTTGGATTAGCTCATTGAAACCTTTCCATATACCCAAGACTAACGTACCCGAACCCATTGGTATTATCACTACGTCAGGTAAGCCGATATCACGAACAATTTCATAAGCTATAGTCTTATAACCTTCAATATTAAAGGGGTTTGCCGATGACATAGTTGTTAACCAAGACCAACCAAATTTTTTACTTGCATCTTCTGCCATTTGATGGGCATCGGATTCTTTCGTACTATCTACTAAAAATATCTTATGGCCAAAGCTTACAGTATGTAAAAATTTTCCTTCTGTAGGTTGGTACATAAAAATATATAAACTCATATTAGTAAGTGTAGAATAAAGTGAAAGTGAACCTGCTGCATTCCCACTTGATGCTGTTGTAATATCTCTGTGACCTAACTCTTTTTCTGTCGATACAAGTACAGTTGCCGCACGATCTTTAAAAGACCCTGTTGGATTCCGACCTTCATCTTTGATATAGAGTAAAATATTATTTTTTGGACCTATTTTTTGACTTTTTATACAAGGTGTTCCCCCTTCATTAAATGAAAAGCACTCTTTAACATCAGGTAATACATTTGAAAACCTCCAAATACCAGGCTTTGAATGGTCTTCAATCTCAACAACTGATTTCACTTTTTTAAACTTATACTCTGCTAGCAACACGCCAGCATTACATTTACATGAATATGTGCCGAATGGGTATTCTCTATTACAACCACTACAACGTAAAATCATATTTTTAACCATAAATAGCTATTCTCTCTTTCTTATTTATTGTAAGATTAAAGATTATTTCAATTTAATTAAGTTAAAGTGCAAGTTATGACTACTGTTTCTATGAAATTACTTAAACGATTATTCTTCATAAAACAATCAATACCTGATATGACTCTATTAATTAGAAATTCATTAGCAGAATAAGCTATATGTCCAACTCTAAAAACGCGCTTTCTTAATAGCCTTACTCCTCCGGCAATTATTATTCCATATCTTGCTTGCATATATTTCTGTAAATCTTCAGATTTCATTGGACTTGGTAAAACTGCTGACGTCACTGTTGGTAAAAGACAATCTTTATCTGTAACTAATAAAGATATTCCTGCATCTTCTAAGTAATCACAAAGTATACCAGCAACTTTTTTATGTCTAGTCCATCTTTGTTTTAATCCTTCTTCTAAAATTATATCAAAGGCTTTATTTAAAGCATAAAATAAATGAACGGGCAAAGTTATAGGAAACGGATGCCAATCACCCCATTCTTTTTCATACCTCTGCCATGTTCTCAAATTAAGATACCAGCCAGGAATATCAGACTCCAATGCCATCCTTTCCACCCCTTCAAACTGATAGAAATTGTAGATAACCCTGGAATTGAACCCAAGGTCTTTTGGCTTGCTGATATAAAAAATCAATGCCTAGTTTGTCAACAGATATCTTTACTCCCCCAATATTGATACTGCATCTACTATAAATAAAATATCTTCTTTTTGACATATTAGTAATAACTCTTCCAAATGATTTAGCATTCCCGTAGAAGTTTCACCATGTACGACTGCCAATAAATCATATTTCTTGTTTTTTAAACAATCCTTAATTTCTTTTATTTCAAAACACTTTCTTAACTTCTCTCATAATACTATAATATTATAAATATAATTTAACTATCTTATTCTTATCTTTTTATTTATTATTTCCATTTAATTTTTATATACAAATATATGCTTTTTTAAAATTTAATTCATAATATTTGGGAATTTTACCAACAAGAGGTTTTATATATTTAATATATTCATCAGTTACAAAATTGCCTTGCTTGTTAATGTACTTATCATCCATTGGCTTAATTTTAAGGGCTACTTCTTCAAAAGGTACAAAACTTAATGTTATTTTATAAGGTTTAGAATTAGCACGAATAATTGAAATCATTACCCCTGAAATTCCCTCTTCAGCTAATTCAACTGCTCTAACACCACAAGCATAAGCTTCCTCAACATCAACATTACTTACTCTATCTATGGCGCACATTGATAAGGATTCTGTAATTTGAAATTCTCCTCTGTAATTTGTTTCTTGATAAATAATTTTATGTAAATTAAGCGCTGCACTGCCCCCGCCCATTGCACCATATTCAATTTCATTATTATTCTGTGAATAATGACTAGCGATAAAACTTTTATCTTCCCAACGAATACCTTCGCCGCATACAATATAAACCCACCCATATTTTTTAATACACTCTTTCACATCGGATAGGAATAATTTACGTGATAGAGGCCTTTCTGGTAAATAAATAAGATGAGGGGCATCCACCTTCTTTCTTTTTGCTAATACTGATGAGGCAGCTAACCATCCTGAACTTCTCCCTACTGTCTGCAGAATAACATATTTATCTACACTTTGCATATCTCGGGCAAGTCTTCCTCCCTGTAATACAGAAAGACAAATATATTTTGCCGCAGAAGGAAAGCCTGGAGCATGATCAGTGTTACAAAGATCATTATCTACTGTTTTCGGTATCCCAATTATGTTTATTTGATAACTGTTTTTTTTACAATATTGCTCTATTTGGCGGCCGGTTTCCATGGTACCATTTCCCCCAATAAGGAAAAAATATCCGATATTATATCTTTCAAACTGCCTTAATAGATGGGGAAATTCTTCTTTTTTTAAAATATACCTACAAGAACCTAAAATTGATGAAGGTGTATGTTGCAATCTATATAAATCTTTTGAATTTATCTTTTCTAAATCAACTATTCTATCTGTCATTAACCCTAAAATCCCATCTCTCATTCCAAGTATATTATTTATTTTTTTTGACTTTATTGCTTCTTGAATAATGCCAGAAAGGCTGGAATTAACTACTGAAGTCGGGCCACCTAATTGACCCACAATTGCATTTTTCTTTGTTGACAAACTCATTTTCTATTATCCTTTTAAAAAAATAAGTAGAATACTGATAAATTCTCAATATACTTGATATTTTAAAATAAGTTCCATAAATTCCACAGATTTTGAAATTCCTTTACAATAATTTCCTCTTCTCCATCAGCAAGACAAACCGGATTTAATAAAATAATACTTTTATGTAAACTAAATTCTTGAAACCATATTGGAGGGTTATTTTCCTTAAAATATGAAACTATTTCATAAACATCGTGTTTTATTCTTTTTTCGTCAATCAGTATTTGAGTTCTAGGAACTGGTCGGTTTACTTCATCGTATTCAGCTTTTATTGTTTTTAAGTATGGAAATTTATTTAATTCAGATACCAAATAATTAATCTTATCTTCCCATTCTGCATGTTCTTTTTGGGAATCTCTTTTAAGATAGATTTCTAAAGCAGTCATAAATCCAATAATTTCTTCTTTGCCGATTTTCATTACCCTTCCGATACCATAATTTGGGAAAGCTTGCAAACGAGATGCCTCCACTAATTCTTTTTTCCCACAAATAAAACCAGTACAAGAAGGGCCAAAAATGTGCTTTCCTCCACTTGTTACTAACAAATCTACACCCATCTTTATACAGTCCTTGATTCTTGTAAAAGGATAATTTATCAACGAGCCATCAACAATTGTTGGTATTTTATATTTTTTTGAAATTTGCATAACATCATTTAGAGAAACTTCTCCACTTCTATTTACAGTTTCACCAAATGTATATAAAAATGCAACTGTATTTTCATTTATGGCATTTTCAATCTGCTCTACATAAGTTTGGTGAGGGATACCGACTTCTACTAATCGAGCTCCAGATATTGTAATAGCCTGGTCATAAGGTGTCCTATGCCCTTTTTGTACAATTATTTCTTTACCGATAGCTGGTTTTGGCATTTCCAATATTAAGGCTACATTAGTACCGGTAATACATGCTGATGCTGCAAGCAAAAGGCTACCAGCTGCTCCTGATGTTACCAAACCACCATCTGCTCCAGTAATTTTTGAAATATACTCACCGCAACGAAGTTGTAATTCGTTCATGTTAACATAAATCTTCGAGGCTTCATTCATTGCATTCAAAACTTCTGGACTAAGAGTTGAACTACCCAATCGTGAATTATTTCCTGCTGCATTAATAACTTTCTTAACTCCTAAACTTTCAAATGTGACCATTCGTTTCTCCTTTCACCTTTTTATGAAATACAACTAATATCCTTTAAACTGCAAAATTCTTTAACAATATTCAGACAATCGCCAAAACATATATGCATATGATTGGAGCGAAAATTTTGAACTAATTTTTCTGCATTACATCCAAATTTAACAAATGCTTGTGGCCAACGTTCTCTTGATTCTCCTAACCTTTCTTTTGGTTGTTTAACTGTATTGCCACTAAATACAAACACACCTAGATTTCCTTTAACTCTAAATAATCTTGCACCAGTCACTGGTGAATCTTTTACTGAAAAAACAGTTGTAACTCCACCCGCTTTACTTAAATAACTATATTGGCAAGCCAGATCAACCTCTTTTCTATTTTCAGACATTAAAGAAGGCATGGAACCACAATTAACAATTCTTAACATATTCTCTTGATAATCCAAATGATTTATATCCCCAAAGAGGGAAATATTTCCAGATGCTAACCTTAAAACCATCATACTTATAGCTCCATAAATATCACCTTCACAAGAAATTGTATATCCTTCATCATTAAGAAGAGAATTTGCCAGACAAAAAGAAGAATAATGATTTATCATTTCATCCATACATTTAATAGCTGCAATTTTATAGTTTTTATTTGTCAATAATTTTTTTAGTGCAAAATAAAGTCTTAAAGATTTATCAATAACCTGCTTTTCTGGCTTAACTTTTCCAAACTGTGGTAGATATACTTTTTTTAATTCTTCAATCTCTTTATCGGGGGCATTAACAGCTTCTAAGTATATTTGTAGAGAGTCTATATGCTCTATTTCAATCCCAAATATTTTTTTTATCTGAATAATATCAGCCATAGTTGTATACATGCCTGGAACTCGTCCACCAACTACGCATAACTTTTGATTATCTAAATTTTTCATAATTGAACAGGCTTTGATATAAGTAACTATTTGCCCCAATAAATTCGCTGAATTGGTTGAGCCATAAAAAAATTTATGCTCTAAACCCAGTTCATCTAATGAACCATGAACAATACCGCCAGCAGTCAGAGAAAAAGAAGCAGGATTATCTTCAGCCCAAATGGCAAAAGGAATTTGTATCTCCCTAATAGTATCAACAACAGTTGGTGAATCTACCCAGGTCCCCATGAGTAATAAAATTGCACAAGCACCCTTTTTTTTAAATTCCCTGGCTTGAGCAATACATTCGTTTGTTTCATAAATTAACTCATCACGATAATATAAATCAAGATTATTCTTCTTCAAAGAAGAAATTGCCTTAAAATGAAATTGTCTTGCCAGGTCGACCCTTTCTCTAGGTGAAGCTAAAGTAATAACTCCGACTTTTATTTTTTTCATTTTAAACTCTCCTATTCGTTTATTAATTAATCCTTAATTTCGATTGCTCCGGTTATCATGGATACAACATCATCAACTGATACATCTTTCTTTTCCCCAACACCAACAACTTCGCCATGCCTAAGAACAACATATTTATTCATTACTTGAAAAGCATATTCTATATTATGAGTAACTAGAATAATAGGAAGCCCTTTTTGACTAACATTATGAATAAGTTTTAGAGCTTTTCTTGATTCAGCAACACCTAGAGCTGCAAATGGCTCATCAAGCAAAGCCACTTTCCCTCCCCAATGAAAAAATCTTCCCAAAATAATTGCTTGCCTTTCCCCTCCAGATAATAAGCCAATTTCAGCTTTCTCAGATGGTATAGAAATACCAATATTTTGTAAAGCATCTAAGGTGCTTTTTTGCATTTCTTTGTTTTTTACAAATTTAATACCAAGATAATTATTCACTATTTCTCTGCCAATAAAAAAATTTTCATATACTGCTGCATTAATACAAACGGGACTATTTTGATAAACTGTCTCTATCCCTGCGGCACGAGCTTCTGAAGGTGAATTAAAATGTACTTTCTTACCCTCTAAAAATATTTCTCCTTCATCTGCAGAAAAATTCCCCGATATTATTTTTATAAGAGTAGACTTACCAGCCCCATTATCTCCTAATAAACCGACAATATCGCCTTTGCATACTTCCATGCTGACATTTTTTAAAGCCTGTACATTGCCAAATCGTTTACTAATATTCTTTACGGTTAAAATAGGTCGATTTTCTTTATTTTTAAAGCTATCGTTTACCAATATTCTCATCCTTCCTATAATCAATTATTCTTTTCTTACTTTAAAATTTTAATTGACTATGATTTTTCTAAACAAAAATTTTAGACATATTTTCCGGCAAACCTGCAATCTCAGTTTTAACATTAAATAAGGCACCGGCTTCACTCTCTTCATTTTCAATAGTACCTTCTTCTCCTAATGCGCTTGTAATATATATATCTTGATAATTTTCTCCAGCAAAAGTTAAAGAAGTAATTTTTTCAGTGGGTAAAATGATTTTCATAACCTCCTTACCTTTTGGACTATATCTTTTTACACATCCACCATTCCACTGTGCACTCCAAACATATCCTTCAGAATCAACTGTCAATCCATCAGGAACCAAATAAGGATTTTTTTCCTTTACTTCTAAAAAAGTTCTTTGATTACTCAAGGATCCACTTTTTTTATTATAATTGAATATACTTATTTTCCTTTTTTTAGAATCAGTAAAATACATTTGCTGTTTATCCGGAGTAAAGCCCATTCCATTTGAAAGTCCCACATTATCTAAAACTAGCTTAATTTCTCCATTTATATCAAGAAGAAACAAATATGCAGACCCATTTTTATCCGGCATTGTACCACAAAAAACTCTCCCTGCTGGATCTGCAATAACATCATTGAATCTTGTATCTTTTAAGATGGAGATCTCATCTATTACATTAGTCAACTTACTATTTCGCCATATTTTTACTGCTCCTTTCTCCATAAAAAGGAGCAAAGAACTATCTTCTTGGATTGTAAAACCGCCTATAGCACAATCACCTTCAAATATTTTTTTAACTATGCCATTTTTTGGATTGTATCCATAAATTACACCTATTGGTATATCAAGCCAATATATTTGTTTTTCTAGAGGATGCCAAATTGGATTTTCTCCTATATGGCATTTGATATTGCTTACAACTAAAGGCTTTGACATAAAAATCCTCCAACTTTTAAAAATAGAATAAACTTTCGCTGTTTTTAGATTAATCGAAAAGAACGACCCCCTTCATGTAGTTTTCCTTTCTGTTGGCAATAAAACCACTTGAAAACAAGTCAGGAAGTTGTTCAATCTTAAATGTATGAGATATAACATCCTTAACATTAATCATTTTTTTACTGATTAGATTAATAGTATCAGGGTATTTAAAAGGTGAACCGTTTAAGCCCTTAATAACAAGTTCATTTATCTGGATTGGCTGTATATCAACCGGAACCGGCCCTCCTCCAAATACTCCGTAAATCAGTAATTCTCCACCCTTTTTTATGACTTGCATACCACTATTAAGGGCCTCGTGTGAGCCTGCGGCTTCAATTACTAAATCTACACCTCTTCCATTAGTGTCTTTTAATATGTATTCCTCCACATTATCTCTTTTAGCATTGAGTATCACATCAGCACCGTATTTTTCTCCTAAAGCAAGTCTACTGTCACGTGTTCCTACAAGATAGGTTTTACCGGCCCCTCTTAATTTTGCTAGTTTACAAAAAAACAATCCTGCTGGTCCCGGACCATACACTACAACAGTTTGCCCTAAATGAATATTTGTCTTTTCAATTCCTGCAACAGGACCAGCTAATGTATCAATAAGACCTGCCTCTTCCCAGCTAATATTTTCAGGAAGATTATGCACATTTTGCTCTGGAGCAACAAAATATTCAGCATACTCACCATCATGCCCTATCATCCCAATTACCTTATGATTAAAACATAAATTATATAGACCTTTTCTACAATTTTCACATTCACCACAATAGAGTAAGCATTCTACAATAACCCTGTCACCTTTATTTACTTTAGTTACACTATCTCCCACGTCTTCTACTATTCCACCTCCTTCATGTCCAATAATAAGAGGGGGGGTACTTTGTTTGAAGCGCCCATCATATATTTCCAGATCACTCCCGCAAATACCGACTGCTTTGGTTTTTATTAAAACTTCTTTTTTTTCAGGAGAAGGTTTTTCAACTTCTTTTAAAGAAACTTTAAATGGCCCATCCCAAACAACTGCCTTCATTGTTTTATTGTTTTTATTCATAGAAACACCCTTTCTGTAAATAATTTTATTATTCCAATTCATCAAATTATATCAAGTTATTATTATTAATTGGCCTACCAAGTTCATAATATTTATCTACAACATCTGAACTTTCCACAATAATCATTTTTGAGCTTTCTGTTAAAGAAATCACTGCATGCCATACTCCCTTATTAATAACAATAGGCTTTTTTAATTTAAATGCAGAAATATCTTTGGGAGGATCAATAGAAAGAAGCATAACAGCCTCCCCAAAAATTGGAATAAACACTTCTGAAGTATTGGGGTGGCATTCCAGCTTTTCAACTTTTTTCCCAATTTGATCTAAATATCCAATTTGCCAACTATTGGCTTTTTCTTTGAATGTCACGTAAAATTTAAAAATGTTATCCTCATAAACCTCAGGATTTGCCCTAGTAGATGGAACAAGGACTTTTCCAAAAGCTTTAAAAGTACTTTTATTAATTTCTAATATTTCAATATTCATAAAATATCCACACCTTTTTGTGTAATATTAATTTCTTATATTAACCTAGGACGAATCTTTCTTATGATCGCATCAAGAATAACTGCAACAATAATCATTCCTCCTCGTATGATATTCATATAATAAGGATTAATGCCGACAATACTAACAACCGTAGATATACAGCTCAGTATTATAGCACCTGCAAAAACACCACTTAATCTTCCAATTCCGCCTTGTAAACTTACTCCTCCAATTACTACTGCAGCCATAGCTTCAAACAATATTCCTTGACCCAAAGATGGTGAAGAGCCATTTGTCCTGGCAGCAAGCAGCCACCCCGCTAAAGCAGATAAAATACCACTAATTATAAAAACAATAACTAAAACTCTGTCTACTTTAATCCCTGCATTGTAACTTGCCTCTCTATTATCACCTACAAAATAAATATATCTACCAAATTGAGTTCTTGATAAGAATAAAGAAAATATGACATACATGAAAATGAGTATAATAATCATCAACGGCACAGGCCCAATATTAGTTCTAGCTATAGCAACAATATCTTTACTGATATTAACCACACCATGTCCCTTTGTAATTACAAGACCCACCGCTCGAAAGATTAAATATCCAGCAAGAGTAACAATAAAAGAACTAATTTTCATTTTTACAATAAAATAACTATTAAAAAGTCCTATTCCTGCGCCCATTAAAAGTACGATAATTAAAGTAATAGGAGCATTAAGATGCAGTCCTGAAGCATCAGGACCTATTCCGGCTAAATAAGCTGTTACGACAGCAGATAATGCAAGTACTGATTCTACAGATAAATCCATTTCTTTGCTCAAAATACAAATAGCTTCTGCTATCGCCAATATTCCGATAAAAACAGAATGGTAAAGTATATTTCTGTATATAGGCCATTGAGCAAAACCTCTCACAGTAAACGAAAATATAATAAGCATTGCTAATAAAATAAACCATGCAATATTATCTAATATCCATCTTAGTATTTCTTTTCTCTTAACTATTGCCATATTTATTGTGCCTTTCTGTATTTTTAAATAGATCAAGATTAGATTAAAAAAAATATTAGCTAAAATGTGGAAATAAATTTTGAACAGGCCCATATCTAGGCCTGTTCAAAATTATTTTAAAAATTATTCTCCAACCTGATTTCCCCAGAATAAAGGGTCATCAACATTTTCTGCAGTAATTACAGATCCAGAAATTCTTAGTTCAAGACCATAAGGCTGCTCAATAATTTCAGCTGGTATACCTAATACTTCATAGGAACCTAGTTTTATCTCATTCCCTTGAATGATATCATCTAAAAACATAGCAATTCCCTCTGCTTGAGCGCTTACAGGCTGCTCTACAGTTGCCTTCATCCAACCATCACGAATTAATTGAAGTCCACTGGGCATACCGGCAGTTGATACTAGCAAAATATCATTCTTATTTAAACCCTTGGTTTGAAGAACTGAAGCAATAGATACTGCCATGTGGTCTGAATGTGGGAAAATTAAATCTGTATCAGGATTTGCTAGTAAATAATCATCAGCAATATTTGCTGCAGTTGTAGCTTCCCATCCATAAGCTATTTTTGTTTCAATTTCAATATTTGGATACTCACTTTCCATGGTTTCTCTCAATCCTTCTTCGATTAAGACAGTGTACGAATCCCCGGGATCGCCCATAATATCTAAAATTTTGCCTTTTGGTTCTCCGTACTTTTCTTCAAGAAGTTCTGCTATTTTATGTGCTGCCATGATACCGATTCTTTTGCAACCGGCAACAGAAGTGAAATCAACTTTTGTTCCACTAATTACTCTGTCAAACGCAATCACTGGAATCCCTGCTGCTTTTGCCTGTTCCACTCCAGGAATAATTGCATTACCATCAACTGCAGCAACAATAATAGCCACAGGATCTTGAGTAATTGCATTTTCCAATTGATTCATTTGTAAATTAGAATCCTCATTGCCTGCTACCATTATCCGACAGGTATAGCCAGCTCCTTCCACAGCATCTTTAATCATATTTGAAGCAGCTGTTTGCATTTCATCAAATTGATTTGGACTGAGATAGTACACAACTCCTTTATCAGAAGCAATTACACTTATCCCTAATAACATTATTAATGATATACTTAATAAACTAATAGCCAATTTCTTTCTCATTTAATTTTCTCCTTTCATATTTTTTAATCAATCTTGGTTTAATAAATTTATAAAACCATAAATCACCTCCTTATATTGTGAAAACCAAGTATATTTTACTCTACAATTATTATGTATTGTACGTTAATATTGAGTATTGAGGTTTCACTTTTCTCTATTGCTATTTTAAATATTTTCGACCATTTTCCCACAATAAATATAAATACTACTTAATCTTAACCACCATTTCTAATTCAACAGGAATATTACTTGGCAAAACTGAAGTGCCTAAAGCACATCTTACATGTTTCCCCTTTACCCAAAATATTTAAACCATTAATTCAGAAGCATCATTAATCACTTCAGGTTGCCTATAAAAATCTAAATTACTATTTACAAAACCCCTGAGACTAATGATTTCCTCTATTTCATCTAGAGAGCCAATTACTGATTTTATTGCTGCTAAACAATTAATTGCACATATTTTTGCAGCCTCATAGCCATCATCTAAGCTTACCTCATCACCCACTCTACCAATGTAAATAAATTTACCGTCTTTCAAAGGACCTTGACCAGAACAATAAACCAAATTATCAACTTTCTTTGCGGGGATGTATTCAGCAGCCGGTTTAGAAACTTCGGATATTTTTATCCCAATTTCTTTTAATTTATCTTCAAAACTCATTAATATTTCTTCCTTTCTTTTCTTATATCTTTTATTTTTATGATAGGTATTATTATAAATATCATTTTTACTAAATTAATTATCTTATTATTTTATAATAATTTTTTATTATTTCCTTTATCATCTCTTTTGATAGTTCCTATAAATTCTTGCATATTAAGTTGAGTCAATTTATCATCAGTAGGTCCATATTTATCCCATCCTCTGAGTTCGTAATATTCATCTATTGCTTTTTTAAGAATACTATTTGGTATTGGGTCGCCAGCACTATTACCTGAAGGAAGTGCTTCTTTTAAGCGGTTTGGTAAATCGTCATCTTTTTGTGTGTAACCTACCCAAGCCGCGGCTATTTTGAGCATATTGAAATTTCGTTCACCAATAAGTAGCATCTCTGGTACTCCAATTTCTAAACCTGTAGTTGCATAGATAGCTTCACGAAAACGTGGATACGGGTTATAACCTGAACATAAAGCAGCGTCGAATCCAACATAATCACATGCAATAATTGAGTTTGCAAAAGACGCTAAATCCTGATGTATTTTACAAAAACGTGGTTTTTTATTCCACGACATTCTTTTTACTGGTCCAAAAATACCAATTTCTGGAGTACCATACTTGCCCAGTCCTTCAGCTCCATCATCATGCATTGCCTCCATATGTTGAGCCCCACGGGGAGTTGTTGCATAGCTTATAGCAAGAGCTTTTTTTCCTCGGGGATCATGCATTGGAAGCTCTTGACCTTTAATATGCATAGCAAAATCTGCACCAATCGTTGAAGCAACTAAATCTATTCCTTCAGATAATATGTTTCCCAATCCTCTTCTAAATGCAATATCTTCTATTAATTTTACAATAACATCGGGGTCTCCCCACTTAATAGATTCTTTTATCAGTCCTTTTTCGCTAGCTTCCATTGCAAAAGCAATAGTAACTCCAGTGCTTATAGTATCCAAACCATATTTATTACAAAGCTGATTTGCTAAGCTAATTGAATATAAATCTGCATTCAAACAGTTGGAACCAAACGCAGCCAATGTTTCATACTCTGGGCCACCATATTTTTCTTCAATTTCTATTCCTTTATAATTACCTTTTACAACCCTTTTACAACGAATTGGGCAACCTGCACAAGTTTCGCGCCCTACTAATATATTTTTAAAAATACAACTTGCTCCATCAATTTTTTCAGCTTCATTAAAAACACCTTCTTGAAAATTCTTAGTTGGAAGAATTCCTTCTTCGTTAAGCCCAACAACAGCAGCTGAAGAACCTAATCTACCGAATTCCTGAATACCTGGATTATTCAATAATTCTTGATTAATTTTCTTCTTAGTTTCTTTTAACATTTCAATATCATATACTAATCTTTTACTTTTTCCCCTAACTACTATTGCTTTTAAATTTTTACTACCCATCACTGCACCAAAACCAGGCCTTCCAGCAGCCCTAGTGATATCATTCATAATACATGCAAATTTAACAAGATGCTCTCCGGCAGGTCCTATACATAAGACTCGACCTCCTTTATATTTCTCTTTTAATTTATAATCAGTTTCACCTACATCTAATCCCCAAAGATCTTCAGCACTATGAATTACTAATTCACCATACATAAGGGATAAGTACACAGGCTTAACTGCTTTCCCTCTAACAATAATCCCATCATATCCTGATTTGCCTAGTTCATACCCCCAATACCCGCCAGCGTAACTATCGCTAAGACTTCCAGTTTTTGGGGATTTAGTAATTACAGCATGACGGCCTGTTCCTGCAAGACCAGCGCCTTGTAATGGCCCTGTTGCGAACACAATAATGTTTTCAGGACTCAAAGGATTTTCATTTCCCTTTAACTCTTGTAAAAGGATTCTTAAACCAATTCCTCTTCCACCTAAATATTTGTTATACCAATCATACGGTATCTTAAAATCCCTTACAACTTCATCATTTAGGTTTATATCCAAATACCTCCCAAAAAAACCTTTCATTATAAACTCCCCCCATCATTTATACTAAAATGCATTAATGCATAATAACCAAACTGCACTAAATTATTAGCAATTGAAATACACTTAGGTTAAATGAGCAGAAAATATTTCACTTTTTAATTCATTAACAATATTCCTACTAGCTTCAAAAAGAATCCCTACATCAACAGAAAAAGAAATATACTGTGCACCTAAGGAAGTCCATAATTTAGCTGTTTCTACATCATCTGCAAAAGTACCTACAACAACATTATTTTCCTTACATTTAGAAATCACTTCTCTCATCTTATCTACTACTAAAGGGTCATTTACTTTTCCCGGTATACTTAAAGATTGAGAAAGATCATATGGGCCAATGAAGATAATATCCAAACCTGGTACTGATAATATTTCGTCCAGATTATTAATACCTTGAACTCCTTCAATATGAGCAATTATCATTGTTTCATTGTTTGCAGATTTAAAATAATCAAATTTATCTATAGAAGAATAATTTGCTGCTCGAACATATCGACAGACTCCACGAGCACCCTGAGGGGAGTATTTCACTGACTTTACTGCTTTCAAGGCATCATCTTTACAATTAATCTGTGGAATTTCTACTCCCTGGGCTCCGATATCCAAAGCTCTTAAGATAAGGGGTTCATCATTATCAGGGACCCGGATAATGGGAGTAACATCTGCAGCTTCAGCAGCTCTTATCATATTCTGAGCACTTTCGATGGAGATGGGACCATGTTCTTGATCTATGATGACAAAGTCAAAGCCAGCAAAACCCATAATTTCTACTACTGCTGGATCAGTTAATTTCAGAAAGGGACCAAATACAGTCTTTCCATTTTTTAAAGCTTCTTTAAGCCTATTCTTCTTCATATAATTATTTTCCTCTTTCTATTATCTCTGCACTCGCCCAGAGGCCGCCCCGGCCATCAGGTTTTTCACCTCTTTTAAGGAAAGTAAGGGTAGATCACCAGGTATAGAATGCTTGAGACAGGAGGCGGCTACCGCAAATTCCAGGGCTTCCTGATCACTCGAAAGATGATTCAAACCATAGATTAGCCCGGCAGCAAAGGCATCTCCTCCTCCCACTCTATCTACAATATCATGGATTTCATACTTCTTAGAAACAAAGAAATTTTTCCGGTTATCCAGCACTGCTGACCAACCATTGTAATCAGCAGAATGGCTCTCTCTTAGAGTAATAGCTATCTTTTGCATATTGGGGTATAAGGCCAAAACCTTGCTGGTTAACTCCTGATATTTTTCTGGTTGCAGTTCTCCAGACTCAACATCAATATCAATCTTTACACCCAGTGATTTCTGACAATCCTCTTCATTACCCACTGCCATATCCACATATTTGACCAGCTCCCCCATAATTTCCGGTGCAGATTTACCATATTTCCAGAGATTTTTCCGGAAATTAAGATCACAGGACACAGTAATATTCATTTCCTTTGCTTTTTTAACTGCTGCTAAGGAAAGGTCTGCTGCAGAG
>LDZU01000060.1_pt1 | contig 22817 bp, 19 predicted proteins | sample 615531 | NCBI WGS metagenome assembly LDZU01 (sample SAMN03408293, study PRJNA278302) | terrestrial metagenome | isolation source: oil reservoir sample SB2 | place: USA: Alaska, North Slope, Schrader Bluff formation | collected 2011-09 | reverse complement strand
ACCAGCACGATGCTGCATGAAGGGGCCGTTAAAAGCAGTCAAATTGAACGTATGAGTGGCTACGCCCATCTGGTATTGGAAAGATATACGGTTAGTCCCAATGATGCTATGCTGATCGTTTCTACGTCAGGAATCAACTCATTTCCGATCGAAATGGCACTAGCCGCAAAGAAAATAGGGGCAACCATTATCGGAATTACTTCTTTCCTATATCGGGATCACCCCTCACGCCAAAGGGATGGATTACATCTTAGTGATACGTGCGACTTTGTCATCAATAATTATGTTCCGGTAGGAGATGCATGTGTTCAGGTAAAATCCGACGGAACCAAATCAGGTCCTTTATCCACGCTGGCAAATACCTTTATTGCAAATTCATTAATACTGGCTGCTTGCGATCAACTGAAAGCCTGGGGAATTGAACCGCAAGTATATCGAAGTGGGAATTGCCAAGGTGGAGACAAATATAATGCAGAGCTGATCGATCAATTACGGTCCCGCATTAAAAATCTTTGAGCATTCATTTTCTCCCTGTTTTCCACGCGAATGGTGGATATCCTCATGCTTGCCGGTCTATCCTCCTTAACTTGGCTAGTCAGGTCCAGTTACGATTCACGCAAATCGAAGAGGCAAATCTGGCGCTGTATCAGTTTTTACATCCAGTTCTTTTTGAAAAGACCGCAATGGTCTGGAATCCACTGCGTTTCACCTAGGAAGAATCAGTACAATAATCCCTGTATTGGATGTCTCCTTCATTCCCTGTATAATTAGTTCTCACTATGAACAAACCCTTCCTCTCCATCATCATCCCCGCCTATAACGAAGAGACGCGCCTGCCTACCAGCCTGGAAAAGATCGCTGCCTTTACTGCGGCGAAGAGAGACTACTTACGATTGTGAAAGCTTTGAAGACCAGGAGCTATTTTATTCATCTGCAAACAGTTGAGAGCTGTGGGATTAAAGAAAAGGCGAATGGGTTCATTCATTCGCCTTTTTAAAATCAGTCCGATCCATCCAAAAGTTGTTCCACCAGTTTTTTCGGTAGAAAATCCTGCTCAAGACTATCATATACCTGCCAGGTCTCGGTAAAACATACCGATTTGCCCGGAGCAAGGCTGGTTAAAGGAGCCAGGCTTTCCAATTCCACAAAATCGCTATCGCAATATGTTTCAGCATTGCAGTTAAAATCCGGATAGGTTAAATCAGTGCAAACCTCAAAAGATTTTCGAAATAGAATGCCATCCAGCCAGTAGGCTATCCACCCCTGCGGGGTGAAAGTTCCAATTTTGAAAGGCGGAAAACCGGGTTTCGCATTCAGTAAGATCCATTCATCTTCTAAATGCAAGCGTGGGTCATTAAGATGACTATAAGCCCAAAGTGAAAAATGGCGATTGGGGAGCAAGCTCCCTTCCTCATGAGCATCGTTTCCACCCTGCATAGGTAAAATGACCGTGCCACCAAGGCGGAACATGGTTAGCGCCCAGGGGGAAAGCTGCACTTCCCATAGCCCCTCGTTGATGAGAGTATGCATCAGAACGACAGTGGGCTGGTCGGGGTTGAGATGAAGCTCAATGCATTTATGAATCCCGGTAGCAGCTTCCGTTTTTCCATCGAGAATCACACCATCCGGTAGGTCAGATATAGTTAACCCATCCTTATCAGGAATGTATGATCTGGGCATCGCTTCCGGCGCATGCCACAGGCGGTGCCCGCCCATATAGTGGAAGTCGCCATACGGGGTAGGAACAGAGATTTCTGGCAGCTCGGCAAACAAATTGGGGGACCCCTTATAGCGAAGGCGCACAACCCGAGGACCGGCTGTCGCCAGGCAGTCTAATTCCAGAAAACGAGAAGATAGATGCCGCGTTGGATAACCGTAAAAATCGCCCATGATAAAAACTCCGTCAAGTTAAGGATTAATTGTAGAGCGCAGTCATACAATCATTTGAGTGCAACCATTTTATAACTATTCTCCGACAATTTGAACCGTTACAATTCTTTCGCGGGCACGAACCTGGTCAAAATCGGCAAAATAGATCCGCCCAAACTCTCCAAGCTGCATTTGCCCATCCACAACAGGGATTGATACAGAACGTCCCATTAGAATTGATCGTAGATGTGCATCGGTATTAAGCGACCAAAACGGTTCTTCATCTCTTTTGCCCGCCTCCCGAATATGTTCAGGTCCGGGATGAAGATAGTCTCCTTCCGTTTTACAAGTCGGGATTATTTTTTCAAGAACATTTACCAGATCTTGCATCAACAATTCGGTACCCCAATAATTGACGTCATCGGAGGCTTCCTGAATCATTACACTACACGTGGTATGCTGCGAAAACACTATTAATATGCCGTTCTTTATTCCTGATTTTTCTACGATCTCCTTTACCTGGTCAGTCACAGGGTGGAAAGTAGGTCTTCTATCCGAAACAATATTAAAAACCGCATGATACACTGGCATTGGTTATCTCCTTTGTTTAAATTAAATGTGCCTTATCCCACGCATCCCTTACCGCTTTGATCATTTTTTCCAGTGTCTGAAATGGATCGCGCGACTTAAAAATGGCGCTTGTAGAACCAGTCCCCTGAGCGCCTTTAAGCACAATATCATAAACATCTTGTTCAGAGTTGATACCTGCTCCATGGAGAACGCGGATGCGCGGATTGATTTTCCAGACAGTTTCATTAATTTTTGTAATAGCTATCTGATCATTTTCATCACGCTTGCCACCTTCAATCAATTGAGGAGATTCAGCTAAAACAATATTGGGTTCCAAATGAGCGATGGTTGTAACGTCAGCCATGCTATCTGCACACACCATCGTCGCCAATCCTACTTCGTCCGCGCGTTGTATAGTGCACTTGATTTCATCCAGTGGCAATTTTTTCTCGGCATGATTTAACAGCACGCCCTCTGCCCCGGCTGCTTTAACTGCTTCTGGTAAAACCGTGCCAATCCCTCTCCCCATTCTTATTGAATCCATATGCTGGGCAAAAACAAGAATATTTTCAGTTTCATGGGCAAGCAGCGGTATATCAACATATTGGGGAGTAAATATTATTTGAACATTGTACCTTTCGCTTAATACATCGGCGAACTTTGCAAGCGCAAGAATGTCTTTCCCAAATGAATATGCTTTGGGACCAACTTCAAAAAAAGGGGGGGTAATCTTAATTCCTGCGTACATCTGGTTCCCCTCTCTTTAAAAAAGAAAGCCCGGGAGCAAGTGACGCTTTTATATCCCTATTAAATAGATAGTTTTCCTGCAAATGGATATCCTTTGAGAGCTTCATCCAGAAGATATTCCTTATACCAGCATCACTTCTACACCCTGCTCTCGAATAGCCCGAATAAGATTTTCAGGAGCATCGGAGTCAGTGATGATCATATGAAATGCACTTAAAGACGCAACAGGCACAAATCCGATTCTGCCAAGTTTCGTGCTATCCGTTACTAAAATCGCTCGTCGTGAGCGTTCAACCATTAATCGATCCACTTCTGCCATCAGAATATTCGCTGTCGTAACCCCGCTTTCAAGCGTTATTCCGTCCGTTCCTAAAAATACCAGATCTGCTGTTAACTCCTTCAGTTGTTTGAGTGCTTGAGGACCAACCGAAGCCTGGTAATCAGGTAAATAAATCCCTCCCAGTAGAATCAGATTGGGTAAAGACCATGCAAGTACTTCCTGTGTGATGGGAATGGAGTTTGTTACCAAGGTTATCGAATTGTTTTGCCGCAATTCAAGTGGAATATGTTTAATAATTTGAAGCGTTGTGGTTCCAGAATCCAGGAGGCAAACATCATGAGGATTGATCATTTCGGCTGCTGCTTTTCCAATTCGTTCCTTAATTTTGATGTTTAATTTCATTTTTTCAGAAAACGATTCTATCCGCGAAGCACCTGGTAATGAGATTGCTCCTCCATGAATGCGTTTCAATTGACCACTTTCTTCGAGCATTTTCAAATCTCTCCAAATGGATGTCTCGGTGACGTCAAATTGTTGTCGCAAGTCAAGGGAAGAAACTCTTCCTTCTTCCAAGACCATCTGTGCAATTCTTGATCTTCGTTCACTTGCGCTTAAACCCTTCATAACTCAGTCTCCATTCCTTATTAATTTTTTCAACTACGTCAAGTCACTTCTCTTTACCAATATCTCCATAAACTACTGATTAAAATTCCAGCAATTTTCACTAAAGCGGGGCGATCTCTCACACTGAAGTTATTCTAATAGCCCTTTATAGATTATTCCATCAATTCAATTTTGCCAATCCTTTCTTTTTATATCAGATTTCTTCAATTTCCAGCTCTTGAAGCTCAGCATAATGCTTAATTTGTTGAGCCAGATGCCCATAGGCTAAAGCCATATGATGAGGTGCGCCAGCTTTGCACCAGGCATTACACCAATCCGTGATTTTTAGAGTCTTTGGTTTGAATAACATTTGGGGGGCAGCCACGGGGCGTGGAGTAATTTTAATGGATTCTCCTTCCGAAATAATCAACCGCCATTTTGATCCTCCCAGCGGGACAAGAGCCAGGTTCGTCACCGGACCCGGAGCATAAGCGAATTCAAACCCGGCTCCAAAACCATGTACTCCTTCATAATAGATGCTGTGTTTTACGGATACATCGGATGGTTTTTCAGCCAATGCCGGATTTCCATGACCATCATGGGAAAGAATCATAGCATCCTGCTTATAATCGATCACGTAGTTCTCGAGGAATGTTGCCTGTCCTGTCAGCTCCTGAAGGATAAGCATGGATGTGAGGGTGGTAATATCCGCTTCCGTTGAGGTGGGAATGCCTATCTCGCATAAGCGACCTGTTCCATACGATGGGATGATGCCCACCCGCGGATCGGTAAGCCAGACCTGGTCAAAACATGCCATCGCATCGAACTTTTCATCTCGCATCACTTTTTCAAGCGCCAATGCCAGGCGACATGAACGCTCAAATACAGCGGCATCCATTTCAATGTGATAACGATCGCGTTCCTTTTTCACGAGCGCATCTACTTCTTTTTGAGGCAAAGCACCCATCGCCAGAGCAATTTTCTCTGGTTCTAGCGGCCAGCAGACAGGTCCAACATATTGGCGCATGCTTAATTGGTCAATCATCAAGTCGGTCATACCTTCAAAGGCGTGCCCGACGATCGCGATTCGTGCCGTTTTTAACCTTCGGATAACTCCCGCCGCTCTGATATATTCAGATAATTTCTTTTGTCCCGCCGGATCGTCCATCAACGAAGTAACCATCCAGAATTTGCGCTGCATACGGAGTAGCGCTGAGGTCATTTCAGGCACGCCGCACATCCCGGAATTCACCATGATCAAATCAAAATCCCCATCCGGGGGAAGGCATTCAATTTGCTGTGTATTCCAAACCAGAACCGGCGCAGTTGTATTCAAAAAACAACGTGTCGGGACAATTCCTTTCGTATACGCCACTTCAACCGCAATGATCAAATCAACACCGGCGCTATTAAACATCTGCGCTGCAATTTCGGCATGTTCTTCAGTCTCTACCAACTTCGGGCAGACAGTCTCTGCATATTTACCAATGATTTTAGCAACCTTATCCGCTACTGCCTGCGCCATCGGACGAACATGGGCGGTCTTGTTATAATCATCTTCAAGCAACGCCATAACCAGCACTCCAACTTTAGGCTTTGTACTCATTTTCATTCTTCCTCTCTCAAGTTTGCGAATTTTCCATAAAGTACTTCAGAAATTCCGTTTGTAGTATTCATCCAAAGATTGGTCCAGATCACAATAACGTTGATAAGCTTTTGCATACACATCAACATCTCCATTTGGAACAAAGGTATCTTTCAATGCCACCATCCGTTGGCAACCCTGGGGAATATCTTGAAATATGTGACAAGCTACTCCCGCTAAAATGGCATCACCCAATAGAGCCGTATCCTCATTTTCCAGGGTAATTACAGGTACATTGCACACATTGGCTTTAATTTGGTTCCACAAAAAGCTGCGCGCTCCCCCACCCGTTGAGCGAATTTCGCGAATCTCTAATCCGGCTTGTTGAATCACATCCAGATTACGTTTTAGTAAGAAGGCTACCCCTTCTAGTACTGCTCGAACAAAATGTCCGCGGGTATGTGTGAGCGTAAAGCCCGTAAATGAACCGCGAGCTGCTGAATTAGGTGTGGGGCTGAAAGCACCCATCAAATGAGGCAACATTATCAATCCATCACTACCCGCTGGAATCGATTGAGCTAATTGGGTAATCAAATCATACGAATCGCTGCCCTCTTTTTTGGCTTGTTCAATTTCCGGCAAGCAAAAAGCATCCCGAAACCACTTATACGCCATTCCAGCCGTAGGGCAGACAGGGACGAGCAGGTATTGACCAGGAATACTGTGAAAATAGACAGGGATAACTTTATTTTTATCCATGCCCGGATCAGAAACACTCACCTGAATAGTCAAGGCGGCACCCGTTGTTTCAGAGAATTTGCCCGGATGAATGTTCCCGGCTCCAATCGCCCCTACAGACTGGTCCATCCCACAAGCTACTACCTTTACGGTAGAAGGAAGCCCTAGTTGCTGTGCTGCAGGAGGAGCAAGATTCCCAACGATGGCGCCTGGCTGACTTAACTCTGGAAGCTGCTGGGGGGAGATACCAATTGCATCCAGAACTGGTTGCCACCAGCTATTGTGGAGGATATCAAAATATAAGGTAGTACAGGCTATCGAGCCATTTGTGATAAATTTTCCCGTGAGGCGATAGATCAGGAAATCCTGAACAAGTAAGAATTTGCCTACCTTTTTATAAATCTCGGGTTCATTTTCCCGTAACCATTGAATCTTGCATGCAGTCCAAGTAGCAATGATCTCCGGGATGCCAGTCATCTTGTAAACCGGAGAAGAAAACTGCGTAGAGAGGTCCTGCGCCTGGCTTGTGGCACGGTTATCCAGCCAGATTAAAGCTGGATAAAGTGGTTGCCCTTGAGAATCTACGCAGATGAGGGTTTCCCCCTGGCTGGAGACTCCCAAGGCAACCACCTGCTTGGGGTCAGCCCCAGATTCTTTGATGACCTGTTTAACAGTTGAAACACAAGCCTGCCAGTAAATTTCAGCATCTAATTCTGCACGATCTACCGCAGGGGTGTCAATGCAATATTCCTGTCGTGCAATCGCGCGACAGTGCCCGTCAGGTTCAAAAAGACCTGCTTTTACAGAAGTTGTGCCTACATCAATTCCGAGTAGTAAATCCATTTTCCAACGTTAATCTAGCTTATATTTTCGGGCAACGACATCCGGCGCTTTCAATTCTTTAACAACCTCTTTCAGCGCATCCAGCAGCCGTTCTGGTTCTTTTGACTGGATAACATTCCGTCCAAAAACAATCCCCTTGGCACCAGCATGAACAGCAGCTGCAGCTAAATTCAGAGCATCTCTTTCTTTGGGAAGCTTCTTGGCACCCAATGCTAAAACTGGCACTGGAGTAGCCGCAATGATTTCAGAAAAGCGTTTGCCTGTGTAGAAAGTCTTTACCAAGTCAGCACCCAGTTCTGCAATCATACGACAACCTATGAAGATTTCATCCTGCATTTCTTCGGGTGTTCGATCATCCCCACCAGTAGGGTAGAATTCACCTACCAGCGGGATTCCCAGAGCCCGTTTTTCAGAAACACAGGAAGAGAATATCTCTACATTCTTTGCGTCTTCGCTTTCCTCGGGATTTTTCATGGTCAAGCTTCCCAGCACCATATCAGCGCCCTGGGCAATTGCTTCCGTTACAGAAACCATTTTCACACTATGCGAATGGAGATATTCCCACTGAGCCGCATAATTGGATGCCCAGTTTAAACGAATGATTAATTGCGGGGCATTACGATGCGAGAAAACTGAACTGCAGTATGCCGGCATAGATGGGCTCATTAAAATAGCATCAGCACCAGCGACTTTATCGATAACCATTGGCAAATTAATCAAACCAGGCAAGGGTCCAAAATACAGCCCATGGTCGACGGCTACTACAACTACGTTTTCACCTTCCGAGAAAAACCTTGCTAATCGTACACTTTCACCTGTTGTGGACATGCGTAACTCCTTGTATTAAAGATCAAAATTAATTGCAATAAATGTTTTTAAAAACTCTATATGGCAACGGAAAATGGTTCTTTAGTCCTCCTTTGCATACCAGATACTCTTTGACTCAGAAAAATGATCCCTTGCTAGAATTTATTAATTTCACCTTTATAACCTCTCTTTCCTATGCCATCAGCATAATTAATTCTGTTATTTTGAGGATCCAGCGCTTATACCCTTGATAATATATTGTTGGAAAATCGCATAAACGAGAATCGCCGGAATCGCAGCGAGTGTTAAACCTGCAAATTGCAATGTGGGATCGCCAGTATATCGGGATGATAGTGATGCAAGTGCAACAGTTACCGTACGCACATCCATATCCTGTAATAAGATCATTGGCGTGAAAAGATCATTCCATGTAACGATAAAATAGTATATGAGACAAAGTATTATTGCAGGTCTCCCCATCGGTACGATTACATAACGTAATTTGTCAAAGTACCCCGCGCCATCAATTTCGGCGGCTTCAATCATTTCATCTGGAATACCTCGGAATGTTGAAGTCATTAGAAGAATAGCTTCCGGTAAAAACATCCCCAGGTATGTGAAAATTACAGACCAATACGTGTTAACCAACTGAAATTTCGAATACAACATATATAAGGGAATTATTGTTACCTGAACAGGAACAAACATGGTCGAAATAATTAAAAAGTAAATAATATTACTCCCCTTGAATTTAAGTTTTGCGAATGCATAACTGGCAACAATTCCAAAACAAAGAATAAAAAATACCGTAAAAAAGGATATGTAAAACGAATTCCCATACAATTTGAATATTTTGAATTGGCTGATCATGGTTACATAATTGTCCCATGTCAGTGCAAAGCCCTGTACATTGAAAGGATTTTTCAAATAATCAGTATGGGATTTGAGTGAGTTAATAAACATAAAAAACAAGGGATATAAATTGGATATTGATAGCACCAATAAATTCAGAAAAATGAAAGCATTTGAGATTTTTTGCTTGTTTTTTTTTGACATTCTCGCCCTTTCATTCCCAATCACTGACTTTATTGGTAAGTCGCATTTCAATCACTGTAAAAATGAGAATAATTATTAATAAAATTACTGCCAGCGCTGATGCAGAACCATAATTTGCACTCGCCTGGTAAAATTTAGTGTAGATCATATAATCAATCGTAGAAGTTTCATATCCAGGACCACCACTAGTAATTGAATGAATAAACGCAAAAACACTTGTAAATGTCCAAACCATGGACATAATCACAGCATATTCAAGAGTTCTTGAAATCATAGGAATTACTATTAAAAAAGTTCGTTGCCAAAAATTTGCACCGTCTAATTTTGCAGCTTCAAAGATTTCTGGTGGTATTTTAGACATCCCCCCAAGTATGACAATTGCCTGCCAGCCGATTGAAAACCAGGTCAGACAGAGGACTAAAACAAGCAGCGCAGTACTACTATTACCGAGCCATTCGATCGCTAAAAAATTTAAGCCTATTTCACGAAAGACAAGATTTAGAGGACCGTCAAGACCAAAAGCGACCCGAAATAAATACCCAATGGTTACAGCAGAAATTATCTGGGGAAAATAGATAATTGTCCTAAAGAATCTCCAACCTGTTACCTCCTCATAGAGCAGTACCGCAACGATCAGCCCAATAATGATTTGGAGCGGGACACTTATGAGCAGTACCAGATTATTTCTTAGTAATGTCCAAAAAGGGCTGTTGGTAAAAATATCTATATAATTTTTTAAACCAACCCAATCATTTCGATATAGCCCATTCCAATTCGTAAAACTTCGATAGATTGCGGCTATCATAGGGTATACGCGCAAAACTAAGATAATGATAATTGCCGGGATAATAGATAATATTCCCTGTATTTTTTTCGTTCTGCGTACCTTACCGCCTACATAACCTCTCATAGAGCACCCTTTGCAAAAATTGATAGCTCTTGATTTTGGTCTTTTCCAAAATAGACTACTTCAATTTAATTTTTTGAAAACTCATATGTAGTTTCGTTGATGGGGTACTTTAATGTAAGTACCCCATCACCTCTGCCTGCATCTTACTGTGGCACTTTATCTTTATCGAGCTGCTGTGCAAATTCCTCAGGGGTCATTTTGCCGGTCAGTACAAGCGGAAGAAGTTTATTAAAATCATCCACTACCTCTGGCGAAAGCGAATTGTCTACCCAGAAAATGTAGTTTTTGCTCCATTGGAAAATTTTCGAACCGATAGAGCCAGGTTGTAATTTCAAATCTTCTTCTGTCAGGTCTTTTCGGACGGGTACTTTTGTCTGCGTCTCGTAAAATTTAAGTACTTCATCCTTTGAATTCAGAAAAGACATAAATTTTACAGCCAGATCAATATTCTCGGCATTTTTTGAGACGACCAAACTTTGACCAGGTCCCCCGATTAGACTGTTTTTGATCATAGCTGTGTCAGAGATATCAGGCGGCAATATGGCTCCTACATTTTCTTCACCCAGGGCATCCTGTGCATCATTGATAAAGGTCGAAACACTTGGGAACATGGCAACTTCCCCTTGAAGGAACTTATTCCATGAATCGGCTGAAGTGGCTGCGTCCTGATTCATATAACCCTTTGCATAAATTTCGTGATATAGATTTAATGCGGTTAAGAGTGCTTGATCATCCGCGAAATTACTTTTACCCTGATCAGCAGCTAAAATCGGTTCTATGCCATTTTGTTGGACCCACCAGTACCCCGCAATATAGAAGAAATAATAGGTATATCCCCCACCCTCATCTGCAGCAATCGGCGTATAACCTGCATTCTTAATTTTCTCCATATCTGCCATAAAGGCTTCTACAGTCCTTGGGGGGTTATTTTCGTAATCTAATCCAACTTCTTCCATTATTTTTTTGTTATACAAGAAGAAACACATCTGGTTATCAGGGGTGGGGTATCCAATAATTGGATTTCCCTCTTTAAAATCAAGAGTGACCGTATCCCATCCATTTATATTCTCAAGATCTTCTTCGGGAATATAATCTGTGATCGGTGCTATCACATCATTAAGGGCAAATATGAACTGTCCCGCCCATAAGTTGGCAATATCTGGAGCATTCCCAGCTAGCCCTGCAGTTCTAAATGTTTGATGGGCTTGCAAAGCATCCGCAGAAACGACCAAATCAACCGTTACACCAGGATTCGCAGTCTCAAATCGTTCGATAGCCTGGGATATATACCACTGTTCCTGTGGAAGCTTTTGTTCATTCGGGCCTATAAAGCTATCTCTTCCGTTGATCCAAATCGTTAACTTTTGGGATTCTGTTTCAGAGCCAGTGCTTTGAGTACCCGTTGAACAACCAACGGCAGTTAATACGGTTAAAACAATTACCAATATACTTATTAATGATCGAATGGTCCTTTTCATTTCCTCATCCTCTCTTTTCAATTTATTCGACGCCTGCTTTTTTTGATAATTTTCTTACTTTTTACCATTTGTTGTTATCTATTCAATTCTCACCTGCTTTCTTTTTTATACTTATTTTTCGTTGCAACAATATTTTGCAATTATATATAAAATAATAATGAAATTTTATCTATTAATACATGCAATATCATTACATATTATTGCATATTTATTACTATTTTACAACACTTTTTAATAATCAGATGAAAACAATGTTGAAGCTTTTCACAATATTTGAATATGTTTATTCCCTTCACATTGTTTAGTGCAAAAACGAGCTCTTTATCAATCACTTGTATTGGATGTCCTATCCATTCCCTGTATAATTAGTTCTCACTATGGAAAAACCGTTCTTATCCATCGTCATTCCCGCCTACAATGAAGAAACGCGCCTGCCTACCAGCCTGGAAAAGATCGCTGCCTTTTTAGCAGCGCAATCCTACCCGGCTGAAGTGCTGGTCGTGGAGAACGGCAGCAGCGATGCTACCTATGCCATCGCGCAGGAATTCGAAAAGAAGAATGCGTTGTTCCATGCCATCCATATAGAAGAACGCGGGAAGGGTATCGCGGTCAAGACCGGCATGCTGGCAGCGCAGGGCGCTTACCGTTTCATTTGCGACGCTGATCTCTCCATGCCGATCGAAGAGGTAAACCGTTTCATTCCACCACAACTGCAAGGTTGCGATATCGCCATCGCCTCACGCGAAGCGCCAGGGGCGCAGCGCATCGGCGAACCAGCTTACCGCCATTTCATCGGTCGAATTTTCAACAGTTTTGTCAAAGTAATGGCGCTGCCCGGCTTGCAGGATACCCAGTGCGGCTTTAAATGTTTCAGCGCCACGGCAGCCGAGCGCCTTTTCCCCCAGCAAACCATCATGGGCTGGACCTTTGATGTGGAGGTGCTATTCCTGGCACGCCGTTATGGTTACACAATTTGCGAGATCCCCATTCGCTGGTATTTCAGCGAACACAGCAAGGTGAAATTCCTGCGCGATTCGCTGCACATGGCTGGCGATCTGTTCCGCATCCGCTGGAGAGCCATTACAAAGGGCTATGAACGCTAAGGTGAAGAACCCCTGTCTGCCCAATATGGACTATGAATCCGCATTATGGCAGGAGGGCAACACCCTTGTCGCTGGATTGGATGAAGCCGGGCGAGGCGCTTGGGCTGGTCCGGTGTACGCTGCCGCTGTCATTCTGCCCAATGACCAGCACGTTAAACAAATTCTGCACGGGGTCAATGACTCAAAAAAATTGAGTGCGAAACAGCGTGAGCGTTGGAAAGACTGCATCCAATCAGTGAGCATCGCCTGGGCGGTCGCTTCTGCCTCCCCGCAGGAGGTGGATGAAATGGGCATTGTCCCCGCCACCTGCACTGCCATGACACGCGCGCTCGACCAACTGCACTACCAACCCACCTACTTGCTGATCGATTATATTAAGCTACCCAATTGCGAATTGCCGCAAACCAGCCTCCCAAAAGGGGATGCCATTTCCCTGAGCATCGCGGCTGCTTCCATCCTGGCAAAGACCGCCCGTGACGAATACATGGTCGCAATCAGTGAAATCTACCCGCAGTATGGTTTTGCACGTCATAAAGGCTACGGTACGGCATTGCACCGCAGTATGCTGCAAACACACGGCATTTGCCCCATCCACCGCATGAGCTTTGCGCCCATGAAATTCATGGAACATTAAAAAAGAGGCTATCCCAAAAGGTTAGAAAAAATAGAAGTATTTTTAAAGGTGGGGGAGAATTTCAAAAAAGTCCATAAATTGATACAGAATCCCAAAAATATTCGAATTTTTCATACAAAGTGGGGAAGATAAAAAGAGGCTGTTCTACAAAAAGTAGAACAGCCTCTTTTTTCTCATATTGCCATTTATCAGGCAGTCTTCTTCTTTCTGGATACAAAATACTTCACCAGTTCTGCCGCCACGGAAGGCAACAGGAAGAGCGGTACGATCATTTCCCATTCGGTCCAGCTCAAGGGAACGGTATCAAAAATGTCGTTCAGGAAAGGTAGCTGGATGACTGCGATAACCAGCACCAACGAAGCTAGCACGGCATAGTTCATCCATTTGTTCTTGAACGGACCCATTTTCAACAGTGGGTAGCGCTCAGAGCGGGCAGTATAAGCGCGCAGCAATTCTGAAATGGAAAGGGTGGCAAATGCCATGGTCTCTGCTACGACCGGGTTGTTGGTTTGTAATCCAATAGAATACGCAATCAAAGTGGCTGCAGTAATGGCGATCGTTTGAATGCCAATACCGGTGAGCATGAACTTATTCACGATCGGCTCTTTCTTGGGACGTGGTGCTTGATCCATGATATCCGGATCACCCTTTTCAGTACCCAGCGCCAGAGCTGGAGCGCCATCCGTCACCAGGTTCAACCATAAGAGTTGAATGGGTTTGAGCGGTGATGATACTGCCAGTTCTGCAGGGGCATTGGGGAACATAAATTTTCCCAGCACGGTGGGCAGGAAGATGATCATAATCTCAGCCACATTGCAGGAAATCAGATAGTACACAAATTTACGGATATTGCTATAAATGATGCGCCCCTGTTCTACTGCGGAAACGATGCTGGCATAGTTATCATCGGTCAACACCATATCGGCGGTTTGCTTGGCAACATCGGTGCCAGTAATGCCCATGGCTATGCCAATGTCAGCGGACTTAATGGCGGGGGCGTCATTGACACCATCCCCGGTCATGGCGACTGTTTCATCATTGGCACGCAGGGCATTGACAATGCGCATTTTGTGTTCCGGGGAAACGCGCGCGAACACATCAATTTCCTTGACCTCTTCGCGCAATGTCTCCTCGGACATTTCTTCGAGATCAGCACCGGTCACCACCTTATGTCCGGGTCGCAGCAAGCCAATGCTTTCCGCAATGGCTTTGGCGGTATTGGGGTAATCTCCCGTGATCATAATGGTGCGAATACCAGCTCCGATCGCTTTTTGTAAAGCTGGTTTGACTTCTTCACGAGCTGGGTCTATCATGCCAACCAGACCGGCAAAGATTAGGTCTTTTTCCAGGCTATCGCTATCCACTTCTTCCGGTTTAGCATTGACCACACGGTATGCCATACCCAGCACTCGCAGTGCTTTCTCTGTCATGCCGTCATTTGCATCTAGAATCCGCTTGCGGGCGGCATCATCCAATTTTTCGGTGGTGTTGTTTGTTTTTTGATAGCGGTTGCATAATTGCAGCACCACATCCGGTGCGCCTTTCACGGCGACCACATAGGTATCGTTCTTGCCATTGTTAGTAAATGGCAAATCGGCGTTTTGCTGGGATTCTTTTACTTCGTGCACAGTTACCATGCGTTTGCGGGTGGAATCAAAGGGGATCTCGCTCTCGCGTGGGTAAGCTTTCTTCAAATCCGCAGAATGTACCCCTGCTTTCGCAGCCGCAACCAAAATGGATCCCTCGGTAGGATCACCGATGATGCGGTAACTGGTTTTGCCATTTTCGTCCTCGAATCCTTCCAGTTCAGAATCATTATTGACGCTGCCAACCCATAATGTGGTGGCAACAGCAGGAACTTCATGCAGTTCAATTTTCTTCCCACCGATGGTGAAGTCGCCTTCCGGAACATAACCGGTGCCGGTGATGTTGACGGTCTTGCCATCCGTCCATACTTCCGTAACGGTCATCACGTTTTGGGTCAGAGTGCCGGTTTTATCCGAGCAAATCACGGTGGCTGAACCAAGTGTTTCTACCGATGCCAGGCGACGGATGAGCGCATGGCGTTTCACCATCTCACGCATCCCCAAAGCCAAGCTGATGGTAACCACGGCTGGCAGACCTTCAGGGACTGCCGCAATCGCCAGGCTGACCGCTATCATGAAGGATTCCAGTAAATCCTCACCATTGAGCCAGCCAGAAACGAATACTATAGCGCTGATCACCATACAGGCATAACCAAGCATTTTTCCAAGCTGGTCGAGCTTGATCTGCAGCGGGGTCTGTTCTTCCTCCACAGATTGAAGCATGGTCGCGATCAATCCGATCTGCGTGTTCATGCCGGTGCTGATGACCACACCCTTACCACGACCATAGGAAACCACGGTACCACTAAAGGCTGTGTTGAGGCGGTCACCAAGGGAGGCATCCGCATCCAGTATTCCAATGGCATTCTTTTCAACGGGTACCGATTCACCGGTGAGTGGCGCTTCATCAATCTTAAGGTTCACTGCCTCTAACAGGCGTAGGTCAGCCGGCACAAAATTACCGGTTTCCAGAAAGACAATATCGCCGGGAACCAGATCGCGAGCCGGCACCGATACACGATGTCCATCTCGCAAAACCTGTGCTTCAGGGGCAGCCATTTTCTTCAGTGCATCCAGCGCTTGTTCTGCGCGGCTTTCCTGCACCACACCCATGATGGTATTCAAGACCACGATCGCTATGATAGCACTGGCATCCACCACTTCGCCCAGAATGGCGGAAATAACGGCTGCTACTACCAGCATGATGATCACAAAATTGTTTAATTGATCAATGACCATATTCCAGAAAGTGCGTTTTTTGCCTTCCTGGAGTTCATTTGGTCCATATTTTTTCTTACGGGTCTGAGCTTCTTGTGATGAAAGCCCTTTTTCTAATGGCGCTTGCAATCGATCAAGCACCTCTTCTCTGCTCAGAGAATGCCATGTGATCTGTACATCCTGATCAGAGGCACGCTGAACTTCTGCGTTGTTCTTGGCAGGCATTTGAACTCCTATGTTGTCGCTTATTAGGAAAGGTTCCCGGACAATGTCACAAGTTTAATACATTTCAAGTTAAGGCGCAATACGAGTACCCGGGCTGAGGATGGTATTCTTTGGAACCACCACAATGCCATCTCTTATCATCCATGAGGATGTTTCCAATTCGGTACCGCTCGGAAAAGGAAGAATGATCGTGCCGCTGCCGATGCGCGCATTCTTATCGATGATAGCTCCTTCAATGTAGCAGTCGTTCCCAATTCCCAGGGGGATTCCTTTTTCCTCTTCCTCTGAGCGGAAAAAGCCATAATAGTCTGCTCCCATCAGAATGCTATCTTTGATCACAGCACCTGCGCGAATTTGGCTGCGCAATCCAATCACAGAATGAGAAATTTGCGCTTCCTTGATCCAACCACCCTCGGCTAAAAGAGAATGTTCAATTTGACTTTTTTCGATTTGTGTGCCCGACAGAAAGCGCGCATGGGTGTAGATCGGCCAACCCTCATCGATGAGGGAAAAGGAAGGATTTTCATCAGTCAACGCTAGGTTCATCTCATAAAAGGCGCGGATGGTTCCGATATCCGCCCAAAATCCATCATAATAATATCCGTATACCTGATACTCATCCACCGCTGCAGGGATAGCGTGTTTACCAAAATCATCATAATCGGTGTCTTCCAGCAGGTCACATAACACATCCGTTTTGAACATATAAATACCCATTGACCCAAAATAGGGTTTATCAGCGTCTGGTCGACTGATCATTTCTGCAAGGATATCTTCAGCTTTCGGTTTTTCAGCAAAACGGGTGATCTTCTCTCCCTGGTCGCGTTTTAGCACCCCAAAACGAGAGGCATCAGCCCGCGCGATAGGCTGCACTGCAACGGTCACATCCGCATTTTTCTCCCAGTGGAAAGCAGCCATATTGGCATAATTCATGCGGTAGAGGTGATCACCCGCCAGAATTAGCACATACGGTACTCGTGCACTGCGAATCTCAGAAATCTGTTTGCGAACCGCATCGGCTGTCCCCTGATACCAAGCCATACTCTTCCCTGTTTGTTCTGCCGCCCAAATCTGTACATATCCTGAATGAAACGCGTCAAAGTTATAGGTATTGGAAATATGGCGATGAAGGGAAACAGAGTTGAACTGGGTTAATACCGCAATCTTGTAAATACCTGAATTGATACAGTTGCTGATGGGAACATCAATTAGGCGGTATTTCCCGCCAAAAGGAACAGCCGGTTTCGCGCGCTGCTGGGTTAGAGGAAAAAGGCGCGTGCCCTGCCCGCCGCCCATGATAACTGCCAGGGTATTTTCTAATGTCTGCATTTCTCCTCCTTTTCATCTTTTACCCAGATTAAATCTTTACTAAAGCATATCAGATTAAATTCGAAACTCAAGATGAAGAACTCATAGATTTAACGGAAATTCATGCTATCTATACTTTCTAGTACAATAAATTCAAAGAAAGTGAAAAAAGAGTGCATGGATAATAAACCGGAACACAAAGAACCCTCTGCTACGGGAGGAATATGGAAAGATCTGACCTTGCTGTGGCACAACATCACGCTTAAGCAGGGATTATCCGAGACGCGCAAAGCCATCGTAATCAATGACATGGCAGAAAGTTCCACACCCGGGTTTGATTTCTACCTGATGATCGTGCTCTCCTGCACCATTGCCTCGCTTGGTCTGGTAACCAACTCCAGCGCGGTCATTATCGGGGCAATGTTGATCGCTCCACTCATGTCCCCTATTCTAGGACTCTCCATGTCATCCCTGACAGGACGGCAGGTGCTGTTCAGGCGGTCTTTGATCGCGATCCTGACTGGTTCGCTGTTGGCGATCCTGCTTTCTGCCTTGCTTACGTTTTTCCTGTATCGTTTACCATACGGTATTCCAGAAAGCCTACCCTCCGAAATTTTGGCGCGCACCCGTCCCTCTCCCCTTGATCTGGTAATTGCATTAGCAGGAGGTACCGCTGCCGCCTATGCCCTAGCACACCCGCGGTTAAGTGCCACGCTGCCAGGGGTAGCTATCTCCACTGCTTTGATGCCTCCTTTATGCACCATTGGAATCGGACTTGCTTTCTCGATCCAAAATATAGTGCTGGGTGCCAGTCTACTTTTTCTGACCAACCTATCAGCTATTTCCTTCGCGGGTATCATCACATTCGCCATGCTTGGTTTTCGCCCAAAACGCGTGGAACAACAAACAAAAAAGATCCCGCAAAGCATCCTGCTCTCCGCCCTGTTCGTGATCCTGATCACCATCCCTTTGGTTATTCTTTCATGGAACACCATTTCTTCTGCACGGCTCGAGCGCCAGGTAAGCGATGTGATTAACACCCAGATCAACAATGCCCAGATCGTGGATGTGAATATCCAAACCGTAGATGGCACCAAAAAAGTGATTGCAACGATCCGTTCCCGCCGGTCACTCAGTTATGCGGAAGTAGCCAGTATTCAATCTTTGTTAGCTGCAGTAACCCAAAAGCCGATCGCACTAGAGATGGTCGTCATTCCGGTCAGCAGCCTGGATACGCTCTATCCCCCAACACCCACCGTATTCATGCCAACGGTCCCTCCCACCATGACCCCGCCACCCACATTAACCCCGCAACCCACGCTCACTCCACAGCCAACTGCTACCCCTATTCCGGCATTCATCAATGCGGGTAGAGCTGGCAGCTTGTACCTTGTCAACGAACCCGGTGGAACACAGTTGTTTGAGATTCCTCACAATTCCCCCGTATGGGTGCTGGAAGAAGTGGTCGTGGATGATACAGAGTGGATGAAGGTACGGGATGTATTCAATCGCGAGGGGTGGGTATTAAAAGAGGGTCTAACTCTGCCATAACCAGCAACCTGTCATTCAACACGATGTTTCAACAACAATGGACCCATGCGGTCAATTAATCCGCCAAATAAATTTTCCACCAGTCGAGTGATTTGCAGGTAAGCAGGAACGTAGATCACTCGTTGGGGGCGGAACATCAGTCGCTCGATGGCTCGGGCTGCCCGCTCAACCGGGATGGAGAAGATTTCCCCCGGAACACGACGCCCGTTTTCGATGCTTCGGGCACTATCGAAAAATTCCGTCTTCACCGGACCAAAGCGCGCCACGCTTACCTGAACACCACTACCTCGTAATTCTCTGTGTAGCGCGGTAGTGAACGCATCCAAAAAAGCTTTGCTGGCTGAATAGACTGCAACTCCCTGGTTGGGAAATCCACCCGCGATCGAGCCGATATTGATGATATGCCCTTTTCCACGATCGCGCATACCTGGTAGAATTGCGCGTGTGAGCTCAAGCATGGCGTTGATATTGACCTCTATGATACCGGAGACTATCTCACCAGGCATTTCGCTATAATACCCGTACCAGCCAAATCCGGCATTATTGATGAGAATATCGATCGGGTTCTCCTCCAGTAGAATGTGAGCGATCAAGTCCTGGCGGGCATTTCGATCTGCCAGATCACATTTCCAAATGCCAGCTTTGCCGCCTGCTATCTCAATCTGCTGCTGCACCGCTCTCAAACGCTCCCGCCGCCGCGCAATGAGCAACACCTGTGCTCCTGCAGCAGCCAGGTCAAATGCCAGCTGGCGACCGATACCGCTGGATGCCCCTGTAATGAGCACGGTTTTCCCGCTAATCTTGTTTTTCATGCAAAGCCGCTGGCTATAATATGCTTCTTCCATGGTTTTTACCGCTCCACCATTTCACTGTATCGACCATGGTGTTGAGCAGCTCTCGCGGGTGATACCCCAATTCACGTTTCGCTTTCTCATTACTCACCAGTGAATTACTGCGTACAGTTTTCAATGCATACTCAGTAAATTTGGGTTTTCTTCTGGCGATGCGGTAATAGATGGTTGCGAAGATCGCTCCCACTTCTGCCAGCTTGATGGGAATATTGATGGTCGGGGTATGCAATCCTTTGATCTTCTGTACCATTTCTTTTAATTGAAACAGCTGGATCTGATGACCCGATAAAATATACACCTGCCCGGTTTTTCCCCGTTCCAATGCCAGACGGTGCCCTACTGCCACGTCGCGTACATCCACAAAATCATAGGCGCCCTCTACCAGCATGTGAATGCGGCGCTGCGTCAGATCATGCACCAATTCTCCCATGCTCGATCCGAGATAATCAAACGGACCAACCACTCCGGTCGGGCATACAATGACAGCATTCAACCCCTCTTTAATAGCTTGTTTCACTGCCAGTGTCGCAACTGCTTTGGTGCGGTCATAAACACCTACCGGGTTTTCAGGGTCAAATGGGACCTGTTCGTCAATGATCCCTTGCCATTCACGGCTGAAGGCGTGGATCGAGCTGGTGTAAACCAGCCGCTTGACCCCGGCGTTACGTGCTGCCTGCAGCACATTGCGTGTTCCTTCCACATTCACATTCCACACCCCATTTTCATCCCCCGGCATGATAGAAACAATGCCTGCCATGTGAAATACATAGTCAATACCCTTAAATACTCTTTCCAGAGAAACGGGGTCAAGCACATTCCCAAATTTCAAATCCAGGTCGAGGTCAACCAGGGCAGAAACATCTTCATTAGGCAATAGCATGGCGCGGACTTCATATCCATTTTCGAGCAATTCCCGCACCAGCACGTTTCCCAAATGTCCCGCTGCACCTGTAACCAGCACTTTTCCTTTATTCATTTTGTAAACCTTTCAATAGTAGATCTATACTATTCTGCATTTCCTCTTTCCAGTCCGCATCCTGCGGATACAACATTCCCTGCAAAATAATACCGATGGCTAAGCCAATAATTGCACGTGCCGCGCTGGCAGGATTGACCGGGAAGATAGTTCCCCGGTCGACCCCTTTCTTGATCAACTGGGAAAAATAAAGAAAATATTTCATATAGGGTTCTTTGGTCTCTTCCCACACTTTTTCATCGCGAACGGATTTCTCCCAGAATTCCAGAAATAAGGGAAACTGACCCTGCCCATCCGAAAAGATCATTTCCGAGGAGGCAGCCATCCCATGAATGGCACCAAGCACATCCCCGCTGGCAATCTCATTTTTAAGAAAATCCTTATCCAGTTCTTCCAACCAGCGTTGCAGCAACGCCATAAAAACACTGTGCTTGGAGGGGAAGTGATGATAAAAAGCCCCTTTGCTCACCCCTGCCGCCTGGCAGATTTGTGAGACTCCCGTTCTATCATAGCCGTTCGACGAAAACAGGTTATTTGCCGCCTGTAAGATTTTTTCCTGGGTTTGTGTACTTCTCTTTTGCATAAAAACAGACCAATCGGTCTGATTTTAGCGTAACCCCCGTAAAGGTCAAGTGACTTTGGTCATTCCATCGGTCATCAACAAGAAAGCCCGCAGTTGTGCGGGCTTTCTTTGTATATCAGTAGCAAAAGATCGAAATTACGGGCAGATCTCGTACGCAACATCCTCAAATACTTCGCTGCGAGCCACTTCATTGCGGTCCTTGTCAGTTGCCACAAATTGATAACGAAGAACCGCAAATTCATAGGTATCAAAATTGGTGATCTTGGATGATTCAAGGGTTATCGAATACAATCCGTCTCCCTTGGGGGTCATAGCATGACCGCTATCCCATTTGGTTTGACCATCCCCTTCCTTATCCAGAAAACGCGTGAAGATGACCACACTCCAAACCTTATCAGGGTCGGAGACTTTCATTGTAATGGTGATCTTGTTGGCGCCACAGGTGGTTTTGTTATAGAAAAACTTATCCACATCATGATCAACATCATAAATATACGCCTTATCGGGCGTTTGGGTTGCAGATGGCGTGCTGGTTGGTGCGGTGGTGTTGGTGGCTTGCGGTTGTTGTGGTGCGGGTTGTTCTTGAACCGGCTGATTATCTGCCACCATGATCATTGCATCCGTATAGTTACTCCAATTCCCTTGGGCGTCTTTTGTCCGCACCCGGATGATGTGGCTGCCCGCTGTGGATGGCGTCCAGCTATACTGTAGCGCGATCACCGATTGATTTGTGTCTGGCGCATTGTAGAGATTCACAACATACCCATCAATGTTCAATTCAACCGCCGCTACTCCTTCTGGAGCTGTGGCTTTGTAGCGAATGTCGATGGCTTGCATGGTATATTGTCCACCCTGTAGCGGGGAGTCAATGACGGCAGCCAGGGCAACCGTGCTTTGGGAAGCCCCGTTATCCGGGCTGCCGATCGTGATAGTGCATGCTTGAAGGATAACAAGGAATACCGCAATAAAAATGATCAATTTCCAACGTTTCACAATAAACCTCCGATCTCTGCTATTCTGATTATAGCAAAGATAAAAAATAACGAAACCAGGTGAAAATAACTAAACAGGAATTAAAAAAAGAACTCCTCGAACTGGACTCGAACCAGTAACCTAGCGGTTAACAGCCGCTTGCTCTGCCAATTGAGCTATCGAGGAAGGTGCGCTAATTATAGATACCTCGCTTTTTCTTGTCAAGTTCAATCACCATAATGGGATAAATGGTTTGACCTTTTGAGTACCTTGAAAGAAATATCTTTTTAAAGACATTTTTCCTTTTTTATTCACCCGGCATCG
>LDZU01003390.1_pt1 | contig 22954 bp, 26 predicted proteins | sample 615531 | NCBI WGS metagenome assembly LDZU01 (sample SAMN03408293, study PRJNA278302) | terrestrial metagenome | isolation source: oil reservoir sample SB2 | place: USA: Alaska, North Slope, Schrader Bluff formation | collected 2011-09 | reverse complement strand
ACCGGCTACCCGTCTTAGCCTTGGTAGGCCCTTACCCCACCAACTAGCTGATAGGACGCGAACCCCCCCATCGGCAACCACTACCGTGGCCTTTCACCTCTCGGCTTACGCGGTATTAGCGGCCGTTTCCAGCCGTTGTCCCCCTCCGATGGACAGGTATTCACGCGTTACTCACCCGTCCGCCACTTTCTACTGCATCCAGCAAGCTTTCAACAGCAGACCGTTCGACTTGCATGTGTTAGGCACGCCGCCAGCGTTCGTCCTGAGCCAGGATCAAACTCTCCATAAATCGCTCTTACCTTCTCCCGCTTACTCTCCTGCCTATATAACTCTGTCAAGGTGCATGAAAAACGCCGCCCGTTTCAAGGGGCGACGCTTATAATACAAGGCGTGGGTGTTCGTGTCAATAATTACCATACGTTTCCACCTGGTTGTTCGTCGCCGGGCCAGTGAAAGTATTATGTATCCAGGTCTATTTCCCCTCTTCGTCGAGGGTGATGTTGAGAATCCCTTCCTCTATCTCCAGTTCGGCCTTCTCCAGCAGGTCGCCTTCGTCAGCCTCCTCCTCTTCGCCGATGGGGAAGGCCATGCCTTCGGAGGCCTTGGCCCTTACGGCGGCGACGATCTCGTCCATCAGGTCCCGGTGCTCCATGAGGTAGTTCCCTACGCTCTCCTTCCCCTGGCCCAGGCTTTCGCCCTTGTAGGCTATCCATGATCCCTTTCTCTTGAGAATGTCGTAGTCCAGGGCCATGTCCAGGACGGATATCTCGGCGGGGATCCCCTTGCCGTAGACAAGGGAGGCGTGAGCAGTCCTGAATGGCGGGGCCTGTTTGTTCTTGACCACCTTGATCCACAGCTCGTGGCCGAGGGTCTCGTCACCCTTGGAGATGGACTTGCCCCTCTTAACCTCGATCCTGACGGAGCTGTAGAACTTCAGTGCTCTTCCGCCGGTGGTGGTCTCCTGGGGCCCCCCGTAACCCATGGTCGATATCTTTGCCCTTAGCTGGTTTATGAAAATGACCACGCAGTTGCTCCTGGATATCGCCGAGGTGAGCCTTCTCAGTGCGTAGGACATGAGCCTTGCCTGCAGGCCGACCTGGCTGTCGCCGATCTTGCCGTCGATCTCAGCCTGGGGGGTAAGAGCTGCAACGGAATCGACGACTATTACGTCAACGGCCCCGCTCCTGACAAGGGTCTCAAGAATATACAGGGCCTGCTCCCCGCTGTCGGGCTGGGCCACGTAGAGATCCTCTATCTTGACCCCCAGGGAATGGGCCAGTCGGGGGTCCATGGCGTGCTCCGCATCGATGAAGGCCGCTATGCCTCCGGCCTTTTGTGCCTCCGCCAGGGCATGAAGGGCGAGGGTCGTCTTGCCGCCTCCCTCGGGGCCGAAGATCTCGACTATCCTCCCCCTGGGGTATCCTCCGATACCCAAAGCGATATCAAGGGGGAGCACTCCCGTGGGGATCACCTCCACAGGCGCCCCTAAGCTCTCTCCCAGGCACATGATCGCTCCCTCACCGAATTTGCCCCGAATATCGCTCAAAGCCTGATCGAGCACATCCTCCCTGGTTATGGAACCTTTACGCTTGCCCATGGTCACTGCACCTCCAGGTCATTTGAGAATTCTAGGATCGAAATGGGGGTATACCTCGGTCCTTCGGGCAGCAGTTCGCTCCTCATAAGCGTGATCGAAGAGACGCTCCACTCGCCCCAGGATCCGCTGCTGTTGTTCATCTCCCTCAGCACTCCCACCGGGAGTTCGGCCGTAGGTGGGACCCTGGCAAGAGTCACATGGGGGTGGAAGGGTCTTTTCTCCCTCTCGATCCCCGCCGCCACGGCCGCACTCTCCACGACGGAGGCAACTCTCTGGACCTGGTAGTCCTCGCCCCCGATCCCCGCCCACAGTACCCTTGGCTGCCGGAAGCCCGGAAAGGCCCCGACCCCCGCCAGTTCGAGGGGGAAAGCCCTTATCCTCTTAAGGCTCAGGCCGTGCTCCAGGGCGTTCTCCAGCTTGTACAGATGAGTATAAGGTATCTCACCGCAGAATTTCAGGGTGATATGGTAGGCGTCATCCCTGACCCACCGGAGCTCGGGGGCCATAGGCCTGAACCGGGCCACCCACCGGGAAAGCCTCTCCCTGACCGGTTGCCCGAGCTCTACGCATACAAAACAACGGACAAGGTCATCGGTCATTGCCCATCCTCCCCGCACTTCGCAACAGGGCCTCCAGGGCAGAAGCGACAGCCATCTTCCTGATCTCTCCTCGATCCCCCTGGAACTGCCTGGAAAAAGAGCTGCTTTCTGTTGACGAGACCACTCCGAACCAGACCAGCCCAACGGGTTTACCCGGCGTCGCCCCCCCGGGACCCGCTATGCCTGTTACGGAACAGGCTATGTCGGAACCGAAAAGATCCCTTGCACCCCTGGCCATTGCAAGGGCGCACTCTTCGCTCACGGCCCCGTATCTCTCGATGATCCTCTCTGGGACCTTGAGGATCCTGATCTTGGACTCGTTGGAGTAACAGACGACACCGCCCGTGAAGATATCTGAAGAACCGGCGTTTTCGGTAATGGCTCCTGCAAGAAGCCCGCCGGTACATGATTCTGCGCAACAGATCCTGAGACCCCTGGACCTTGCCTCTCTCGTCACCGCCTGGGAAAGTTCCTTGACTCCAGGGGGGAGCTCGCATTCCCTTGCTTCGTCCGTGACACTCTCCCCCGGCGGCAGGAAGCCCTCTAGCCTGCACTTGCTGTCCATTTTCAAGACCCTGTCAGGACCTGGAACCCCCCGCCCAGAAAGAGCCAGGAGATCCCCCTGAGTATAATGTTCGCAAGAAATCCCGCTACGATATCATCGGCCATGATCCCTATACCTCCGGGCAGTTTTTCCGCGTTCCTGACCGGGAAGGGTTTGACGATGTCGAGTATCCTGAAAAGCCCCAGGGCAGGGATAAAGAGACCGGGTCCAAAACCGTAGAGTGATATCCACATCCCCACCACTTCGTCAATAACGACCTCGGAGGGATCATCTTCGCCCTTACCCCTTGCATATGACCGGGATGCTATCCCGCCCATGACCGCGAAGGCCGCTATCAGCGGCGCATTGACGGGGATGAGCATTGCGGCAAGCACTGCAGCAAAGGAGGCAAGGGTCCCAGGCATGCCCGTGAGACAACCCAGCCCAAGGCAGGTGCTGATAAGCTTGTCCATGCGCCACATCTTCACTGTCAGACAACCTCTCCGACCAGGTCGTGCTCCATGGCCTCCAGAACCCTGACCATAACGAACTCTCCAGTAGAGACAGGGGCATGAGTGCTCGCCTCGACCACGCCGTCGACCTCGGGAGCCTCCCTGTAGGAACGGCCCTCGATGTACCCCTCTTCAGGGTCGAACTCATCGACCAGCACCCTGATCACTTTACCCTCGAAGAGTTTCTGCCTCTGGAGAGAGAGCCCCTCCTGGAGCGACACGATCCGCTCCAGCCGTTCCCTCTTGATCTCTTCGTCAACCTGGTCTTCCATTTCTGCGGCAGCTGTCCCCTCTTCCGGAGAGAAGGGGAATACTCCCACCCTGTCGATCCTGGCCGACTCGAGAAATTCGAGGAGCCTTTGGAACCTTCTGTCGTCCTCGCCCGGGAAGCCCACCATAATGGTGGTTCTCAGCGCGAATCCCGGATCGAGCGAGCGTGCGAAGGCAAATAGATCCAGGGCTTTATCGCCCTCGGACCTTCCCCGATTCATGGCCTTCAAAATATCGGGGTCCGCGTGCTGGACAGGAAGGTCCAGGTAGTTGAGGAAGAGCCTGCTGGAAGCCACTTTTTCGACCAGAGACCTGCCAACCCTGCCGGGGTGGAGGTAAAGGAGCCGAAACCAGAGATCCTCTCCCCTGAAACGGTCCTCCATCCCGTCGATCAGTCCGGCCAGATCCACCTTGGTTCCAAGGTCAAGGCCGTAGGCCGTGAGATCCTGGGCAACGAGGCAGATCTCCCGGGCCCCTTCAGAGACAAGTTGTTCGACCTCCCGGTAAAGATCCGCAGGGGGAGCACTGGCGAGAGGACCCCTGATGCTCGGTATGGTACAGTAGCTGCAGCGGTTGTTGCACCCCTCGCTTATCTTCAGGTACCTTGTCCACGAGGGCATCCCGGGAAGCTGGGCACGGCCGGGGGAGAACCTTCCGTTGCTCATAGCTTCCGCGACGGCAAAGATATCACCCGTCCTCGCAAAGAGATCGGCCGATGGGATCTCTTCCCTCAACTCTTTCTCGTATCTGTTCACCAGACAACCGACGATCCCCAAAAATTTCAGCTTCCCCGATCTTTTCAGGATCTCCAGGTCCAGGATGGCGTCAACACTCTCCTCCACGGCGGGGGCTATAAACCCGCAGGTATTGACCAATGCCGCGTCGGCTTCGTCGGAGGTGGAGACCAGGTGATGACCGCCTCTTTTCAGTACCCCGGCTATCATCTCGCTGTCTACCTGGTTCTTGGAACAGCCAAGGCTCAGAAGGAAAACCTTCATGGGAAAGGGCTAGAGCCTTTTCATGGTCCCGTCCGGGAGGAATTCAATGGTGACCACTTCACCTCTTCTTCCGATGGAGCCCAGATCCTTTTCTCCCCAGGTCAGAGAAACGGCCCCGGCGCTTCCGAATCGGATGGTGGTCCGGACATCGATCTTGGCCTCAAAGGTATCTCCCGCGTTAAGGGTCCTCTGGACTTTTCCCCCGTCGTCACGGTTAACCCCTATCCAGCATGGGCCGCTCGCACTGATCGTCAGGCCGCCGCCCCTTGCCGCGGGTTCCTGCGAAGATGGTTCTTCCTCATGACCGGGGAGCCAGGTTGTATCGCCCGTTCTGGCTGCTGAAAGGGTCTCTTCCAGAGCTGTCGAGGCATCCTCGCCTGAAGGGAGGGCAGTTCCGTCGGCGATCTCTGCTTCAGAGACCTGAAGTGGAACCTCGGTGGGGGGTGACGCATCCCCGGAGATCTCGGTCCTGATCGGTACGGTGGCCATCTTTCCGGATATTACTTCTTTCTGCTGCCAGATCATGTAGAGAGAGATGCCGATGGCGAAGAATAGGAAGAGGAATATCCATGTCTTTGAGACCTTCTGGAAACCCTTCTGGGTAGGCATGTATTGGACCAGAGACTCCGCAGGTTCCCCCTTTCCCGGAATGGAACGGAAGATCTGTTCGTACTCAGGCCAAAGGTCCTGGGAGTCGATGACCTCCAGGTATCTTCGGACGAACCCTTTGGCGTAGAGGCTCTGGGGCAGGTCCTGCAGGGAACCGCTCTCGATGGCCTCAAGGAACTTCACGCGTATCTTGGTCCTCCCGGAAATGTCCGAAAGGCTGAGCCCCTTACGCCGGCGTCGGCCGCCGGCCTCTTTCCCCAACTGTTCGGCGTTCCTTGTCTCTTCAGTCACGGATGACTCCTTCCAGGGCCCTGGCCCTGATCTCCCTGAGCGCCCCGGATGGCTCGGGAGTGTTGAAGATAGCGCTGCCGGCAACGATCACATCGCAGCCGCCGGCAACTGCCTGTGCCGCATTTCCAGGTCCTATGCCCCCGTCTATCTCTATGAGGTAGTCGTGACCGAAGGCCTCTCTCCAGCAGCAAAGCAGCCTGGTCTTTTCCAGCGATCCCGGGATGAAGGCCTGTCCCCCTAAACCTGGGTTCACCGACATTACCAGCACAAGATCGACCAGGTCCAGGACCGGCTTGATGGTCTCCACCGGTGTACCAGGGTTTATCGTAACGCCGGGGGAGCACCCCAGGTCCCTTATTCTCTGGAGAACCCGGTGAAGATGCGGCGTCGCTTCCTGGTGTACCGTAAGGACGGTAGATCCGGCCCTAGCGAAAGCCTCAACGAAATCTTCCGGCCCGTCCACCATGAGATGGACGTCAAGGACGGAGTCTGGCCAACGGCTTCTGCAGGCTTCGATCAGGGCGGGTCACGTCAAGATGCAGCCAGTCCTGCTCCCCTTGAAGCAGGCCCACAGAACCCCCTATGTCAAGGGGGTCTGCGGAGAGAAGCGAAGGGGCTATGATAGGCCTCTTCCAAGACTTTACTGGTAGCGGTCCTGCCATACGAACTCTCCTCCGAGATATATGGTGACCGACGACTGCCCCTCGTAGGGAGCATCGAGGGAGATGTACTCCCCTGCCGAGGCCTGCCTGTCGAGGAGGACCCTGGTACCGTTCTTGTCCACGATCTCTATCCTCACCGGCATCGACTGGGCAAGGGGTGGGACCTGGTACCTTATCCTGGCGATCTTGTCCCCCGGTGAGGGTGTCGGCGTTGTCTGCTGGGCGGCCGGAGTCTCCTGTACCACCGTCGGACCCGGTTCTACCGGAGGCGCAGGAATACCGCCCGTCGGGAATGAGACCACGGTTTCGGGTTCCTCCCGGGGCACAGCCGCAGGAGCAGCAGGCTCAGCGGGTTTCTTCCCCGTGGCGACAACGAGGTTCACCACACCTTCCGGCGACAGGGTACTGCCCGGCTTAGGATCCATGTTCATGACCATTCCCGCCGGCGTCATGTAGGTATATTCGTACTTTACGGTGCCGACCTTCAGGCCGCTCTGGACTATGATCTGTCTGGCGATCTTTTCGCTCCTCTCAAGGACATCGGGGACTACGATCTTCCCTCCTGTCCTGGGTGGGCCGAGGCTGACCAGAAGGTCGATCCTCCTTCCAGGCGGCACCATTACCGGAGATGCAGGGCTCTGGGCGACGATGACACCGGCAGGCCTGCTGTCGCTGTTGATCCTGACAACGTCACCGACATCGAAACCCGATTCCTGCAGCCTGGTCACCGCCTGCCCATACTCCATCCCCCTGACGTCGGGGAGGGGCTGGCGGTCGCCCCCCTTGCTCACCTTAAGGATCACTATCTTTCCTTTCTTGACCCTGGATCCCGGCTCCGGCCACTGGGAGACAACCTCGCCGGCAGGCTGAATAGAGTCGACCTTGTCTATCCTGACGAGAAGTCCCATCTTCTCCGTCAGACTGACGGCATCTACGACAGGGGAGCCTACCAGTCCGGGGACAGCAATATCCTTTCCCCCGAAGAAGATGATGTAGAAGGCGAAGATCCCCGATCCAGCGATGACAAGGATCAGGATAGCAAGAGTGATCTTGAAAAGTCTTTTCATCTTGGATCCTCCTAAGCCCTTTTGGTCAGGACCGCTATGAAGAAACCGTCCAGCCACGGAAGACGGGGGAGAATGTAACTTCCCCACGGCCTTCCCCGGATGAGACAATCATATGTGTTGTGGGGCGGCATTTCAACAATCCCGGGGCGAGCTTCCATCGCTTTGGCGACCACCTGTTCATTCTCCTGCCTGAAAAGACTGCAGGTGGAGTAAAGGACAGTGCCTCCTGCAGCTGCCAGATCGATCGCCCTGACCAGCAGCTTCGACTGAAGCTCTGCAAGGTCTTCAAGCTTTTCCGGTGAAAGCCTCATCTTCCCGTCGGGGTGTCTCGCCCAGGTACCGCTCCCGGAACAGGGGGCATCGAGCATCACCAGTCCAGGGCCGGCAAGGGGCTCCATCTCAAGGGCGTTACCCGTCCTGAGGGCGAACCTCTCCCTGCCGACCCCAAGTCTTGCCGACTCCTGCAGGGCGGCATTGATCCTTGGAGCCGAGATGTCCCAGCCTTCGAGAAAGCTCCCCGGAACACTTTCAAGGAACTGGAAGGCCTTTACCCCCCTTCCGGTACACATATCGAGCACCGATCCCCCGGTGAAGACTGAAGAGGCAATTTCACCGACGATCATGGATGACTCAGTCTGGGGGGTAAAAGCCCCTTCGCTGTACCCCGGAATTGAAGGAGGATGGCCGGTGGAGGACATTCTCAGGCTCTGGCTGACCAGAGGTGACCGCCAGGCCCTGAGACCGGCTTCTTCCAGGGCCTCCAGGACCGGCGAGGGTTCGTGCCTGGCGGAAAGCCTCAAGGAAAGGAAGGTCTTCATAGAGGAGAGCCTGATGATCTCCTTTGCCTGCTCCTTCCCCCAGGACCCCGTCCAGAGTCCTGCGGCCCACCCCGGAACACCGGAGTAGAGGCTTGCATCCTTGATGGAACGGCTCGCCCTTAACCTGGCCACGATGTCGGGGCCCTCCCTTGCCGCCCTGCGAAGAACGGCATTGACCATCCCCGGCTCCCTCTCCTCCCCTCTCTCCTTGACCCACTCCACAAGGGCGTTGACAAGGACCCGAGGCGAGAAGTTCTTCAGTTCGCAGACGCCTGCGATGCCTATCACGAGTGCATCGCCTGCAGCCCTGCTCATGCCCCCCAGGGGCCTCCGGGTCATCTCCCGGGCCATGTGCTTCCAGAGGGCGGCCCTTCTCAAGGCGGCAAAGACCAGCGTCGCCGCAAGGGTCCTCTCAGTCTCGGTGAGGGTTTCGGTCCTCTTCCTGAGGGATTCGCTGGCGAACCCCCCGGCAAGGACATCTCTCCAGACCAGTAGCGAGGCCTCTATGCCCCTCCCCTTCATGGTCCTATCACCTCTGCCACGAGAGGCTCTCCTGCAGCCCTCGTATGAACGAAGACCTCAGATGGGAGGAGAGTCGTTCCTCCAGGGAAACGAACAAGCCTCGGCCTTGTTTCGATTCCGATTATGTTGAGATCCTCAACCCTGGTGTCGGTGGTGACGTATCTCTGGACCAGGGGGCTCGTCAAAGGACCGAGGACCCACGCTGCCGCAAGGGACAGAAGTACCGTACCGAGAGAGAACCTCCCGGCGAGGACCAGCAGGAGAATGAATATGACCGCCGCGAGGAGATTCACCATTACCAGTGTCGTCCCGCACCTTTTGTGAATGGCGAGATGGGTCTCCCCTGCTGCAAGTCTCTTCCTTGCTGTCTCCGCCGCCTCAAGTATGATCCGGGGATCGGGGAAGCCGCTCAACGAGAAGCCATCCTTCATGGCCATTCCCGAAAGGCCGGTAATGCCGTATCGCTCCCTCAGGATATTTACCGTACCGTGCTCCAGTGCATGATTCTTCCTGACCCTGCTGTCGGAGAGCACCCTGTAGAGCTCCCTGGGCCCGACGACGAGCCAGGCAAGGGACCTTGCGGCAAATCCCAGAGGGACCAGGAGAAGGAGAAAGAAAAGCAGCGCCAGGACAAGAAGTCCAAGCCACGGAAGAAAGAACAGAAGGAGCAGTGCCAACAGTATCAGGGGCATTGATAAAATTTCTCCTCTCGGGCCGGCTTGTCCTTAACCGGAGGATAAGGACAGAACAGGGGGTAGCTGAAGCCGCCCCCTAATGATACATCAACAGGCAACAGGCAAAAGCCGGGGAAAGCTGAAAAGATCAGCGGTTCCTCATGCCTCTCAGCAGAAAGAGCCTCACGAGCTGAAGGGCTGACATGAGGGTCGCAGCGACGTAGGTAAGGGCGGCGGCGTTAAGCACCGCCTTGGCGCCTCCTATTTCGTCACTTGCAAGGAGCCCCGAGTCGGACAGGATGGAGAGGGCCCTTTTGCTTGCGTCCAGCTCCACCGGAAGGGTGACCAGATGGAAGAGCAGGACCGCCGCAAAAAAGATGATGCCAAGGTCCATCATGGTGGGGTTTGCGAACAGGAACCCAATGAAGAAGAGGGGCAGCGCAAGGGAGGATCCCAGGCTGGCCACAGGGACGAAGGCGTTCCTCAGCTTCAGGGGGGCGTAACCACGGGCATCCTGGATGGCGTGCCCCGCCTCGTGGGCAGCGACGCCGATGGCGGCTATGCTAGGGCTGCCGTATACGCTCTCAGAAAGCCTGAGGACCTTCTTTCTCGGGTCGTAGTGATCGGTCAGGGCGCCAGGGACCCTTTCGACGGGAACGCTGTTAAGTCCGTTCGAGTCCAGAATGGTCCTTACAGCATCGCGGGCGGTAACACCCCGTCTTGCTCTGACCTTGCTGTATCTATTGAAAGCGCTCTTTACCCTGGTCTGCGCCCAGACGGCGAGTATCAGTGCCGGGATCAGCACAATGAAAGTAGGATCAAAGAAAAACGGGAACATAACGACCACCTCCATCTCCCCCCAGGGGGAAGACTCCATTGGATATTGTTCTCGACCCTTATTCTACCCCATCTGCAAGGGTAAAATCAAGAAAGGTCAAATTATTTTCCGTGATAGAATTCCGCCATGGCCTCCACGACCCGTTCCTGTTCCTCTGGCCTGAGCTCGGGGAAGATCGGGAGAGCCAGGACCTCCTCTGTAAGGGTCTCGGAGACGGGCATATCGCCTTTTGAATAACCCAGGAAAGAAAAGCAGGGCTGAAGGTGCAGCGACAGGGGGTAGTAGACCCTGGCTGTGACCCCCCTTTGGGCGAGATGGTCTTTCAGCTGGTCCCTTGAACGGCAGCGTATAACGTACTGGTGGAAGATGTGCCTGTTCCCCTTCTCTTCAATGGGGGGCATTATCCATTCGTCCAGGTCGTGCTCTGCAAAGAGAATCCGGTACCTCTCCGCTACAAGCCTCCTCTCCTCGTTCCAGGTCTCGAGGTGAGGGAGCCTCACCCTCAGAATGGCGGCCTGCAGCTCGTCGAGCCTGCTGTTGAGCCCTATCTCGTCATGGAAGTACTGTTTGCCGGAGCCGTGGACCCTCAGGCTCCGGACCCTTGCCTCGAGTTCATCGGATGAGGCGGTTACCATACCCCCATCGCCGAAACAACCGAGGTTCTTGGTGGGAAAGAAGGAGAAGCAGCCGATCTCTCCGACGGTGCCTGCCCTCCGGACCTTGCCGTCAATTATCCTGGTAGCTCCTATGGCCTGGGCACAGTCCTCGACAAGGCCGATCCCCTGCTCCCTCAGTCTCGGGGTGAACTCCTCCAACCTTGCCATCTGCCCGAAGAGGTGAACAGGGATAACCGCCTTCGTTTTCGGGGTTATTCTGGCCAGCACCGCTTCGGGGTCAATATTGTAGGTCCCGGGCTCGACGTCGGCAAAGACCGGGGTCGCTCCCACCCTGGTTATGCAGCTAACGGTGGCGAAGAAACTGAAGGGCGTCGTTATGACCTCGTCGCCGGGCCCCACATCCAGGGCCATAAGGGCCAAGAGGAGGGCATCGGTCCCTGAAGCGCACCCAGTGGCATGAAGTGTTCCCAGGTAGGAGGCTAGGTCCTTTTCAAAGGCCTCCACCTCGGGTCCCAGGATGAAATGCTGGCTCTCAAGCACTTTTCTGATCGCTGTCAGGGTCTCCTCCCTGACCCGCTCCCAGTTTCTTGTGAGGTCGAAGGACGGCAGTACTTTCTCGCTCATATGGCGCTCCCCTTTCCAGGAACATTTCCGAGATCTTACGTGTAGAGTTGAAGACTTGCACCCTAATATTCTCACACTGTCGGGGGAGCAAGTGGTAGCTCCTCCTACCCCGCCTTGAGGTCAGGAGGGCTTGTTGAGATCGTAGAAGGAGTGCTTAAGGTGTTCCCTCATGAGATCCACTGCCTTTTCCCTTTCCCTCTCCTTGAGGGCCTGGGCTATAGCCCTGTGCTGGGCTATGCTTGGATTATCCTCGATGTCGTAGAAGGGGTCGTAGAATACGACGTAGGCGTTGGTCCTCGCAAGAATGTTCTCGACAAAATCTGCCAGGACCCTGTTTCCGCTGGCCTCGGCAATGATCCGATGGAAGTTCTCGTTGATCTCGAGGTACAGTTCGAGGTTCTTCTCCTCAAAGGCCTTCTCCTCTTCAAGTATGGCGTCCTCAAGCCTCCTGAGGTTCCTTTCGCTTATCCGTGTGGCAGCGATAGCCACCGAGATACACTCCAGCTGCTCCCTGACGGCGTAGGTGTCTTCCATCTCCCTTCTGGTCGGCGAGGCGAGCCTTGCCCCGCTGTTTGGGATTATCAGCACCAGCCCCTCCGAGGCCAGCCTTCTCAGGGCCTCCCTGACAGGGGTGCGGCTCACCCCCATCTGGACCGCAATGTTGACCTCAGGAAGACGCTGTCCGGGTTTGAGCTGCTTGGTGATTATCTGATGCCTCAACTCCTGGTAAACATAATCGGCTGAAGTGGTGTATAGTCTGGGTTCCATGATCATAGGGATCACCCTCCCTTTCTGCAAAATAGTATTACATGAATACATGCATGCTATCATAAATTCCAGGGTCGAACAATTTTTGGGGGTATAATTCACATCGACCCAGGATGGGAGTGCAGGCCGTGCGACTTGTAGTTCTACTTTTATCGCTGGGGACACTGGTCCTCTACGGAAGGGCGATAGCCGGGCTCTGGGGCCATATGATAGGTCATCCCCGCCCGGGAATGATCATCTACGGACTGATCGGCGGGACAGTTACTTCTGTCCTGGCTCTATTGCTTTGGAGAAAGCGCATAAAGGAGCTCGACTGGATCAGCGAGGAAGAAGATCGGCGGTCCTGAAGGCCCTTTCAGCCCCTGAGCTCTTCCAGGGCTCCTGTAAGAAGCTTCTGAAAGGCCCCGCGAAGGTCGGGGAATTCATGACGTCGCGATCTGGCGCAATCCTTGGCAGGCATCCCGCAGAGAAGGCACGGCCTCTCCCCTCCGGTAAGGCTTTTCCTGTGGATCGCACCCTTTCGGGTTATAACGTCCACGTCCACCACGGGACCCCATTCCCGGTCTTCCAGCCCCATTCCTATCCTCTTGACCAGGGCCGGATCGACATCCTTTATCCCTGTCATTCCTGCAAAGCCGGCCCCGTTATCGAGGAAGAACAGGATCCTTGGTCTGGACCCGGTCAGGATCGATGCAGAGCATATCCGTTCCAGGACGAGAGAGACCAGCTCCCTGTCTCCGGTCATTGCCTTGGGGAGCCCGGGAATATTCAGGGACACCTGCACCACTACGTCGAAGTCGCGGAGAATATGCCCCTGGAGCAGGGCCCTCTGGTCCCTCCCGGATAGAAGCCTCTCGAGCTCTTTCACGGCAGGTCCTTCCAGGCCGAGGCGATACGGGCCACTGCCTCGTGGATCATCGCCGTTGAAACCCTGCTCACCGAGAGCCTTACGGCCTGTATCTCCCTCTGGGGGAAACTGAAGGACTTGCCGGGCACCATGTCCACATCAACTTTTCTTGCAGTAACAGAAGCCAGGGTACCGGAGATGCCAGGGGTCCTGAGCCACAGGTAGATCCCACCCTGGGGGGCCTCGAAGGGCAGCTGCGGCATTGAACCGGATATGGATCCGCAGAGGGCTTTCATACGGGATGCCATGCAGTTCCTGGCCAGGTCAAGGGAGATCTCCAGGCTTCGGTCCTCAATGAAAGCGTTGATCACATGCTGGACCAGCGATGAGGTCGAACCCGATGTCCTCTCGAGAACGGACAGAAATTCCTTCCTGGCGTCCTCGGGAAGAAGAACGTACCCGATCCTCATTCCGGGGAAGAGGAGCTGGCTGAAGGACCCGAGGTAGAGGACCCGGTCCTCGCGGTCGATGGACTTGAGCGCAGGTACACTGGTCTCACCGAATCGGAGCTCGCCGTATGCGTCGTCCTCTATTATCCAGAATCCCCTTTTAGATGCTGCCTCCAGGACAGCCTTTCTCTGTTCATGGGAAAGGGTCCGGCCCGTGGGGTTGTGGAAGCTGGGGATGAGGTAAAGCAGGTCTCCCGGGAGTATCCGGGAAAGCGATCCCAGAAATGCATCGGGGTCGACAGGGACGGCCGAGATCTCCAGGCCGGCGCCTTCGGCCATACGCCTCACCTCAGGGTAGGTCAGCTCCTCCACCCACAGCCTTCTTACCCCCTTCAGTGCCATGGCGTGAATGTAGACGGAAAGGGCGTGGCGGGCGCCACTTGTGACTACAGCCTCGTCCCTCTTTGCTGGGATGCCTCTCCTGGCGGCATGTCTTACAAGGGCCTTACGAAGAGCCATCAGCCCCTCCGGCGGAGTGTCGTAAAGAGCTGAAGGGCCGCAGGAAAGAAGGGAATCCCTGGCGAGAAGGGCAAGGCGTTCCGTTGGCACCATGTCGAAAGAAGGGAGACCCGAGGCCAGGTCCCATACCGGACCGCTGTCCTCCAGGCCCATTACCTTGTGGGGCCTCTTCCATGACACGAAGGCCCCCCGCCGACCTTTTTGCTCAATGTAACCTTCATCCTCGAGGAGGTCATAGGCCAGCACAACGGTGTTTCTGCTCAGGCCAAGGCTGGACGCCAGGTCGCGGCTGCCGGGCAGGCGGTCGTTTAGGGCAAGGGTGCCGTTCTGGACCATTCTGATCAAATGGGTGGCTATCTGCCTGTAAAGAGGGACCCCTCCAACGGGGTCCAGGGGGATCTCTATCAAGGGCCCATCCCCTTCCTGTTCTTCACCGGATCAATGATACACCAGCGGATCAGGCTCCGGCAGAAAGGTCTTTCAAAGCCTCCAGAACGCGCCCCATCTCCTCTTCAAGGCCTATGCCCACCCTGACCCATGCACCGGACATCTCGGAAAGAGGCCCCATTGCAGGAAAACGGGCATGGACGCCCCTGTGCCTGAAGGTCTTGAGGATAAGTTCCTTGGGATTAAGCGAATGAAGAAGAACGAAGTTCGCACTGCTGGGAAAGGCCTTCCAGCCTGGCAGCCGGTTGACCTCCTCCACAAAACGGTCGCGGGTATAGGATATCCGGCCAACTCGGGCCCTCATCCACTCCGAGTACCCAAGAGCGATCCTGGCGGCTTCCTGGGGGAAGACACCCACGTTGAAAGGGGCTCTTATCCTCTCGATCTTCTCCCTAACTGCCGGTCTGCAGACCCCCCACCCTACCCTGAGTCCGGCCAGCCCCCAAGCCTTGGAAAAGGTTCGAAGGACAAATACGTTCCCCGGGAGTTCTCCCGGAACGTCGAAGAAGGACCCTCCGCCGAACTCCACGTAAGCCTCATCGACTGCCAGGATCCCCCTGGTCAACGAGGCAATCTCTTTGAGAAGATCAAGGGGCAGGGAAAGACCGGTGGGGTTGTTAGGCCTGTCAATGATGACCAGGTCCGGCGAGGAGGCCGCGAGACGATCGATCAGCTTTTCCCTGTCGAGGAAAATGGAGCCGCCCCGGTATTCAAGGGGAACCTCGCTGGTCCTCACACCAAGGGCCCTGCTCTGGTGCTTGTAACCAGAGAAGGAAGGGCTGAGGGTCATCAGGCAGCCCCCGGGAGGTATAAAGGCGGTCATCAGATATGAGATCAGCTCGTCGCCTCCGTTACCGACGGTTATCCAGTCGGCGGGGAAGCCGGAATGATCCGATAGGGCTCTCCTCAGGGCAGTGGCTTCCTGGTCGGGGTAACGGTTCAGCTTTATCGAGGATAGGGCCATTCTTAGCTCTTCCGTCATCCCCGGGGGGGGATCATAGGGATTCTCGTTCTTGTCCAGCCTTGCCTCCTGAGAGATGGAAGATAGTTCGTAAGGCATTTTTGAAAGAACTCTCACTGGTTTGCCTCCCTGTCGCTTCACAGTAATGAAACGTGGCCATACAAGACAAATGGCAGTTTACCAAGCCCCTTGCCAGTTGTCAACGGAAAAATTTTCACGGGAAAATTTTCAAGTGTGGCCGGTCTCAATTCTCGCTTTTCACTTCATCGATCTCCACACTTCATCGATCTCCCTCTTGCATTTTTCTCTGATGCCGTGTTATCATGCCCATCGTGTTTGTACAGCAATCTACCCCTTTGCCCTGGTAGAGGCACAACGGAGGAGTCCTGATTGGAGTACATCAAGAGACGGGCAACTGCTGCCCCAGAAACGACCAGAAACGTTACCCTCAGGGTAACGGAGATCATCGAGTCGGTCCGGCGATCCGGAGAGAAGGCGGTGAGGCAGTTTTCCCGCACCCTCGACGGATACACCGGAGACCTTCGTGTATCAAGGGAAGTTATCGCCTCCGCGGAAGCGGCCCTGCCCCCCGGGGTAAGGGAGGCACTCGCTCAGGCAGCAAAGAACGTTAGCACCTTCCACTCCCTCCAGAGGTCAATGCTCAGGGAAGAAGTGGTAGAGGTCATGGAAGGGGTATTTGCGGGTATCAGATTCGAGCCCGTCTCGAGCGCTGCCATCTATGTTCCCGGAGGACGCTACCCTCTACCAAGTACCGCCGTCATGGGCGTAGTGGCTGCCAGGGAGGCCGGTGTTGGGAGGATCGTCGCCATGACCCCCCCCTCAGGACCGGGAGGTCCCCACGAAATAGTACTGGGAGCCCTTTCCATGCTGGACGTCGAGGAGGTCTGGTCCATCGGCGGAGCCCAGGCGATCGCAGCCTGTGCGTTCGGTATTGAAGGCATGGAGCGGGTAGACGTGATCGCGGGCCCCGGCAATGCCTATGTAACGGAGGCCAAGAGGCTTCTCTTCGGCAACGTAGGGATCGATGGACTGGCTGGACCCAGCGAGGTCACCGTCGTTGCCGACGATACCGCCAGGGCCGACCTTGTTGCGGCAGACCTTATCGCCCAGTCAGAACACGACACCCAGGCCAGGGCCACCCTTCTGTGCCTTGACCGGGATCTGGCCCTCTCCGTACTGCCGGAGGTGGAAAGTCTCCTGGGGAAGCTGCCCGACCCCGGAACGGCCAGGGAGTCATGGTCCTGCAACGGCACCGTTGCCTTCTGCAGCATGGAGGAAGCCGCTTCATATGCAAACTCCGAATCGCCCGAACACCTGGTTCTGGCCGTTAAGGCTCCCGGAGAAGCCCTGCCGCTATTCAGGTCCTTCGGCTCTGCTTTTCTTGGACCGTTCACTGCCCAGGCCTTCGGTGATTACGTCGCCGGCACTAACCATATCCTCCCTACGGGGGGGACGGCCCGTTTCGCCGGCGGGCTCTGGACAGGAACATTCCTCAGACCCCAGACCTTTCTTGAGACCAACATAAGTGGCGCCAGGAGACTGGCCGAACTCGGAAGCCCGATCTCCGAGGCCGAAGGTTTGCCTGGCCACACTCTCGCAATGGAACTCCGTTTTGGGGTAGATCGCTCATGAAAGGCCTGCCCAAGGGTTTCAAAAGCATTGGGGGCATCGAGGCGGAGAGGATCGAAAGGGCAAGACAGGTCTTCTTCGAACTCTTTGCAGGCTACGGATATCGTCTGCTGCTCCCTTCATCGGTCCAGCTCTTCGGCCCCTGCTGGGAGTGCCTCTCTGGAGAAGTCCGCAGCAGGATAGTCTCACTGGGGACCCCTTCGGGTGAGACGGGGTGCCTGAGACCTGATCTCACCCTGGCTGCCGTATCTTATCTGAGCTCTCACTACGCCCCCGAAGAGAGGCCCCTCAGGGTATGTTACGCGGACAGGGTCTACCGGATACCCTCACCCCCCGACAACGATGTGGAGTACTTCCAGATCGGAGCCGAGCTGCTGGGCTGGGAGAGCGAGGGTGCCGACATTGAGCTGCTTACTCTTCTGCTGAAGACACTTGACGCCCTGGATGTTAAGGAGAACTTTATCGTCATCGGGGACGTGACGATCCTTTCATCGCTGCTTAAAGAAATGCCCGAAAGTTCGTCCCTTGCCCTCAGGGAAGCTCTGACCCGACGTTCCTTTTCATCTTTCCGCGAGATCCTGGACCGGGCCCCTATCCCCGAAAGCCTTAGAAGGCCCCTTGAAGAGCTCCCCTATCTCCGCGGAGGGGCGGAAGTCCTGGAAAGGGCAACGAAGGTCCTCCCAAAGAACTGCTCCACCGGAAGCGTGAGGAACCTGGTCGAGGCCTTGGCTGTCTCGGGCTTCAAGGACAGGGTCCTGGTCGATCTCAGCATAGCCAGAGAACTGGATTACTACAGCGGACCTGTTTTCGAGGTCTTCTGCGGGTCCCACGGCCGTCCTGTGGGGGGAGGCGGGCGCTACGACGGGCTGCTCTCATCATTCGGCGTACTGGGCCAGGCCATCGGTTTTTCGCTGAACCTGGATCTCCTTCTCTATGGGGACACATCGTCCATCTCCAAACCCCTCACGGTCATGTCCTGGCCCGGGGATCTGAGGCCGGAGAGGGCAATGAAGATGGCCGCAGAGTTGGCCGCCTGCGGTGTGCCCGTCGAGATGAGCTGGATAGACCAGAGGAACAGGTCCATCGAACTGGCAAGGAGACGTGGCTACCGTTGGTGGACCGACCTATCAGATGGATCGATCTTCGACCTCGAGAAGAATACCCTCATTGAAAGGGCTGACTGGTCGCCCGAAGGAGGAAGGACATGATAAACATTGCCATCCCGACGGGAAGAATGATGAAGGAGTGCGCAACGGTACTGGGTCAGCTCGGTCTCTCCTGCTCCCGCCTTGAGGCCCCTGACAGAGCGCTGATCATCTCCGAGAAAGATTGCCGTTATCTTTTAGCCAAGCCGATGGACGTGCCTGCCTACGTACACTACGGGGCTGCCGATATGGCCCTGGTCGGAAGCGATGTCCTCATGGAACGACGGGTCCCCCTGGTGGAGCTTGCCGATACGGGGGCTGGAAGGTGCAGGCTGGTCATCGCTGCTCCCGATCACCTGGTCAAAAGATTCGCCCCCTCGGGGAATCATCTGAACGGCCTGAAGGTCGCCACCAAGTATCCAAACATAGCAACGTCCTTCTTCCACTCTCTGGGGGTCAAACTGGAGGTCGTCCATATGCACGGTTCGGTGGAACTGGCACCTCTTCTCGGGATCAGCGACTGCATACTTGATATCGTCCAGTCGGGGGAGACCCTCAAGGCCAACGGGCTGAAGGTCATACAGGAGGTGGCCCAGGTCTCTATGAGACTGGTGGCTAGCAGGCGGTTCACACAGACGGGGTGGAGCATGATATCAGGGATCATGGGTGCACTGAGACCATGGAAGGGAAGGATCTATAATGCAGACTGAGTTCGAGAGAGCAACAGCTGAAACAACGGTCAGGATCTCATTCGAGACAGAACCGGGTGCACAATCGATCACTACACCCTGCGGGCTCTTTTCCCATATGCTGGAGCTTTTGGGGGCGAATATGGGGTGGAGCCTGTCGATCGAGGCATCGGGAAGAGACGGCGAGGATCTCCACCACGTCGTTGAGGATGTGGGCATTGTTCTGGGGAGGTCTCTTCTCTCCTGGTACCCATCTTCCCCCCGAGCGCGTTACGGCTGGTGCGCTCTCCCCATGGACGGTTCGCTGGCGCTGGTCTCGGTGGACCTGAGCGGAAGAGGGGGGTGTTACTTCCGGGGCTCCTTCCCATCGGAAAGATGCGGCGATCTCGACCTTGAACTGGTGCCGGAGTTCTTTTCGGCCCTTGCAAGGGAGTCGAGAACTACGATCCACGCCAGGCTCCTGGAGGCCGACAACTCCCACCATGCGGCAGAGGCCCTCTTCAAGGCCGCAGGACGTGCCTTTGCACAGGCTTTCGTACCTTCCCTGACCTCTTCTTCCACGAAGGAGGTCTGGCCATGATAGGCCTGATCGACTACGGAGCAGGGAACATCGGAAATGTAGGGAGGGCACTGAAGCGCCTCGGGAGAGAAAGTGTGGTCCTGGATTCCCCGGATGACCCATGCTCCGGGGTCCTGGAGGCCCTCTTCCTTCCAGGGGTGGGGTCTTTTCCCTCTGCAATGGCATCCCTGGTCTCCCGCGGCTGGTCCTCTTTCATATCAGAATGGGTAAGGATGGACAGGCCACTGGTCGGCATCTGCCTTGGAATGCAGATCCTGTGCGAAGGAAGCACCGAGGGTGGGAGGTCGGAAGGACTGGGCGTCTTTCAGGGGATCGTCGACAAACTCTCCGGGACCCGAAAGCTGCCTCATGTCGGGTGGAACATCCTGGAATGGGTCGTTCCCTTCCCCGGCGATATGGAACCTACGCCCGGGCTGGACTGTTTCTATTTCGTCCACTCCTACGGTATCCCGCCGGCGAGAGATACTGTGGCGACCACAACTGTCGACAACGCCTGCTTTACATCTGTCGCAAAAAGGGGCAGGACCATCGGCTTTCAGTTCCACCCCGAGAGAAGCGGCTTCCGGGGACTGAGGCTTCTCTCACATACAATGGAGGAACTGGGGGTTTAGGTGATGAAGATATATCCGGCCATTGACCTGCAGGACGGCAAGGTGTGCAGGCTTCTCAAGGGTGACTTCAAAAGCAGCGTCACGTACCCCATTGAACCCACGGAGGCCGCCACATCCTTTGCCCGGATGGGTTACTCCCATCTTCATATAGTAGACCTTGACGGCGCAAGACAGGGCACTCCCGTTCACCTGGGACTTCTCCCTCAACTCGCCTCGACGGGTCTCTCCATACGTTTCGGGGGGGGGCTAAGGACCCTGGAAGATATCGAACTTGCGCTGGGATCGGGTGCCTCTTTCGCAATGGTGGGAAGCCTCCTCTTCACCTCACCAGATATGCCGGAAAGGGTCTTCCGCTCTTTCGGCGAAAGGGTCATTCCAGTGGTGGACTCCAGGGGCGGTTTTGTTACCCATTCCGGCTGGCTTTCCCTTTCAGGGATCTCTACCACGGAGGCCATCGATGTCCTCTCCAGGCCAGGCTTTCGTGATTTTCTTGTAACCGCCACCGAAAGGGACGGTACCCTCATGGGCCCGGACTTCGGTCTCTACCGTTCACTTCTCAGGAGCGGGACCCCATGCTCAATAACTGCCGCGGGCGGGATATCCTCCCTGTCCGACCTGATCATGCTCAGGGAGATCGGATGCAGCGGCTGTGTGATAGGCAAAGCCTTTTACGAGGGTTCCATCGACCCCGCCAAGGCTCTGGAGATGACGGTAGTTTGCTGACAAGACGGATCATTCCATGCCTTGACGTAAAGGATGGCAGGGTAGTCAAGGGTATACGCTTCAGGGAGCTGAGGGATGCCGGCGACCCGGCAACCATGGCGGCCGAGTACATGTCCGAGGGGGCCGACGAACTGGTGTTCCTTGATATAGGCGCCTCCCTTGGCAGCAGGAGCACTATGCTCGAGTGGGTCAGTTCCGTTGCGGACATGCTTTTCATCCCCTTCACCGTAGGGGGCGGCATCGTCGACGAGTCCCAGGCCAGGAGGATCATCTCCCTCGGTGCAGACAAGGTTTCACTTAACACGGCCGCCGTAAGGGATCCTGACCTTATCAGGAGATGTTCATCTCTTTTGGGGTCACAGGCTGTGGTCCTGGCCGTCGACGCCCTTCGGACCGGTCGGGGGCACTGGGAGGTCATGGTAAGGGCAGGGACCGAACCTGCCGGGATCGACCTGCTCTCCTGGGTAAGGAAGGCCTGCAGCCTGGGGTGCGGGGAGATCCTCCTCACTTCGATTGATTCCGATGGGACCCTCGAGGGTTACGATACGGAATGCATCGAAGCAGTAGCCGCTTCTGTTCCGGTACCGGTCATCGCTTCGGGGGGGGCCGGCAGAAATGAGCATTTCCTTGAAGCTTTCCGTTCGGGCGCCGATGCCGCTCTGGCGGCTTCGGTCTTCCACTTCGGGACCGTCAGGATCTGTGAACTTAAGGCCGAACTTTCGTCCAGGGGCATACCCATGAGAATTGAGGCCGGAGGTGCGATGAATGGGCTTTGATACAGGATCGATCCGTTTTGACGACAAGGGACTGGTCCCGGTGATCCTTCAGGATATCTCCACCGGTGAGGTGCTGACGCTGGCCTGGGCCAACCGCCAGGCCCTGGAAGAGACCGCCCGCAGGGGGGAGATGGTCCTATACAGCAGGTCAAGGCAAGAGCTCTGGCACAAGGGTGCCACCAGTGGCAACACCATGAAGGTCGTGGATATCCTTAAGGACTGCGACAGCGACGCCATTCTGGCGCTGGTAGAACCATCGGGACCGGCCTGCCATACTGGATCGGTGAGCTGTTTCAACGAAAATGGCCCCGCTTCTTCCGACGGTGCAACCTTTCCGGGAAAGCTTTGGAGGTTCCTGAAAGACCGCTCAAAGGCCGCCCCTAGTGAAAGCTACACAGCCAGACTTCTCTCAGAGGGGGTTACGCGGGTGGCCCAGAAGGTCGGCGAGGAGGGTGTAGAGACCGCCCTGGCCTCAGTCTCGGGGGACCGAAAGGCCTTCATTTCCGAGGCGGCGGACCTTTTTTTTCATACCATGGTCGCTGCCCTGGCCATGGATGTGGAGCTCACGGAGATCTGGGCAGAGCTCGAAGAACGCCACAGGGGGAGGATGGACAAGTGAGGTCCACCGGGCTCGTCTTCGATGTGGACGGCGTCCTTATTGACACCTCTCTCTCCTTCCCGGCGGCGGTTTCCGGGGCTGTCCGGTTCTGCCTAAGGCATTTCCTGGATTTTCAGGCCACCGTAGACCTTTTCACCGAAGACCACTACCGACGGGCAAAACTGCACCCAGGCTTCAACGATGACTACGACATCGCATGGATCTTTCTGTCATGGGTGGCATCTTCCGGGAAGATCCTCAGAACTGGTCCTCCACCCTCTATTACCGATTGGGACAGTATTCTTGCTCTCTGCGGCGACGATCCGCCGGAGCGCGCGGCCTTGCTGTTCGGGGAGGTCGTTGATCGGGCTGCCGTCAGGAAGGTTTGCCAGGAGATCTACCTGGGAGGTTCTATCTCCCGGAACCTGTCAGGGCAGCCCCCCACCTTCATAGACTGTCCCGGCACCTGGAAAAATGAAAGACCTATGCTTTACTCTCACTGGAAGGAACTGGGTTACCCCGTCGGTATCTATACCGGCAGGAACGATATCGAGATGGGCCTTGCCCTGGAGATACTGGGCTGGACCGATCTTCCGCCGCAACGCTGCATAACCGCCGATCGAGGGATCCGGAAACCCTCCGCGGGAGGTCTCTTCGAACTGGAGAGGATCCTGTCGGTGGAGAGGATCCTCTTCTTCGGGGACACCGAAAGCGACAGGAAGGCTTTCGAAGGGTACGGGAGAGGCAGATTTATCGCTGTGGGTGATATTCTTTCAGGTCCCCTAGTCGTCTATCCCACGCTGGAAGAAGCCCTTTTGGAGGTTCTCTCCGATCAGTGACGCCCCTGGGCCCTGCGTATCCGCTCAACAGCATCCTTCCCCCGGTCGGTGTGGAGATACTCCCAGGTGCAGTCAGGGACCATCTTGCGGACGATCTCCCAGTTGCCGCA
>LDZU01006182.1_pt1 | contig 22956 bp, 21 predicted proteins | sample 615531 | NCBI WGS metagenome assembly LDZU01 (sample SAMN03408293, study PRJNA278302) | terrestrial metagenome | isolation source: oil reservoir sample SB2 | place: USA: Alaska, North Slope, Schrader Bluff formation | collected 2011-09 | reverse complement strand
TGTTTCGAGTAGAATGCTTATTGAGGCAACGAATTATGTTGAGCGATTCAGTATTCGAAGCTTCATGCTTGCTGCTGCGGTAATAGCGTTGAAAGCGGCCTTTGCTGATGTTATAATTTCCCTGAATTTGCCCCTGTAGTTCAACGGATAGAACGGCGGATTCCTAATCCGCAAATGAAGGTTCGATTCCTTCCGGGGGTACCAAAGGCGGGGAGATTCCCCGCCTCGTTTTTTTGCAAGATATTACATACGCGGTAACCGTAATGCATAAACGACTACAATAACGCTAATTGGTGCTAAACGTTCCTCTTTGCAATTTCGTGCGGTTGTTCACAAGCCTTTATACCGTTACAATCAGTACGGAAGGAATCTAAGCAAAGGAGGAATCACAGTGGCCGAAGTAAGCCTGTTTGAAAATGCGTTGAGACAGTTCCGCAAGGCTGCGGACATCATGGATCTCGATCAAAACCTTCGCGATGTTCTCGCTTACCCGAAGAGAGAGCTGACCGTCAATTTTCCCGTGCGAATGGATGATGGATCGATCAAAGTCTTTACTGGGCACAGGGTTCAACACAATGTTGCTCGGGGACCTGCCAAGGGGGGTATCAGGTACCATCCCAATGTGACTCTTGACGAGGTTAAGGCACTCGCTTTCTGGATGACATGGAAGGCTGCCGTTGTGGGTATCCCATATGGGGGAGGAAAGGGTGGCGTTAAGGTAGATCCCACACCCCTCTCGATGGGTGAAATCGAACGTCTTTCGAGAAGATTCTTCTCAGAGATCCAGGTGATCGTCGGTGAAGACAAGGATATACCCGCACCGGACGTCAATACGAACGCCCAGATTATGGCATGGTACATGGACACTTACTCGATGAATATCGGTCATTCAGTCCTGGGTGTTGTAACCGGTAAACCTCTCGATGTTGGGGGATCTGCTGGAAGAACCGAGGCAACGGGAAGAGGCGTCCGAATTGCTGCAGAAGAAGCCCTGAAGTACAGGGGAGACAATCCGGCTAATGCAACGGTTGCCGTGCAGGGATTTGGTAATGTTGGTTCTTTCGCAGCCAAGCTACTGAAAGATGAAGTGGGTTGTAAGATCATAGGTGCAAGCGATGTTTCAGGCGGTCTTTACAATCCAGACGGGTTCGATGTTGACGATCTGATTCGCTACCGCGATGAAAACAAGGGTCTCATTAAGGGATATCCAAAGGGCGAAGAAATCACGAACGACGAACTGCTTGCTATGGATGTTGACGTTCTCATTCCCGCTGCTCTTGAAAACGCTATCGACGAGCACAATGCAAAAGACGTTAGAGCAAAGATAATCGTTGAAGGGGCAAATGGACCGATGACGCCTGAAGCAGAAGACATTATTGCTGAGAAAGACATCTTCGTTGTTCCTGACTTCCTAGCAAACGCCGGAGGAGTTGTGGTCTCTTATTTCGAATGGGTGCAGGGGCTGCAGTGGTACTTCTGGGATCTCGAAGACATCAGAAAGGCTCTTCAGAAAATCATGAAGGAATCATTCTACTCTGTTGTGAATACAGCCAGGAAGTACGACACCGACATGCGAACGGCTGCATACGTGGTTTCTATTGAAAGAGTGGCAACCGCTACGAAACTCAGAGGAATCTACCCCTGATTCTTAATTCACTTACATTGTAAGGACCGGCCTCTTGGCCGGTCCTTGTCTTATCTGTTTGGCTGAGATTATTTGCAGTCTTGCTGAAAGATCTTCATATCGTCCATCCGGATTGCTGTAAGAGCGCCTCCGTAGACACACCCTGTGTCTATACCGATTTTGCTGTCATGAATCAGAGGACCAGAAAGAAAGGGCGTATGCCCAAAGACAACGGTTTTGCTCTTCAAAGGCTCAGGAGAGTATACGAATTCCTCACGAATCCAGATCAGATCAGTAATATCCTGGTCTTTCAGGCTGACTCCTGGTCTTACCCCCGCATGGACAAAGACCCACCTGTCGTACTCATATACATACCTTGTCTCATTGAAGAAATCCATATGGTAACCGGGAAGGTTGCCGAGTCCTCCGTAACTGACTACGGTCTGTCGCATGCCGTTGAAGGCCCAGATCTTTCCGTCATCTCGTTTGGCAACATAGTCGAGAAGCATCTGTTCATGGTTCCCTCTGAGAAAAATGCAGTTGTGGTTTGCAGAAAGCGCTATGAGAAAATCGACCACGCCTCGAGACTCCAGGCCCCTGTCAATGTAATCCCCAATGAATACGATCTTGTCCTCATCATCAAGGGGGAGTTTGTCTATTAGCCCCTTGAGCGCACCAAGGCAGCCGTGTATATCTCCTACAGCATACAACAATCAGAACAGCCCTCTCATAATCACCAACCATAGCACCGATACAAGAACACCAGCGACTGGACTTGCTATCCACTCAGTCTTGGAATCTTTCGAGAATACCAGCCTGTACAGAACTCCGCCAAGTACAGTGATAGCCACCCATTCATAATGTCCGGCAAAAAGGAAAATGAAGATGACAAGTCGTTCGGTGATGCCGATGGAGTCGGCCGATAGTTTGCTGATTATGGTCCTCCTGAAGAAGTAAGTAACACCAACAGTGACAACGAGCATTCCGCAGAGGTACCACGAGAATACGGGAGTTATGTAAGAGATCTCAAAACGTGCATAGGTGATTGCCGAAAGGGATACAAAGACAACAACTGCCAACAATTCGACTATGAAGTTTGGGATCTTCTTGTCGAGGAATCTCAAACCGAAATTCAGCACGACTGCAAGCCCAAGTATCGCAATGCCGCCAGCGCTGGCAAGCAAAACATCAAAGGTCAGGGCAAGGAAGACCAGCGCGACCCATATGAAATGCCTTATTAGTTTCCTTTCATCGTAAGTCCTGAGTTTTGCGTTGTTCACAAAAGCATGGTTGGCAATCAAATACGCAGATAGAAAGTGCACTGGCATGGTTAACCTCCGTCCTTTCTTTTTTCACTCCATGGTAGCACAGGAACAAGAATACTTGCAACAACGAGCGAAATGAACACACCTGCTGCCAATCCCAATCCGAACTGCCTGAGGAGTCTGCCCTGAGCAAATACGAAACTCAGGAATGCAAACATTGTGGTTACTGAAGACATGGAAACCGACTTCAGAGTCCTGGCGGCTTCCATCGGATTCTTCTTCTCAGATCCATGTACCATATGAACTAGACTATCTACACCTATCCCGATTATCAGTGGAGCAGAAACGACCGTTATGAAAGATGTTTCTATGCCCATGATCTCCATCATTCCAAACATGGCAAAGAGTATCACGCCTATGAGTATGGCAACCTTCAGGCTGTCAAAGACACTCTTTCTTTCGATCAGCACAACAACGAAAATCGCAGCAATAGCCACAAGCGAAATCGGAACAGCGCTCTTTCTTATGACGTCCATGATGTGGTAGAAGACTCTTGGATAACCACCTGCGCTTTCGCTCTTGTCGCCTATATCGTCAAACAGCAGTTTAAGAAGGTTGTTCTGAAAGATATTCGCAGTGGGTTCAACTGAAAGGACAAAGAACTGTTCTCCCAGATGATTCTCGTATATGAACTGCTCCCTCAATGTCTCGGGAAGCACCTCAACAATCAGCTCCATCAGCTGTTCACTGTTCTCAATCTTCTCCGCTCTGTCGAGAAACTCGATGGCGAAATCGTAGTAATTGGCTTTCTTAAGAACAGCCTCCACAAGCGGTGAGGCTCTTATCTTACCAGCCTCAGCCATGAGGCTACCGAACTGCTCAAGGTTATCGAGCTCGCCGCCTTCAAGAAGATCCAGCACGGACAAAGTCGTCTTTACGTATGGATTAACTGCGAACTCCTCCTTGAAAGCACGAAGTTCGTCAAGATCACTGAGCACAAACGGTACAGTATTGATTATGCTGCCTCCAAATGCCAGTTCGAGCTCTCTGGCCGTGCTAAGTGATTCGGAATCATAAGACATCAATCCTTCTGGCGTATAAGTGAATTTGGTCAGGTTCACATAACCCAGGTAGAAAAGAATGACAAGCACGCCAACAACGATGGCGGCGTAAGCAGGGCCTCTATTCTGCTCGGACCTTGTGAACCTGTAGAAGAATCTGTCGAGAGAGTGGATCTTCGCTCCGGAAGCTTTCTTAGAAATTGTTGGAAGCGACAGTGCCGGCAGAAAAACATACATGGTGCTGAAGAAGACTACTATTCCGATAGCCGTCAGGATACCCAGTTCCCTGATCGCGGGGGCATTAATGGCTGCAACTATACAGAACACTATCAGGGTAGTCGACATGCTTGCCAGGAGTGGCCTTGTTATCCTGGAATATGTGTTGAAAAGCACCCTGGACGCTCTGCTTTCCTTTCTGGCCTCGTCTGATAGTCTTGTGATCATATGGATGCCGTAGTCTATACCCAGACCAAGGGTTATGGCGTTTACGAAAGTGGTTACGATATTCAGTGAGCCAAAGAGAATATATGCGAGTCCGAGTGTTATGAACATCGATATCGCAAGTGATGCAAATATGAAAAACGTGATTATGGCACTGGAATACGCAGCAAAGAATATGAGCGCTATCCCGGTGAGTGAAAGAATCGACGTAAGAAGAAAGTCCCTGTTGGCCTGTTTGTGAGATTCATAGGCTCCCATGTGGTTACCTGCCATAGCAAAGGTTACGTTGAAAGGCTGAAGCTTTTCTGTGAGCCACTGTCTCAACTCGGGAATGGCTCTTGCGACGTAGTCAAGCTCTGATGATGAACCACTCATACTCATTCCCATTACCAGTAACATGGGTTCTCCTTCGGGAGGGTGTGGTGGTTCTCTCGTGTAGTTAAGGAAAGCATCCTCTTCTGAAGTATCACCGATTATGTCTCTCAATCCGATGAACCTGTACGCGGTCATTCCTAGACTGTTTATCGCGGAGAAGTCGTGGTTGATCAGTCGCTGAAGATCCCTGGTCATATCCTGCTCCGAAGGAGCCAGCTCTGAAAACTGAGAAGGATTGATCATCAATAGACCCAGAGAACCAAGATCTGAAAGCACATCGAATCTGACCAGTCCTGTGACGTGGGGAATCTCAGCCACACTTGCATATATCGCAGCCGCTGCACTCCTGAGACTCTGCTGGGGATTCTCGTCTCCCGGAAGAGTCTTCAGAACAAGATAAGTGGTATCCTGGGAAGTCGCCTGATCGATGAACGCCTGATTCTCAACAACTATGGGATCTTCATCAGGTAAGATCTTGAGCCAATCTGAGTCGATAACAAGTCTGGTCGACAGGTAAGCGCCCAGAATCCCCATTATCACAAAGAAAGAGATGATCGGTAACCTCAGTCGTACAACAGTCTCGCTGAATTTCTTCATGCTCTCCACCAACTACCCGCAAGCCAGTAGAATACACTGATTCTCGACAATTTGATGATGAGTGAGACATAGACACAGCCGTGTGAGATCCTGCTCGAATGCTCGCGCACGGCCAGGAACTCAATTGCACCTGACCATACAGAGAGTAGGATTAAGACTAGAATAGCATAATCTCCCGCCAGCAAAGAGAAGACACTGAACACATAAGGCAAGAATGAAAGCACCACTGAGAACTGCATCGTCTCAGTTCCTCTGAAGAGGAGACGATAAAGACTCCCCACAGAAAACACGTACGACCAGATGATAACCAGAACAACTATGGCCAGTCTAACTGAAGAGATTCTTATACCTATGGCTGAAAGCTCGTAGGAGAATCTTAGCAACCAGGGCAGTGTAACCAGCCATATAAGCGGTGAAACAAAGAGTGCATATGCATCAGCTTGTTTTACAGCCCTGGAAGGCTTAAACAGAGTATCAAAGAACTGTTCCATTCAAGCCTGTATTACCAGATACCCTCTATGATGAGTTCAATAGCAGTCTTCAGCTGTAGATCTCCTTCGATATCTATTCTCGCCTCGGCCAGGGTAATCTCTCTTGACTCAGCCACGGCAACGTCTGTTGCTTCAACTGTAATATCAGGAACAATCCCCTTCAGGTGAATGTCTGTGCCGCTGGGTGTGAAATAGCGAGCAGATGGCAACCAGATCTCACCGCCATTTGAGAGCTCGTAGACACTCTGGACAGTTGCTTTCCCAAAAGTTGTCTCACCAACGATCTTTGCAACACCGTTGTCTCTGAGGGCACCAGCAAGAATCTCTGATGCGGAAGCACTACCCTCGTTGACCAGCAGAACAATAGGTTTGTCTTCAAGCCATGAGGACATGAGACTTCCCCTTGATCTGTAGATTTCTTCTCTTCCGTCCCGGTCACGTATGGTAACCACGACGCTCCCGCGAGGAACAAGCATGTTCGAGATGTTCAGCGCACTTGAAAGCAGTCCACCAGTGTTGTTGCGCAGGTCGATGACCAGTGCCTCGGTATCCTGAAGAATCGTGAGAGCTTCGAGGAATTCCTGGTGTGTTGGGCGGCTGAACGTGGTGATCTGAACGTATCCGATTTCCACGCCTTCATGATTGAAGCTGCCGTACTTCACCGTCTTTATTTCTATCTCTCTCCGCGTTATCGTAAAGAAAAGGTAGTCCTCTTCTCCTTCTCTCATGACCTTGATCTCAACATCCGTTCCCGGGACTCCCCGCAGCAGTTCTACAGACTCGTAATACCCGGTCTCCGAAACCAGATGTCCATCGATCTCAATTATCAGGTCTCCCGAAAGCAGGCCAACTTCTTCAGCAGGGCTTCCTGCCATGGGTGCCACTACAAGCAGGCAATCGTACTCAGCGTTGTACTGAACTGTCGCCCCTATTCCACCGTATTTGGACTCTGTATCAAGGTCGATTTCGCGCGACTGGATCTTATCGAAGTACCACGCATACGGATCATCGAGTCCTTTCATAAGACCTTTGAGGGTCTCATCGAGGAGTTTGTCAACTGCGACATCGTCGATGCTGTAGTAAGACCTGCTTATGTGTGTCAGTACCTCAAAGACCGGATCGAAACTGGATACTATTTCGTCATAAGAAAGCGTCTTGAAAGCGCTAAAGAGTACTGCAGAAGTCAGAAGAAATACGATTGCAATCAGTTTGATCACGCGGTTCTTTCTCATAGTCAACTCTCCTTCCAGATGGTCCGCGTGCCAAAGACAAGATAGGTAGTATGACCGACCATTTTGTCTTCGGGTCTGAAACGATCAGGATTCGTTTTCATCTCGCGGACAAATGTCTCCCAGACATTGATTCTTGTGCACGGTTCTTTTCTCAGTTCTTTAAGTACGTCCTGGACCTGGTTCGCCGTTGGACAGATGATACAAAACCTTCCCCCTCCCCTGAGGGTGCTTATCATACCCGGTAGAACGGGCAGTGGATCAGGAACATCCAGAAAGAATGCATCAGCATTGCTCTCTTCTATGCCATCTTCAATGTCACTGTTCTTGAATACAACGCAATCATGGAGACCGAGCAATCTGACATTTTCTTCTGCGTTCTTGAGAAACCTGGCGTTCTTTTCGTAGGAGTAGACTTTTCCGGTCTTTCCAACGCTTCTTGCAAGGGCCAGTGTCATGGCGCCACTTCCCGTACCACATTCGATGATCCTGTCACCGCTTTTTGCATCAAGCATTAGCAGAATGTAGCCCATGTCCTTGGGATAGACTACCTGGGTCTTTCGTTGCAGGGCAAAGACATGATCGACGATACCCGGAGTGAAGAGGTAGGCTTTTCGGCGCCCCACGTCTATGAAAGAACCGAATTCTTTCCCGATTAGCTCGGCAAAGAGTATGTTTCCCATATGTGTCGAGACATAGCCGTCATTTGTTGCCTGGACAATGAAATCTGTTCCATCAGGCAATGCGATCAGAACCATGTCTCCTTCTGCGATCGTCACTTCGAACCTCCAAGTTTGATTATGTTCTCTATCAGGGCGTCGATCGCATCTGTCTTGCCGCTCTCGGTCACTTCAGAAATACAGCGATATGCGTACCTCCTGGCAACCAGCTCAGAAACACGTTGAAGGGCTGAAACAACTGCGGATACCTGCGTCATGACTTCCTCACATGAACGTTCCTGTTCAATCATCTGTTGAAGGCCCCTGACCTGGCCTTCTATTCTTTTGAGCCTGTTTATTACGGCTTTCTTCTCAATCTGCTCTGGCACGACTACCCTCCTCCATTTTATGCGAAGGAACTACCGCCGATGAATTCTCTGATGATTGAGGTGCGTGGTATTTCCTCGATAGTCGTTATTGGCAAAGCATAATCGATGAACCTGAGCAACCTTTTTGCTTCGCTGAATTCAGGAACTGAATCGTCTATCTGAACCAGAAGGGGTTCGGCAAAGATCTTCAGTGTGGCGAGTTCATAAACCAGTTCTGAGTTGAACATCGCATCAGCTTCTTCCTGGAACGGGAAGATGTACTTCTCCTCACCTTTTCTCACGTTTGGCCACATGCGCATAGTGGACAGTGCCGAGTAGCCGCGGAACCTGTAATCGCGAACGATTCGACGTAACAGTCTGACATCGGTCGTCGGGATGCGGTTCATGTCATCCAGGTTCATCTGCGTGAGGGCGCTTACGTAGATCTTGTATTTCTTGTTCTTGGGAATCGAAGAGGTAAGCAGCTCGTTCAGACCATGAATCCCTTCGATGATAATCGGCTGATCAGAATCGATCCTGATTCTATTGCCATCATATACCCTTTTGCCTGTCCTGAAATCGAACCTGGGAATCTCAACTTCTTTGCTATCAAGCAGAGCAGCGATCTGTTTGTTGAAAAGCTCCAGATCCAGTGCATAGATCGATTCAAAGTCGTACTCACCCTTCTCATTTCTGGGTGTTTTCTCCCGGTCAACGAAATAATCATCCAGGGAGATCTGAATCGGCCTTAAACCTACCACTCTCAGGTGGAGCATGAGTCTCTTTGAGAACGTCGTCTTTCCCGAACTCGATGGCCCTGCTATGAGTATCAGGCGTGTCTCAGGCCTGTCGTATACGTAATCGGCAATCTGGGCCATTTTCTTCTCGTGGAGTGCTTCTGCAGTTCTTATGAGTTCTGTGGTCTCTGCAGTGCCTGCTGCGATTATCTCGTTGAGCTCACCGATTGCATGGACACCCAGGATTCTTCCCCATTTCGCTCCTTCCATGTTTACTGATGCGAGTTTGGGATAGTCTACGAACGGAGGAACTTCGCCAGGTGAGCTTGTCGTCGGAAGATTCAGCACAAAGACATCCCTGTAAGGCAGAAGCTCAAAGACCCGCTGCGAACCGGTGGAAGATGGCATATAACCGTAGAAATAGTTGAAGTATCCTTCACACCTGAATATATTGACCGTGGACTTCTTCCTGTACTTGAAGAGCTTTGACTTCATGAGTTGTCTGTCCTCTTTGAACATTTTGATAGCCTCGAATTTGTCTATGGTATCTTTCTCAAAGGGAAGATCTTCATCGACGATCCTCTGCATTTCTTCCTTCAGAAGCGACAGAACGTTCTGATCGACCTTCTTGCCCTCAAGATCACATACCAGGGCTGACCCCAGCGAATGATGTATAAAAAGCCTGACATTGGGCCAAAGATTTCGAACAGCCATGAACAGTATGAATAACACTCCACGGGTGTAGATTCTGAGACCGTCTTTATCACTGACATCGAGAAACTCCAGCTCGCAGTCCTTGTGAAGCCTACGCGTGATTTCGTATATGGAGTTCCCTATCTTGCCAGCCATTATCGGATACTCGCAGAGGTCACTGTGTTTGCGGGCGAGTTCATCGATTCTTGTACCTGCTTCAACATGTTCAACTTCCCCAGACTGTTTCAGCAATACCTTTATCAGAGCCATAACGCACCTCCGTCACTGTTGACACGGTTATACTGCGGTGTTAGAATCTTCGATGCATTGGGGCGTGGCCAAGCGGTAAGGCGACGGATTTTGGATCCGTTATTCGGGGGTTCGAATCCTCCCGCCCCAGCCAGACAAACAACGGGGTGACTCAAGCACCCCGTTGTTTTATTTGGTATCATTCTGTTCCAAATGGTCCGATATCAAGCTCGAAATCCTCTTCGTCGAGTTCATCCAGCGTACCAGGAAGCCCTTCAAGCTCAAGCTCGGCTTCAAATTCACCCGGTTCAACTATCTCCTCAGGTTTGAGCTGTTCTTCAAGCATTCTGATCTGGGTATTAACGAGTTCTATGGTCTGAAGTACACCTTCATCGCCCGGGATTATCTCTTCCAGCTTTTCCAGATAATTCCTCTGTGTGAGTAGGTAGATACGTGCTACCGCAGAATCATGATAAAGATTCGCCAGTCTGTCATAGACTTCTATGAGGAGGTAGAGCGCTGTTACTTTGAGATCGTCTGAAGCCTCAGGATTTCTTACAACCCTTTCCAGAAGATCTTCCTCCATGTTTCTTACGGGCATATCTATAAGGAAACTGGCTGCCTGTTGACCGAGGAATTGCTGATAGTATTCGAGATACATCTGGAACGTATCGCGATTCGATATGATGAAGGACAGATTCTTGTCGTAGTTGTTTTCATGGTAGCGCAGAACGACTTCCGGATTGTCCCTTTCGATCCTGTACATGTACTCGAGAACGGTTGAAGAGAATGGCAGGTCTTTGTAGAGATATCTCACAGCTCTCTTGAACTGCTCTTCAAGTTCGGCCTCTGTGGCCCTTTTTGCATCAAGCATACTCCTGGCTTCCTCAGCAGAGCTGATGCCTAACCTGTCTTCAATATCCTTGAGCTTGAGAGCTTGTTCAAGATCCTCCCTGATGAACCCTGACTCAGAGTAGACTGGCTCAGGTTCTTCCGGATTGTCTTCAGATGCTTCGGGGTTTTCACCGGTTTCTTCAGTCTCAATTTCCTCAACTTCTGTCTCCGATGCTTCGTCAGCTTCTTCAATTTCTAAGAGTTTTTCAAGCTCTTCTTCTATCTCTGCCCTTGACATGTCCCGGAGGTTCTCTGGAAGGGTTTCGTAGTAGTAGACAGCATCTTCCAGATCGTACACGGTGGAGTCGAGTCGATTGAGTCTGGAATCAGCCAGCTGAACGAACACAACAGCTGGAAGATAACTCTCCATAAGAGCAACAGACTCATCATCATCTTCAGGGAACAGATCCTGGGCAAGTTCTCTCAGGAGTTCCTCGGTCTTGTCAGGATCAGTTTTTGCTTTCTCGTATTTGTCATAGAGCAGGAGATCCGAGTCGTTCAGTTCATAGCCGAAATCACCTGATGCCTTGTAGTTGGTGAACCATTCCATGAACTTCTGCTGAGTGAATTCATTCTTCAAATCTTCGTAAAGACCCTTGCTCTGCAGATCTTCCAGACTATCGAAGGTCGACTTTGATCTCACCTGAATGAGATGGTAACCGTAGTGGGTTTGTACGGGACCCACAATATCACCAATAGACGCATCGAAGGCCGCTTCTTCGAATTCGAAGATCATCTGTCCTCGCCCGAAAGTTCCCAGGTCGCCACCTCTTGGAGCACTTCCAGCATCTACAGAATACTCAACCGCAGCTTCGGCGAAGTCGATTTCTCCACTCTCGATAAGTGTCTTGAGTTCAAGAGCTTCCTGTTCCGTATCGACCAGGATATGGCTGGCCGTTACGTTTTCATACTCATGCTTAATAGCATCCTTGTTTGCTTCAAAGTGTTCTCTGAAGGCTTCGTCGACATCTCCCAGGGCACTGGCAATTGCATTCATTACAAGAAGCTCGGTCGTGACAAACCTTTCAACTATATCGGTGAAAGCATTGACGCTTCCGTAGTATTGAATGATCTGATTCCTGGTATTTGAGTCAGCAACGAAATCATCCACTATTCGCTTGGTCTCTGCCTGTATCTGAGCGCTGCTGGGTAAAACTTCTTCTTCTTTTGCGTAGTATCTCAGGATTCGCTGGTCCAGGAGATCCTTGAGTACTTCATACCGAATCTCCATCTCTCCGGGGACCTGTGCCGTGCCGAAATATGGATCCACGGTCATCCCCTGTTGCCTTATGTTGTTAAGCGATTCTCTCACAGCCGTCTCGTACTCCTGGAATGATACCCAAAAGATGGGCTCATCCAGTTGAATACCGTCCTTGGTGAGCACTGCTACCGCATCGGCAAGCGTAAGCTCTGGTTCAAGTGAGAAATCTCCCTGGTTTCTTCCTCCTACGTAGGCAGCTATCCCCCACCAGACAACACCAGCTCCAAACATGATCGCAACTGCCCAGATAACAGGAACCTGTATGCGTTTGATCAGCCGTCTCGTGTTCATAAGCGAACTCAACTCCCTCCAACAACCTTATTTCTTTCTTCATTGTAACCAATAAGGGGAGGTTTTTCACCTCCCCCGAAATCTACTGGAAGCAACTTCAGCCAAAAATCTATCAAAAAGGGACTATCCGATCACTCAGCATATACCCTGAAATCTATGTTCGAGAATATACCGTCGATCCATTCCAGTGTTTCGAGATAAGCTTCGTCTATATTACCACTCTTCAATTGCTCCTCAAGGTCAAGGAAGCGCTTAACATGCGTCTTTGTTCTGTTAACGGCATACTCAACCGTTGTGCCTGTAGTCATTATAAAGGCCCAGTCGCTTGATTGCGCGAGAAGTAGCTCCCTTGCCATCTGGTTGAGGACCCTCTCTTTCTTTGGATCGCTGATGTCCCGGTATTGTTCAGCAGAGCTTACCATTCTCTCGGTTATTTCATCGAGATGGTTGTATATCCAGTCATTTTTTCCATTCAACCAGACCTCATTGTAACCGTTGGCTCCCCATGTTGAATCGCTGGGCGTAGCAACCTGGACCTGTTCAAGTGAATCGATCACTTCAGTGGGAGTAGAAGGTACAACTTCAGGGACTTTGCTGAGTTCTCTGAAGAGTTCTTCAATGAAAAACGGTCCTTCGTACCACCAGTGTCCAAAAAGCTCCGCATCGAACGGGGCAACTATCACGGGTTCCACGCCTTCGAACTGACTATAAAGGTTCTTGACCTGCTCTCTCTTCTTTGCAGCGAAGTCCCTGGCGTGTCCCCTGGCAGCTTCCATAGCCTCGTCGATATCGTAGTACTCCTTGTCCTTCAGATCGACATCTTTGCCAGTTATCTTGTGATACTTGATCCCTGTATTGGAGCGCTCACCACTGCTATCCATGTAAGGTCTCATGTACCAGTCTTCTCTGTCAAAGCCGATGTCCCTGTAGAACTCACGATACCTCGGATCTCCAGGATAACCTGCTTCTGCACTCCACACCTGCTGGCTTGATTCGGGATCCCTTGCAAAAACGAAAACATCGTTAGGAGTGATAACAGGCCTGTAGACACCATAGCGCGGAGCAGGATCTGCATACCATAAACCGTGAGAATCAACGAAGAAGAACTCAAGCCCATTATTCTTCAGGTGACTATCCTGACCCGAGACATAGCCACATTCTGCGAGCCATATGCCTCTGGGCTTTCGGCCTGTATGTTGTTCGTAGGTCTCGACACCGATTTTCACCTGGGCATTGATTGCTTTTGGATGTCTGATCATCAAAGGCAAGAAACCATGCGTAGCATTACAGGTGATGATGTCCAGATTGCCCTTTTCTTGAAACTCTGCGAAGGCCCTGGGGAGATCCCCATCTACTTCCTTGTATATATTGAGCGTGTTCTCGAAGTGTTGTTTGTAGTATCTGGCCATTTTGTGCTTTCGTGGACTCTCGTCCGCCGTTCTCTCAACTTCCTTACCGGAAAGATCTATAAGCCTTTCAAGATGTCTGACGTACTTTCTCTGCAAGTCCTGGTTTGTCATCATCTCCATGAGGGGAGGTGTGATACTCATAGTAACCTTGAAATCCACAGCGTCTTTATCCAGCTTTCTGAAAACTTCAAGCAAAGGAATGTAAGTCTCCGTTATTCCTTCAAAGAGCCAGCTTTCTTCCATGAAATTCGGAAAATCGGGGTGGTTAATGAAAGGAAGGTGAGCATGCAGAACCAGTAAAAAGCTCCCCTTGCTCATCTTCGCCCACCTCCACTGGCGCTCTTTGCAAGGTAATTGAGGTATTCCTCAGAACTCGGATTTCCCATCCTCGCTGAACTCGATGCTCTGATCGCGTCAGACATGAAAGCCTCGCTAACAGGCCTGGCTTCTCTTCTCTTCTTCTTCAGATCTAACCAGGTCTCGGTCTCAGCGAATTTTGGATAATCTGCAGGAGTTCTTGCCACGTTGGATCGGATGAGTGGTACAAACACGTAATCGTCATTGAAGTAGCCAAGTTCAGCAATATAGTCTGCATCTGAAGCTTCTACATCGAGGTACCAGTCCATGGCACCATAGGCAATGTTTATCACTTTCGTTTTGTTGGATGTCGAACCACTGAAAATGATCGATGTCACATCGTGAATTCTGAGAACGAGATCTTTGCCACTTTGGCTGATCTTCTCCAGCGTCTCTTTAGAGAAGTCCCAGCACAGGTGCATCCATTTTGGGTTTATCGGCATGAGCATCAGTTTGTCTCTTCCGTAAGAGTCAGGAAGAGGAAATGAATCGGGCTTCGATGGATAGACCGGTTCTTCGATCGGTCCGACTACAGAAGATTCCGAAGATGATGGCATATCCTTGGCACCATTTCTTATGAGTTTGACAATCTCTCTCTTCTTCATTCTTCTTTTCAGTCGCAACCCCAGCATTTTTGCATAGCGCCTGAGATCCTGTATAGATGGCTCACTGTCCAGGAACGCTTCCATTTCTCTTCTGTCCATATTGTTATCCCTCCCTTGAATTCACAAGTAATTATATCACGGCTACTCGGGGGATTACAAGAGATTATAAGGGATTAGCGCGTCTGTTCTTTTATAGACTCTCGGAGATAACTGCTGAAAACCTAGCTCAACTCAAGTTTCTCTTCAATGTAGTCCTCAAGATACGCTGCATCAACTTGTGCCTGGCTGCCATCAATCATGTTCTTGACGGTTACTATGCTGGCTTCCAGCTCGTTGTCACCAAACACGACGGCAAGCCGTGTGCCTATTCGCCCTGCATGTTTGAGTCGATTACTGAGGTTCCGGTTCATCACATCGACAAATACTGGAATCCCTCTTCTTCTTATTCTCGATGCAAAATCAAATGCATGGTGAAACACGGCATCGCCAAGTGGGAGGATAGAAACCAGCATTCCTTCTTCTGCTTCAATGTCGAGTCTCTGTTTCTTCAGCAGCATGACAATGCGTTCCAGGCCAGCGGCAAATCCCACAGCAGGGATCGGTTTTCCTCCCAAAAACTCACCAAGACCGTCATATCGTCCGCCACCCAGAATCTGGCTCTGCCCACCAAGAGCAGCCGTATTGATTTCAAAGGCTGTCCTTGTGTAATAATCGAGTCCTCTAACCAGCCTCGGATCGATCTCGTATTCGATGCTGGCCTTGACAAGGAGGTCCTTCACCTGATCGAAATGTTCGGCACACTCATCACACAGGTAGTCCAGTATGCTGGGAGCACCGGCAGTGGCTTCTTTGTCCACTTTACAGTCAAGAAGCCTGAGGACGTTCACTTCATAACGTCTTTGACAGTCCTCGCACAGGTTGTTCAGCTTTTCTAAATAGTAAGCTTTCAGGGCTTCTCTGTATTGCGGCCTGCACTTCTGACAGCCTATGGAGTTAATGGTGAGCTTTGTCTCTTCAAGCTTTAGCTGACGCAAAAGTGCAACTGAGAACTCGATGACTTCAAAATCTGCCGTGGGGTGCGCAGATCCTATCGTCTCTATTCCAAACTGATGAAATTGTCTCAGTCTGCCAGCTTGTGGCCTCTCGTATCTGAACATCGGTCCCATGTAGTAGAGTTTCCTGGGGGCTCCCTGGTTGATCATTCCGTTTTCCATATACGCACGAACGATACACGCGGTTGCTTCGGGTCTCAATGTGACAGATCTTCCACCCTTGTCCATGAATGTGTACATCTCTTTCTGCACAACATCCGTCGTCTCTCCCACGCTTCGCTCAAAAAGCTCTGTGGCTTCAAATATTGGCGTTCTTATCTCACTGAATGAGTAAAGCTGTGTGAGGCTTCTTATGGTTTCCTCAATGTAATGCCACAACTCAATTTCATCAGGAAGAATGTCCTGTGTGCCTTTGGGTCTGTTAATTATCTCAATCACTCCTCTTTTTTGCCTTCAGAGATGTTCCAGCATCTTTGAAGAACCTCGAGAACGCAAAGATCACCACTATGAATTCCAGTCTGCCCAGGAACATGCCTGCTGTCTGGGTCCAGATGATCCCCAAAGGAGCATCGGGACCTGTTATTCCTACTGAGAGCCCTACAGTGTTCAAGGCAGAAGAAAACTCAAAAAGCGAGAAGCTCAAAGAGTACCCATAGCCTGATATTATCCCGACACCGATCAGGAGTGTAACAACGTAGAACGTCATGACAAGGAGAATCTCTTTGAGCATCAGATCGTCAAGGTAGTTCTTTGTCTCTGCTTTCCAGATCTCAACCCGGGTGACAGCACTCCTGGGTAAGAGCATACGTTTGATTTCATTTATCACGAACTTGAATACCACATAGATTCTATACTGCTTGATTCCACCTGATGTGGAATCCATCATACCACCACATATCATTAGAAGTGCAAGGACATATAACCCAACTGAAGGCCAGGGAACAAGATCAGCTGTTGAAAATCCGGTGCCGGTCAGAGCTGACACGGCCTGAAACGTTGTGTACCTGAAACTGTCAGAAAAACCAGCGAATAGTCCACCGACTGCACTGAACATAAGAAACGGAATGGCAATCAGGAGCAGTACCCCGAGTGTCTTCCACTCACCATTTTTCTTGAGTGCTCCGAAATTGCCTTTCCAGAACGCATAATGAACGCCAAAGCCGGTCGCACCGAGGACCATCAGGACGATGGTGATACTCTCTATGGCAGGACTGTTGAAGGCTCCGATCGAAGCGTTTCTCGTTGAAAAGCCTCCAGTGGCAAGAGCAGTGAGAGCATGATTAAGCGAGTCGAACCAGGGCATTCCCGCGATAACGTACATGACAAATCCTGCTGCAGTGTAGCTCGAATATATAAGGAGGATGGTATTGATAGAACGCCTGATGTTGGGTACAAGGTTATCAACACGCCCTTCCGCATGATACAAATTGAAGCCACTGGGACCAAGAATCGCTGACATCATGATCACGGCAAAACCGGCTCCACCAAAGAACTGCATGAGACTCCGCCAAAGAAGAAAGGCCCGCGGAACAGTCTCTTCTTCAAACATGGTCAGTCCTGTTGTTGTCCAGCCACTCGTCGCTTCAAAAACACCTCTGGAGAAATCCAGAAGACCGCCAAATACGAAAGGCAACGCGGAAAAAACTATGGACATTATCCATGCAATAACTACAATTATCGGGGCTTCCTGTGGAGTTATTGGGGTTCTTGGCTTCACTCTTGTTGATGTTTTGAGCATGAACCCAAATGCAAACGCAATTGCGGCTGAAATGAGAAAAGGAAGGGTGTGAGAGATTTCTTCTGAGAATACAAGAGTAAAGAAAACCGGTATCATCAGCAGTAAAGGAAAGAATACAAAGAGGTTCCCCACGTAACCGAATATCACCCTATAACGTTCCCTAAGAGACATCGAAGTCATTACTCTTCTCCAATCAACCTCTCGAGTACCCGGGTCTGTGCTTTGGCATTCATGAGGACAATTAGAACATCCTGTTCCTCAATCATTGTATCCCCTCTGGGGATTACAACATCTCTTCCTCTTAAGATTGCACCGATTACACCTTCTTCGGGAATCTCTGCCTCTCTGATCTTCTTTCCGAGAACCGGAGCCCCCTCTTTGATCTGGACCCTGAATATGGCAACTTTGTCAGAATTCGGAAAGATGTTGACGATTTCCTCTCTCAGCATACTGTCTTCTATTGCGGTCGCCAGTATCTCCGTGGGACTGACAACGGTGTGAATGCCCATCCTCCGGAACACCTCTTTATTGTCAGGATCGTTGACCAGAGCAGCGGTGTTCTCTATGTCAAAAGCCTGTTTCGCCAACAGGCAAGAGACCAGGTTGTCTGAATCGTGCATTGTTAGAGCAACAAATAGATCATCTTTTGCGAGTTCGAGCTGTTCGATAACATGCCTGTCACTACCGTCTCCGTGAATAACGGTTGCCCTGAACTTCTTGGCCATGTCTGCACAGAAGGATTCGTCCCTGTTCACGACTATCACATTGTGCCCTTTGTTGAGAAAGGTCCTTGTCAAATGGTAGGCGATATTCCGTCCTCCGACCATAACCACCTTCATGACTCATCACCTGCGATTTCTAGTGCCTCCTTGATGCTTTCAACAGCCAGAAGCGTTGGGCAAATAATCTCAATACCGAATTGAGAGAAGACCTCCAGGTTATTGGGATCGTATACTCGCGCGATAACCCTCGGGGTGCTGAAGTATTCCTTAGCAACTAGGGCAATCATTATGTTCGTGTTGTCGTCAGGTGAAAGGACGAGCGCAATATCTGCTTTGTCGAGCTTCGCGTTTTTGAGGGTGTCCAGTTCAGTGGCTTCTCCCAATATGGTGAAGCCGGAGAACTCGTATGAGAGTGCTTGCAGGGCATCCTCGTCCCTATCAACAACCACGACACTGTGTCCCTGTGATGAAAGAAGGCTCGCGATTCGCGAACCCAGCCTCCCACAACCGATTATCACAATGTAATACTCTTTCTTCTTGACCGTTCCTTTGATAATAGCCACGTCATTCTACTCCAAGGGATTTCAGTTCGGACTCCGCTTCTTTCAGTGTGTCGTCCATGGCAACGGCTGCCCTGAAATGCTTTGCTGCTGTCTTTGGGTGGTCCTTCTTCACTACCAGTCCCATCAGAAGATGAGGTAAGGCAGATTCCGGATAATCAAAGAATAGTTTCCTGGTCAGCTGAGCAGCCTTGTGGTACTTCTTCTGATCGATGAGTTTCCTTATTTCCCTGGAACGCTTCTGAAGACTCTCTTCACTCTTAAAGCACTTTTCAATACTGTCTTTTAGTTCCTGGGGAGTAAAGGGTTTTGTAATGAAATCACAAATTCCGAGGCGGAAAGCAGACCTTATCGCTTCCACCGAAGTAACCGAGGAAATAACGATTATGCGGAAGTCGTATGCTTTGTCATTCACCGTCTTTATGAATTCAATGCCATCCATTGCTGGCAGTGAGATATCACAGAAAACCACATCAGGTTGCCGAGTTTGGATCGCCTCCAGGGCCTCTTCTGCTGTAGCAAACGTGTCGACTTCGTAGCCTTCACTCTCCATGGTCTGACGAATAAGCCTTCTGACGTTCATTTCATCGTCGACCGCGTAGATAATAGGCATGAGATCACCCCCGAGCCACAAAGAAGATATTACCACAACTGCATCGCTAAGTGAGAACAGACTGCTGCATAGCTCCCACTGAATACTCTACTCACTCATCTTACAGGGATCAGCTTTCGTTTATATCTCATTCCTATGATAGACCTTATCAGTCTCGGGGCCAAACGATATGTAGGTGATCTGCCGTTTGACAGCCATCTCAACATACTCCACAAACCTGGCAAAAGAAGAATCTTCAATGTCTTTCCACCCGGGAAGTGTTTCATATAAGGGCTCGGCCCCGAAGAAATCGTGGGAGGAGGCGGGCATTTCGGTGATCCCGTCACCTGTCCTGTATGCTCTACACACTTTTATATCCCCGATTCCTGCGAGGACATCTGCTTTTGTCATAATCAATGAGTCTACTGAAGATCTCTCACATGCGTACCTTAGCGCAGGAAGATCAAGCCATCCCACTCTTCTGGGCCTTCCGGTGGTAGCTCCGTATTCTCTTCCCTTCTCGCGGATCCTTGACGTGATATCACTTCTCTCTTCAGTAGGGAACGGCCCGGTCCCCACCCTGGTTGTATAGGCTTTCACCACACCAAAGACCTCATCGAGTTCAGATGGCGAGAAGCCAGTAACAGCTATCCCGTGAGCCAGGCAGGAAGAAGAAGTAACGTAGGGATATGTGCCGAAATCCAGATCGAGCAACACTCCCTGGGCCCCCTCAAAGAGGACAGACTCTTCTCGTAAACGCTTCGAAACATCAAGTGAAGACGCAAAATGAACGCCAAGATCAACGAGTTCCTGCCTCTGACTGATCAGGCTTCTTGCAACTTCCTCCGGTTCATTGAGCACGGCTTCACCATAACGACTTCGCTTCTCTGTATAGATGCGCTTAAGTAGCTCTAAAAGAACGTCTTCCTCGAACAGCCAGTATATCTTGATTCCTTTTCTGGACACCTTATCCGTGTAAGCAGGGCCAATCCCTCTTCGTGTAGTTCCTATGGGGTGAGAAGCTTGCTCTTCCTGGAAGGCGTCTTCCTGTTTGTGCCAGGGCAGCACCATAAAGGCCTCTGGATCAATGTATATGCGTTCGGCAAAGCCTTCGGTCCTGCCTGTCATTACCCTGATCTCTCCGATCAACTGCCCAAGATCTATCACCATTCCCGCACCCAGAAAGCCTTTTGTATCCGATTGCGGGTGCAAAGACGGAAGTAGATGGTTCACATACTGGGTCCCGTCAAAATAGATGGTGTGCCCCGCGTTGGCACCGCCTGAATAGCGTACGACCCAGTCGAAATCTGAAGAGAAGTAGTTTACAATCTTCCCTTTACCTTCATCACCCCATTGTGTCCCGATTATCGCAATCTTCTTCATAACTATCACTTCCGTTCTCAAATCTTCTGAAAACTTCATCCACGTTTCTCAAATAGAAAGAAGGATCGAAGAGCTTTTCTATCTCCAAAGTATCCATGATGCTCGTAATTTCCGGTGCTCTCTTGATTCGCTCGATGAATGGCTCCTTACTCTTCCAGGACTCAAGCGATTCTCTCTGGACGATCTCGTAAGCGCGTTCTCTGCTAAGACCCTTTTCGATCAGCTTTATCATGACCTGGTGAGAGAATACGAGTCCATATGAAAACGAAAGGTTCTCTCTCATCCTCTCTTCATTCACAAACAGGTGTGAGACAATCTCCACTATTTCCCGGAGCATGAAAAACAACAGCTGAGTTGCATCTGGGATGATTACTCTTTCAGCAGAAGAGTGAGAGATATCCCTCTCGTGCCACAGAACAGTGTTTTCGCCAGCTGCAACGGTGTAAGACCTCAGCAGACGAGCGAGCCCTGAAAGACGCTCGCTGTGAACAGGGTTTTTCTTGTGTGGCATGGCCGAAGAGCCTCTCTGTCCTTGCTTAAAAGGCTCTTCCACTTCAAGAACCTCGGTCCTCTGAAGGAGGCGTATTTCCGTAGCAAGCCTTTCAATCTCGTTGCCTATAAGCGCCAGGGTATTGACGAACTCCGCGTGAATATCCCTGGGAATGACTTGAGTCGAGACAGCACACGGCTTCAACCCCAGGAAGCTTAGCGCACGACTCTCCGTATCTGGATGCACGCTTGAATAGTTCCCCACAGCTCCGCTTAGCTTCCCAACAGAAATCTCTTCAATCGATGCCGAAAGCCTTCTTCTGTTACGAAGTGTCTCTGAATAGAAGCCAAGCATCTTGAGACCAAATGAGGTTGGTTCCGCATGGACCCCATGGGTTCGCCCAACTATGATTGTGTTCTTATGGACCTTCGCAGTATTCAGCAATACCTCTGCAAGTCTCTTTAGCTCTTCCTGGATCAGGCAAGCAGCTTCTTTCATAACCAAAGACAGTGCGGTGTCCACGATGTCCGATGAGGTTAGACCCTTGTGGAAAAACCGTTCTTCTTCTCCCAGAGTCTGGGAGACTGCCTTTATGAAAGCAACGACATCGTGATCCACTGTTCTTTCGATTTCCTGTATTCTTTCCAGGTCGATGGCTGCGTTCTTCTCAACTTTGGCAGCGGTTCCTCCAGGAATTGCACCTTCTTCTTCCAGCGCTCTCAGGTAAGCAATCTCTACAGTGAGCCATCTACTGAACTTCTGGCTCTCCTGCCACAGCTCTTTCATGGGAGATAGAGCATACCTTTCTATCAAGACCATCCACCTCCGCTTCAATACAACGAGACTATATCACAGACAAATCAAAGGATTATGGAAGACTGCACTTGTATCAGCAGCTGGTTGTTGTATCATTGAACTAGGTAATTTCAATCGAAGCAAGCCAAGGAGTGTTATTAATGGCCGCCGAGAAATACGACGAAACCTACGGAAAGATGGAGCTGGAAGACGCAGAAAAGGAAAAAGCAGTCAGTGAAATAGCTCAGCAAATGAAAAAGTCAAGCCTTAAGCGAATAAGAAAGCTTCGTGAGAAGGAAGGCGAACTCTGGTGGAAGGCTTATCACTACTCCTATGGTCTTGAAGTGCGGAAGATACTTCGCGATGCCGGTTTCAACTGGGAAGAAGGTACTGTAGACGCATTCTGGCCTCTTCTTGCCGAAGAAGCCGCAGAGAAAGTGCTGGGGAAAAAATAGCACTGTTGACGAAGCTTCCGAACTCGCCCTTGCCTGCGCATATATAGTCTTTCCACCTTGAACAGATTCAGGTCGTTCCCTGTCTTAATACAGAGTTTGTTCTTTGAACTTCTTTGCATCACCGCTTTTGAATGAAAGGGGGTTGATCTCTGCGAGATTGGCGCCACCGGTGAGGCTTCTGTGTTCCACATCTTGACTCAGGGGAGGGAAGCTTATGTACATTGTCTGCGACATGGAATTCTCGGTGCCAGAAAGCAGATCAGTGGAAGCTGTTGGTAAAGTGCTCAAGACCCTGTCACACCAGATCCTTCTGGGTGCAAAAGGAGATTCACTGGACATAAGAGCGTCTGACGACAGTACCATCGAAATCCTGATCTACGCACTAAAGGGAACATGTACTCTGGGAGAGGTAATAGAAAGAGTTAACGAGTATGTTGGTCTGATATCAAGTACACTTGAGAAGAGTTATTCTGACTGTGCGGTTCTGAGCTCCTATATCTATCCTGAAGACGAAACCCAACCTTACTTGATTTGTTAGTGTCACAGCTTTTTCTATTTAGATA